>Ga0315899_10001534_pt1 | contig 26342 bp, 36 predicted proteins | sample LakEriMetagenome_2_FD_203518 | JGI IMG/M metagenome (GOLD analysis project Ga0315899, IMG submission 203518) | Freshwater fungal communities from buoy surface, Lake Erie, Ohio, United States - Buoy 4 MA112 | ecosystem: Environmental > Aquatic > Freshwater > Lake | place: USA: Lake Erie, Ohio... | reverse complement strand
AAGGGAGTTTGACTGGGGAGAAGGGAGTTTGACTGGGGAGAAGGGAGTTTGACTGGGGAGAAGGGAGTTTGACTGGGGAGAAGGGAGTTTGACTGGGGAGAAGGGAGTTTGACTGGGGAGAAGGGAGTTTGACTGGGGAGAAGGGAGTTTGACTGGGGAGAAGGGAGACCAGGCCGCCTGTGGGCGCGCGCTTGTAATGCTGCTTGTAGAGCAGCTTCAGGTTGATCCACCTGTCAAAGTGCGAGGGCCGCGGCAAGTTTTTGGCCGACAACTCCGAGTTGAGTTGCATGGCCACGTCAGCGTCGCTCCACGTGACGATGGCAAACGTGCTTGGTCTTGCGCCATTTTCTTGCCCGTCATCCCGCGCCAGCAACCCGTGCTTTCGCAGCCACTCCGAGTGCTGCGAGAGGGCTTCCCCGAGGCGAACCCCCTTGTCCACTGTCTCCTGCCCAATCCCAGTTAGCTCCGTGCAGAACGAGCTGAGCCTGGGGTTCACCTGGGGCCTACAGAACACCTGGAACTCGTCTATGATTTGGGGCGGGAAGCTGCATCGGACAAGCACCGAAGGAAACTCGATGATTTCCGACGGCTCCAACCGCCGTCGATTATCGCACGTCCACTCGAAGTCGAGCACCACGAGAAAGTCAAACGCCTGAGGAGGCAAATCTAAAGCCTTGCGCGTGCGGCGAGGGCCGCGCACGTCCTTGGCTGTGGGCGTTTTGAGGAAGCTCCACTGCCCAGGCAGTTGCCTGCTGCGGGAAGCAGCCCCGCCCTCTTCCAGGACACGCAGCTTGTCCTGATGCCTTCGAAGCGGAGCCTTTCCATCGTGCTCGCCGGAACTGGCTCCATCGTGCTCCGCAGCCGCGGGACCCGCCTCTGGGGCTATTGTTGTATGGGAGAACGTCCGCAAGTCACCATCGGCGCACGCAGCGACGTGCTCCTGGGCGATGTGACAGGCAATGAGGACCCCGCAGATAGGGCAGTGACAGAACCGGCTGCCTTTGGAGGCTGTTTTTGATATGCATGCCCCTCCCGTCGGCATACGCCCGGAAGGAAGAGAGAGGAGGGGCGTCCAGGTGTCATCTGCTCCCCGCCGTCCAGCCGACAATGAGTGTGAAGTTACAATTCGCTGCCGGACAAAAACAGACGGTCAGCTGCACGCTGCGCGAGTTTAGAGCCCGCGCGCGCCACCCGCCGCCCACGCCACACGGTGCAAAGTTGTAGTGCGCAAGCCGGGCGATTTTTGGCGATGTTTGCCGGCCGCACAGCTGCGCTGTGCCGCCCGCGGCTGCGGCAGACGTGCGAGAAAACGGCACGGCGGCGCCTCCACACTCCAGCATCCGCCACGGGCGCGGCGCGCACGCTCTCGCGCCGCCAGTGCGCGAGCAGGCTCCCGAAACATGAGGGCTACAAGGCGAGCCCAAGATCAGCGCTCTCCGCTGACGGTGAAGCCGAGCCCAAGATCAGCGCATCCCCCAGCGCACCATCGCGGCCGGCGGCGTGGGCTCGCGCGCAGCGGCCTGCGCGGCACGGGCGCGCGCAACGGCCCCGCAAAAGTGGCTCACCCGCTGGCACTCGGCGTCACCGGGCATCTGCCTGGGCGCCGGCCGCGGCAGGCGGCGCGCCACCACGCCCTGCCGCTCCGCCTGCCCTCCGTCGGCCCATGGGCCGACGGAGCTGCAGGGCATTTTTGTTTTAGGAAAAATCCCCCTGGAAGGGCTACGCCTCATCGGAGCTTTTGAAATGCCTCGACGAGGCGGGCAATGATATAGACTGCGGACCGACGTGACGCAAACCGAGCGCGGGAAACCATGGATCTACTGGACCAGATGCTTGCCGAGGCCGAGGCCAACATGGACGTCAACGCACACGAGGAGCTGGAGATGGCGCTTGCCAGTGCGCGAAGTGCCACCCCCAGCGGCGGCGGACGGGTGAAGGATGAAGGCATGCACACAAACGGCCTGCAGGCCTTACCCAATGCAGCGCCTCCGCCAGTGCGAGCAGTCCCCAACTTCATGGTGGTTGGCGCAGCAGACGGCGGATGGGAGAGTCAGGTGAAGCCTGGCTCGGCGGCGCAATTGGCGGCGCCTGCTGAGGAGCACGTCGAGGGACCTCCGCCGCCTCCCGAGGGCGCGGAAGACGCGCATCGGCCGCCGTGGGGGACGTGTCACCTGTGTCAGACGACCGGGAGCACGGCGTTTGCCAGATTCGGGGGCGGCGGGAGTTCGGACGTGCCAACGGCCTGCAGCAATCTGGTGGCGAGCGGCCCCACCGGCCGCGCGTACTGGGAGGTGCGCTTTGACAAAAAGGGGGCCGGGCTGTGCAAAGTGGGGCTGGCACACTTCCACCAAGGCGGCCCTGGTGATCCAGGTTCGCTTTCCCTGTTGCCCAAGCTTGCAAGCATAGGCGCACCCTCGAAAGCGCTCAATGATAATTTGCGAGTCTAGCAGCTGCTGTGCCCCCTCGAAAGCGCTCAATGATAATTTGCGAGTCTAGCAGCTGCTGTGCCTCCCATTGTACTCCTTGGTCAGGGTCCCACTCAAGATCAATAACGTCCTGTTTTTGGCGTTCTCTCTCCCTCAATGCCTTTGCATCCGCATACTCGGCCTCGGCCGGAGTCTCTCGCCTTTGCTGTTCCAGCGGGCAGGCGTGCTTGGAATTGTGACGCATGGTGACCAGGTCTGGAACTGGGGCACAATTGGAACGATCGGCGCGGCGCGCGATCAACTTGGTACTTCGACAGCGAGGGCGAGACGTACGAGGGCAACAAGGTAGAGTCCCCTGAACGCGTGCGTGTGATGATTACCTGTGCGTGGTCATTCCAGACCTTTCTCTCACATGCAATCTGAGCAGACGCGGCAAAGGGGTTGGGAAGTGATTGTGTGGGGATGGATGGGGATGGATGGTGATGGATGCATGGTCATCTTGCGCAGTGTCTGGGGGAGGGAGCCATCGAGTTTTCGACAGGCGATGTGGTGGCAGTGGAGCTCATCCAGGGACACGCCTCCTTTTCCGTAAAGTGAGAGCCAGCCTTTGTTCACAAAAGTCAGCTGATGGGCATTTGGAGGGCATCGGTCGGGCATCGCTCCGGCCCTTCGCTCCAGCACACGCCCCCCTCCCTGGAGTCATGTGAAGGCGTCCCTACACTGCCTTTCACTGCCTGGAGGCAGTTGGAGGGGTGCTGTGCGGCGGATGCCTGTGGACTATCCCTATGCACTCTCTTGCAGGCGTCCTACAATGCCTGGTGCGCATGCAATAGGTCACTACGCATCATGTCTCGCGCCTCATGCCGTTTAAAGGCGTGTACAGGCGTGTGCATGGGTGTACATGCGTGTGATGGCAAGTGCCTTGCCTGTGCGCAGCTACAGGACGGTGTCGTCGGGCATCAAAATTTCGGCGTGGCCCGTGACGTTCGCGGTCCTCATGGTCTTCAAGGGTACTTATAAACCCTAAACCCTAAACCCTAAACGCTTTGCGGAGCTCAAGATATTGAAGGGTATTGAGGCAAGGCTACCTCACTCAAGGCTACTGAGCCGTTGTTCTCCTCTCAGCCGTTGGCTCTCCAAGCCCGCACCGCCCGCACCGCCCGCCTCCCCGGCTCTCGTCTTGTGCTCGTATCCTCCTTCTCCTCCTCCTCTTTCCAAACAAGGGCCTCGAATCTCCTGGCTTTGCGTGTTGCGTGTCGGCAGGAGACACAGCAGACACAGCTGTGTCTCCTGCCGCCCGCTTCTCTCCTGCCTTGCTTGTCTCCAGCCTTTGGTGCCTGCCAGTGCCTGCCAGCAGCTCTTTTAAAGATTCGCACAGTGTCGCACAGTGTAGGGCGCATTGGCAGACATGGTTGAGGTTGACGCCAGACAAGCGCATGCGTTGCTTGAGGTTTGATGAGAGACAAGCGCATGCGTTGCTTGAGGTTGAAGCAACCCAACAAGCGCATGCGTTGCTTCGGGTTGATGAGAGACAAGCGCATGGGTTGCACCTGGGTTGACCCTCGGTGACCTTCTGTTGCGCAGGCGACCACGTGACGTTGCTGCGCGAGGAGGTCATGTCCGACGCCGAATATCAGCGCTGGCTTGTCTCCAGACCTGGTGCGCCCTTGGACCCTCTTTACCCCTGCAAGGGCGGACCCTCTTTACCCCTGTGCGTGTGTGTGCCAAAGGAGATGGGGCAAAGGAGATAGGGCGTGTGCGCGCCAAAGGAGATAGGGCGCCGCGCACGCGCCGTGCGCTGCCTCTCTCTCCGTTGTCTTTTTGTCAAGGTGCGGGCGTGGGTGTGGGTGTGCAGAACGAGCAAGGTGGTGGGCTTGCGTGTACAAGGCGCGACAAGCCATGGAGGACGGCAAAAGCAAGGCACAGGCCCTGGCTGTGGCCGTAACAGGGCGCGCTCCTTCGGAAGGAAGCAGAGGGGGCGGAGGAGGCAGCTTTCTCAACGGGCTGCAGGCGCCCACACCAGACAAGGGCGCACTTCTCAACTCCATCAACGGCCTACAGGCTTCTATACCAGCCAAGCCCGCCGAGGAAAGCGCGGGCGACATGAGGCACAAGAGTGTGAAACAGAGATCTCCCTCTCATTTGGCTCCCTCTCATTTGGCTAACTTGTCCCCCGCGGTGCCTGCCGTGATATCGGGGCTGCAGATGGCTGACGACATGTCCGAGCACAGCGCCATGGACATGGGCGACGATGAACCATCGTTCAGTTCATTGTTCATGGACATCCCCGTCAACGTTTCGGACTTCATGGACATTCCGCTAGAAATGGACATGGTGCACAGCGGAAACGACAGCGGCTTGTCTACTCCTGGCCACCACCACCATGTCCTTGACCACCACATCTCCTCCAGCCCCATGACTACGCCTGCCGCCGCCTCCCTGCGGCAGCCCTCTGTATCACCCCAGCCCCGCGTGCATCACGCGGGGCTGCCAATGGCGGCCGTGCACACGTGGTATCTCATCCGTCTCCCCTTGATACCCGAGCGTCCCGCCCTTGCGTCGTAGGCTTGCGAGTCTGTGCCTGCCGCCGTCAGTGCCTGCCGCCGCAGCCCGTGCCCCTCGCCCTGCGCGCTCGGCAGCTAACCCACCAGGGCTACCTAGCTAAGGAGCGTGCAAGGTGGGTGGGTGGAGGGTGGGTGCTGCGTGCTTGGTCCACAACACAGCACCACAACAGCACCACAATACAGCACGCGTGCTTGCACCACAATGCAGCTCATGCAGCTCACGGCAGTCTGCACCGCTTGCGCAACAGGGACCTGTCGAGTGCACAAGTACCGGACCTGTCAAGTGCACAAGGGACAGTGTCTGCAATGGATCTTGCAACTGTGTCTCCTGCCGCAACTGTGTCTCCTGCCGCAACTGTGTCTCCTGCCGCAACTGTGTCTCCTGCCGCATCCATCATGACTGTAGCTCCGGGTTCAGATTCCAGTTTTAGGGGCCCGCAAGAGCAAGCGCCGTCGGAGCCGCCGCAGATTGCGCAAGAGCTCTGGGACAGAATGACGCACGAGCAGCAGCATCAATATCAGGTTTCTCCCAACCCCCTCTGTGCTCGGCTCCCTCGCCCCTCTTGCATCTTGCCTCGGCTCCCGACCTTCTCTTGCTTGCCGGGCTGGCAAGGGACACGCACAGGAGCTCATCAGGAGTACCTCTCGCTCGAGCAGGCACAGGTGAAGGAGTGGAAATCGCAGCGCATGCATGACCAAGCACCGGTGCGCCACGCACTTTATGTCATAATATTCTCTTGTGCATGCTGTGCTCGCGGGCGCATGAGGGCACCGGAGCGCGTGGCAGCGCGAAGAATTGGGTGGGGGTAGCCATTGGGTGGGGGTAGCCATTAGGTGGTGGTAGCCACCCCTCAGATCCGCACCACTCTGAGTTGCCACCCCTCTGAGCCGCAACCCCGCTGATGGTTGCACTGAGCGCCGAAAAAACGGGGTCAAAGCCCCATTTCCCCCGAAAAAATGGCTGCTGCTCGTGCGTGAGCTCTCATGTGCGGATGGTATGGCACACACACACATACAAACACATACACACACAGGCGGCAAGTCAGCGGATACCGGAACAGCCAAAGAAGAGTGGGTGTTGGTGTGTTGTGCAGTAGCCTTTGGCTGTGGGCGTCTTGAGCAAGCTGTAGCAGCGCACGGCATGATGGCGGATGGTGTACAGTAGCGCACGCCAGACAGAATTCCTCGGGTGTGTTGTGGGCAGGTATGGTGGCTGCTGTGTGTTGTACCGTAGCCTACGCCAGACAAAGAGCCGAGGCTGCCACGAATGACGGAGCACCTGGACCACGTGCTTCCTGGCCTTGCACGCGCCCTGCGGTGCCTCCAAGGTACTTGCATCCGTTGATGCCACTGCATCCGTTGATGCGTGCGGCGTGGCCAACAAAGCACACGCGCAAAAATGGAAGCGGGTAAGGACGTGTGAAACAAGAAAGGTTGGGGGCGAAAAGGTCTATGAAATGTGCAGCCCCCTGCAAACCCGGGTACGCTGCAAGCGTTGAATACATTTTATTATTTTATGCAAGGTGCCTGGGCGAGCGTCCCGGCACATTCGGGACATTGAGCACAAAAAGCACAAAAAGCACCGCGTCCCGGGTCTTGGGTGCATTTCTGTCGGATATGATGCGAGGCATGGCAGGCTGACTTTGACGAGAAGCAAGACGAGCAGCAAGACGAGCAGCAAGAGTAGCAAGAAGGCAGCTGGTCCTGCCACTTGTGAGCGTGACACTTGAGATCGGCACTCGGAGGCTGGCGAGAGCGCCAAATAACGCACATTTTCCCCATTCACAAAAAAATGTCGGCTTGAGGTGCAGGAGCAGGTTAGGCTTAGCAAGGCGACCGACGCGGCCAACACCGCCCTCTGTCAAACACGGCCAAGGGCGATCTCAAGGGTCATGCTTTGGGTGTTCCTGCAAGCTCCCCCAGTAAAAAGGGGAATACAATCTGTCCCATGTTGATGTTTGTTGGTCCTGTGGCTGCCTCTGGACACGACCCACTTCTCCTTTCACTCTCCCCGAACTCTCTGCCCATGATCAAGATGGCGTTTTCGACGGGCTCGTACTCACGATGCTCACGAGCTCAGATTGGAACCCAGACCGGTTTAGCAAGAACAATGGAGTGGACAAAATCCGTAAGAAAATTCGCGATGAGACATTTCTCCAATATGGTGCCCACATAGCCACAACTGCACCGGGATACATGGCGGCGAGACTTGAATGCATTCAGAAGATACAGAAAGAATGGGACACAAAAACAAGGACACACCACACCCCATGGGAACCCCCCAAACCAAACAACTACCCCCAACTCACGAAAACCTAACGGGCCAATGCAAGAACACTAACGATAAACCACAAGTACCTCTCCATGAAACGAGAGGTGCAGATTAGCGTCGTGAACACCATCCCGGTCGGTGACCGGGCTCGACTGGCGGTTAATCTGGCCATGACGTGGCACCACCATGATGGGAGGAGTCGAGCTGCGTGACACTAATTTAGTACAGCGAAATAGGGTGTGATTAACTAGGGTGTGGGGTCACGAGTACGTGATCACATGCCTCTTAGAAAATGCCATTTCGTGGGAAAAGTAAACGAGGGCGGCCGCCGATCGGAGGGTTCCCTTGAACCTACCCTCATCCACGGCCACGCGCCATGTCTGTCTCACAAATTTGAGCTCCCGTGTGTTGATATTTGTGGGAGCACAAATATCAACGCATGGGAGCACAAATATCAAAAAATGGTGCTCCCTGGAGCACATGAACGCTTAGTGCTCCATCTCCTCCTCTCCCCCTGCTCTTCGCCCACTTCGCCCCTCTCCCCTCCCTCACCTGCACCTTCAATTGAGGCCGCTTTGCCCATCTCCTCCTCTGCCTTTGCACTCGAGCTCTTCCTCTCTGCCCTTCCTCACTCACACCTCTACACATCGTTCAATCAGCGACTTGATTTAGTTCTCAACATAAACATCAAACCATATCTCAACTTGTCCTCTCTCTAGCGATCTCAAACGCTGAAGCAAGCGCGCTTGGTAGCGAGGGGCGTGTTTCAGCCGCTCGCCAACCACACCCGGGACATGTTTCAGCCCCTCGTCAACCCATTTCTTTCCCCCCTCACTTCGGCCTCGGCTCCCGTCCTGTCGAGTCGAAGAAGAACGATGAGGGGACAGGACAGATCATCTGAGTCATCTGAGTCATCTGAGCACCAATGAGATCACCCAGATGCTCCACCATATTTCTGCCGCCGTGCCATCTGCCAACCTGCCCCCCACCGTTGTAAAGGCCCTGCTGGGTTTGCCACTCGCCCCAGGCACCGAGGGCCGAGGGGCACCTCTTGGTCCGTGACGTCACCGCCACGTCCAACGCCATTCAACTCTTTGTGTTTTTAATCTTCCAGGCGCATCCGCCAGTCTGGTGGAGCTCGTTGACGAACTCAGCGGCTGGTTTCGGAGCCTTCTCCAGAACATGCGGCAGCACCTTTTCGTTGAAGAAGCGATCCCGCTGGTCCTTGGTGTTGTTAAGCAACGCTGCGATGCCCTGCATGCCGTCATCTTTGTAATTCAGCTCCCTGAGCAAGAGTGGCTCTGCCGGCGCCAGCGGAATTTTGGCAAACTTCTGTCCTGGAACCTTGGTGCCATTCAGGACTGCGCCGATGCTTTCCTCTGACGTGTAGTCCACCTGAATGGAAAGAAATGCTAGGCCCATCATGAGCCGGATCTGGTGATACATGAAACGGTCCCCAGTGATCTCAATCAAAGCAAATTCGTACCCGTTACTGTTAAAAGTATGGTTGATGCCACATCGAAGCACCTCGCGCTCGGTGCCACCAGCATCAGCACCAAGATACTCGTCCAAGCGTTTCGGGTCTGTGAAAGCCCGGAAGTCGGCCCGCCGCACGTAGGCCCCGAACATGCTGTTGGCGTTGGCAAGCTCTTGCTGACTCAGCTTGAACTTCTTCATGTGTGTGTTGATTGTGTCCTTGCTCACGTCGCCCGGCAGCTTGGACAAGAGGTAAGTTGGTATGACATAAAAGTAGGTGCGACTGTAGATGAGGTAGTTGGAGTTGATGCGACACGACCAGTCGCGAATGTTCAGACGGTCGCGCGAGTCCAGGAGCTCCTTGGGTGTCATCATCACTGAAAATAGATGCATGTTCTTATGCGGTGCGCCACGGCTCTGCAGCTCAGAGTTGACGCGTTTCACAAATGCGCTCTCAGCTCCGTATTTAATCTGGCGCATGGGAATTTGGAGCAAGAGGCAGACCGCGTGCACTCCTTTGTCCGTCCGACTTGCTGTGAAGGTGTGGTTGGGATCCGGTTTGTGGCTGCGCACAGCATCCAAGTCTTTGAGGACGCATAGCAGCGCGCCTTGTCCGGTGTCAATGTTGTCATTGAATTGAAAGCCCGCCCAGCCCGTACCCAAGTACCCGATGACCAAATAGTACGACACCTCTCCAAAGGCCCAGTCCATGTACAGATTGTCGGTGCGGTGGCGCGGAGCAGCGACAACTTTCTGGGGGCTGGGAGCGTAAGACCAATTGCTTGAGGCCTTGGCTTGCGGTCTGTCGCTCAGCGTATTGGCTGCCTCTTGAATGTCGCCGTTGCAATTGTGCAGAATCTGCCGTATAGACTCGTGGCCGATGTCTGGAAACATGTCCTTGAGCATCGCCACGTTATCTTGCACTGCTGGCGAAGCACTTGGCGCCGAGGGAGCACTTGGTGGCCCAGCACCTGCAAGATGAGCAGCGCCGCCTCGCTGCGGTACGCCTCCTCCAAGATGCCCTAATGCGCCCATCGTAAATTCAAACTCAGTCGACGTATCGGGGGAATCATTTCCCGAAGTCCTGTTGTCAGGAGCGTCGAGTGAAAGTCCGTAGAAGGCACTGCCCACACATGCCATCCCCCCTGCACGCATTCCACCTCCAGGGCCTGCACCAGTGCCCAGCTGTCCAAGGGCGGACGGCACCACAAGCGAGCCAAACTGCGAATGGCTAGTGAACCCAGGCGCAACTCTCGGGTTGGCATGCGACGACGCCAGGGAGGTGTTTGCTCCAAAGGGCGTGTGGGGCGGCAAGAGTGGCATCGACAGTGGCATCGTGTCGAAAGGGCCGCCTAAGCCACCCGGAAATGCTGCCAACGGGCCTGCTGCGAAGGCCCCCCCTACAGACCCGGGCCCTGCAAATCCTCCGTTGAACCCACCCTGACCCATTCCTTGCGTGTGAACTGGCGGCATAAATTGCGCCTGCTGCTGCTGCTTCTGCTGCGCCTGCGGCTGTTGCTGCGCCTGCTGCTGCTGGGAGTGTAGTTGACGACTCTGGCGCTCAGCCTCGAAAAGTGCCGCGTCTCCGGCGATATGACTTAGTGACCACATCCCCTGTCGTGCCATCTGCTGTTTGTATTAGTCAGATGTGCATGCCCTAAATGCTTGCTCCCACGTACACGCTCTCGCTTTGATGCTGCTTCGGGCCCTCGCCCTAGCTGACGTTACGGCACACCAACGCTTTCAGCCAACACCAAGCCCCCGACCTAACAACAAAGCACCTGTGTGCGTGCATGCATGAAGGTATATCGCAGAAGACAAAGCCAAGACGCCAAACGCACGCCGACACAAAGGTTGCCAACCACACACTGCTGGCATCGGTGTGTGTGAGGTGACACGTAACTCACGCTGCTAGCATCCTTGTTCTGTGCTGGCCGCTCTTCTTGAGGCTTCTGCTGCTGCGCTTGCTTCGACTGCTGCTGCTGCTGCTGCTGCTGCTGCTGCTGCTGCTGCTGCTGCTGCTGCTGCTGCTGCTGCTGCTGCTGCTGCTGCTGCTGCCGCCGTCGCTCAGCACTTGGGTGCTGATTCTGCGGCTCCTGCTTCTGTTGCTGTTTGGCCCACTCCTCGCTCCCAGGCGGGTGTGACGGGGCATTGCTCGTGCCGCCGTTCGCTGCGTCGCATGGCGTACACACTTAAGTCAGCGCTCACAGGACACTCCCGGCGTCTTGGACAGAGACGCGTGTATGCAAGCACCATTCAGAATTGCAAGCACTGCCGTCACAAGCGCAGGCAGCAAGCGTGCGACCACCGGGGGCTGGCGCGGCCGCACTGGGCCCTGTCTTTCCACCCCCCGATGCAGCCGAAGGCGCTCCTCCTCCACCCGCGGGCGCTGCGGCACTGTGTGCTTGAAGTGCTTGAGGCGCCGGTGAGATGGGTTGTTGCCGGGGCAGTCTGGTTTCGGGGGGGCGGTTTCTATATGCGTCGGCTGCCGGCACGGGCAAATCGAGGTGTGGCACCTGCAAGGGTGGGCAATCGGGCTGCGGCTTCATGCGCTGCTTGTCCGCCGTGTACATCCAAGCTGGAAGACCGAGACGCGAATTGACTCTGCACTGCTCTAAGCGCAGCCAGAGCGGCTTGCGCAGCTGCCCCCGCTGATGTATCGGATAGTGCTGGATCACCTCCTTGACCAAGAGTCTTTTGGCCCCCTCGTTTGTGATGTCGTTGTGAGACAAATGCAACTCGAACACCATGCCCTCGTAATGTTGCAAAACTTTGGCTATCTGCAAGCACACGTACGCCGATGAGCCAAGCAGAAAACAAGTGCGCGCATTGCTGCGTGCAAGAATAGGATACGCACAAGCAGGCCCCCCAAGCAAGTACGTGATCGCTGCGCCAGTCGGGGAGGCAACGCGGAGGGGGAAGACGAACATGAGGCATGCTGGCGTCAGTAAGGTGAAGCTTGTAGAACAGCAGGCGGGCCTGCATCCTCGGCCGGCGGATTGCGACCAGCGCTTCGCACAGGGCAGCCATCCCCCGGTCCCCAAAGCCTCGATCCGCACAATCGACTTTAATAGAAAGGAATTCGCTTGTGAGACCAAGCGCCTTGAAAACTGCAGGGAGCTGTTGAGCGACATGGACGAGGTCAGGAGCGTGCGTCTGCCTCCCTCCTCGTGTCCTCCCGTGTGCGCACGACGCACCAGACGACGAGGGGGCGCCGCGGGCGGAGGTTGGACGGGCGAGCAGGAGATGGCATCGGGCAACAGGCCCATGCGGCGGCCAGGGGGCACATAGTAGGGATGCTTCCCTGCGCCGCCCTGCACGCCGCGGCTTTCGCGTTTCGCCGCTAACTTTCACTGATCGCGTGCGCGCGCAAAACGCGCATGCGCGTGCGCGCACAGACGCGAACCTGTCGCGCCTGCTCCTCCACCTCTGCATCGGTGAATCGCCGCTCCGGTAGCCGCAGGTCCACCTCTCGCCCCCTGACAAGCGTCTCCCATCTGCTCAACGACGCTGCTGGGCCCGCCATTTTACCGTGGGTGGTGCGTCACGTGACCTGAATTTTTGATGAGAACACCAATTTTGTTTTGTTGGGTCTCCCTTGTACTTCCTCCTCCTCACCCGAATGCTTCGTTTGAACGGGTTTATGTGTAAAAACAAAAAAGATTCGTACTGTATCTTTGTTGCGCATACTTCAATACTGAGTAGGGATGAGCAGAAGGAAGCGGCGCGAGCGCATCCAGGCATGGGCGCCCGCAATCGGTGCGGCCGTGATTGTGCGCGGCGCGTTTCCAGGGCGGCCAGAGGGCCAGTGCGACCGCATGGGTACCGTCATCAGCAGGTGTGTCCTCCTGCGTGCGCTGCGTCTCGAGGCAAATGGTTCGCACAAACTTCTTTAGCTCCGCCTCTCCGCCGTGCAGGGCCCCCGACAATCAGTGCGTGATCGAGTGGTTTGACGGCCCTGGGGAGACCGTGCGGTGCGTATGTCTGCACCCCGGTGCTGGCCGGCCTTGCCCTTGCGAGTTATGAAGGGTCGCACACGCAAACAATCTGGCTGACGCCGCGCGTGCGCACACACAGGGAGCAGCACGACAATGCGATAGTGCGTGAGTGGATAGAGACGCCGAGGGCATGGAAGCGCAACGCGTGAGTGTGGCTGGCGCCCTTTCCCCTGCATGCACATGCGTTGTGCGCTGGCCTTGGGCCGTGCCACGTAGAGGCCATGCGCAAGAGAAGGGCAGTACCTGACAAACGCATTGACACACACGAGGGTGCAGTTGGGTGGCGTGTGGGATCGTGCTGCCAGGGGCGATGCTCGCATACATATTTCAGTCCCAAGTCTTTCTGGACCCCGTGGCTGCATGGCATGAGCTCCACCTCGAGCCCGGTGAGTGTGGGGTGCAGACATGCGTTGGCAAGGCGGGCTGGACCGCCTCTGAAATGAGCTTATCTCAGAAGATCTGCTCCACAGAGCTCCTGTGTGTGTCACAGTGCCTCCAGTCGCATGCCTCGAGATGAGAGGTTGGGAGTGCGGGTGGGGGCTTGCAGCAGAATCTAGACTGGCGAATGGATGCTGACGGCAACAACCATGGCATGGCAGGAGAGACGGGGTTTGTGCCCTTTCCCAGCCATTTTGCGCCCGCGTGCGGGGCGCTGATGCTGCGCTCCTCAGGTCACCGAGTCTTCCCATGTTTGTTAGGCGCGATCAGAGTTGTTGAAAGGCGTGACGTCTCGCTCCTGTCACGTCTCCCTGTGACTCGACTTGGCATAGATGATCACATGCATGTCATATGAGGAGGAGGATACATGCATGTCACGTCTCCCTGTGACTCGACTTGGCATAGCTGTGTCTGTCTCCCCAGAAGAATGTCTGCTCCACAAGCTACGCCAAGACTAGACTAGTTTCACGCCAAAATTAGCATTGCTTCACCTCAGTCAGCTTAGCGCCCGCTGAATGCAAGGGTGAGGCAGGAAGTGGGGCCACAATACGAGCGGTCAAGCATGCGCCGAGGGCGGCGTGCCCCGCACAAGTGCTGACTTTGCACGGTAGTTTCGCACCCTCCTGCCGCCGCTCGCTTGCGTTTGCTTGTTGTAGTCTTGGCAGGCATGCAAGTGATGCAACCCTCGTTGCTAGGATCGTTTGCATCCTGTGGCGTCATGTTGCATGCGGTAGTGATGGAAAGGATGATGGTTGCATGCATGTTGCATGGAAACGATGATGGTTGCATGCATGTTGCATGTGGTAGTGATGCAAAGCATCAAGGTACGCATCACCCAGGTTTGCATCAGCTGCTTTCCATCCTGTGGTCTGCATCACGCCAACACATTCTCGGGTCCTCGTGTGACGCGTCTTGACCGAAGACGAGAGACGAGAGACGAGAGACAAGAGACGAGAAACGAGAAACGAGAAAGACGTCCCGCCCCGTGCCTTTGCCCGAAGTGGACGGCAGAGGCGCGCGTTCCTCACTTCTGGGCTGGGAATGGGGGGCTTAGAGCGCAGGAAGGCGGCTATCTGTACGGTGGCCGCGTAGTGATGAATGGTCGAGCGCGGAGTGATGAATGGTCGAGCTTCTTGGCCCTCGTCAGTGTTTGCTGCGCGTACTACTACTAGTGCGTCAGTGTTTGCTGTGTAAGAGTGCAAGCCAAGCCGTCTGAGAGGGGAGGCGGGGGACGGGCAACAGATAGCGAGCACCTGTAGTGACAAACGCATTGAAACACACGAGGCAACAGATAGCGAGCACCTGTCTGGCGGGCGGTACCTAGCGCGCCACTTGCACCTGCCAGCAGGGTCGGAGTGGAATTACAGGTACCCCTGTTGCGCATACCCCAGGCGGGCCTGTCACGCCTTGCTGCCCCGCGCCCGCTGCACCCTGCACACAGCTCGCGAGCAAAGTTGATAGACTTGCGGGCGGGTGCAATAGTGTGAGAGCAGATCGTGTGCCCCATAGCGGAGGAGAAGATCATTTGCCTCGCCTGGCCGCCCCGCATGCCGCCAGGGTACCTATCGCCGTGATGCGCTTCGAGTATGAGAGGTGGTGCCTTGTCTTGCACTCTCCCTGCCCGTCGCACCCTCGCGCAGCGCACTCGCTCTGCCGCGTGACTCTTGGCCGTGCCTTGCAACCCCTAGCTGCCTCGAGCAGCCTAGCTCCATCTCCACCCTGCCTTGCCCTTACTCATGCGCGTGTGCGCAGCTTTCAAAAGTGGCAGGAGCTCCAGCTTCCAGCACGTCAGGGCACGGTGCGCTTGTGATTATGTGTGCTTGGCATGTGATGATGTGGGCGTGTGATGATCGAGAGGCGTGTGATGATTGAGAGGCGTGTGATGATTGAGAGGCTTGTGATGATTAGCCCCTCGGCTCCCTCCACCTGTGGGGCAGGGAGTAGGCCGCCAGTCACACATGCTACCACGTGCTCCAGTATCCACGTGTGAAACGTGGGCAGCACGCCTATCATTCGACACGTGGGCAGCACGCCTATGAGCCATTCCAGGACACAGGGCCTATCAGCCATTCCAGGAACGCCCTGTGTCCTGTGTGCCCGAGTGCAAGCATCGTGTGCCCGAGTGCAAGCATCCTCATTCTGCCCGTGGCCGTCCAAAGCCCAGCTCTCGAAGCTCTCGAAGCTCTCGAAGCTCTTTCTGCCGCCACTGCCTCTTGTGCTAGAGCCCCCGGTTGCCGATGGTTTCTTGAGGCGAGATGGTCTTGTGAGGTGTCATGACCATGTGAGGTGATGAGGTGGCATGGTCATGTGCCGACACTTGAGGTGGGATGTGAACAGTGAGGTGTAATGGTGATATGAGGTGTCGTGTGTGTAGCATGAGGTGTCGTGTGTGTAGCATGAGGTGTCGTGTGTGTAGCACTCATGCGCATGTGTCATGTGTGCAGCACACATGCTCACGTGAGATGTACGAGTGATATCAGGTGTGGTGTGTGTAATGGTGATCTGAGGAGCCGTGTGTGCAGGGGGAGGCGCTCTGGCTCTCGTTGCATGGCCTGCAAACACCGCGGGAGGGCAGCAGAGGGATGGGGGATGGCAGCAGGGTTGTAAGGGGTGTGCACCGTGGAGCCCCCCTGTCGGCAGCAGACCTGCCGGCAGACGTGCCTGGGGAGACTCCCCCTGCTCCTCCGAGTGAGCGGCAAGACGAAGGCGAGCTCTTTGTATGGCCCATTGAGGTGGAGGTGCGTGCAGCAGAACACGTGACCTCGCGTGTCGCCATATGAGGAGGAGGATACATGCATTTCATATGAGGAGGATACATGCATGTCATATGTGTATCAGAACACGTGACCTCCCGTGCTGCCTGCGTGGGAAGTGTTTCTTACGTCTGTGGTGGCTCAATCGTCTATGTTGTGAGACTTGGGAGTGTTCTGAGTGTTGTGAGTGTTGTGAGTGTCGTGAGTGTTGTGAGACCTGTGAGTGTTGTCTGACTTGCCTCTGCCTCATTCAGAAGCAAGTGTCTCGCTTCCCTCTTCCTCATACTTGTGAGTGTTGTCTCGCTTCCCTCTTCCTCATACTTGTGAGTGTTGTCTCGCTTCCCTCTTCCTCATACTTGTGAGTGTTGTCTCACTTGCTGCGGCCTCATTCTCTGTCAGCATTGCTTCTCACTTGTGAGTGGTGTCTGCCTTGTCAGTGTCGTCTGCGGTGCGCGCTCTCGCGAGTGTTGTCTGCTGTGTTCTCTGTCAGTATCGCTTCTAACTTGTTCTCTGTCAGCATGGTTTCTAACTTGTTCTCTGCCGCACACGCACACGCAGAGGCGATATGTAGTAGTGATTCATGTCAATGTAGTAGTGATTCATGTCAATGTAACGTATGATATGTAGCAGTCATTCATGTCAATGTAATGTATGATATTACATGTACAGAGGCGATATGTAGTAGTGATTGCGTTGGAGCCCCCTGCCTTGGACGCCACACCTCACCATCTGCACACGCATGAGATGCGCATGGACGATGAGGGCGGGCAGCGTGACGGGACCTTGCTGGTATGGGGCTGTGACGCTGCTTTGCTGGGAGAGGGTTTAGGCACGGTTTAGGGCTTAGGGTTTAGGTGCGTCGAGGGCCGTCTTGCTCCTAACGCGCAACGACACAAGCGCGCAAAGACAAAAGCGCCGCCAACAGCTGGGCCCCGGGAGGAGAGACGAGCCGAGAGATATTGCTTCATGTAATCGGCGATTACGCGCAGGTGGAGGTGAAGCACTCGGTGCAGCGATCAGCGTACTGCCTAAGCAACCAAGAGCATCAAGAGGACCCCGCGCAAGGTGCGTGCATCTCGAGCTCCAGTCACTATCAGCTACCAGGGCCAACAGCCGCCACCTGTGCGCGTCAGAAGCCTTGGCAAGGGCCGCACGCCCAAGGCGAATGGGTGGCGCTAGATCCTGATGACGTGGGCTTTGTTGTCGGGGTGCCCGCGCTCACAGACCTCGCCGGTGCGTCCCTTGCGCTTTCCCTCCCTTGCCAATGCTGGGTAAGCGTAAGGCATAGAGCCCAAGTTTAAGGGCACATAGCCCAAGTTTAAGGGCATAGAGCCCATGTCGATCCGCTCCTGCTGCCTCCTACAGCCTGCAAGGAGAGGGAGGGGGAGGAATGAAAACAGAGAGCGCGCGCGAGAAAGAGCGCGCGCGATAGAGAACTAGAGAGAGAGCAAGGAGCAGCGGGGGCACGTTGCACGCGACGCAACTTATCTTTGACCTTACCTCTTTCGAGCCTTTGCAGGGACAGCAGGGCGGCCACGAGTGGGGAAAGAGTTGTGGCGATGTCGGGGCCCCGACACGAGCGCCAACCTGCCGCTTGCCTTTGCCTACGTCGCTCGCCTTTTGCAGGACTGGGACGGTTCTCCTCTAGCGTCCTCTTTCCCGTCCCCTCCTCCTAGCCCATCTTTCCCGTCCCCTCCTCTCAACGCACCTGCCGTGCACCATTCGTCCTTGCTCCCGGGCGCGCGGAGTCGATGTCGACGTGGTGCTATGACTGACGATTGGGCGTTGGCAGTGCCGCTGCTGTTGCTGTCGCTGGCTGCCGTCCTGGCTTTCCTCGCCAAGCTGCTCGTCAAGCTTTTGTACAAGTGGGGTCTACTGCTTGAGTATTAACGCTCTCGTATTAGGCATCTGTGCGCCTCGCCCTTGAACTTTACGGCGATACGGCGATGAACTCGCCGTATGCTTGACCAAGGAAAGGGGGATGAGACAGGATTGCGCCAGACGAGGCATGGTAGATGCACACCGCACGAGGCGTCGGAGAGGCACGCCACGCCGCTCAGTCATTAGACCATAGTCATATTGATACAATATGCGCCGTGCTGAGCACGTGCTGGGCGATGAGAACAGCCTGAGTTTCAATGATAAGAAAATCAAAAGTTGAAGAGGCAGCAGGAGTCACACAGCAACGCGCTAACGCCTCTCTCCGTAAGACTCTCTCTGTAACACTCTCATCGCACTAAGAACGACAATCTTCATTCCATGTGCCCAAAACAAGACTTGGCGCGGGGCACAAAAGCCGCAATCCGCCGTCCTCCTTCCGTCACAACAGCGTAATGCCGTGCCGTGCCAAGCTGGTGATGCAGACCTTGTTATCGCTTCAGCGGGTAAAGCGGTAACAAGGCCTGCATAATGCATAAACCGCCACGCCGCTTACTCCAGGGGGGCATCTGCACCCTCGGCGAATGTCTGCAGGATCGCGTGCTCGTTCTTGGCCTCGTCAACAGCCACTTTGACCTGCACCAAACAACCAACGGGGCGTCACGCGCATGACGCTCACTCTACCCTTGCATGAGCGCGACTGGGCGAGGGCATCCTTGCTGCTGCCCTGATGGTCAGTATGTTTGCACATGCGCTCGACATGCACTGTGCGACAGCATGATGGAGTGCAAGAGTATCACGGGCATACCCTCTACTTCCCGCAGCATTAGGTAGACAGGTGCGTTGGAGAGAAGGTGCGACATGCGCACACCGCATTTGACGTATCAGAAATCTGACGGCCTAAATGTGCGCTTATACTACTGTGCACGCTTGTTCCTCACTTTCTTATGCTCCTGAAAATCAACTGGACAAGTAGTCCATGCAGCTGATCAACATCATCAGCAAGGGTGGGCCTGAGTCTCCCTATGCTGTACATAGAACGGAAACCCTGCTGGATTGGCATTATCGCACCTCATCGATGGCCTCAGTGATGGGCTCCGAATCAGCGATCTCCGCGAAGAGATCCACATAGTACTCGTCCCCGAGGAGCTCCTCCATCCACTCGTCTTGGCCAGCAAAGGTCTGGTGCACGTGCGACACACGTGAATAGGCGCAGTCGACAATCTCACAAGCGATTGCACGGTGGTTCACTAGGCTGCCACTAATCTCTGGTCTCAGCTCCGCCGAGTCGTCTTCTTACCTCGAATGTAGTGACCATGGAGTTGTCAGCTTCCTGCTCCTCGCCGGAACCCAGGCCGTAGAGGGCAACGGGGCGGGCGGCCTTCAGCTCCGAGGTGGAGATGAGGGCGACGCACACGGTGAGCGCGAGCGCGCACACAGCCAAGACAACGGCGACCTGCAGAAGTGGACACCGAGTGTCAGCTCCTTGCCGCACGCAGGCAGCGATTTCCTGAGCGCAGCCAGCCTAGCATATTCAAGGGCCTGGCGTAGAATGGGGGGATTTTGCCGCCGGGTTCATGGGTGATTGTGACCTGGCGGGCAACGTTCTGCTTGGGGCGTTCCTCGCCCACAGGGGTGGTTCCGTAAACCTAGACACATGACTTTCCAGAGTCAGAATTGACTGACGCACTAGCCACATCATCCCAGCTCTTGCACCTCTCCTCGGCCCACTCTGCAACTGCGCTCTCAACGTCGCAGCCTCAAGCGCTGGGGTTGCCAGGAAACCATCTGCTCAGCGGCAATTATCCTGAGGCACCCCCCTCCTCCTCAGTGCCCTTTGCGATCCACACCAATCCCAGGTCCCCCTCACCTTGACCATGTTTAGCTTCAATGAAGCGACACTAGTGCGAAAAGCCACAAAATTTGAGATTTCCCTTAAAATCCCAGAAAATCTTCAATGAAAAAAAGAATAACCGAGGATAAGGAACATAGTTTTACTTTCGAACTTAAGAAGTCGAAACGTTGTGGCGACTCGGCTCACCCGCCAACCAACGGGAAGACCATGCCGCAGGTGCGTCGGCCAAGTGCCTGATCCCGTGCCAGTCCAACGCTGCCGCAGGCTTGCGGCGAAATTGTCAGGCTGGCTTCGTGCCAGATGATGGTGATCCTTTTATTGTTCTTCCCTAAGAAGCGACTCGCCGTGGCATGCGAGCGCTTTGCACTTTGTAGAGTCTAGTTCGCGGTAACGTAATCATCCGCAAGGCCCAGAGGGCGATCCAGGGATCGCGCGAGTACAAGTGACACCTGAAACGGCCCAGCGTGTCTCGAATGCACGCCCGGCGCCGGACCCTGCCGGGTGATGCGGATGACGAGGCTTGGTTCGGGGGCAGGCCCGGCGCCCGGACGCGCAGCCGGAGCAGCCTGGCATCCGATACCCTGCGCAGGAGGGGCAGCCCAGTCAGGCAGGCACTCGGTTCTACTTCGACCAACCCACGGGCGCCGAGATGCACAACCCAATTTACAAGACTATGTTTCAAAGCGATTCGGCACAGGTAGGTTGCGTCGCCGTGCAATTCGGAGCTAGCTCTGTGCCAGACAGCCCGTACCAGACGGCCGCTGGGGAGCCTAGTATGGCATTGCCCACACTCACGACTCTGACCGCGCTGGTTTGCAGATGTTCCAGACTCGGCCTGCCCAGATGCCCCCCCTCCCTCGCCACCCCACCGCAGCCCAGGCTTCTACCAGCGGGGCAAGGACCGCCAGTGGGGCTCGAGGTTCGACCGGGCTGCGCGCCTGCCGCCCGCCGCCTACCTTAAAAATGTCTTCGCTCAGCATCTGCGTCGCCGGGTGCTGACACCTGCGGAACTGATTCGGAGGTTGCCTCTGGCAGGGAGGTATGCATACGCAAGGTCGCCTTCGCCAGCACCTTCGCCAGCAGCACATGCAGAGCGCTCGCCCAGAGGGCGCACCCAACAGACCCCCGACCGCGCCTTGGACAATTACAGCCAAAGTGTGATGGAGAGTAGCAGCGGGAGCGAGGGCTATGGCTGCTATGGTGAGCAGCCCGCTCCTCCTCCAACCTCTCGCTTCTTGCCGTCGGCGTCACCGCAGCCCGTGGCACCAGAGCCGAGAATGCTGTACCACACCAGCCCGCGCAGGCCCGAGGCTCACCACCAGGAGGCGCTCCAGATACACTCGGACGGCAAGATGGCGAGGCGCATGCGAGCGTGGATGACGCCTGAAAAGCAAGATTTAGTCATGGTGGGGGTGCTGCTGGCCGCGTGCTGCGCATGCTATATGAGCTACGACGCGGGAAAGCGAGCCGGAACGCGCGATGTGCTGAACGAACAGAAGGCTATCGTTATTCACGCCGCCTTCGAAGAGGTCGAGGCCCAGTTGGCACTCTTCAAGTCCGCCGTCCTCCATGGACAGCATCCCCTCTACTTGCAGGTGTCAAGCTGCAAGGGTCGTTGTGACTTGCCTCTGACAAGTAGACAAGTACGTTGTAACCTGCTTATAGCTGTCAAGTTCCAAGTAACGCCTCTATTCCTGCCTCTCTTTCTAGGGATCTATAAGATACAGCAACTTTGCATTTACAGGGAGATCTCTGAGCAAGAGGGAGCGGAGGCTTAGGCGAGGGCATCGGCCCCTGGTAGCCTCAGCCTCATTGTAAGGGTCTGTAGGGTTCAGAGGAGTATCTCAAGTTTCGGATGGTGTGTGACATGGTGTTGGGCGGCAGGCGTTGGGCAGCGTGCAGCTTGACACTCTGAAAGCTGCTGCTGTGAACGCTGCTGCTGTGAAAGCTGCTGCTGTGAACGCTGCTACCACTCGCCGCTTGACCTTCAATTCTTTGTTTTGTTCAAATTCTTGGTGCGAATGTGAACGAGCAGGCGGGGCACGAGATCAAGGGAGTGGGGACTCCAGGTGCGGTTACGGTGGGAGGTGTGACAGGAGGGGCCAGGCTCGGGACTCTTGCAGCGGTTGACATGTCTCATAAGCCTTGGTACAAGAGGGTTGTCAACAAGTGGGCAACGAGAGGAGCAGAGGCGGGCAACCTTGCCGTAGGCACTGGCACAGAAGGCTCTTCCGAGGCCACAGCTGCCCAACCAACTTCAATCTATCACCTGTATCCTCCCGAAGCCAAGACTTCCAACACGGTGTACGCCCAAGTCTTGCCCCAAGGCACACCGCCACCAGCGCACACAGCGATTGATGACACGAGGCACACCGGGCGTATGGTAGAGGCGACGGACCCGAGCGGTGCGAGACAAGACACAGGCGAGGAGGAGAGAAAGCAGCTCGAAGCCGTCATGGCGCAGCCTGAGGTTGTCCCCCGCAATCTCATGCATCTCAGCTGTGTCCCTTTCCCGGAATAGAGTCTCTCCTGGCTTCTGGTGGAGGAGTCTTCTCTCTCTCTCGCTCTCTCTCTCTCTCTCTCTCTCTCTCTCTCTCTCTCTCTCACAGCGCCAGGCGTGCGTATGCGTTGGTGTGTGTATGTGTGTGTGCGCGCGCATTTGCTTTGCTGTTGCTGGGCGGTGCTTGTGAGTGGAGGGCGCACTCACAAGGAGTGGGTGCAGGAAGACACAGTCATTGTGCTTGTCGTGTCGCTGCTGATCGTGGCCGTGACGACAGCAGCGCTCTACGCCATCGCCCAGTGGCGTCCGTCGCTGCCAGTCTCTTCCTCTAGCCTCACATCCTCCTGTGACACCTCTCCTGCCCCCGACAATACCTGTACGACCCCCGCGTATCTACAGGCGACCTAACAATACCAAGCTGCTGCACATGCCACAAATGCACATGCCACAAATTCGACACACACATTCACGCACACACACTAAGAAGAATTGGCACTACGAGGATGAGGAAGACCAAGACTCAAAGTCTCGAAAGACGGACTAAAAAGCGATGCCCTGAGAAGACTAACACAGTCAGGCAAAGACTAAGAAGTAAGACAGTCAGTCGAAGACAGTCGGAGACTTTGCACTTGTGATAGGAGACTTGGCACTTGTGAATAGCAAGTGACAAGTGCCGTGCGTTTTCTTGTGATAGCACTAAGAAGACTTGCCTTGGGTCTGGTCGGCCTTGCCTTGGGTCTGGTCGTGTGATAGCACTAAGAAGACTTGCCTTGGGTCTGGTCGGCCTTGCCTTGGGTCTGGTCGTGTGATAGCACTAAGAAGACTTGCTTTGGGTCTGGTCGGCCTTGCCTTGGGTCTGGTCGTGTGATAGCACTAAGAAGACTTGCCAGACCCAGCGCCTGTGCACAGTGCTTGCCTACCGGGCCTGACACTAGGCTTGCAGCTTGGTAGACCGCCTTCTCTCTTCGTCGTCTCTGTGTTGTCTCTTCGTCGTCTCTGTGTTCTCTCATCGTAGTCTCTGTGTTCTCTCATCGCAGTCTCTGCACAGTGCTTCACTTCCAGCTACCTCATACTTGCAATACGTAAAATGTGTCCACTGTGTCGCGTTGACAACACAGTGTAGAGAACACGCGCCGCATCGAGACGAGGCCTGGTGCAGTGCCCATCATGGGCCGTCTGTGTGTGTGTGTGTGTGTGTGTGTGTGTGTGTGTGTGTGTGTGTGTGTGTGTGTGGAGTGCGCGGCTTGGGCACTCAGTGTTTCGCGCTCACGTAAGGGTGCGTTGAATGAGCAGCTCCTTTGCGCGGGGCGCAGTGGTCGACGGAGGCTAGCGCGAGACATGAGAGCACTCTGAGGTTGCGAGTGCTGCAAGCTGCTGCCAGCCCAGGCGTTGCCGGAGGCGCAGGTGCTGTGCCGTCTACCCTCGATGCGCTGCGCGAGAAGGCCAAGAAGGGCGAGATCACCATTGGCGAGTCCATCAACCTGGCGATCCTGGAGGACATGACTCGCGACCCAACGACAACAGTACTGACCACATGCACGGCCGAGGACATGGAGGCGGTTCCCAAGGGCACCAGCGCACGGGAACAGAGAGGAGTCGAAAAACTTGTTACAATGGTGGGCGCGCAAGACAACGCGGGGACAGGCTTGAAGTTGCGGTCGGACCGTGCCGCGCAGCTTGCCGCAGACTTTGCTGCCGAATACAATAATGCAGAGACAATCGCTCGCACTGCTGGCGCCACAGCGGGCTCGGCGCAGCTCAAAAGCTCTGCGGTCATCCTGTCACACTTGACCTCTGCCGACCTCAAAGCTCGTCTCCGCGCTCGTGGCGTCTCCGAAGCCGAGGTCCCTCTTCATGTCACTGTTACCCCCACTGTCACCTGCACTGTTGCTGTCACATGCCGTATCTCCTGTGCCCATTCGACTGCATGCGTACATTCCGCATGCTCCTCCGCCTTATTTGCACGTGTCCGTGCGCACGTGCCCGTGTGCTGACACGCATTCTTTCATTGTTTGTGCTCACGGCGCCCGTGTGCTTGTGCGCACATTGAGGCCCCTCGTTGGTTGTTGCCTGTGAAGCAGATCAGCTCGTGTTCAGAGCGGCAGCATCTGGAGGAGCTGTTTTTGGCGACCAATAGTCCTCGACAATCCTTGTCTTAAGTAAGTCATGGACTGTTTCTTGGGGTAGCATGTGCTGGAGGCATAGCATCAACACGTCACGGCGTGCATCCATCATCAACACGTCACGGCGTGCATCCATCAGTGTCCATGTCACGGCGTGCATCCATCAGTGTCCATCGTGGTTAAGAGGGCCGCCTACAAATAGGCGTGCAATGGCGTCGTTCAAAAATCCATCTAAGAGCGCACAGAGCACGCTCTCCGGAAAGGCGGCCCGGGCCTGTCTGCCACAGGCCCGAGCCCGAAGCGTTATAACTGCGTACGCCTCAACCCGAACCAGCCGAGGCCGCGACTCTCCGGGACTTTCGCCTGCGGCTGTCCAAAGGGGCCTGGGGTCCCCCTATTCACAACATGGGACTCTGTAGCAGGCCCGGGGAGGACCCCAATACCTGGAAACATTTCGGGCCGGAGCCGACCCAGGAATAGAGCCTCAGCATAGGTCGCCTGGGCAGCGATGGATTCTGGGAGGGGGACTACGGGTGGGGGGTCCGGGTAGGTCGCCCTTTTGGCGCACGCCGGAGGAGTCCTGTAAGGGACTCGGCTTGGCGACCTTAAAAATAAACACTAAACACACACAACCCCGTTGCAGCACAAGACGCGCAAGCAAATGTCACCAATGTGTGTGGTGGCACCAATGTTGTGGTGGCAGCCACCATTTCGCCCAGCTGGGGGAAAAGAGATCCACAGAAAGCGACAGCGAGAGGCGCCCGCCTCTTGGAAGCGCTCCTCTTTTTGTTCATTTGTTTTTTCTTTGCTTCAGCGCTGTCGTGCCAGCACCATCCTTGAAATTGTTTTTATTTTTATTTTTGTTTTTTTTCTGAAACTTCAGCGCAGCAGCCGGCCTTGACCACTGTGGTTCAAGTCTTTCGGCGTAGCTGATGCGAGCTTCAAGCATCACCACTGCCCACTAAACTAAGTCCACTGAGCTAAACTTGTGGCTTACGCCTTTCGTCGAAGTCTCGCCGCAGCCCACAGCTGCTACCGGCCCCCTACCACTTCCTCCTCCGCGCCATCACCTCTGCACACCCGCTGTCTTCCTGCCCCGCCGCTCTGTCCCACTGCCCCCCCCTGTGAGAAATTGCCTTGATCTGAGCGGTGTCTGCGTCATCTTTTTGCCATTGACTTCGTGATGCTTCACGAAATGATGCTCATCGTTGAGATGCCACGAATCAAAAGCCAAAGGAAAAGGAGACAGGAGTACCCATGGTAGCCCCGACCCAATCAACCGCGCATGCTTCCCTCCTTCCCTCTTCTTCCTCATCTTGCCCATCTGGTACAGCCTCGGGCATCGCGTGTGGTTCGCGAGCAGCATGGGTGTGCTTGGTGCGCTTTCGATGGCCGTGGTTGGTGTCGTTGAAGCCACGGGCAAGACGGGCAAGACGCGCATCCGAGGGGCGGGGATGAGAGGGGAGCCAATGGTCCAGTGCTCTTTCGAGATCAACGGGAGACGGAGGCTGGATATAGGTAAATGCAACAACAATGTAGCGCGTGCCCCAGGTAATAGGATCGCCGCCGTGCACCAGATCCCCATGGAATGACAACACCTGTCCACGCTCAGGCACAACGGCGCGGGCGAGATCGCAGAAGTAGGTGCCCCCGCCCCCGTAGCAGTCCGTTCCATTCAGCGCGATTGTGAAAGAGTGCGTGGATTGGTCGCGGTGTACAGGCAGGTGGCGCTGGCCGCCACAGGCAGAGTACTTGACGAAGAAGGCATCAAAAATTCGTACTCGGGACCCGCGCTGACCAACTTGGTGATGGCCGTATTGCGTCGCCAGTAGCGGGCCCAAGCGCGTCCTCAGCACCCTCTGGAACCATGCTAGCAGCTCAGCGTGCTCGTGTATTGGAAGGTCCGTTGTCGGCTGCGTATGATAGGCATTCATAGCGAAGAGCCGTTGAGACTTACCCATGTCAATGTGTGTGACCCATGTCAATGTGTGTGACCCATGTCAATGTGTGTGACCCATGTCAATGTGTGTGACCCATGTCAATGTGTGTGACCCATGTC
>Ga0315899_10001533_pt1 | contig 26345 bp, 36 predicted proteins | sample LakEriMetagenome_2_FD_203518 | JGI IMG/M metagenome (GOLD analysis project Ga0315899, IMG submission 203518) | Freshwater fungal communities from buoy surface, Lake Erie, Ohio, United States - Buoy 4 MA112 | ecosystem: Environmental > Aquatic > Freshwater > Lake | place: USA: Lake Erie, Ohio... | reverse complement strand
TTGACTTGCGGTAAGTTGTATGAGTAACGACTGCCAAACCAATGGCTAAGCACCCTGGCTGGGTCTCTGCTCAGCAACTTGAAGAACTCCTTGGAATCGACCGCAAGACGCTCTTCAAGTACCGCGATGATGGCACCCTGAAGCTTGGCCCACATTACGCGGCATTCCCGGAGACCCGTTCCAGGGACAGCTATCGCTGGAATGTGACAGCAGTCAGGAAACACCTGCAAAAGCAGGGTATGATGCCGGTAGCCGCTTGACCTGCCTATAGTGATTCTTGCGCATTTTGTGGGCGAGGACTAGGTCAGTAATGTTGAACTCGACATTCTGAAAAGCCATAGCCTCGTACATGGACGAACTGATGGACGGCAAACAGCTCTGCAAATTGCGGGGCTGTTTTTCTTTGAGGCCAAACAAGAAAACCCACTGTGGATGGAGTGGGCGTACAAGTCGCTTTTTACCAGGGACAGAAATGAAAAGATCTGGTCCCCAGTCAAGGTCAGCTAGGTCTTCTGGCTTGATGCCATAAGTGGCAACCATGCCGTAAAGCCAAGCAATGTCTTTTGTTTTTCTACTGGATGCTAAGCGGAAATACTCATCCACAATCCGCTGATCCAGGGGCGGTTGGTGGGTCATGTGTTATATGAGCTAAGTACCCGTACCATATCGAATGGTGGGACTAGCTCGCAAGGGACAAGGAAAACCTTAATAAGTCTCGTGAGACTTAATTCAAGTATACCTGAATTGTCATGGTTTGTAAGGTTGTCCGTTCTTATCAAACATTGTGAAACCTTGCATGACAATGAATTGAGTAGGCACATTAAACAGTTTTTGCATCATTGGCATCATCATTGGTGATTGACAGTTATAAGGTGGTACATCCATCTGAGACAGTGAAAACCGATTCAGATTAACTGCGTCCATATCTTTTTGCTCGCTTTCTGTTTGGTCAACAAGTTTTTGTTCCCATGCAGCCATGCTTCCAATGCCGACAGGAAAATCGGAGGGCTCTGGCGGAAATGTATTGTCAGCAAACTTAAGAGCGTAAATGTGTTTGCAATAGCGCAGCTCATCAAGCAGCGGTTCCCAGTTATCAGTTAAAGATGTGACAGTGCCTTGCTCGCTTTTGTAGTCTTCATAAGAAGGCATGCCATCTGCTGTTGTTCCTGGTATAGCGGGCGTTCCAGTTTTCCTTGTATAGGTTGCACCAAAATCTCTGTAAACACCAGGGTTATCTCGTGTAGCTTGACGATCAACGGTAGATGGAGCGACATCAAAAGGAAGGGTAAAACCACTGGGCGCATAGACCGTCATCTGTCTATTCACAGATGCAACAGTCATAGCACTGTTATTTAATACACCTGCCAGTGTTGTTTCTTCATACCGACCAGGTTTAATAGAAGAAGCCCCACTGCGTGGGTAGAGCTTCTTCATGGGTTTTGTGATGTCACGCATAAAAGCAAAATCACGGTGCGTGAAGTCTTGGCACGAGCAACAAAACCTTGCACCTGTAATGAGATAGCGTCCAACTGTAAAAGGTTGAGGAGCAGGAGAGATATATTCTTTATCCGGTGTGACTTGTACAGAACCGGACTTACGAAGTGTTAATATACCTGTCAGTGGATTTGTAGCAACCAAAACGGCCTGGGTGTAGCCGTATCGTTTTTGTGTTTGTGGGTTGATCGTATCACGATCAATGATTTCACCATCGATATCAATGACACGATCCTCAAGAATCTCACTATTCAAGGGTGTTAAACCATTTGGTACCCCTGGAACAGCAACAAAAAAAGGCGGAGGAAGTGGATTGCCTGCGCTCCAGGAACCTGCGAGCTTTACATACCAATAGTTTGCATCCTCTGTGATTGATTCAATAAACAGTTTTTGGTTTGTGAGCGGGTCCTTTAGTTTGTCGCTACGCATTGAACCGGCATAACGCCAGCCAGCCCAATGCATACCCATCTCTTTGTTCTTGGTCGGGAACCCTACAAAAGTCCCTGATACGGTTGGAGATGGATTGACAACAGAACTTGGCGTACCAGAAGGAACAGGAATCTGGTATTGGAAAGGATAGTTGTAGCCGTTGTCGTAGAAGGTAGCAGTAGCTAATTCATAACCACGACGCCAACGGGACCATGCGGATTCCCTGTTAGCAGAGTAGATGGAATCAGGTACTGAACCTTTGGAAAACTCAGTCGTGATCGGTTTAACCGGCCTCGGGTCAAAGACTTCAGACCGGCTGAAATTACCAAAAGAGCTTCCACTCTTTTTGGCCATGATCAGAAGAATCCGCCTTGAGCAGTAACGTGAGCACCTGGGATGTAACCAGAGCTGTTGGGTCCGTCAGGGAACACACCAACGTAGATGCGGTCGCCTCGTTCCAGGTAGATACCTTTGTTGCGTAGGGGAGCAGTGGAACCTAAACCAGTGGTGTTACCAGCCTGTGCAACGGGAGCAGCAAGTTGCGGCATCAGGTCAGAGCAGTCGACAGTGCCACTGTTAGCTGGAAGAGTTTTGGCGAACAATACGCGGTAATCACCAGAGGCTGGGATAGGTACTGTTGTACCACGGGTTTGATAAAACACAAAAGTTACCTCTGGTTGGTAGCCATAGGCAACACCGTTGTATGAGAAACCACTGGCGGTTCCACCCGAATAAACCAATGCGGTATTAACGCCCGTGAGCGTTGTCGCTCCCGTGTAGGTGTAATAACCGTAACCACTGGCAGGAGCAGTTGCTAAGACCCCAGTGGCAGCAACAAACACAATCTGACCACTGACAAGAGATATAACAGTACCAGAAGTCGACGCATTAACGGTGTAATCTGGGTCACGATAGAAGTCATTACGACTGATAGTAATGGAATCAACAACGCCGCCACTATTGTTATCTTCTTGCAGAGCAGCGTCCATATCCACCAAGATCGATGGAGCTTGTCCGCCTTGCACAAAGAGAGTGTTGGCAGTAGAACTACCAACAGTCTGGGTCGTTACCCGAACCGAATCAAATAACGGCCGGTCAATGAGCATGGGTTGCTTGTTCGAGCTAGTCGAGGACAATGTTCTACTGCGCTTTTATGATTCGTCAATTCTAACGCGGTTTAACCATATGGACTCATGTTAAGCAACATTTGAAATGGATTCATGGCAAGAGGTTGTGCAGGCGTCAAAAGCTGCCCCATCAACTCTTGTTTTAACAGATCGGCAACAGATAAATCTTTTGGTTTGCTGCCCTCCATTGCCGATAAGAAGCCTTGGAGGAAACCGGTAGAAGATGTTTCCTGCCCAGTAGCTGCTCCTTGTGCTTGCTCGCCGGAGAGGGGTTGCCTTCCTTGTTGATAAGTTTTCTGTAATTCAGAATAACTTTTAACGGGTTGACCGTAATAACTCTTGCCTTCTTTCGTAGGAAGTGACGCCCACTCAGGTGCAAGAGCAGCAACAAACTCAGGTGTTAAACCTTGTTTCTGTAAATAAGAAAGGCCGCCAAGACCCATGGTACGTTGGCGTGCAAGATCAAGTGCGGCAATGTCTTGCTCAACAGAACCAAAAGACTCAAGGCCTAATTTTTTTTGTTGTGCTTGCCACGTCCCCGGCATGAATTGATAAGCACCTGCAGCGGCACTTGCATATTTCCCGCCTTTAATAACTTTGTCTGGATGCCGCTTTAAGTCTGGTGCTAATGATCCGCCAAACATGACTCGATATGAGTCTTGACCACCACGTTCTGTTCCTTCTGCAAAACGCAACATACGCAAAAGACCTTGCGCTTCCGGCGTTTGTCTAAACTTTTCGTAAAAGGAACGATCTGCCATGGTGTTATGCTCCTACCCAATTTGAACTTGCTCTAAGACCAGGGATAAAAACAGCTTGTAATGCAACAACAAGACTGAGCTTGGTCGTAAGGCGTTTAACAAAATTAGGGCAAAGAATCATGGGTCTAAAGCAACAACACTGGCCCCCGTGAATCAAAGATTCGTGTCCAGTTGGTTGGGCTTACATGCTGAGCAATGCCAAGGATCAACGCTTGGTGTATTGGTTTAAAAGCTCTTGGAACTTTTCTGGGGGCATGTTTTCAAAACGTGGGTCAGCAAAGTTCATTAACGGTGCACCTTCACCACCAATGAAGTTAGGACTTGCCGGATTTAAAGACTGGTCAATCTGTGACACCAGGGGAGAAGGGCCTAAGGTAGGCTCGCCCATTTGTTGTCCTGGCGCAGATCCCGTCTGATAACCAAAGGTACGTTGCATTAAAGGATTATTGACCCCGACAGCCCCGCCGGGTTGGCCCATTGGAGTGTTACCGTACTTTTGTTGCCAGATCTGCATGCCAATGTCGCGTGCGGCATTCATCTCTTCTTGTGTCTTAGCACCTGCACGTGCCGCTTCGTAACGCTGAAGCTCAGGATCTTGAGCAGTTAACTGAGCAATACGAGATGCTTCAGATTGATATGCACGATCCGCAGCAGCTTGTTGCCCAGGGAACCCTGCACCTGGACGAAAACTCTCTGCTGCAGCCCCCGCACGAAGTTCTGCTTCTTTATAACCTGTGCCGTAATCACGCAAACTTCCAGTAGGTTTAGTATCAGTTCTTCCACCAGAAGTACCACGTCGACCCCCCATACCACCACCACCAGCGTTATAAGGTGCTGCAGGCTGATTTAAAAATCTACCCGCGGCATTTACTGCGCCCGGAATGCCAGGGATCATGCTTGCGCCGCTAAGTACCCATGGAGCAATACGCCCAAGATTAGAAATCAGTTGTGCGCCTTGAAGAGCAGGTCCAATCATTACCGCCAAACCTCATGTAAATAAATGCGTGATCCCACAGCCGTATCGGCAGGGCCAGGTAAAGCCTGGATGAATTCAGCACCAGAGCGTTCGTAACGGTATCTGGCTTGGAACGGATCCTTGTAGTTGGGAACGTAAAGGATGCCGGCTAAACGGTTGGTTTCGTAGAGATAAATCTCATCCCAAACCTTAAGCGCTTCTTTGGCATTACTGGATCTGATCGTACGATCGACATCACCAACAATGTTTTCGATGCGTGTAGAGGGTGAAGTAGCTACTTCAGTCCTCTTTTCAGCAGTGTCGCAACGTCCAATTTGGATAGCAATTTTGTCATAGAAGTATGAATCCGGAACGGTGTTCATGGCTTCTTCAAGTCGGGCATAGTCACCCGCCGGCACGGAAACCGTGAAGTAGCCTAGGTGATACCTGACTCTACTCTTGTCAAAATCGCTGAGCTGCACAGCTTATTTCCGTATGTTCTCAATTATAAATGCAGTGAATTAAACGGCGTATGGATTAGGAAGGCTTGCTATCAACTCCATGGGATTGATTGTTTGAGCGGGTTGCAATAATTGTTGAACAAGTTGACGTTTCATTTTGGTTGCACCGCTTTCTTTTGGTTCACCTGCAAAGCCAGTGCCAAGCAAGTAACCCATTAAAAACTCTTTAGGATCTGTACCAGTGCCAGAGGGATCTTGTACCTTACTGCCGGTAAGATCAGAAGCTTCTCCTAGCGTCTTCATGTGGCCGTAGCCAAGCTCATATTTCCCATCTCCTGTTGTCCAGGAGGCTAAATTACCGTAACCACCTTCATTGGGACGAGGTTTAAATTTGATATCTCCTTCTACAAAAATCTCAGTCCCTTCTGCACCAGCATAATCTCTACCCCGATGATATGTACTAGCACCGGCAATGCCTGTATTCCTGGGACCAAAACCAGAAGTCATTGTAAGGCCGGCTGCTGGATTTAGTTGCAACCCACCTTTTTCATCGGGAATATACTTAGGAACTCGATTAGGGCCGACCCTAACACCTAAAAATTTACTGCGATGAATGCCAGGGTCTTCGTATTGATTGGTCTGAAGGTTTAATACATAGCCATGCAAATGTGGACCGGAAGAAATTCCAGTAGATCCAAGCTGCCCTAGTCGCGTGATCTTTGCCATATCTACATTCTAAAAGTAAAAACCCCTGGTTTCCCAGGGGCATAGTTTGGAGATGAGCAATCAAACCCTGATCAGGTCAGCGGCGATGACGGCCTCCCAATCAACCCGACCGATTTTCTTTAACTGTTCGAGATTGTTAAACCTTTCACCCGATAAGGACATTTGAAGATCTTTAATCTCTCGGGCTGTTTTCAATCCAATACCCTTAATATGATCAGCGATCATTTGAGCGGTAGCTGAATTGATATTCAAACGGTTGTCCGGGGGGAAGGTCCGTGGCTCTTCCTGCGCAGCTTTATCTTTTACCTGAAGCGTTTTTACCGTTTTGGTAGCAGCTTCATCAGGTGTAAGCTCAGTCTTGTATGCGGTATAAAGGCGACCGTCCTGATCTTCGACCATGAACCAATCGCCGTTATCCCATTCGCTTACAATCTTGACTCTTGCACCTGTTTTCTTGTGCTGATAAAGCAGTGCTGCAGTGGTTGACATAAGACCAGTTATTCACTGGTCTTAGTTTAACCTAATCAGCTAACGGTGCGGCCCAGGAGGTAGCCATCAATATCTTCGTAGCCAGGAGCCACATCAGGTTGGATGTAGCAGCACTCAACCACGAGATAGCCGGTGCGGCCACCAGAGGCATCACCACTGGAGATGTAGAAACCACCGGAAGTAGCAGTGCTATTAGCAGTTTCCTTCGCAAACACCTTCAGGGTGGTAGCGGCGGTAGCGGCATAGTTCACGTTACCGGCAGTCACACCAGCAGCACCGGATGCAATCAGGAACGGATTGGTGCTGTAAGCAGCGGAACCAGCGGCGAAGAAGATCTCACCAGCCTGGGTACCAGACACGGTAGAAGCCAGGTTGGCCTGGATCACACCTTCGCCGATACCGGAGGCAGCGGTAGGGCTACCACTGTTGCTACGACCGAAGGAGATCACGTTACCGGTGGCGGCGTACACACCAGAGGCAACACGACCATCACCCCAGCCAGAAGCAACGGAGATGGTGGCGCGGTACACATAAGCAGGCAGGGTGCTGCTACCAGAGATCACCATGCCGGTGATGTCGGGGCGAGTGTCGTCCTGGCGGTAAGGGGAAGGAACGATCACATCGGCTGCAGCCACGGGACCGCTACCGGAAGTTGCGGTAACGGGCACATAACCACGCTGCTGGAAGTAGCGATAGCCAGGGATAGCCAGCACCGAAGTGGGGCCGCCCTTGGAACCATCAACACTACCGCTGTCGTCGGTATCAATGTTCTTGTACCAACCGTTCAGGGGCTCTGCCCAGTTACCTGGGTAGATTTTTTTAGCGGACAAATAGGTCATTTATCTTTTCCTATGTTTGGATTTATGGTTTGTTATCAGACGGTACCGTCATCAGACACGAAGCTGTAGGCGGTGGTCACGAAGTCCTTGTTCAGAATCTCGAAGCCAGCGTACAGTTGCCAGATAAGGATGATGAAACGGCTGAAGTCATCGTTGTTGTTGATGAGCACCTGAGCGTTAGGGCCACCGATACCAACGCCGATCGACTGAGGACCGAAGAAGTAACCTTGGGCTGCTTCTTGAGCGCTGTAGGTAGAACCACCGTTGAAGGAGGCTTGCACAGTCTTGGTCGGGAAGTTGGTCGACTCGAAGAACTTCACGCCTTCAAACTGAACGCCGGTCGGCATCACGGGCTCACCAGCCAGGAAGTAACCCTGACCAGCTTGGGGACCCATGTAGAAGCTGGCGTTGTTAGGCATCATGGGGTTGCCCATGTACATGCCTTGACCAGGGTTGCCGCTATAGCGTGCGATCTCACGGAAGTCGGCATCACGACGCAGGTGCATCATGAAGGTAGGATCGCAGATGCAGCGATACAGACCATCAGCGAAGGTCGGAACGTTACGCTTACGCAGGTCCTTAACAATGGTCAGCAGGTCGGTTTTCACCTGGAACTGCTGCACCTCATTGCCGTACTCAGTGCTGGAGTAGGAGATACGACCAGAGGAATCTTTGGTCTTACCACCAGCGAAGTAGTAACCACCTTGGGTGGTAGAGGCAGCACCGTTAGCTTCTGCTTTGGCGAGTTCATCAATGAACACGCGGTCGCGCCAACGGCGATAGTCGTCGAGCAGCGTCAGGCTACCGATCGACTGGTGGAACATGTTAAGGTTGCCCGAATCCAGAAGCAGGCGCTGGGCCGTGATCAGGGTTTCGCGGGCAATCTTGAAGGTCGAAGGCTGGGTCGGATCACCCGGATCTGCAGGACCAGTGTATTCCTTAAGCACCACCAGGACTTTTTCCTTGGTGATGTTACGGCTGTTAGCAGTACCGATGGTTTGATCGGCAATACGCTCACGGCTGTCCTTCGTACCAGGGGTACCCCAGAACTTGTAGCGGTCTAACTGAACGGTTTGACCAGGCTGACGGGTGAAATCATGAACCACCACAGGCTCCACTGCCATTTCGGCAATGTAAGCAGGGTGAGGACGGTAAAGTTCCGCGCCCAAAATCTTTGGAAAATCGTTCTCCTGGTCTCTAGTTTCTTAGAGGGGTGGACTATCTCTTCATCCCTGTAGGATGCCGGACGCTAAATCTGGTATTACGTAACAAGATCGTGTTACCCCCAGTAGTCTCTGCACCTTCCAATCACGGCTTGATTGGCTTGGCTCAGGATTACCCTCGTCTTTACGTTAGGGCTTCCCTGAATTCATCCGGTTTGCACTCATCGATTGCTCGGTGAGGTGACAACGTTGAGCGTTCAGTTGAGGCGTGCTATGCTTTGGAAACCTGTTTATGAACAACATGACCCCAAAACTTGTTCCAGGATTTGGTAATCTTTACTTAACAGAAGAAGGAAAGGCTTTTGAAAAACAACTTGATCCCGACAACCAAGAATATTTTCGAGAGATTCCTATCAGTTCAACCAGTGTTTATGACCGTATTTCAGTTCTTGTAGATGGAAGAAGAAAACGCTTTCATCTTCACGTCTTGATGGCTGTTGCTTTTTTAGGATTAGATCTGCGTTCTCATGGAACCAGTAACTTTTCCTTACAAGTTGATCACAAAGATAATGACAAGAGAAATAATCGACTTGACAATCTTGAGATCGTTACCAAACAAGAGAATTTAACAAGAGCCTGGAAGAGCGGTTGTTATAAAAACAATGGCTTTGCCAGTAAAGGAAAACCGAAGAAGTCTTTGAGAAAGTTTTCTTCGGATGACGTGATTCAAATCAAAGCTTTAAAAGAAGCAGGTCTTTCTTATCGAAAGATTGCGGAAAAGTTTGAGTGTAACCACGGAGCTATTTACCAAATCTTGAAGGGCTATACCTACCAGGATCTGAACTAGCTATCAATAAACACCTTGGTGTATCCTCCAGTGTCAGTGTTTTTATCGGGTGAAAGATAAAGACACGTGTGTCTTATCTAACACAAATTTTAGCAGACAGTAAACTTAGATGCTTACATGTACTGCGTGGATGCATACGGAGTTACACCGTATTTGGCGCTTTGAGTGTTGCTAGAGCCAGGGGATTCTGGATCAATAGCCATGCCTTGTTGGAATCCTGGCAAACCCATGGAACCAGGGATGGCGCCAAGAGCAACACCACCAAGTCCGGCGGTAAGTGCGGCAGCAGGAACTAAACCTGCGGCAACAGCTTTACCCATGCCACGAGTGAATGCCTGCTCAGAAGGAATAGGCATCTGTGCAGATCTATCAATAACACCGAGAACAGCGTTTTGACGTCTAGATCCTTCTGGCATGCGGATGGCAGATTCCAGGAGAGATTTCTCGGCCGCAACCTTACCTTCTTTAGCCGCTTTAAGAAGGCTTGGTGAATATTTACCAGCAAGCGCACGCGCACCTAATAAACCAGCAGCGCCGCCAAGAGCACCAGCACCTGCGGCAAGAGCAGCAGATCCTGGGTCTTCTCCTTGAGAAAGGGCGTACCCACCCGTGGCTAAGCCAGCGGCAATAGGTACGCCGAATTTAAGAGCGCCACGCATGGCATCACTCCATTACAAACAGTTTGTTTGCAACAACTTGAGGCTGAGCTTGGTTCAGAAGACGCCAGGCATTGCTGGGATCTACATCCATCTGTTGTTTGAAGCTGCCCCAGAAATTCTCAGGTTGCTGAGGAGCGGAAGCAGCAGGGGGTGCAGGGAATTGACCCAAGGTCTGGTAAGCAGGTGTGGTGGGATAACCACGGGTTTCCAGCTGGGACTCATCCTCATACACAGGGTATGGACCTTCAGGACCAAAGAACTTCAGCGTGTAATCGCTGAGCACATCAGGGTTGGTCAGGATTTCGTTGTAAGCCAGATTCTCTTGGTGCTCAGCAACCGAGAAATCGGCATAACGATGAAGGACTTCTTGTGCCTTGCTGCCCCAGGCAACAGCACTGTCAAGCATGGCTTCCAGTTGGAGGCCGTAATTATTTAGAATTGCGGGTGCTTCTACCCCGTACGCGCTTACCACTTGACGCGTTTCCGGGCTCCACTCGAGGAGATTCGCCACGTCCTCCAAGGATTGAACCGAGTAGGTTTGGGAAGAGTTGGGCGAGGAGATCTGGTTGGGTGACCAAGTCTGCGGAGCCGATTGTTGCGTAGCTGGGTTGCTGTACTGCTGACCGTAGTTGGCCGGTGCGTACTGGGTCGGAATCTGTGAGGGTTGACCCTGGAACGGGGATTGAACTGGACTGCTCAGCAGGTTCACTACCTTGTTGAACGCCGACTCCCACGGATTGCTCGCCTCCGATGGGGATTGGGGGGCGTATTGAGTAGGGGCTGATTGGTAGCTGGGGACCGCTTGAGGCACTGCTTGGGGGTAACTGGTACCCACCTGGTACGCCACTGGAGCTTGGGGTGCCGGAGCTTGGGCCGGTACCACGTAGCTGCTTGGAGCCACCGCCACTGGTGCTTGGCTCGTCTGTGGGATCGATTGGACGGTAGCGTCCTGCATAACTCATCTCCTTTTGTAGAGCTTCTAATGTTCGATACAGATATGGGGTTAAATCCAATCTTGGATCCGCAGCCATCGGAAGATCCGGTGCTTGCGGGTGAGGAGTCTGCATCATGCCCCCCACTAAGCGAGCAAATTGAGAGTAAGCACCCTGCAATTCATTCACCATCCTGAATGGGAACCCAGATAACATCTCGGCCCGTTCCTCATCCGTCTTAGACGGGAAGAGGTATTTCAGTGCTTCAATGCTATCAACACCTAACTCCTGGAGGTTTCGTACCACGATGGAGTTGTTGAGGATGTCTTGGGTGGAATCCTCATAAACAGGACCCATCCAACGCCACAAGATAGTTAGATCACCGTCTGGAATAAGACCAATAACCTTAGGTGGAATTTGTTGGGTTTCCACACAAGCCATCATAAGTTGTTTGAGTTGGTCATTGTATTGCTTCATTGCTTCTTCATATGCCATCTCTTCTTCCGGGGAAGCACCGTCAGGTAGATCCACGGGCTTCTCTAATCCTGCTGCCATCGCAAGCGTGGTCTTAAAGAGCTGTTCTTCTTGGTAAACAATCAACTCAAGACAACGACAAATGCCATGGGTGTAAATAGAGTTTGCTTTTTTCTTGGATGTAGCAGCTACGCGACCAAACAGTGATTTGTACTCAGTTGCTGTTACGCCTGCAGAGATGGACAATTCATCAACGCCACCAAGTGCTGTACGGATTTCTTCTCGATACTGCCGTGCAAATGCGTTTTGGTCACCAGTGATTGCATCGGGAACAATGTAACCAACACGGTCGTTTGGTTCCAGGTTTGCAATAACTCTTGGCACACGGATCTGACCATCAACACCACGGCTAACAGGATCTGCTTTGAACGTAGAACGACTCAAGGCAGCAGGACTTGTAAAGCCTGAGTTTGCTGCAATCGAAGGCCGCTGAACGCTCATGTCCCCACCTGCTTCCATCAGGTCTGTCTTGGGACGTGACGAAAGTAGTGTTGGGTTACCAAAGAAAGTGATGTTCTTGCGCATGGTGCGCATCAATTCATCATGCGTACAGATGTGATTAGCGACTGCATCAAACTCACCAGAGCCTTCATTTGAAAAGCCTTGGGTGTTGTTGATAATCTCAACGCAAGGAATAAAGCCAAGACTATTTTTAAGCGTTTTGGTATTACCTGTTAACGCATAGGTTGGCATATCAAAATTCAGCTCCGAATCGGAGTGTGTCTCTTCAATTTCTTTTGGTTTGATTGATAGTCGGATATAACGCTTAGCACCAGGATTGTAGGTGCTTTGCAATCCAGTGATATTGGCTGTATTAATTTGATCGCCAAAGCCATTGCCACGACGAACCTTGTAGCTGTAGATGATTACGACTTCGTCAAGCTCACCGTCAACGTTGTAGTACGCACGATATTCATGCTCACGGAAGTAATAAAGCCTATAGCTCTGCTTGGTAGGACGAATGTAAAAAAGTCCTTTACCATCACATAAAAAGTATTCCCAAATGGAATCCAAACGGGTATCCATCTTGTTGTACTTGAGGACCCTGTCGATAAAGTCTTTGCGCTGAGCGCCAAAGTTATCTTGCCCTGGAAAAAACTCAACTCCTTGGCGAATCCCAAAGAGTTTCATCTGTGCAATATGGGACGCAACAATACCCGTATCTACAACAATGTCACTGTTTTTATCCAGGTAGGCATTGATGATTTCGTGGAGTCGGGCTTTAGCGTCAGCCATTATTCACCTTGTCTTTATAAGATACTAACAGTTTTAGCAGTGGTTTCAAATAAAACCGGGTCCTTTTTGCCCTGGATAAATAAAGACTAAAGGTTCAGGTGGTCTATTTGGTCTAGGTGCTGTAAGTCGAGCAAAATTCCCAAACACTGGTTGAACAACCGGGGTCTTTGGTAAAGGCTCTATGGCAGTAAGAGAACCCTTTAGATAACGTCCTGCTATTTCCATTATCGGTTATACAACAGTTCGTTAATCATTTCTTCTTGCTTTCGGTTTCTTTCATTGATTTTATTTACCGTGCCTTGTGCTTCTTTTAAAAAACCAAAAGGATTCAAAAGTGCACCTAAATACTTTTGCAAAAGACCTTGTGCATTGTCCGTAGACTGTGCAATCATTGCGCCGTCTCCATTAAAAGTACCTCCGTAATCGGACAGCTCAGAAGAACCCATCTTATATTTTTGGGTTGGCTCAGGACCTCTAAAATACTCACGTCCGGGAACATCGCCAGGTACCAACGGACCGCCACCCCACACTGGCGATAAAGGCGTGGTGTACAAAGGAGATTGCGCTTGGAACGCACCTGCATTGCCCATGTCCACAGGCTGGCCGCCGTATACTCTAATCATTTTTATGCTTCTTTTCTGTATTTTACTCTTCTATAACCTCGTAGCCAGCTGCGTCATTGACCTTGTTAATGATGATGCCTGTACCACGGACATCCCAGTTAAGCACGTCGCCTTCTTGCCAGCACAACTCTTCCATTACCTCATCAGGAAGAACAATGTAAGGCTCGCCATTCTCGTCCTCTTGGACCTCAAGGATGTAGCTCATTTTGACTCAAGCAATTTCTCCATTAGCTTATCAAGCTTATTGTTGATTTGATTAAAGTTGTCATGCATTTGCTGGATTTCTCTCAGGAAGTCTACCTTGAGAACGTATTCCAAAGGCATCCGTTTTAAGTCGTCTTCCAAAACATCAATCCTACGTTTTTGAGATCCGATGTAATTAAAAGCTTGCTGGATCTGGTCGTTTTGCCTGCCCAGGATCTTGCCTGCAACCCAACTGCCACCAGTAACAGCAGATACAACGGCCGTTAGACCGATAGCAATGTATTCAGGACCCACGACTAGAATAAGCTTTTTTCTAATTTTAGGATTTAGTAATCGAGCTGAAGCTTACCTTTGCGCATCAATCCGTTAATCATCCAGACCAGTGCGTCAACACAGTCATCATGACTGCTAACACCAAAGTTGGTCAGCTCTTCAAACATGGCGGTAAAGTTGCGGTAACGATTGAAGATGATCTTACGATCTTCAAAGAGACCCATGCAACCTCGGAAACGTGCCAACTTATCTGCACGGAAACCTTTGACAGGATGCCAATTCAAGTTGTAAAGACTTTCGTTATTCAAGCAAACGCGTTTAAAGTCAGCTTCCAGGGAAGCCTGGTACTGCACAGCTTCTGAATAAATGTCACAGGTGGAGTAGGTCGGAAAGTAATTACCGCTTTCATCTCGGCCAAGCACCGACCAGTCATTAAGCAATTCTTTTAGGGCATCTAGCTTTTCTAGGTTACCCATGACACGCAAGCGGCGGTAATCAATGACGTGAATCTGATCTCCGATACGTCCACCAAGTACCATAACGGTGTAATCATTCTTTTCTTTGGTGCCAGCGGATAAGTCAACCCCTACAGCAAGCGTGTCGAATTCTGTGGCAATCTCCGCTTTGACAATCAGCTCAGGCGCCAACGACAATTCGTTCTGTCTGATGACTTGATTCATGTACTGGAACGAAAAAGCAATAGGTGCTTGTCGTTTCTTTTCCTTCAAGTAATCCAATGACCACATCTCTGGCCAATACGATTGCTCGTCCCCAGACTTGGGATCTTGCAAGATTGCCGACAACACAATTTGCAACCAGTTGTTTTGCGTATTAAAGGTTGTGGAATGAATGTCATCATGTCTGAAGCGAGTGCCAAGGCAGATAGCCCGTGCTCCTTCAAACATGGTGGGTGCAATCACCGCATTCCAGTTGTCCTGCATCTGTTTACGGATGTCAGGGTTAGAGATGTCTGCCGCTGATTTAATGGCGTCATCGATGATCACAAGATGTGAACGCTTGGAGGTCACCGAACCCTTAAGACCTGCCGCGCAGAGTGTGAACTGTTCTTCACCCGTGGTGTCAATGCCCGCAAACTTATGGTCAATCGACCAGTACTCATTGCTGGTGACGTTCTTAAGAAGACGTACGGTTGGAAAAACTTCTTGGTATCGTTTGCTTTCAATGATACGTTTGATGGTTGCCGACTTGGAACGTGCGATATCAACCGTGTAAGACAAGTAGAGGATCTGTAGCGGCTTCTTGGCTTGCGTGTGGACACCAATGGCCCATGCGGTAAACAAGCCAAGGACCGTGCTTTTAGCGGAGCCCCTGGGTGCCAATAGATCGACGTTAGGTCCAGCAATCTTCAAAAGACAGGTGCTGTCCTGATCGGTTACAAAGTGACGATGCCACTCCTTGTGGTGTTGAGCCGGAGGTTTATCAGCGACGTACTCACAAAAGAAACCAAAATCTTCCCTTGCTTTCTGAAGAGATTCAAGGTTCCGTGGAACACGAATTTGTTGCTTGCGTGCAGCAGCTTGTGCGTTACGACGGTAGGCAAGATGCTGGTATGCAGGCACGGCAGGTATCGTTCAGTGTATTACTGAATACTACCCTATTTGTTATCGTCTTTGTTTCTTTTGCTTGCTTGGTATTTACGTGCTTTATCTAGGGCTGCTTTTCTTTTCTCTTTATCCGACATCTCACTTCCGTCTTCGTTCTTGGCTTCTTTTTTCTTGAAGTGCTCCAAGAGTTCAGGCGGCATTTTATTTTTGCTCATTCTGTTTCTTCTGCATTAATGCATTCATGACTTCTTGGCCTTGTGCAACATTCTGCGCAAGGGGAGTTGGACGAGTGACAGCAGCCCCTGACTCACGATTTTTTTGGAGTTGACGAGCAACTTCAAATAAACGTCCGGCAATATCTTCACCGAAAACAGGAGGTTGCGGAGGTGGCTTTTGCATAGTGCTAGTCTAATTTATTTATTCTTCCATTTGCATGTGAGACCATACGCTCATCGATGCTTCTTCCAGGGGGACTTCAATAGGGTCATCTTTGAAGATGGTCAGCAACTCACGTATGGCGCGGTCAGCACCAGCCATTAGTAAGCCCTTGCGATCTTTGTTGCCCGTAAACAGATCAATCTGTGCGATGGTGCCACGGAGTTCCTTTTGCATGCTGGCGATCCTTGCAACGCCAGAATCACGTTTGACAACACCGTTATCAATGTCTTCTCGAAGCTTGCGGATGTCCTCCTGCATGGCTTCAATTTCGTTGATCAAAACCTTGCGATGATCAGGCTTTGGATAGTTGTGTTGGAGCCAGAGATCACAGCCTGTGATGCACCCGCTATAACGCAGGAAGCGAGCATACAGATAGCATTCAATTACGGAGAAGTTTTCCGCACAGAATGCCCTATATGCTTGCTCTGTTGGTGCGTCTAGATTATCAACCCACTGATCGAAGATCTCAATATCGATATGCTCTTTGGGACTGAGCGTAGTCCCTTGCCTCGTCGCTTTCGCTGAAGCCCTGGGCTTGAGCTGCAGACTTTCTTTGTTCTTCACCTGAGGTTCCAATAGAGAGACGTTCTTGTGTGCCGGCTTCTTTCATCTTCTCTTTGGAAGAGCCAACGGAAACGTCTTGGAAGATTTTAACGGCAGACGCAGCTTTACGTGCTTTGTCCTCATCAAACAACAAATCGTAAGAATTTAAATCCTTATCATCGTCGTAATAAAAATCTTCTTCGTTCATGGTCGTTCCGTTTTCTTGATGTCTTCTTTGACATCAGTTTCTTCTTTATTCAGTTTATCTGAGGGTTGCTCTTTATTAAGGCGGCTTTTGGCGTATTTATACGCAACATCTGCCGCCTGGCGATAACGACCCAGTTCTGCGGAAGTATCAGCAGAAGAGTCCTGCATCTTAGAAGTTACCCATCATGCTGGCAAGACCACCGGCAAAGGTATCACGTTGACGTGCACGGTTGGACTGAGCAGCCTGACGCATCTTGGAACCTTCAAGACGGCCGATGAGGGATTCAAAATCTTGCAGTTCAGCAGCCGACATACCGCCACCGTACTGACGAGAAACATTAGCGTCTACGAGTTGTTGCGCTTCGGCATCAGACATGCCTTCAGCCATGAGCTGAGCTTTGGTCCGAGTATCGCGACGAGGGGCGCTGGTAGAAAAAGACATGTACTCAAAAATTTAACTCTACAAGTATTTTAGTATATTCAATTTAGAAATTGAACATACTCGTAACGTTGCGAACCATTTCTGTACCTCTTTCAATGTTGGCAATATTTTTATAACCAGCGTTAACGATAGCCTGTAAGTCTAATTTACCTTTTGACTCAGCTTGTATTTCTGGAATACGATTATCGACTTCATACTTTAAACGCTCTGTAGCGCCAGCTTGACGGATTCGTTCAACATTCTCAAGGCCTTGATTTTGAATTTGAGAGTTAAGCGTCTCACCAAACAGGTCATATTCTGAGTATGGGATCTGACTCTCGCCAAAAACATCTCCGTAGCCTGCATCTGTAGTGGTAGTCGTATCAGGTGTACCTATTGCAGTAGGAGCAGCAGGATTAAAAAGATTTTTAGCCCCAGTAGCAAGAGTGATATCTTTGTTTCCGGCTCGGCTTTGAATCTGTTGAAGAGTCAGGCCTTTATCTAAAAGTTTTTGTACTTCTCCCGCATTTAATTTATTACCGATTTGTACGCCGGCAATAGAACTACCTGCTTTTTTATTGTTAGCACTACTAGGTCTAGAAGAGCTGGAACTAGACGTAGTAGGACTGCTAGGTGAAGCAACTCTAGCGACTATATTTTGAGCTGCAGAAGCGCTAACACTTGTTTTATTTTCAATCCTATTTTGGATTTGAGCAGCAGACTTGCCTTTGTCTGCCATCTGCTGAGCTATTTGCTTGGCTTCCTGTCTAGCTTCTTGTTTAGCTGCTTGTTTTTTACTCATAGCATTTTTATTCTCTTTAATAAAGTCTAATGCGTGGTCATGTTAACAAAAATTAAATACTAGACATACTGGAAGAGATATTGATATTACTGGAAAGGACGCCCTTTAAATCACTAGCCATACGCTTGAAGCGTTCAGGGTCAAAGGTGACCATACCACGCTGAAGATTGCCTTGTGCATCCCTTTGCATGTTGCCATACATAGACTGCCATTCACGATCAGCTTGCGTCATGATTTTATTTGGATTACGCAAAGCAATTTGTTCGTTTAACAAAGATTGAAAAGCGTACGGATCCCTTACATTTAAAGATCTTGCATAGTCGGTTGCTTGATCCCAATCCGCCTGATCAATATCACGTCCCAGTAAACTCTGGAAAGCAGAGGAAGCAATTGGTTTAAATTTTTCATAGTCTACAGGGCGAGCCATAAGCTTGCCCATCAAACGGTCAGGTCGGAAATTTGTATAACCGCGTTGACTTGCTAGATATGAAATGGCATCACTTGGGCTTTGCTCAAAAAGAGACTGAGCAGTAGCACGAATACCTTTTTTTTCTTTACCAGAAAGCCTTGCCGCTTTTGCAGGGTAGTCTTCAAACATCGACAGCGATGTATGATGACCTTCACTCGGCTCAATACCAAAAGCCATATTATCTAGAACGAGTTGTTTTTATTTTAAACCAGGGAATATCAACCGAACTTAGACGCCATTGCAGTTAAATAAGGATCAAATTTTCCAGACAACATAAATGCCTGCCGAAAGTCTTGTCCTTGATTCTGTTGGGAGATAGGACTTTGCATGAAATAATTGCCTTCACGCAGAGCTGCCATTTGATAGGCTTTATCCCGATCCTGGGAATAAAGATCAAAACCCTGCCCCCTTACAATATTTTTATTCGCCTCTTCTCGAGCTTTATCTGCAGACGTCTGGCCCATCGCATTGCCGATGAGCCCAGTCAAGCCTTGAATGCCTGCAGATGCTGCCATCCACGGTCCTAGTGCCATCGATCCTGCTCCTGTTGCTGCTGAAGTGGTTGCCGCCGAACCAGCGGCTGACATAGGTGCACCAGCCCCAAAAATATCGGGGAGATATTGACTAATGGAGCTGGTGTTTCCTATCATAGTTTTATTTTACCTGACAAAACCGTAATAGTTAGGTCTAGTGCCGCCACGGGGCTGTAATTCCATGGCACGGCCTGCAAATGCAACTTGCTCAGGGGTGTAACGTTGGCCCTGTGAGAAAGCAGCAGGAATGCCCTTAATAGCATCTACAACTGAACCAATAACTACATTACGTCTACCCATTTCGTTGGCTCTTTCAGATGCTTGTTGCTGATGCGCCAAAAACTCTTGCATCATTTCTTTATTTTGTCGTCCTGTTTCAGCGGCAGTAAGGCCCTGAGCCTGCATCATTCGCAGAAGAAACGCATCATCCTTTGAAACCCCAGAAGGAAGAGGGGTTGAAAAAAGAGTGTTTAATTGATCTGTAAAGCCCATGTAGCTGCCAGCAATAGGCATCGTTCCGGGTGTTTGCTCACCCCCAAAACGCATTTGATCCCATACTGGACCACTGCTAAAAGATTGTCCTTGTGCAAAAGAAGCCATTTGCTATCACCCGAAACGAATTTGAGGGGCTTGCATAATCGCGCCCGCATACGGATTGGTTTGTAATGCGGTATTAGTAAGCTGAGCAACGTTTTGTTGTGCGCCAAGGGCCAATGAGCCTGCTGTTGCCAACACCCCTTGCTGCATGTAACCTTGGTTCTGGGTATTCATCAACGCTTGTTGACGAACAAGATCTGCGTTCTTAAGTTTGTTGATTAAAGGAATATTGCGTTGAAGGTTGAGATATTCTTGATCGGAATATGCTTTGCTCAGGTCAGTAAGGCTACTGGTATACACACCCATGTTGTCACGGTATTGTGTGGTGCCAAGCTCGGCTAACTGCTTATTAATCGCCATCTGGGTGCTGAACTCACCCTCTTTACCTTTCGTGGGCTTGCCTGTTGCTGATTGATAAGCTGAAGAAGCGGCCGATGAAGTGATGCCAGGGAGAATGGCACCTAACCCCATCAGGCCAAGTCCAATAGCACTACCAACAACACCGCCTTTGCCGATCATTGCTTGTCCTGTACGACCAAGCATGGCCGCACCGCCTGCAGATAAAGCAGCAGGGGCAAGCGCTCCTAAAGCACCAAGGGGACGACCTGCTTCAATTTCCTGGCGTGTTTCGTTAACTGCCGGCATAATACCAACAGCAAGGGCTCCAGCCGGTAAAGCATATTTACCGTAACGCCCAAGAAATTGTTGTGCGGCATCTGCACCCTGCTTTGCACCTGCTTTGGTACGTTCAAGTAGTTGTGCACCTCGCCCTGGAGGAGCTGGTTGACCACCACCGGCAAACTGCAGCGGACTAGAAGGAGGTATTGATGGTGTGGTCCAGGGATCCGCAAACATTACTTTTATGAGGTTCTCTATTGAATAAATTCTATCATTGCATTATTTCATACTGACCAACGGTCGGTAGTTTTTGTTCTGTTGCTTTTGCGGCAAGTGCAGTATTAGCTAAGTTGCCCGCAATAATGCCAGCACCCGTACCCAACGCAGCACCACCTAAACCACGCCTGAAGGAACCTCCCAATTTGGGAGCAGTACGTATTGCAGTTGCAGCACCGGCAATACCACCAACAGCCGCAGTAACAGATGGGATAGTGATTGGATAGCCAAGCATCCGAGCCTCTGGTACACCCTCAAGATTTTCAGGCGTTGCTTTAATGATGCCAAGAAATCCTTTGTCTTGGTAGTAGTTACGTAGATAATTACCGTAACGTTCAGGTGTTAAGGAAGGGATATCTTTTTGTGCTTCTTCATAAGCAAGGGGACGTCCCGTACGACCAAGGAAGAAACGTTCAAACAGTTCAGGAACGGGTTGCGTTGTCTCCCTGCGATCCTCTGATCCTTCCGCTGCATAAGCCTGGGCAAAACCCTTTGGCCTGAACATCTCACCGGGATTCAAGATGTTGTATGCACCAGCAACGGCTGTGACTGGGACCGCAATACTGGCGGTGATAAGGCCTGTCTTTGTAGGCCCCAGGGCTTCGTATGCTTTCTCTCCAAGGGCAGTCTTGGCGCCTGCCTCAAGAATGGCTAGTGGGTGGTTGTAACGCCAATAGATACCACGTGTGCCGTCATTGGTAAGGTCCGTCATCAGACGGGTGGCGAAAGCAGCGGTTGCCTCAACGGGTGTCTCCTTAAAAGAAACACCTAATTTTTCCAGGTTCTGATGGTATTGCTGTCGAGTGAGGTTTTTTAATCCTGGAGCTTCTTTAAGGATCGTTGGATTACGTTCCCCCTGGAGATATGCAAGACGACTAGCTTCAGCACTTTTACTTGCACCTGTAGCTAACTTTTGCTTTACCTCACTTACTTGATTGAGAAGCTGTTGAAAACCCATCACGCTGCACCTCCTAGCGTTTGTTGAATTAACAACTGATCTTCAGGGCTTAAGTACTGTTGCCAACCACCACGTTGATTTAACAACTGTTGAAAATCTTGTGGGTCTGGTAAACCAGCCATTTGGAAGTTGGTACCCTCAGACAAAAGCTGAGGTGCTTGCAAGTGATTGACTAACGCACGTTGTTCGACCTGTTGTGCAATTTGCTGTGGTTGTCCCGTCCCATAGATAAGTGGGGAAGTTACATAACCAGCGCCAATAGACGCAGCAATGTTAAGTGGTGTCTCAAAACGGTGAGTGCCTTGTGTAACTGTTTCTTCTCCTGTATCTAAATTTTTTGTTCTAATGGGTTTATATGCATTAGGCCGAAGCGCACGCAAACCACCTAAAGCAAGGACGTCTGCTCCAACGTCTACAGCACCAGAGGCAAGTGCTTGTAGCGGAGTGGCACCACTAAGTAAAGATAGTCCGGTAGCAAGGCCGCCGCTCATAAGGGCAGGTTTAGCTACGTCCTTTAATAGTTGTGCAAACCCAGCCGCAGACGCCATGTTATCTACTTTTTCTTTTATTATAGAGGGCCTGATTTAAGCCTTATTAACGTCTTCATTGTTACGCTCAAGGATTGCTGCTTTATCTTCTGGCGTACTAGACATTAACTGAGCAACAGACTTGTCACCTTCTGCTTCTTTCAATGCACGTTGCTCTGCTGCTGCCATCATGTAACCCTTGGGATCTGGGTTATTAACACGTGGCATTGGATTAGAAGCACGCTTCTCTGGCTTGACGGTTGGGCTGATGCGATAGGCTTCGACCCAGATAGGAGAAAACCCTGGCTGATCTTCTGGACGTAACGCAGTATTGGGCCTGCCCTCTTCAAAGTTGTAACCTTCTTTACGTGTGAAGCGACCAATATTGGCAAACACCTCGTATTCTTCTGGTGAATTACCAACGAAGTTAAGGCCTGGGTTTAGTTGTAACTTACGTGTTTGTACACGACGCAACAAGTCATCTTCCGTAAAACGGCTTGGCATCCATGGCGCTTTACCTGTGGATGGCTTCGATGAAAACGAATCATCAAAGTCAACTTTACGTTTTACCAGGAAGGGATCCTTGGTGAAATCAATATAACGATCTAGTGCCAGGCGATGATCTTTTGCCATTACTTCTTATCTTTTTTCTTTTTCAATCCTACCAACGTTTGACGTAAGCGTGCTTGCTTAACGGTTTTGTCGTCGTAATCATCTGGATTAGAAAGGACATTTTCCTGCAGTTGAGCAGTGGTAATGCCTTTGCGTTTAGCTTTAGCAGTGAAGGCGCCTTCCTTCATCTCCATGCCTTGAATCCACTTCTTGTCTTTCTTTTTCTTTTCAGCCATGATCAACCTTTCCGTGAACCACGGCGGCGCCCCGCCTGTGCCAGTGCTTGTTTCATTACTTGGTTAATATCATAAGTTGAGATGTTCCCAGCTCCGGAAGAATCTGGTCCAGGAGCAGGTCTTGCAGACGTAGCTCTAGGACCCATCTCCAGGTTTAAATTACGAGAAGCGCCAACGCCACGTTCGTTTGGATTTAAATAACCAAAACGGGTAAGATATGGTTCGCCTGTTTGAACATAGCCCCCAAGAGGCAACGTACCTCCGACAGGGCCATCTGCATAAAAAGCGTTACTGCTAAAAGGTCTTTTTGTGTTTGCAATAAAACCACCGCCAACATTGCTAATGTAAGGTGCCGTATAACCAGTGCGTGCTGTTTCCATCGAACGACGCAAGTCAACAAGTTTTTGACCTGTTGTACCAAGGCTTGCAGCTGTCGATTGGTTTGGTACTTGAGGAGCACGCTCAACGGTGCGCTCTTGGCTAATAATATTAGTCGTTGGATAGCGGACACCTGTTTCGGGATCCACCTTAATTTCATAGGAAATAGGAGGAAGGAATTCAGTTGCAACGTACGTGCCTTCACCACCTGGTAATTTGACAGTACGCATTGCAACATTCGGATAATTAGTAAATTGAGGTCTTGCAATAGGAGATAACTGGGGCACAGTTTCGCCAGTGGAAATTAAACCTTGTGGGCTTTGAGCGGACTGTGTGGCAGTAAGTAATTTGCCGGTGGAAAGTTGACGTACAACCTGAGGAGCACTTTCAATGCGAGGCGAATGGTACGCAACGGCACCCTCGTAATCTTCGGCGATAGACATTGCGTCTACACCACCTGTACCACGTACATCTAAAAGACCAGGAATAGGACGTGGCTCAGAAGACTTATCAACCTTGGGTACCTTGCCATACTTTGTATTTTCATAAATAACACCTCCATTTGGCCCAAGCATAGCTGGATAACCAAAGACAGGACTTTCTTTTGTTACTTGTCCAACATTGCTAAGAAACTCATGCGCGGTCTTGGGATAAAAACCTTTTTTATTGGGTTGTAAAACTGGAAGTTTGTAACCACGAGATTGCAACCCTTTATCTAAAGTTTCGATAAGAAAATCGTTGTAAGAAATGGCATCCCCCATCTCGCTTAACAGTTTCCCTTGTTGCATTCCTTGTTCTAATAACTCTGGATGCTTCCTACCAAGGAATTCTTTTTTGGCAGAAGGATTGTTAAGGTAGGTATCTTTAGCGTCTTGTACAATTTCCGTAAGGGTACTTAACGGCAGTTGCACTTGTTGCACTCCTTGTTTTTCAAGGAATGTGTAAGGACCTTTGGTGCCATCTGGTTTAGTAGTTCTCTTGCCAACAAAGGCAACTAAAGGCTCTTCACCTGTGATTTGAGATTGACTACTGCGTACATAAAGCCTCCCGTCCGAACCTTTTTCAAGACGTGGATCAGCTTTACCAACTACACCTTTTTCATAATAAGCAGACGTAGGTTGCATGGCCACCATCTTGGCTGGCTCACCTGTTACGCCTTGGAAACCGCCTACTAATTTGGTAACAAGCCTATCTTCGTAATCACCTTCAACCATCATGGTTGGATCGGTTGGGCGTAGGCGACCCATCTCGTCTCGTTCTGAAGCACCTTCAAAAGTCAGTCGACCAGTTGACTCATCAACCCTAAAGCCACGAGAAGTATCGCCTTCTTCCGTACTACGTGTAGGCATCACACGATCAATACGTTCTTGACGTGTGTAAAGCTCTTCATTAGTGCGATTAAGTGGACGAATGCCTCTTGGAGACTGAGAACCACCAACTGCAAGTTGGAACTGTCCGGGGAGATCGGTACGGCTCTTGCCAGTACGCTCATCAAACGTACGGCTAAGCGTCAAACCGCCAGGGCCTTCCCCTTCACCTAAATCTGTAGCACCTTCATAGTCATCCCAAGACACTGTTTGAATATATGGTGTATCGCCTGCGTATTCGTCATAAACGACTTCTTGATCCATTTGTGCACGACGGGCAGCCTGTTCATCTTTCCATCCAGGTACCTCAGTCATGCTTGCCCTGGCGCCAGGGGTGATTTCATGCGTTAAGTTAGTGCCCACACGTCCAGCATCAACACGTAAAGTACTGCCAAGTAAACCGCGAATTTTTTCAGTAGGCACTGTTGGGTTTAACAGTAATTGATGTTCATAGGAACCAGGTGTAAAATTAGCTGCTGCTGAAATACGATCTGCGCGATCAAGGCTGGTTAGGGTTACGGGCTCAGTGCGTTGAGGTGATACATAGGGTTTCATGGCAGGTCCTTGAACAGGACCTTCGAAATCACTCATGTCAACATCTGCACCGAAGAAACCGGCAGATTCTTGAGCCTTGGATGGACGAAGATCCAAGCCAATTTGTTTGCCAAATAACCTACGTTCTTGCGTAGACATTGCAGAAACACCAGGAAGATCTCCACGTGCACCAGACAAATTAAAACCTGCGAGAGGAGTATTGCGAGCTTCTTGTTGACGCAAGAAATTACCAAGAGCCGCTTGTTGACTTTCCGGTACTCCATCGGATAAATCATTCATCTCAAACTCATACGACGCACGCTTTAAAGAAGTAATCGGGTCTTCTAAATTAGTTTTAGGTGCGCCATATTGACCCATACCACTGGCTGACATCAATCTTTGTTGACGTGGAGTTAATTGGTTGACGACACCTGTATATTTTTCAACAGCAACGATAGGTTTGTCATAGCGAACAGAATCTACATCGCGTTGGACTACAGACTCGAGTTTGGCGTCAAGTTGATCAGCGCCGCTCTCCAGGGAGTCAAGTGCATTCTCTGCAATTACAGGTGTATTTCTTTGTTGGATATTAACCAAATCGTCAACTGCTGCTTTGGCAAAAGATTGTGCGCTTACCTCAGCAGGAGGCACGTCAAACTCTTCTGTACTTGATCGCGTACGAGAAGGTGTTGTTACGTCAGAAAAGGGAACTTCAACAAGTTTAGAAAGATCAACTGTTGAGGACTTAACCGCAGCTTCCGGTTGAGTAACAGCAACTTTTGAAGGAGTAGGTTGAGTACGACCTAGAGGCTCTCTTGAAATCTTCTGGACAAGCTGTTCGTCAGGAACAAATTGTGTCGTTGGCGCTTGCTTACGCCCTAAACGACTAACGCCATAGGTACCAGCACCCAAAATACCCAAGCCTGCTGCCACAGCACCCAAGATGCCGGGTAGATTCGACTCCTCTTGCGGCGCACGGAGCTGATTACGGCGGAATTCAAGGACATCTGGCGCTAACTCAGCCCTTTCTTCCGGATCTTCGGGGTATGGGGTCCCAGTAGCACGGCTGTATGCGGCAAAGTCGGCGGGAGACAGGGCCATGGGACTAACTATTACCTATTGTTTGCTTGTTATTTGTATTTTACGCCATAAAAATGCGAAAGATTGCAGTAAAGTAGTATGAAGACAACAGGAATTGGGTCGTAAGTACCAAGATGAACCCCAAAGACAGAGCTGCTCGCATCACTGCGTTAGACACAATTGCAGATGAGGCCGAAAACCTTGTAAAAACTGGGGCAGATCCTATTTCAGTGCAGCGTTTTACAATTGGCGCACGAAAAGAACTAGCAAAACAAAAGCCCGATAAAGAATCGCATGTTGAAGCTGCGATTAAAGCAAAGAAAGCAAAAGATTTATACAGTTAAAACACAAAATAATTGCATTAACACAGCCGGGGCCTAAAACCCCGGCATTTTTGTCTGTATTTTTGGGCAAAACCCTTGATACCGCTAC
>Ga0315899_10001531_pt1 | contig 26354 bp, 20 predicted proteins | sample LakEriMetagenome_2_FD_203518 | JGI IMG/M metagenome (GOLD analysis project Ga0315899, IMG submission 203518) | Freshwater fungal communities from buoy surface, Lake Erie, Ohio, United States - Buoy 4 MA112 | ecosystem: Environmental > Aquatic > Freshwater > Lake | place: USA: Lake Erie, Ohio... | reverse complement strand
ATCCCCGAAGGCATAGGCGGTGTCGCGGTTCTGCCAGCCGCCCGGCAAGGCGGCTGGCAGATCCCAGTGGAAGAGGGTGACGTGCGGCGTGATGCCGGCCGCCAGGAGAGCATCGACCAGGCGATTATAATAATCCACGCCCTTCTGGTTGGGCGTCCCGCGTCCGTCGGGAAAGATGCGCGACCAGGCGATGGAGAAGCGATAGGCCTTGACCCCGAGCGCTTTCAGCAAGGCGATATCTTCGGGATAGCGGTGATAGCTGTCGCACGCGACATCGCCGGTGTCGCCGTTGGCGACCCGGCCGGGCGTGTGGGAGAAAATGTCCCAGACCGTGGGGCCGCGGCCATCCTCCTTCGCTGCGCCCTCGATCTGATAGGAAGCGGTGGCGCACCCCCAGAGGAAATCGGGCGGGAAGGACAAGTCGCCCGCAGCCGGAGCGGCGGACGCCGTCTGCGCGCCAGCGGTAGCGGGCAGGGTCGCGCCCAACGCCGCTGCGCCCAGACCCAGTCCCAATTCGCGGCGGTTGATTCCGGTCATGCCGTCCTGCTCCCTATTGGCCCATGATCCGCACGAGGCCCGTCACGGCCTGCCCGGTCGGCAATTTCGTTTTGCTTGTCAGCGTTCTGGCGCGGTCGTCCCAGACCAGTTCCGCCTTTCTGCCGCCCTGGCGATAGGCATTGGTCGTCCCGTCATCATCATAGAGGGTGAAGCGCGTATCCGCGCCGGGATAGACGCGGATGCTTTCGATCGGCTGCTGTTCCGCCAGGCTCTTCACGGCCGCGCCCATCGGCACGATCGATCCCGCCTTCACAAACAGCGGCATGCGCTGGATCGGCGCATCGACTTCGACCGTCTGCCCGCCCGCGAACCGCTGGTTCGTCCAGTAATCGTACCAGGCCGTGCCCGCGGGCAGATAGACGGTTCGCTTCGTCTGGCCCTGCTCCGTCACCGGGGCGACGAGGAAAGCCGGCCCGAACATATATTGATCCCCTATTCCCGCCACCTTGGGATCGTTCGGGAAGTCCATGAACAGCGCCCGCATGAACGGAGCGCCGCTTTCATAGGTGTGTCGGCCAAGCGCATAGATATAGGGGATGAGGGCGTAGCGCAGCCGCAGCCATTCAGCGAGGATCGGCTCGGCCGCCTTGCCATAGTCCCACAGCGCCGTGCCCGGCCGCTGCCCGTGGATGCGCAATGTCGGCGTGAAGACGCTATACTGGAACCAGCGGACGAAAAGCTCGGGATAGTCGGCATAATCGGCGCTCATGGCGGTCGCGCCTGCCGGATCGACCAGGACCGGGCGCTGCGCCTTCGGCCCGTTGGGCCACTGCCACCCGCCAATGTCGCTCCCCCAATAGGCAAGGCCGGTCGCGGTGAAGTTGAGGCCGGTCGGCACCTGGCGGCGCAGGGCGTCCCATGTCGAATAAACGTCGGACGACCAGAACAGGCCGCCCGTACGCTGCGAGCCCAGATAGGCCGCGCGGGCCAGGATCATGTTGCGGAAGGTCGGGCGGTCCCGCGCGGACCCTTCCGCCACGCCGGACGTGTGCACCAGCGGATAGAGATTATGGTAGCGGTCGCCCGAGCCGCGCGCATACCAGTAGCCGTCCGGGATCAGGTCCGGCTCGGTTTCGTCCAGCCACAGCCAGTCGAAGCCCTGGGAAAGGATGTTGTCGCGAACCGTGCCCCAGAACCATTGCCGCGCGTCGACATTGGTGCTGTCGAGCAGTGCGCCGGCGCGGTCGTAGCGCATCGGCAGGCCGTCGATCGGATTGCCGTCCTTGTCGTGCAGCAGCCAGCCCCTGGTCGCCAGCATGTCGAAATAACGGGATTCGCGTTCGAAGCGTGGCCAGACGCTGATGATGGAACGCATGCCCATCGATTTCAGCGTATCGTTCATCCCCTTGGGATCGGGGAAATAGGTGCGATCGATGTCGATCTGCCCCATGCGGGTCCAGTAGAACCAGTCGAGCACCATCACGTCGAGCGGCAGGCCGCGCTGGCGATAGCCCTTGGCGATGTCGAGCAGTTCCTGCTGGCTTTCATAGCGCGCCTTGCTCTGGATCAGGCCGAAGCCGGCCTTGGGCGGCAACGGCGTCGCTCCGGTCAGACGGGCGTAGCCGGCGTAGAGGTCGTCGGTCGTCTTGCCCGTGATCACAAAGAAGGACACGCGTTCGCCGACCTGGCTTTGCCAGCGGGTCGCCGAATGAAGGCCCGGCCATATGAGCGTGCGGGCCGGATTGTCCCAGACGATGCCGTAGCCCCTGTTGGTGACCATGAAGGGGACGCAAACCGTTTCGCCCGCCGGTGCGTCATAATGATGCTGGCAATCGATCTGCCGGCCACGCAGGTCCAGGACGCCTTCCTGATTTTGCCCCAGGCCGTAATAATGTTCGTCGGCAGGGGAATCGAAGGTGGCGCCGACCTTGAAGGTCTTTTCGCCGTTCACCGTGACGGGCGCCATTTCCCAGCCGGTCATCTTCGTCAGCAGTCCGCCGCTGGCGTCCTGGACGGAAAGGCTGACCGGCGGCAGGGACGGGGCGAAATAGCGCTCCATTTGCGTGGGCGCCTTGGGCCAGGGCTTGGCGTCCACGGTCAACGTCAAAGCCGAAGACGTGAAGATGTCGCCACTTGCGTCGGTGCGGTGGCTCCAGCCGGCGGCATCCGCCTTCGCGATCGGGCCGTCGCCCGGCGGCGCCTCTGCCAGCGCCTTGTCCAGCGCGATGGTGACGCGCACGATGTTGGGCGCATAGGGTTCGATGGCGATGCGGCTTCCATTGCGGTCGAGCAGGGCCATGGGTTCCGCCAGCGCCGGACTTGCGCCCGCAAGGCAAGCGATGGCCGCCGCCGTGATCTTCAATCCCGTCATTGTTTCACTCCCCCAGCCTGGGCGCCTCCAACCGATCTTGCCGGTTGAAGCGGCATGCGCCAGTGCGCCTAAAGTCGTAGATTATGCCCCGGGCAGGCCATGGCCGGCCGCAAACGACGCAAAGAGATCGGGCCAGACGGCGCCTTGCATGGTCTTGGGAAGCTTGACGCCGAAGCCGTGGCCACCATCTTCGAACAGATGAAGCGCGACCGGCCGCTTCGCCGCTTCCATCGCGGAAAAGAGGGCCAGGGCGTTGGCCGGCGGGACCAGCGTGTCGTCCGCCGCATGGAAGATGAAGAGGGGCGGGGTTGCGCCATCGACGCGCCTGTCCACCGAATGGGAGCGGCGCAGGGTTTCGCCGGATGCGGGCCCCAGCAGATTGTCGCGCGACCCGGCATGGGTGAAGGGCGCGTCCAGGCTGACGACGGGGTAGCCCAGGCCCGCGATGTCGGGACGCGCGGACAGCCTGTCGGCATCATCGACAGCGCCATAGACCTGTTCGCCGTGGCGGGTGGCGAGCGATCCCGCCAGATGGCCCCCCGCCGAGAAGCCCAGCGCGCCCAGCCTTCCCGGATCGACGCCAAGCGTCCGCGCCCGCGCGCGGATCAGGCGCATGGCGCGCTGCGCATCCTGCAGCGGCACGTCCTCCCGCCTCTTCCAGCCTTCGGCCGGCAGGCGATAAAGGAGGATGAAGGCCGTGATCCCGCGTGCGTTGAGCCAGGCGGCCTGGCTGGTTCCTTCATTGTCGTAGGACAGGAAGCCATAGCCGCCCCCCGGCATGACGAGCATCGCCGCGCCGTTGGGCCGCGCGGGCCGGCGCACCACCATCACGGGGCGATCGATGCCGCTAACCCAGCGGTCCGGGTGGGCGGGATCATCGTTACGCGGTTCGATCGACCGCACGATCGTCGCATCCGTCCTGCCGGGCGGCGGTCCGGGCCAAAGGTCGATGATCTCGTCACCTGCCACCGTCTGCGCTCCCGCCAGGCCGGGCAGGGCGGCGAGGCCCACGGTGATCATCGCGTTGCGGCGGTCTATTCCCATCGGTCATCGTCTCTCATACGCATGAACCGCCCTTGCTGCCCAAGGCGGTGTCAGTGATAAATGTATGAGTATTGGAGAATGAGCAAGTCACTCCTTGCAGCGACCGGCATCGACAGGCGGCGCTGCCCTTAACTTCGCATATTTCCCGCAGAAATTGACATAAAATGTCCAATGACGGAAATCATCGAACCATGCCCGCCATGATAAGGGAGGGGAGGGTAGTAGGACAGAATCAGGCCATGCTGATGATCCGCACGTCGCCTTCGCGGCTGATCGGGCGGACGACGACCGTGTCGCCGATCCGGTCCAGACCCAGTTCGACCGATCCCTCGCCAAGCCGGAGGCCGCCGATGTGGAGGCCCTGAAGGAAGGGCGGCAGGATGGAATTGCAGAGCGCGATCGTACCCGCGGCGATGTCGAAACGGATGCCGAGGCAGGATTGCAGCAGCGACAGAGGCGTCGCCGCCGACCATGCCTGCGGGCTGCAGGCCACGGGATAGAAAGTCGGTCCCTGCGAGCGGCGGCGCGGGAAGCCGCAGAAGAGTTCGGGCAACCGCATGAGATCGACATAGGTGGCAGCCGCGAACATCCCCTCGAATATCTGGGAGGCTTCGCGGCGGAAGCCATAGCGCGCGAAGCCGGCGGCGATCAGCGCATTGTCGTGCGGCCAGATCGAGCCGTTATGATAGCTCATCGGATTGTAACGCGCTTCGGTCGACGCGATGGTCCGGATGCCCCAGCCCGAGAAGGAGGCCGGCGCCATCAGCGTGCGCACCACCGCTTCGGCGCGATGCTCAAGCGCGAGGCCGGTGAGCAGGACATGGCCCGCATTGGAGGAACGGACGCGGCACGGCCGCTTTTCCCCATCCAGCGCCAGCACATAGGTCCCAAGCTGGGGATCGAAGAAAGCGGCGTCGAACCGTTCCCGCATCCCCGCCGCCCGGTCGCGATACAGGGCGGCGCGCGCCGCATCGCCCATCGCGTCGTGCATGCGGCTGGCGGCGTCCCACGCGCCATAGACATAGGCCTGCACCTCGGCGAGGGCGATCGGGCCGCGCGCGATGCTGCCGTCGGCGTGGAAGATGGAATCGTGGCTGTCCTTCCAGCCCTGATTTTGCAGGCCCTGGTCAGTCATGCGGCCATATTCGACGAACCCGTCGCCGTCCCGGTCGCCATGATCGTCGATCCAGCCAAGCGCGGCGTCGATCTGCGGCGCGATGCCGCGGATGAAGTCGGTGTCGCCCGTCCGTTCCCAATAGGCGCCGGCCAGCATCACGAACAGCGGCGTGGAATCGATGCTGCCATAATAATGGCGGAAAGGCACCTCGCCCAGTTCCGCCATTTCGCCGTGGCGCACCTCATGCAGGATCTTGCCCGGCTCCGCGTCCGCGGCCGCGTCAAAGTCCGTCGCCTGATGAGCGGCGAGATAGCCCAGCACGCCGCGCGCCAGCGCCGGATCGATCCACAGCATTTCCCATGCAGTGATGAGCGCGTCCCGCCCGAAGACCGTGCTGAACCAGGGGATGCCGGCATAAGGATAGGGGCCGTAGGCCGTTTGCGTCGACAACATGGCGATGTCGGCGAAGGAACGGGACGAGACTTCGTTGAAGAGATCGTTGGACGAGCGGATGCGCGCCGACCGCGCCCGCGCCTGACGCGAGGCCTGCATCGCTTCCCGCAGCGCCCGCAGCAGCTGGACGGAGAGGGTTTCCGTGCGGCTTTCGACCGGCGCGCAGGCGACGCGCAGGAAGATGGTGCAGCGCTTTCCGGGGGCGACGGTCACACGGAACTGCGCGTGATTTTCGTTCAGCATGTCGGGTGCGGGTTCGAACTGGATATGGGTGAAGCGGTCCCGGTCGTCCCGCCCCCTGTAGCCGAGCAGCACGTCGGCCGCGCCGACCACCGGCGCCTGCATCTCCCCGCGCCGCAGCCGGCTCATGCCCCGGATTTCGAACAGATCGGCAAAATCGGCGGCGAAATGCAGGTCGAGCTGGACGGTCTGCGTGTCCGTGTCGAAATTGCGCAGCGTCAGCCGTTCATAGACCGCGCCCTGCCACAGAAAGCGGGTGCGGCGGATGTGGATCAGATCATGCTCCACCGCCCTGCGCCCATCCTCCCCCGTAAAATCGGGGTTGGTAAGGTCGCATGTGAGCATCAGATTGTCGTCGCGCAGCGCGGAGCTGAGCAGGATCGGCCGCAGGCCCGCGAGCGTCAGGTAGAAATGCGACAGATGGCGGGTGTCGCGGTGGTAGAGACCTTCGGGACTGCCCGGCCCCGCGATGGCGTCGCCGCTATGGTCGAACACCGCGAAACTGTCGTCATGCTTGAGCGTGCGCGGCCGCCGTTCGGCAAGCGACGCGGTTGCAGGGATGAAGAACTGCGTCTGTCCCTGCGACAATTGCTGGCCCGGATCCAATCCCGGTCCGAGCGCGCCGGGCGCGGGCTGACCGATTTCGGCAAGGGTCATGGGCGGACCTCCATCAGGCAATCAGCAGGCCGGGCGTGGCGGCACGCGGCCGGGGCAGGCCGGGAGTCGCGGTGCTGGCGGCGATGATGTCCTGATAGAGCGCCACATAGTCATGCGCCATCCGTTCCGCCGTGAAGCGTGCATCAAAGGCGGCGCGCACGCGGGCGCGGTCCATCGCGACGGCCCTGTGCACCGCGTCCACCGCTTCTTCCTCACGATCCACGATGACGCCCGACACGCCATGATCGATGATTTCGGGCACCGACCCACAGCGGAACGCGACGACCGGGGTCGCGCAGGACATCGCCTCTATCATGACGAGGCCGAAGGGTTCGGGCCAGTCGATCGGGAAGAGCAGGGCAGCGGCATTGCCGAGGAAGTCCGCCTTCTGCTGCTCGTTGATCTCGCCGACGAATTCCACCTGCGGATTGCCTTCCACCAGGGGCGCGATCTCCCGGTCCCAATAGGCGCGATCGACATTGTCGATCTTCGCCGCGATCTTGAGCTTCATCCCCGCTTCCATCGCGATGCGGATCGCGCGATCCGGGCGCTTTTCCGGCGAAATGCGGCCGAGAAAGGCCAGATAGTCCTTGTCGCCCCCGATATTGGCCGGCAGCAGGTCGGCGGGCAGGCCATGATAGACGGTACGGCCCCAGTTGACAGGCGGCATGGGCAGGCGCTGGTGATCCGAGATCGACACCAGGCAATGATCCGGGAAGGCGCGATAGAAGGGAACCAGATCGGGCAGGTCGAGCCGGCCGTGGAGGGTCGTGAGCGACCGGTCGAGCATGCCCTGCACGATCGGCATGTGAATGACGTCGATATGGAAATGCAGGAAATCGAATTCATCGGCGCGGCGGCGGACTTCATCCAGCAGGATCATGTGGTGCGGCACCGCGTCCTGCACATGGGGGTTGAGCCGCAGCGCGGTGGTGGTGATGGGCACCAGCTTGGCCGCCGTGCGGGAATCCCCGCTGGCGAACAGGGTCACGTCATGCCCCTGCGCCACCAGTTCCTCGGTCAGGTAGGAGACGATCCGTTCCGTGCCGCCGTAGAATTTGGGTGGTACGCTTTCGGCGAGCGGGGCGATCTGGGCAATCCTCATGCACGGCTTCCTTCTTGCAGCGCGCGCCGCCCCCTCCGGCGTCATCCATGGCAAGAAAGCCCGATGATGCCGTAGGTTGCACGGCCCACGCATATTTTCCCGCACAAGCGAAGGCAGAAGGTCGGCGAAACCCTATCGGGGAGGCGATGCGATGCCTATGTGGAGGGCATCAGCGGCCTGGCCGCCCGAGGAGAGTAGATCATATGCAGGACGATCCGGTCGTCATCATCGATTATGCCCGCACGCCGATGGGCGGGTTCCAGGGCGCGCTGGCGGCGCTCAAGGCAACGGACCTGGGCGCGGCGGCCGTGAAGGCGGCGGTCGAACGGGCGGGCATCGCCGCGGACGCCGTGGATCGCATCTATATGGGCTGCGTGCTGCCCGCCGGCCTGGGCCAGGCCCCGGCCCGCCAGGCGGCGATCGGCGCGGGGCTTGGCCTCAATACGGAGGCGACCACGGTCAACAAGATGTGCGGATCAGGGATGCAGGCGGCGATCATGGCGCAGGAGGCGCTTGCCAGCGGCGCTGCGGACATCGTGGTCGCCGGCGGCATGGAAAGCATGACCAACGCGCCCTATGCGCTGCCCAAGCATCGGGCCGGCGCGCGCATCGGCCATGACCGGATCATCGACACGATGATGATGGACGGCCTGGAAGACGCCTATGAGCCGGGCAAGGCGATGGGCGTCTTTGCCGAGGAAGCGGTGCGCGACTATCAGTTCACGCGCGAGGAGCAGGACGCCTATGCCATCCGCTCGCTCGAACGCGCCAAGGCCGCGATCGGCAGCGGCGCGTTCGCGCGCGAGATCACGCCGGTGACGATCAGCGGCCGGGGCGGCGACACCGTCATCGATACCGACGAACAGCCGGGCAAGGCCAAGCCCGACAAAATCCCGTCGCTCAAGCCCGCCTTCGCCAGGGACGGGACGATCACCGCCGCCAACGCCTCTTCCATTTCGGACGGGGCGGCGGCGCTGGTCATGACGCGGGCGAGCGTCGCGGAACGGATGGGGCTGAAGCCTGTAGCGCGGGTGGTCGCTTCGGCCGCTCATGCGCATGAACCGTCCAAATTCACTACCGCGCCCGTGCCGGCGATGCGCAAGCTGCTGGACAAGGCGGGCTGGTCGGCGGCGGACGTCGATCTGTTCGAGGTCAACGAAGCGTTCGCCGTGGTCGCCATGATCGCGGCGCGGGAGCTGGGCATCCCTGACGACAAGCTCAACGTCAACGGCGGCGCGACCGCGCTCGGCCATCCCATCGGCGCGTCCGGGGCGCGCATCCTGGCGACGCTGATCGCGGCGCTGGAGGCACGGGGTCTGAAGCGGGGCGTCGCCAGCCTGTGCATCGGCGGGGGTGAGGCTACCGCCATGGCGGTCGAACTGCTTTGACGTGACGCAAAGGGCGGCGGCTCCATTCCGAGCCGCCGCCCCGCATGGCGTCAGGCCGCGTCGACCAGCACGATCTCGCTATCTTCGATCGCGGTGACATGGATCACGTCCATGTCGCTGATCGCGGCGCCGTCGCGCGCGTTCACCTGCACATCGTCGATCCGGATCGCGCCGGTCGCCGGCACCAGATAGGCCTTGCGGTCCCGCCCGATGGGATATTGGGCGCTTTCGCCTGCCTTCAGGGTCGCCGCCACCACTTTCGCGTCGGTGCGGATGGGCAGCGCGTCGTCATCATCGGCATAGCCGGACGCCAGCGTGACGAACTGCCCGGCGCGTTCGCCCTTGGGGAAGGGGCGGGCGCCCCAGCTCGGCGCTTCGCCGTCGCGCGTCGGGATGATCCAGATCTGGAAGATCCTGGTCGTCACATCCTCCAGATTATATTCCGAATGGCGGATGCCGGTGCCAGCGCTCATGACCTGGACATCGCCCGCTTCGGTGCGGCCCTTGTTGCCCAGACTGTCTTCGTGGGTGATCGCGCCTTCCCGGACGTAGGTGATGATTTCCATGTCCCGGTGCGGATGCGGCGGAAAGCCGGTCTTGGGCGCGATCGTGTCGTCGTTCCAGACGCGCAGATTGCCCCAGTGCGTACGCGCGGGATCATGATAGCCGGCGAAGGAGAAATGATGCTTGGCGTCGAGCCAGCCATGGTTGGCGCCGCCAAGGCTGTCGAAGGGGCGAAGGTCGATCATGCTATGTCTCCAGCAGGGCGGGGCGGGATGCCCCGGTCGTTGGAGGATGCTTTACCCCTTGTGCACTTTCTCGATCAGAGGGATAAATCCCATCATCATGTTCGAGGAAATGGAACAGTGAACAATCCGGGCACGCCCACATTTGACCAGTTGCGCATTTTCCTGACGATCGTCGACACAGGCAGCTTCGCCGCCGCGGCGCGCAAGCTCAACCGGGCCGTGTCCGTCATCAGCTATGGCATCAGCAATCTGGAGGCGCAGCTCGGCCTGTCGCTGTTCGACCGGCAAGGGACGCGCAAGCCCACGCTGACCGTGGCGGGCCGGGCGTTGCTGGCCGAGGCACGCAGCATATCCCATGGCATCGACGGGCTGCGGGCCAAGGTCAAGGGGTTGCTCGACGGACTGGAAGCGGAGGTCGACCTGGCGGTGGACGTGATGCTGCCGGCCGATCGGCTGGGCAAGGTGCTGCGCGCCTTTGCCGGTGCTTTCCCGACGGTGCAGTTGCGGCTGCACATGGAGGCGCTGGGCGCGATTACCGCGATGGTGCTGGATCGCAAGGCGGTGATCGGGGTGTCCGGCCCGCTGTCGGCCGGGGTGGAGGGGATCGAGTGCGTGGCGACCGGGTCGGTGCCCATGGTGCCGGTGGCGGCCCCGGACCATCCGCTCGGCCGCATGGGCACGATCCCGCCCGGAGCGGGGCGGGACCATATCCAGCTGGTGCTGTCGGACCGGTCCCGCTTTACCGAAGGCCGGGACTTTGCCGTCAGCAGCCCCAAGACGTGGCGGCTCGCCGATCTGGGCGCGAAACATGCGCTGCTGCGCGAAGGGGTGGGATGGGGCAACATGCCGTTGCCGATGATCGAGCCCGATCTGGTGGCAGGTACGCTCGTGCGGCTCGCCATGCCCGATCAACCCGGCGGCACCTACCGCTTTTCCGGCATCTGGCGGCGCGACACGCCGGCCGGTCCCGCGGCAAGCTGGCTGATCGACCAGTTCGCAGCGCTTGGCCGCGACGACCGGGAGCTGGACGGGATGGGCGACATCTAGAGCATGATCGGTTCATACTGACGATGCCGTCCGCTGCGAAAATGCTCCAGGCCGGCCGCGCCAACGCGCCCCTGTCCCTATCGCGACCTGTTGAAAAAGGGAGCGGGCCGATGAACCCGCTCCCCTGAGGATCAGCCCTGGATGAAGGCCAGTATGTCCGCGTTCAGCACATCGGCATTCACCGTCAGCATCCCGTGCGAATAGCCTTCATAGATTTTGAGCGTCGCATTCGGCAGCAGTTCCGCCTGCAGCACGCCGCCATTCTTGTAGGGCACGACCTGATCGTCGTCGCCGTGCAGGACCAGCGTGGGCACGGTGATGGCGTTCAGATCGTCGGTCTGATCGGTCTGCGAAAAGGCCTTGATACCCTGATAATGGGCAAGCGCGCTGCCCATCATGCCCTGGCGCCACCAATTGTCGATCACGCCCTGCTGCACGGCCGCGCCATCCCGGTTGAAGCCGTAGAAGGGGCCGCTCGCAACATCGCGGAAGAATTGCGCGCGGTTGGCAGCGAGTCCGGCGCGCAGGCCGTCAAAAACCTCGATCGGCAAGCCGCCGGGGTAGCGATCAGTCTTGAGCATGATCGGCGGCACCGCGCTAACCAGGACCGCCTTGGCCGCCCGGCCCTGCGGGATGCCGTGGCGGGCGACATAGGCCGCCACTTCGCCGCCACCGGTCGAATGGCCGATATGAATGGCGTCGCGCAGGTCCAGATGCGCAGCGACCGCGGCTGCGTCGGCGGCATAATGGTCCATGTCGTGGCCGAAATCGACCTGCGCCGAACGGCCGTGGCCGCGACGGTCATGCGCGATGACGCGATAGCCCTTCGACAGGAAGAACAGCATCTGCGCGTCCCAGTCGTCGGAGGAGAGGGGCCAGCCATGGTGGAACATGATCGGCTGGGCGTCCTTCGCGCCCCAGTCCTTGTAGAAGATGTCGACGCCGTCGCTGGTCGTTACGAAGTTCGTCATGGCACTGTCCTTTGCTCAAGAGTCGCCACCGGATCGTCTGGCGTGCCGCCTTTGTAGGCGCCAAGGATGACAGTAAGGGAGCGGTATAAAGTCACCCGAACTATTCGATAAAATAGAACAGCCCGGCGCGCCTGACCGCTCCGGGCTGTTCCATCGGCGCTGCAATGCTCTCAGGCCGAAAGGTCGAACCGATCCGCGTTCATCACCTTGACCCAGGCGGCGACGAAGTCCTTCACGAACTTCTCGCCAGCGTCAGCCGAGGCATAGACTTCCGACAGCGCGCGCAACTGGGAGTTCGCGCCGAAGGCGAGGTCGGTGCGGGTCGCGGTCCATTTCTGCTCGCTGGTGGCACGATCGGTGCCGACGAACGTCTCGTCGCCTTCTTCATCCACCTGCTTCCACGCCGTGTTCATGTCCAGCAGGTTGACGAAATAGTCGTTGCTCAACTGGCCGACGCGGTCGGTCAGGACGCCATGCGTCGATCCGCCATGATTGGCGCCCAGCACGCGCAGGCCGCCCACCAGCACGGTCATTTCCGGCGCTGACAGGCCGAGCAGTTGCGCCCGGTCGATCAGCAGTTCCTCCGTCGGCACATTGAAGCGCACCTGGAGATAGTTGCGGAAACCGTCGGCCTTGGGTTCGAGCACGTCGAAGCTGTCGGCATCGGTCCGGTCCTCGGTCGCGTCGACCCGGCCGCCGGTGAAGGGAACGGTCAGGGCATGGCCCGCTGCCTTCGCCGCCTGCTCGATGCCGACGCTGCCGCCCAGCACGATGAGGTCGGCGACGGAAACATTGCCCGCATCCTTCGCGATCGCTTCATAGACGGACAGCACCCGCGCCAGTTCGGTCGGTTCGTTGACGTCCCAGTCCTTCTGCGGCGCAAGCCGGATGCGCGCGCCGTTCGCGCCGCCACGATGGTCCGATATGCGGTAGGTGACGGCGCTGGCCCAGGCGGTCTTGACCAGATCCTGCACCGACAGGCCCGACGCGGCGATCCGGTCCTTGAGCGCGGCGACGTCCGCGTCGCTGAGGGCGGGGTGGACCGGCTTTGGCAGGGGATCCTGCCAGATCAGATCCTCCGCCGGCACGTCGGGTCCCAGATAGCGCGCCTTGGGCCCCATATCGCGATGACACAGCTTGAACCAGGCGCGGGCGAAGGCGTCGGCGAAATAGGGGGGATCGGCGCGGAATTTCTCCATGATCTCGCGATATTTGGGGTCGACCTTCATCGCCATGTCGGCGGTGGTCATCATCGTCGGCACCTTGACGCCCGGCGTGTGCGCCTTGGGGGCGAGCGTTTCTTCGGGATTGCCGACCGGCTGCCATTGCTTCGCGCCGGCAGGGCTGCGGACCAGTTCATAGTCATGGTCGAGCAGCATGTCGAAATAGCTCATGTCCCAGGTGATGGGCGTGGGCGTCCATGCGCCCTCGATCCCGCTGGTGATCGTATGATCGCCAAAGCCGCTTTCATGCCCGCTCTGCCAGCCAAGACCCTGTTGCGCGATGTCCGCGCCTTCGGGCTCCGCACCCACCTTGGATGCGTCGCCCGCACCATGCGCCTTGCCGAAGGTATGGCCGCCTGCGGTGAGCGCGACCGTCTCCTCGTCATTCATGCCCATGCGCGCGAAGGTTTCGCGGATGTCGCGCGCGGATTGCAGCGCGTCGGGCTTGCCGCCCGGACCTTCGGGATTGACGTAGATGAGGCCCATCTGAATGGCGGCGAGGGGGCTTTCCAGCGCCCGCCCTTCCTCCTCGTCGATGCGGGTCAGACTGCCTTCCTGGCCGACCCATTGTTCCTCGGTGCCCCAGTAAATGTCCTTCTCGGGCTCGAACACGTCGGCGCGGCCGCCGCCGAAGCCGAACACCGGCCCGCCCATCGATTCGATCGCGACATTGCCGGTCAGGATCATGAGGTCGGCCCAGCTCAGTTTCTGGCCATATTTCTGCTTGATCGGCCACAGGAGGCGGCGCGCCTTGTCAAGATTGGCATTGTCCGGCCAGCTGTTGAGCGGCGCGAAGCGCTGCGACCCGGACGATGCGCCGCCTCGCCCGTCGCCGGTGCGGTAGGTGCCGGCCGAATGCCAGGCCATGCGGATGAAGAAGGGGCCGTAATGGCCGTAGTCCGCCGGCCACCAGGGCTGGCTGTCGGTCATCAATGCGCGCAGGTCGGCCTTGACGGCTTCCAGATCGAGCGACTTGAAGGCAGTGGCATAGTCGAAATCCTTGTCCAGCGGATTGCCGGAAAGGCCGTTCTGCTGGAGGATGTCGAGGGACAGCTGATTGGGCCACCAGTCGCGATTTGTGCGTCCGAGCAGAGAGCGCAGCGCGCCCGGTTCCTTCATCGGACAGCTTAGGGGATCCGTGGTCTTGGCGTCCATTTCCAATCTCCTCTCAAACTCCCCCGCCCGAATTTCTAGATCGGCTCTGTGACGGATGAAAGGCGGGAAAATCACTTTGTCTGATCGACAGAATTACTCATCCGCGCCGATCGCCTTATCTTAGTCCGATAACAATGATTATGTTAAATGAAGACAGGAGTATGGTTCGCGTCGGACCATATGCCGCCGATCTTTCAGCCGCCCGCACGACCATAGGTTGCTAATGCGATTGACTTGCAATCTTGGGATGGCTACCCATTCGCGCCTGACCTCTGCGGGAAAGCCATGCCTATCAACACGTCCTCTTCATGCCCGTTGTACGGCGACTGACCATGGGAGAGGGGAAGCGGGCCATCGGGAAGAGGGAGCGTCGCGGCTGGCGGTACCGCGCCAATGTGGGCATGCGCATCCTTGCCGCCACGCTTGGCGCCTATCTGGTGGCGTCGCTGGCGGCCACCGGGCTGGCCATGCTGATGCCGACCGATCGTACGCAAGCGGTGCTGACGGCAACCATGGCGGCCTTCCTCTTTGTCCCCGCCATCACGATCTGGGCCTTTCTCGCCCGTCGGCCGCAGGACGCGCTGGGGGGCACTGCCCTTGCCGCCGGAACCCTGGCCGCGCTGATCTGGGTGGCAAGGCTGTGGCTTGAGGGACCGGGGGCGTGAGCGCGGTTCGCGACGGCGCGCGGCAGTGCATGGCATGGCTGCACGGCTGGACCGGCCTGTTGCTTGGCCATGTCCTTTTCATCATGTGCCTTGCCGGCACGCTCAGCCTCTTCCGACCCGAGATCGGCCGGTGGATGCGGCCGGAGGTGCAGGGCGACCCCGATCCTGTCGCGGCGATCAGCGCGGCGACATCATGGCTCAGCGCCCATGGCGGGTCGAGCGGCTGGTATCTGTCCGCGCCCGACGGACGGTCCAACACGGTCGAGGCGACATTCGACGGCGGCGACGGCTTCATCACCCGGGCGCTCGACCCGGCCAGCGGCGCGCCGCTGTTGCGCGACACGCTGGGCGGCGAATTCTTCTATCGGCTCCATTTCGAGCTTGAACTGCCTTATCCATGGGGGCGCTGGCTCGCCGCGCTTGCCGCCATGGCGATGCTCGTCGCGATCATCACGGGCGTCATCGCGCACAAGCGCTTCTTCAAGGACATCTTCACCTTCCGCCCCGGCAAGGGCCAGCGATCCTGGCTGGACGGGCATAATGTCATGGGCGTGCTGTCTCTTCCCTTCCACCTCATGATCACCTTCAGCGGACTGGTGACGCTCGCCTCCCTCACCATGCCCTGGCCCGCCGCCGCGCTTTACGGCGACGATCTGACGACGCTCTATTCCGACATGGCGCCGGGCGCCGTCACCCGGCCGCCAGGCGGAACCAAGGCACCCCTGGCCCCCGTCGCACCGATGCTGCAAGAGGCGCAGGCCTATTTCGGCGCGCCGGTGGGCAGGGTATATATCTTCAATCCGGGCGACGCGGCGGCGGTGGTGACCGTCTATCCTACGGAAGCGCAGGCGATCGGTTATCTGCCGGCGGAAATGAGTTTCGATGGCGCAAGCGGCAAGCCGATCAAGGCCTGGACCGAAAAACGGGCGGGGGTGCGCGCCTATCAGACGGTCTATGGCCTGCACCTTGCCCATTTCGCGCCGCTCCTGACCCGATGGCTGTACTTTCTGGGCGGCGCGATGCTGACGATCGCCATCGCCAGCGGCCTGATCCTGTGGGTCGTCAAGCGGCGCGAGCGGTCACCCCTTTCGATCGGCAACCGTCTGCTGGAACGGTTGAATGTCGGGATGCTGGGGGGCGTGCCGCTCGGCATGGCGGCCTTCCTCCTCGCCAACCGGCTGCTGCCGCTCGGCATGGCGGGACGGGCCGAGGCCGAGGTGTCGGTGGCACTGTGGAGCGCGGGCGCGGGATTGCTGACGGGCCTTGCGCTGCCGCCCGCGCGGGGTTGGCCGCTTCTGTTGGGGCTGGTGGCGGCGACCTGCGGCCTTGCGGCGCTGATCGGGCCTTTCTGGTCCAGCGACGCGGTGATACCGGCGGGCAATATGCTGCTGCTTGCGACGGCTGCCATCCTGGCTGCCCTCGTCCGGATGCAGCTGCGCGGGTCGAACCAGCCTGCGGGTCGGCGGTCAGGGCCGATGCCGGCATGATCGCGTCGGCCGGCTTTCTCTATCTGGCTTTCTTCGCCTTCGCCGCGCACAAGCAGCGTCATCGGCCAGCCTTGATGGGCCCATGGGAGCGCAAGGCGTTCGTGCCGCATCTCGATCTTGCAGGATGGGTTCTGCTGCTGATGTCGCTGCTCGGCCTTTACCGGGCCGATGACCTCGGCATGGCGTTCGTCGCCTGGACGGGGCTGACGGCCGCCAGCGCGAGCCTTCTGACCTTCGGCATGACCTACCGGCCGCACTGGGTGCAAGGCGGCGTCGCGGTGGCGTGCGTGATGATCGTCGCCGGCCTTCTGGTCTGATCCCGGTCCTGCCTCACCCCCTCATGTCGATCGTGGCGGTGAGGCCCCCGTCTTCGGCATTGCGCAACCGGACGGATGCCTCGAAACTGAGCGCGAGCGAACGGGCGATGGTAAGGCCGATGCCGGTGCCGTGACGCCCGCCAGGCTGGCTGCTGGGACCGCGCGTGAACGGCTCGAACATCTGTGCGATCTGGTCACCGGGCACGCCGGGGCCATGATCGCGAATATGGATGAGGAGCCGCCCGTTCGCACGGACGCAGCTGATGTCGGCGCTGCCGCCATATCTGACGGCATTGTCGACAAGATTGCCGATGCAGCGCGTCAGCGCGTTGGGCTTCACCCGGACCGTGCCGCCGCAGCCGCTGACGAACCGGACGGGCTGGCCCAGATCCTGCGCGTCCTCCGCCATGCTGGCGAGGAGGGAATCGACGTCGATCGCCGACCATTCCTCGCGCAATTCCGTGCTGCTGGCGAGGTCCAGCCCTTCCCGCACAAGGGTCTGCATCGCCTGATGATCGGCCAGAAGCCGCTCGCGCAGCTCCAGATTTTCGACCAGTTCGAGGCGCAGCCGCAGCCGGGTGAGCGGCGTTTGCAGATCGTGGCTGATGGCGGCGAGCAACTGGGTGCGCTCGGTAAAGCCCGCCCTCGCCCGCCTTTGCATGAGGTTGAAGGTCGACAGCGCGGCGCGCACTTCTTCGGGGCCGCTTTCGGGGATTTCCTCCGGATCGAGCGACAGCGAGAAAGCTTCCGCCGCCCGCTCCAGCCGCCGCAGCGGTTTCGACACGAAGCGCGCGACGAGAATGGCGAGCGCCGCCGAAGCCGCGACGATCACGATCAGGTAAAGCGGGTTGAAAATCGTGCTGGGCGGCTTTGCGATCCGGGGAAAGGTGAGCGCCATGGACCGCCGCGCCCCGTGCATGTCGGTGAAGCGGACGATCCAGCAATCCGGCCTTGGCGCATCGATCAGCCCCGCCGCGCGGTCCTTCCGCATATTGGGGAAGCACAGGCCAACGGGCACATGACCCGCCTCCGGCTGTGACCGGGCGCCGAACCGCTGCTCAAGCGCGGCTTCAAGGTCGGCGTCCGGTTCGCTCAACGCCACGCCTTCGGGGGCGGGATAGGCGCCATAGATGTCGCGCGCCGCCATCATCCGTTCCACCCTAGCGGGGTTCCGGCGGAGCCGCTCGGCAATGTCGACGGCGCTCGCCACCACTCTTTGCCGCCTGACCCGCTCGAAATCATGATGCCGCGTGCGCTCGGCCACGGTCAGCGCGATCAGGGCGGCGGCCGACATGCCCAGGGTGAGGATCAGGAATATCTGCCCCGCCATCGTGCCAAAGAAGGTGCGGGTCCGTCGCAGCGGCTGGATCATGAATAATGAACCTCGCACGCCAGAACATAGCCTTCGCCACGGACGGTCAGGATAAGCTCGTCACCGCCCCGAACGGTCGCCAGCTTCTGCCGCAGGCGGCTGACCTGAAGATCGATGGACCGGTCGAAAGCGGCGGTGGCGCGCCGTTCGGGCAAGAGCGTCTCACGCGTCAGCACGGCATTGGGTTCTTCGATGAAGCGGGTGATCAGGCGGAACTCCGCCGACGACAGCATGACCAGCCGGTCGTCCGGCGCCACGAGACGTCGTTGCTGAAGGTCGAGCCGCCATGGCCCGATGGCGGCGAAGCGCGTCGCAACCCTGCGCGGGGCCGGTTCGCTGCGCGCGCGGCGCAGGAGATTGCGGATGCGCACCAGCAATTCGCGCGGCTCGAACGGCTTGGTCAGATAATCGTCCGCGCCCAGCTCCAGCCCCAGCACGCGATCGATGGCGGTGCCCCGGGCCGTGACCATGATGATCTGGACCGCCGATCCCGTCGCGCGAAGCTCGCGGCAGAACGACAGGCCGTCCCCATCGGGCAGGTTGAGGTCCAGCACGATGAGGTCGATCCGCTCGTCGCAAAGCGCCTGGCGCAGCTCCGCAAGGTTCGCGGCGCCCAGCAGGCGATAATTTTCCTGCCGCAGCTGTCCCGATATCAGGTTGCGGATATCGGCGTCGTCATCGACGACCATGATTGTAGCGGGACCGTTATCGGCGAGGTCTGGCATGGCGCATCCCTATCGTCGATTGCGCGAAAAGTCGTCACCCCGAAGGCGCATGATACAGGGTGATACAAAGTGATACTCCGCGAGGGCGGACGCAGACAGAATGAAGACAAGTTCCTCTTTCCTGTAACGCGCAAAATTTCAAAGAGGGCTGGGTCGGCGCGTCCGCCGACGCCAGCCGGAGCGCTCGACCAGCGTCCGCTGCGCGGCTCTCCCCCCTTCCCTGCCCCGTGGCAGGACGGTGGCGATGCTTCGGCTGGTCAGGCCAGGGACAGTTCGCCGCCATGTTTGCATATCCGGTTCTTCAACGCCTTCGGGTCGCACCATTGGCGCTTTGCATCGTAATAGCGGGATGCGGGGACAAGACACCGCCGAAGAAAGCGCCTGTCGAAGTCGGCGTGGTCACGCTGACGGCGCAGAACGCGACGATTTCGACGGAACTGCCCGGGCGCACCGTATCGACCATGATGTCGGAGGTGCGCCCGCAGGTGGCCGGCCTGATCCAGAAGCGGCTCTTCACCGAAGGGGCGATGGTGACCGCTGGGCAGCCGCTCTACCAGATCGATCCCCGCCTCTATCGCGCCTCCCGCGATCAGGCGCAGGCAAGCCTTGCAAGCGCGCAGGCGACGCTGATGGCGGCGCAGGCCAAGGCGCAACGTTACCGCGGGCTGGGCGATACAGAAGCGGTCAGCGCGCAGGATCGGGACGATGTGATCGCCACCGCGCGGCAGGCCCAGGCAGCGGTGCAGCAGGCGCGCGCCAACCTGCAGACGAGCAACGTCAACCTTGAATTCACGCTGGTGCGCGCGCCGATCAGCGGGCGCGCGGGCCGCACGCTCTTCACCCCCGGCGCGCTCGTGACCGCCAGCCAGGCGGACCCGCTGACCACGATCCAGCAGCTCGACCCCATCTATGTCGACGTGACCCAGTCCAGCGCGCAGTTGTTGCAACTGCGCCGGTCGCTGGCCGCTGGCAAGACATTGCCGGCAAGCGCAACGATCCGCCTGAAGCTGGAGGACGGAAGCGATTATCCAGCCGAGGGTCGCATCGAATTCGCCGAGCCGATCGTCGACGTCAACAGCGGTACGGTGACGCTGCGCGCCCGCTTCCCCAATCCGGACGGGTTGCTGATGCCGGGCATGTTCGTGCGCGTGATCGCGCCGCAGTCCGTCGTGCCCGGCGCCATTCTCGCGCCGCAGCAGGGCATCAGCCGCGACCCGAAGGGCAACGCCACCGCGCTGCTGGTCAACAAGGCCAATCAGGTGGAGCGGCGGACCGTCACGGCCGGCCAAGCCATAGGCGACAAGTGGCTGATAACCGCCGGGCTCAAGGCCGGCGATCGCCTGATCGTTCAGGGCACCGACAAGGTCCAGCCCAATGACAAGGTGAAGCCGGTCGCCATCGCGGCGTCGAAATAGGAGCCGGGGCCGTGCTGAGCCGCTTTTTCATCGACCGGCCGATCTTCGCCTGGGTCATCGCCATCGGCATCATGCTGGCGGGACTTGGCGCGATGCTGTCGCTGCCCATCGCCCAATATCCCGATATCGCGCCGCCCGGCGTCGGCATCAGCGCCACCTATCCCGGCGCGTCGGCCGAAACGGTCGAGACCAGCGTGACCCAGGTCATCGAACAGCAGCTGACCGGCATCGACGGGCTCATGTATTTTTCCTCCTCGTCCTCCGCGACGGGGCAGTCGCGCATCAGCGTGACGTTCCAGAAGGGGACCGATCCCGACACGGCGCAGGTGCAGGTGCAGAACCGGGTGCAGCAGGCGCTCAGCCGCCTGCCCAGTCCGGTGCAGCAACAGGGCCTGACGGTCACCAAGCAACAGACAGACTTCCTGATGCTGGTCGGCCTCTACGACGAAACCGACACCGCGACCCAGTCGGACATCGCCGACTATCTGGTCAATAATTTCCAGGATTCGATCGCCCGCATCGACGGGATCGGCGCTACCCAGATTTTCGGGTCGCAGTATGCGATGCGGATCTGGCTCGATCCCTACAAGCTGGCCGCCGTGCGGCTGATGCCATCGGACGTCACCGCCGCCATCCGCGCGCAGAATGTCGAAGTGTCGGCAGGCCAGATCGGCGCCGATCCGGCCCCGGCCGGCCAGCAGATCAACGCGACCGTCACGTCGCGGATGCGGCTGCAGACGCCCGACCAGTTCCGGGCCATCGTGGTCAAGACGCAGAGCGACGGGTCAATCGTGCATCTGTCCGACGTGGCGCGGGTCGAACTGGGCAATGAAAGCTATACAACGACAGCGCAACTGAATGGCCATCCGGCTTCGGGCATCGCGTTGCAGCTGGCTCCCGGCGCGGACGCGCTCAAGACGGCCGAACTGGTGAAGAGCCGGGTGGCGGAGCTGTCGGCCAATCTGCCGCACGGATACAAGGTCGTCTATCCGCGCGACACCACGCCCTTCATCAAATTATCGGTGGAGGAAGTGATCCACACGCTGATCGAGGCCGTCTTGCTGGTGGTCGTCGTGATGTTCCTGTTCCTGCAAAGCTGGCGCGCGACGCTGGTGCCGGCCATCGCCGTGCCGGTCGTGTTGATGGGGACGTTCGGGATCCTCGCCCTGTTCGGCTATTCCATCAACACGCTGACGCTGTTCGGCATGGTGTTGTCCATCGGCCTGCTGGTCGACGATGCCATCGTCGTCGTGGAAAATGTCGAGCGCCTGATGGAGGAGGAAGGGCTTTCACCGCGCGACGCGACGATCAAGTCGATGGCCGAGATCGGCAGCGCGTTGATCGGCATCGCCCTTGTCCTGTCCGCGGTGCTGTTGCCCATGGCCTTTTTCGGCGGGTCCACAGGCGTTATCTACCGGCAGTTTTCCATCACCATCGTGTCGTCGATGATCCTGTCGGTGCTGGTCGCGCTGATCCTGTCTCCGGCGCTCTGCGCGACGCTGCTCAAGCCCACCGATCATGCGCAGCGCGGCAAGGGATGGGCGGGCAAGTTCAACCGCTGGTTCGAGCGGCTGACCGACGGCTATGTCCGGCGCACCGAGCAGGTGATGACGCGGCGCACGCTGTTCTGGGGCCTTTATGCCGTCATCCTGGCCATCCTGATCCTGTTGTTCGTGCGGCTTCCCTCCAGTTTCCTGCCGGTCGAGGACCAGGGTCAGGTGATGGTGCAGCTGACGCTGCCGGCGGGAGCCAAGTCGAGCCGCACGGCCGCGGCGGTGAACCAGGTGCAGAATTATTTCTCCAGCGACGAAAAGGACAATGTCGCCTTCGCCTTCATCCTGACGGGCTTCAGCTTCCAGGGACAGGGCGAGAATACAGCGCAAGGCTTCATCAACCTGGCGCCCTGGGACGAACGCAAGGGCGCGACGAACACCGCCGGCGCGATCGCCGGGCGCGCGACCAAACAGCTGGCCGCTATCCGCGACGCCAAGGTGCTGGCGATGACGCCGCCGTCCATCCGCGGCCTTGGCCAATCCAATGGCTTCACCTTCGAGCTGCTGAACAGCGGCGGGCTGCCGCGCGAACGGTTCCTGGCGTTGCGCAACCAGTTGATGGCCGCCGCGCAGAAGGATCCTCTTCTGTCTGGCGTGCGCGCGTCGACGCTGGAGGACACGCCCCAGTTGAAGGTCGATATTGACGCCGAAAAGCTGGCGGTTCTGGGCCTTACCCAGGCCGATGTCGATGACGTGCTCAATTCCGCCTGGGGCAGCCGCTACGTCAACGACTTTGTCGATCGCGGCCGGGTGAAGCGCGTGTTCGTGCAGGCCGACGGGCGCTATCGTTCGCTGCCAACAGACCTGGACAACTGGATGGTGCGATCGGCCAGCACCGGACAGATGGTGCCTTTTTCGGCCTTTGCGACGACACATTGGACGATGGGGCCGACCACCCTCGCCCGGTTCAACGGGCTTTCGGCCTATGAACTGCAGGGGCAGGCCGCGGACGGCGCGAGCTCGGGCGAGGCGATGGACCGGATGGTCGAACTGCAAAAACAGCTTCCGGCCGGCACCAGCTATGCGTGGAGCGGCCTTTCCTATCAGGAACAGCTGTCGGGCGGACAGGCTCCCCTCCTCTACGGCCTGTCCATCCTCGTCGTTTTCCTGTGCCTGGCGGCGCTTTACGAAAGCTGGTCGATCCCGCTGGCGGTGTTGCTGGTGATCCCGCTCGGCCTTGTCGGCGCGGTCATCGCGGTGTGGGCGCGGGGGCTGGAGAACAACATCTTTTTCCAGGTCGGATTGCTCACGACGATGGGGCTGGCGGCGAAGAACGCGATCCTTATCGTGGAGTTTGCGGAACTGGCGCATTATGAGGGCAAGAATGCCTGGGACGCCGCGCTGGAGGCCGCGCGCCTGCGCTTCCGACCGATCCTGATGACATCGCTCGCCTTCATCGCCGGCGTCATCCCGCTGGCGATCGCCACTGGCGCCGGCGCGCAAAGCCGCGTCGCGATCGGCACGGCGGTGATCGGGGGCATGACGTCCGCGACGGTACTGGCGATCTTCTACGTGCCGCTGTTCTTCTTCGCGATCGCCCGGCTGTTCGCCAACGACAAGAAGGGACCGCGCTCCCCCAGCGCCGCCCCGGACGCAGGAGCGCTGGCATGATGCGCGCAGCCTTGCCGATCCTCGCCATCACGGCCCTGGCGGGATGCAACATGGCCCCCCATTATCAGCGGCCCGCCCCGCCGGTGCCCCCTGCCCTCCCGAACGGGGAAGCCTATGCGCCGCAAGCCGCGGGCGCGGCTGGCCTGCCATGGACCAGCCTGGTTCAGGATGCGCGGCTGAAGACGGTGATCGAGCGGGCGCTGACGAACAATCGCGACCTGCGCGCCGCGTTGGCCAACGTCCAGGCCGCGCGGGCGCAATATCGCGTCCAACGGTCGGCGCAACTGCCGACGATCACCGCCGATGCGGGGGCGAGCTTCGCCCGGCGAAATGACGGCAGGGTGGACAGCTACAACGCCGATCTGGGGTTCAGCGCGTTCGAGATCGACCTGTTCGGGCGACTGCGTAACCTGACCCAATCCGCCCTCGAATCCTATCTGGCGACGCAGGAAGGCGCGCGGGCCACCCGGATCGCCCTGATCGCGGAAACGGCCACCGCCTATGCCACGCTGGCGGCGGATCAGGACCTGTTGGCCCTGTCCCGCCAGACAGTGGCCAGCGCGCAGCGGACGCTGGAACTCACCCGGTCCTTGAACGGGGCCGGGCTGGCCGGCAAGCTGGACGTGCGCCAGGCCGAAACGACCGTAGAACAGGCGGCGTCCGACGTCGCGGCCAACATCACGCAGGTGGCGCAGGACCGCAACGCGCTCAACCTGCTGGTGGGCGCGCCGGTCGAAGACATGTTGCTGCCGTCGGGCCTTGCAGCTTTGACGCAAGGCATAGCGACGGTCCCGGCAGGCCTGTCGTCCGACATGCTGCTTCAGCGGCCCGACGTGCTGCAGGCGGAGCATCAGTTGAAGGCGGCCAATGCGGACATTGGCGCGGCGCGGGCGGCCATGTTCCCCCGGATCAGCCTGACGGCCGCGATCGGCGTCGCGAGCTCCGCCCTTTCCTCCCTGTTCACAGGTGACGGCTTTGCCTGGCAAGCGGCGCCGTCAGGGAGCCTGCCGATTTTCGGCGGGCCCAACCGCGGCAATGTCGCATATAGCAAAGCCCAGCGGGACCTCTATCTCGCCCAATATGAGAAGGCAATCCAGACGGCCTTCCGTGAAGTCGCTGACGCGCTGGCAAGGGACGGGACAATCGACGCGCAGCAGGCGGCGCAGCGCCGGCTGGTGACGGCAAGCCGACTCGCCTACGACCTTTCCGAACAGCGATACCGCGCGGGCATCGACCCGTTCCTCACGGCGCTGACGAGCCAGCGCAGCTTCTACGGCGCACAGCAGTCCGCCATTGCCACGGACCTGGCGCTGGTCAGCAACCGTATCCGCCTCTACCGCGTCATCGGTGCGGACCAGTAAAGCGTCCCATACTGGCCAGTATCATTTCATTCCCGGCCATCTTGCCCGCTTCCCTGCCCCGCAAGTTATGATAAGATGCGGCAAAAGAGAGGATGGAGAGAGCCATGTCGATCGTGACACGATTGCTGGATTGGCTATGCAGCGCCTTTGCGGCGGGCGCTCAGGACGCGTTGCGCATCAACCAGTTGATATGTCCCTTCAGCGAACAGCCGGGCCGCAAATCGCATCGCGAATGAGGCAAGGCGCGGGCAGAACCGCGACGGAAACGCCGCCCACAGGCTGACGCGGGTGCCTTGTCCGGGCGCGCTGAGTCGCTGATGATGGCCCCGCGCCGCGATATTCGAGCACAGGTCGTCAGCCAGGATTCCGCCGGTGCGTGCTAATCGCTCACCCTGCCTTGGCGGTCAGATGCTTGCTCAGATGCTTGTTCATCTCGAACATGCTGACCGATTTCTTCCCGAAAATCTTGCCCAGCTTTTCGTCGGCATTGATCTGGCGACGATCCTTCGCGTCCTGAAGGTCGTTCTTCTTGATATAGTCCCAGATCTTGGACACGACTTCGCTGCGCGGCAAATCCTTCGCGCCGATGATGTCGGCAAGTTCCGGCGAAGGTGTGACAGGCGCGGTGATGCCGCCACGGGCACCGCCGGCGGGCTTGCCCGTCGCCTTCACCTTCTTCGCGGCCGTTGCCGTTTCTTCCTTGCCACGCTTCTCCGCCGATCGTGCCATTTTGCGCTCCTTCGCTGCATCAGGGGCTATCACTGCTTCTGCCGAGGCATATACGCCGGCCATCGCTCTTGGTTGCCACGCGCTGACGATCTTTACGCGCGTCGATTCCACAAAGAGGCAGCCGCCGTCCATGAGGCCTTCGATGGGACCGCGACCGCGTCCGCCAGCTGAAGGAGCGGGCGGGTCGCCAAACGACGCTCCGTTCAGGCGACCCCCACCATGAGTGAACACGATCATCGACCCTGCGCCGACATCGACGGCGCGAAGCGCGTCTTCCCGGTCCAATATGCCTTTCACGCCCGAAGGCGGCACGCTTCAGTGGATCAGCCCCTTGGCCGCCAAGCGTCCGCGTTCCGTTGCGACTTGCGCCGCGGTCAACTTGCCCCCGGCGCGAATCTTGGCGATTTCCGCCGCAGTGAAGGGAGGAGAAGGCTTTGCCGCCTTCTTCAGCGACACGGCATGGTTGAGCACGTCGGCAACATCCTGGTCGCTCATCGTCCCCATTCCAGGCATAAGACCGGTTATCTTCTTGTCGTCCACGGTGATGGGGCCATATAGCCCGTAGAGTAGCACCATTGTGAGGTAGCGGCGGCCCTCCGGACTTCCGGCGATTTCAGACACCCGGCCGCTCAGCCGCGGAAACTGTCCCGGCAACCCGGCCCCGGAAGGCTGATGACACATGGAGCAGCGGCTTGCGAAGGTCTGCGGTCCGCCGGCCAGCGCCGTTCCCGACGATGCCGTCAGAGCGGCGAGAAGCAAAAATCTGATATGTTTGATAGATCGAAACATTGCCCGAAACTTCCCCAAAGCTCGACGCGGTGTCACAGAATGTGGTGCCGGAGCCCAGCCCGCCACCAAATTCCCCCATTATCCCAACATTCTACGAATGCCGCAATACTGGACATTCTTCAAATATTCGTCAACCCTTCCTTTCATTCTGTCGGGAGAAGGGTGGCATGAACGGCCGCGCCATGATAGGTCTGCGGGCAAGGTAGATGTAACATGATAATCGCTCCATCCCGGCCCGGCATCTATGCGCGCGGGTCCGAAACGGTCGACCAGATCCTCAAGGCAGCTCTTGGCGTGCTGATCGATGAAGGG
>Ga0315899_10001528_pt1 | contig 26361 bp, 29 predicted proteins | sample LakEriMetagenome_2_FD_203518 | JGI IMG/M metagenome (GOLD analysis project Ga0315899, IMG submission 203518) | Freshwater fungal communities from buoy surface, Lake Erie, Ohio, United States - Buoy 4 MA112 | ecosystem: Environmental > Aquatic > Freshwater > Lake | place: USA: Lake Erie, Ohio... | reverse complement strand
GCGGAATGCCGGTGCGGCACTGGCGCTCGGTGACCGTGGTCGCCCCGGTCGCGGTCGCGGCCGGCGGCTACACGACGATCGCGATGCTGCTCGAGGCCGAGGCGCCCGCGTACCTCGAGGCCGTCGGCCTGCCCTGGCTCGGGGTCGGCCCGGACGGGGCGGTCGTCTCGTCGCCGGGCGCGGCCTGACCTGACGCACCGCGGTACCGCGCGGGGCCGCGACGCCCGACCCGATAGAATGCACGGATGATCGAACACGACCGCCTGATCGCGCCCGGCCCCGCCTCGCCGGCCGAGGAGGCGGTCGAGCGCGCGCTGCGCCCGAAGGCGCTCGCCGACTACGTCGGCCAGCCGCGCATCCGCGAGCAGCTCGAGATCTTCGTCGCGGCCGCCCGCAAGCGCCAGGAGGCGCTCGACCACCTGCTGCTGTTCGGCCCGCCGGGGCTGGGCAAGACCACGCTCGCGCACATCGTCGCGGCCGAGATGGGCGTGAACCTGCGCCAGACCTCCGGCCCGGTGCTCGAGCGCCCCGGCGACCTCGCGGCGATCCTGACCAACCTCGAGAAGAACGACGTGCTCTTCATCGACGAGATCCACCGGCTGAGCCCGGTCGTCGAGGAGATCCTGTACCCGGCGCTCGAGGACTACCAGATCGACATCATGATCGGCGAGGGCCCGGCCGCGCGCTCGATCAAGCTCGACCTGCAGCCGTTCACGCTGGTGGGCGCGACCACGCGCGCCGGCATGCTGACCAACCCGCTGCGCGACCGGTTCGGCATCGTCGCGCGGCTCGAGTTCTACGACGTCGACGACCTGACGAAGATCGTCGCGCGCTCGGCCGCGCTGCTCGGCGCGCCGACCGACGACGGCGGCGCACGCGAGATCGCGAAGCGCTCGCGCGGCACGCCGCGGATCGCCAACCGGCTGCTGCGCCGGGTTCGCGACTACGCCGAGGTCAAGGCGCAGGGCCTGGTCACCGCGCCGGTCGCGGACGCCGCGCTCAAGATGCTCGACGTCGACCCGGTCGGCCTCGACACGATGGACCGGCGGCTGCTGCGCGCGGTCATCGAGAAGTTCTCGGGCGGCCCGGTCGGCCTGGACAACGTCGCCGCCGCGATCGGAGAGGAGCGCGACACGATCGAGGACGTGCTCGAGCCCTACCTGATCCAGCAGGGCTACCTGCAGCGCACGCCGCGCGGCCGCATCGCCACCGCCGCCGCGTGGCGCCACTTCGGGCTCGCCGCACCCGACCGGCAGGGCATCGCCGACCTGTTCGACGACGCGGGCCCCAATTGAGCGCCCCGGTCGATCCCCGCGAGTTCGTCTGGCGGCTGCACGAGGCGACGCCGCGCACCTGGGTCACGCCGACGCTGGTCGCGCTCAACGTCGCGGTCTGGCTGCTGAACCTGCTGTCGGGCATGTCGCCGATGTCGCCGCGCCCGGTCGAGCTCGCGGTGTGGGGCGCGAACTTCCTGCCGCTGACGATCGAGCAGCCGTGGCGCCTGCTCACCGCGACCTTCCTGCACGGCGGGATCATCCATCTCGCGTTCAACATGTGGGCGCTGTGGGACACCGGGCGGCTCGCCGAGCGCTTCTACGGCAACGCGCAGCTGCTGCTGATCTACCTGGTCGCGGGCCTCGCGGGCTCGATGGCGAGCCTGTTCTTCGCGGCGCGCACCGGCGTGTCGGTGGGCGCTTCGGGCGCGATCTTCGGCGTCGTCGGGTGCCTGCTCGCCGCGATCTTCACCAAGGCGCACAAGCTGCCGCCGGCGCTCGTGCAGTCGATGCGCTCGTCGATGCTGATGTTCGTCGGCTTCTCGCTGTTCATGGGCTTCACCGCCGGCTTCATCGACAACGCCGCGCACCTCGGCGGGCTCGCCGGCGGCTTCCTGATGGGCATGGTGCTCGCCGAGAAGTTCGACGTCGACGAGTACCGCCGGCAGGCGCCGGTGCGCGCGGCGGTCGGGGTGCTGCTCGCCGCGCTCGTGCTCGGCGCGGCCTGGAAGCTGCTGCCGATGCCCGCCGCCTGACGGGCGGTCGGGCCGCGCGGGGGCGACCTCCTTGCGGCTTGGTAGAATCGCCTGCGATGGACGACGCCCGCCGCTTCTCGATCCGCGTGCGCGTGTACTACGAGGACACGGACGCGGGCGGGATCGTCTACCACGCGACGTACCTGCGCTGGATGGAGCGCGCCCGGACCGACTGGCTCCGCGCGCTCGGCGAACGGCACGTCGAGCTGGCCGAGTCGACGGGCGTGCAGTTCGTCGTGAGCGAGCTCGCGATCCGCTATCGCCGTCCCGCGCGGCTCGACGACCTGCTCGACGTCGACCTCGAGGTGGCCGAGCTGCGGCGCGCCTCGCTGCGCCTCGTGCAGCGCACGCGCCCCGCCGGGGGTGGGGAGACGATCGCCGACGCGGACGTCCGCGTCGCGGTGATGGACCGCCGCACCGGCCGGCCCGCGGGGCTGCCGCGGCGCCTGCTCGACACGCTTGGAGCCCCATGAACCACAACGACATGTCGATCCTCTCGCTGGTGACCAACGCCAGCGTGCTCGTGCAGCTGGTGATGGCCGGCCTGCTCGCGATCTCGGTCGCCTCGTGGACCGTGATCTTCAGGAAGTGGTTCCAGGTGCGCGCGGCGCGCGCGGCCACCGACCGGTTCGAGTCCGACTTCTGGCGCGGCGGCGACCTGAACGCGCTGTACGCGCGCACCTCCGAGCAGCCCGGCGACCACGGCCCGCTCGCGCGGATCTTCGAGTCGGGCATGCGCGAGTTCCTGAAGACCCGCCAGCAGAAGCCGGGCGACGCGAACGCGATGCTCGAGGCCGCGCGCCGCGCGATGCGCGCGTCCTACCAGCGCGAGATGGACGCGCTCGACGCGAGCCTCGCGTTCCTCGCGTCGGCCGGCTCGGTGAGCCCGTACATCGGCCTCTTCGGCACGGTGTGGGGGATCATGAACTCGTTCCGCGGCCTCGCGAACGTCAAGCAGGCGACGCTCGCCGCGGTCGCGCCGGGCATCGCCGAGGCGCTCGTCGCGACCGCGATCGGCCTGTTCGCCGCGATCCCCGCGTTCGTCGCCTACAACCGCTTCGCCTACGACGTCGAGCGCCTGTCCAACCGCTTCGACACCTTCGTCGAGGAGTTCTCCAACATCCTGCAGCGCCAGGCGCGCTGAGGATCGGAGGCCGCGCGATGCCCACCGTCTCCTCGTCCCGCCGCGGCGGCCGGCGCCGACTGGTGGCCGAGATCAACGTCGTGCCCTACATCGACGTGATGCTCGTGCTGCTGGTGATCTTCATGGTCACCGCGCCGCTGCTGCCGCCGGGCCAGATCGAGGTGCCGAGCGCGGGGCAGAGTTCGCAGGCCCCCGACCAGCTGGTCGAGATCCGGCTCTCGCCAGGCGGGGAGCTGCGGATGGTCACCCGCAACATGCCCCAGCAGTTCGACCGCACGATCGGCGAGCGCGACATCGCGCCGACGCTGCGCAGCTTCGGCGACCCGGCCACGCTCGCGGTGCTGATCGCCGCGGACCAGAAGGTGCCGTACGGCGACGTCGTCAAGCTGATGGACCAGGTGCGTGCGGCCGGCGCGGGCCGCGTCGGCCTGATGGTCAAGGGCCGGGAGAAGTGACGTGAGCGCGCGACCGCCGCCGGGCGCGGACCGCCGCCCGCAGAAGGGCGGCGCGTCCGGACCGGGTTGGGGCGGCGCGGACCGGCCCGCGGGCGGTCCGTCGGGCACGGGCCCGTCCGGCTCCGGTACGCCCCGGCCGGCCGGCCCCGGCATGCCCCCGCCCTATGGCCCCGGCACGCGCCCGCCGTCCGGCTCCGGCACGCCCCCTGCGTCCGCGCCGCCGCCGCCGGGCCCGCCGGGGCGCCCGCCCCGGGCCGGCGGCCGCATCCGCGCGATCGCGCTCGCGCTCGCGATGCACGCGCTGCTGATCGGTCTGCTGGTGTTCGGGCTGAACTGGACCTCGCGCCCCCCCGAGCCGGTGCAGGCCGAGCTGTGGGTGCCACCCCCGCCGGTCAAGGGCCCGCCGCCCGAGCCCCGGCCCGAGCCCAAGCCCGAGCCGAAACCTGCGCCCGAACCGCCGCCCCCGCCGCCGAAACCCGAGCCGCCCCCGCCTCCCCCGCCGGTCGCGCCCGACATCAAGGCCGAGCAGGCGCGCAAGGAGGCGGAGCGCAAGGAGGCGGAGCGCCGGCTCGCCGAGAAGAAGCTCGCGGAGAAGAAGGACGCCGAACGCAGGGACGCCGAGCGCAAGGAGGCCGAGAAGAAGGCCGAGGAGAAGCGCGCGGCCGAGCGCCGGCTCGCCGAGCAGAAGGCCGCCGAGGAGAAGCGCGCGAAGGACGAGCAGGCCCGCAAGGAAGCGGACAAGAAGGCCGCCGACGAGAAGCGCCGCGCCGAGCAGGCGCGCCGCGACGCCGAGGCCGCCGAGGAGCGCCGCGCCGACGACATCAAGCGACTGCAGAGCCAGGCCGGCACCTCGGGCACGCCGAGCGACCAGGCGGTCCGGGGCGCCGCGACCGGCCGCGTCGACGCCGGCTACGGCGCGCGCGTGGCCGCCGCGATCCGCTCGAACACCACCTACCAGGCGCCCGGCGATCTCGACGGCAACCCGAAGGCGGTCTTCCTGGTCACGCTGCGGCCGGACTGCAGCCTCGCGGCGGTGCGGCTGCGCAGGTCGAGCGGCGTGTCCGCGTGGGACCAGGCCGCCGAGCGCGGCATCCAGCGCACCGACCCGTTCCCGAAGCCGGCCGAGGGTACCTGCCAGGGTGAGCTGGAGATCGTCCGGGGGCCGCGGGACGAGAAATGAGCCGCGCGGCGACGGGCGGCGCACCGTACCCGACGAACGGCCGCTTGCCCGACCACTCAGCGGTCGCCCGCGGCCCGCGCTCTATAATCCGCCCACGATGAGACGACTCCTCCGCCTCGTTCCCGTGTTCGCCGGCCTCGTCGCCGGCGCCCTCGCGCTGCCCGCGGCCGCCCAGATGCGCATCGACGTGTCCGGCGTCGGTGCGACCCAGCTGCCGATCGCGATCGCCGGCTTCGCGACCGACGCCCGCCTGCCGCAGGACGTGGCCGCGGTGGTCCGCGGCGACCTCGCCCGCAGCGGCGCGTTCCGGGTCATCGATCCGGCCCAGACGGTGTCCGACACCGCACCGGTCGACTTCGCGGGCGTGCGCTCGCGCGGCGCCGAGACCTTCGTCGCCGGCTCGGTCGCGAGGCTCGCCGACGGCCGCTACGACATCCGCTACCGCCTCTACGACGCGGTCAAGCAGACCCCGATCGCCGGCGAGTCGGTCGTCGCGCCCGAGGCCGACCTGCGCCTGGCCGGCCACCGGATCGCCGACGCGATCTTCGAGAAGCTGACCGGCGAGAAGGGCGTGTTCTCGACGCGCATCGCGTTCGTCAGCAAGCAGGGCACGCGCTTTCGCCTGAACGTCGCCGACTGGGACGGCGAGAACGTGCAGTCCCCGCTGGTCTCGCCCGAGCCGATCATCTCGCCCTCGTGGTCCCCCGACGGCGGGCGGCTCGCGTACGTGTCGTTCGAGCAGAAGAAGCCGGTCGTCTACGTGCACACGCTCGCCACCGGCCAGCGCGTCGCGGTCGCCAACTTCAAGGGCAGCAACAGCGCGCCCGCCTGGTCGCCCGACGGCCGCACGCTCGCGGTCGCGCTGACCCTGAACGGTCTCTCGCAGATCTACCTGATCAACGCCGCCGACGGCGCCAACGCGCGCCGGCTCACCACCTCCAACGCGATCGACACCGAGCCGGTGTTCTCGCCCGACGGCCGCACGCTGTTCTTCACGTCCGACCGGGGCGGCTCGCCGCAGATCTACCGGATGCCGGTGAACGGCGGCGACGCGACGCGCGTCACCTTCGGCTCGAGCTACAACGTGAGCCCGCGCGTGAGCCCGGACGGGCGCAGCCTCGCGTTCCTCACCCGGCGCGACGGCCGCTTTTTCGTCGGCACGAAGGATCTCGCCGGCGGCAACGAGTCGGTGCTGACCGACGGCGGCCAGGAAGAGGCACCCAGCTTCTCGCCGAACGGCCGCTGGATCATGTACGCCACCCAGCAGGGCGGCCGCGACTCGCTGATGGCGATCTCGGTCGACGGCCGCGTCCGCCAGCGGCTCAGCTCGTCGCTCGGCGACATCCGCGAACCCTCGTGGGGCCCGTTCCTGCGCTGAGCCCCCGCACGACCCGCACCAGAAGAACACGGAGCTTCCAAGACCATGAACCGACGTACCCTCGCCTCTCTCGCCGCGCTCGCGGCCGCGCTGACGCTCGCGGCCTGCAGCTCGGCCGTCAAGCTCGACGAGCCCGCCCCGGTCGAGAACCGCGGCAGCGCGGCGGGCTCGGGCGCAGGCGCCGGCGGAACGGGCGGCGGCGCGGCCACCGCGCCGGCCGGCAGCGAGCGCCCGATCGCGCAGGTCACCGTCGACCCGTCGAAGGACCCGCTCAACGACCCGAACAGCCCGCTCGCCAAGCGCAGCATCTACTTCGACTTCGACAGCTTCACGATCAAGGACGAGTTCCGCCCGGTCGTCGAGGCGCACGCGAGGTTCCTCGTCGCCAACAAGGCCCGCAAGGTCGTCGTGCAGGGCAACACCGACGAGCGCGGCAGCCGCGAGTACAACCTCGCGCTCGGCCAGAAGCGTTCCGAGGCCGTGCGCCGCTCGCTGATCTCGCTCGGCGTCGCCGACGCGCAGATCGAGGCGGTCAGCTTCGGCGAGGAAAAGCCGAAGGCCACCGGCACCGACGAGAGCGCGTTCGCCGAGAACCGTCGCGCCGACCTCGCCTACCAGTGACCTCCGCTGCCCCGGGCCCGCGATGAGCGCCACCACGCCGACGATCCCGACCGCCCCCGGCCGCGGTACGCTGGCCCGCGCGAAGCGCGCGGCCGCCGTGCTGCTGCTCGCCGGCCTCGCGCTGCCCGCGCACGCGCAGCTGTTCTCGGACGACGAGGCGCGCCGCGCGATCCTCGACGTGCGCAGCCGCGTCGAGCAGCTGCAGCGCGACATGCTCAAGCGCATCGAGGACCTGTCGTCGCGCGTCGAGCGGCTCGAGCAGACCACCCGCGGCCAGCTCGATCTGCAGAACCAGATCCAGGCGATGCGCCAGGAGATCGCGACGCTGCGCGGCCAGCTCGAGGTGCAGACCAACGAGCTCTCCAAGACCCAGCGCAGCCAGCGCGACCTCGCCGGCGAGGTCGACAGCCGCCTGAAGCGCTTCGAGCCGGTCGCGGTGAACGTCGACGGCAAGCAGGTCAACGTCGACCCGGCCGAGCGGCGCGCCTACGAGGGCGCGCTCGCGATCTTCCGAGCGGGCGACTTCCGCGGCGCGCAGAGCGCGTTCCAGCAGTTCGGCGCCGCCTATCCGCAGAGCGCGTACTCGCCGAGCGTGCAGTACTGGATCGGCAGCAGCCAGTACGCGCAGAAGGACAACAAGGGCGCGATCGCGACGCTGCAGTCGTTCGCGCAGAAGTACCCCGACCACCCGCGCGCGGCCGACGCGCTGCTGACGGTCGGCAACGCGCAGGTCGAGGCCGGCGACCGCAAGGCCGCCGCCGAGACGTTCAAGCTCGTGACCGAGAAGTACGACGGCAGCGGCGCCGCGCAGACCGCGCGCGAGCGGCTCGCCGGGCTCGCCGCCAAGCGCTGACGCGGCCCGCCCGGCCGCGCGTCCGCCCCCTTTCCTCGCCCCGTTTTCCGGCCCGTCCCCGATGACCGAAGCCGACGTCGCCTCGCTGCAGCACCTCGTCGCGTGGGCGACGTTCGCGATCGCGTTCGTCGTCGGCATCGCGATGAACCGCAGCAACTTCTGCACGATGGGCGCGGTGTCGGACGTCGTGAACATGGGCGACTGGACGCGGATGCGGATGTGGCTCGCGGCGATCGGCGTCGCGGTGCTCGGCACGCAGGCGCTCGCGTGGGCCGGGCTGATCGACCCGGCGAAATCGATCTACGCCGGGCCGAAGCTCCTGTGGCTGTCGAACGTCGTCGGCGGCCTGATGTTCGGCTTCGGCATGGTGCTCGCGTCGGGCTGCGGCACGAAGACGCTGCTGCGCGCCGGCGCCGGCAACCTGAAGTCGCTGGTGGTGTTCGTCGTGCTCGGGATCTCCGCCTACATGACGCTGCGCGGACTGTTCGGCGTCGTGCGGGTCGGGACCGTCGACCGGGTCGCGATCGAGCTCGCCGGCGGCCAGGACCTGCCGCGCCTGCTGTCGGGCGGCGATGCCGCGCTCGCGCGCACGCTGCGGCTCGTCGCGGCGCTCGTCGTCGGCGGCGGGCTGATCGCGTTCGCGTTCGCCTCGAAGACGTTCCGCGAGGAACGGGGCAACGCGCTCGCCTCGCTGGTCGTCGGCGCCGGGGTCGTCGCGGTCTGGTACGTGTCCGGGCACGTCGGCCACCTCGAGGAGGATCCGCGCACGCTCGAGGAAGTCTTCATCGGCACCAACAGCACCCGGATGGAGTCGCTCAGCTACGTCGCGCCGAGCGCGTACGCGCTCGAACTGCTGATGTTCTGGTCGGACAAGAGCAAGTACGTGACGCTCGGCATCGCGTCGGTGCTCGGGCTCGTCGCCGGTTCGGCCGCCTACGCGATCGCGACGCGCACGTTCCGCTGGGAGGGCTTCCAGGGCCCCGAGGACACCGCGAACCACCTTGTCGGGGGCCTGCTGATGGGCGCCGGCGGCGTGACCGCGCTCGGCTGCACGATCGGCCAGGGCATGAGCGGCGTCTCGACGCTCGCGGTAGGCTCCTTCGTCGCGCTGGCAGCGATCGTCGCCGGCGGCGTGGCCGGTGTGCGCTACCAGGTCTGGCGGGTCGAGCGGATGGTCTGAGCAGGCCGCGAACGTGCAGAATCGGGCCGCCCCGGCCTGCGAACGCACGGGACGGGCTCGCCCCGTTTGACCGTCGCCGCCGAACTTCCTATAATCGAAGGCTTCCCAAGAACAACAAGACAGAAGAAGAACAACGTCGCAGGCAGCATCGACGGGTCGTTAGCTCAGCTGGTAGAGCAGCGGACTTTTAATCCGTTGGTCGCAGGTTCGAATCCCGCACGGCCTACCAATTCCGACGGGTCGATGTCGCAAGACGTCGACCCGTTTTCGTTTCCGGGACCGGAGCCGCAGGCGCAACGGGGGGCGTTCCCATGTGCAACCGCTACAACCCGACGATCCGCGAGAAGCTGGTCGGCCTGGGCTTCACGCTGCAGGACGAGACCGAGTGGGCGCGCGCGATCGGCCCGCGCCAGCCCGGGCCCTACGTGCTGCCGGGCGGCCGTGTCGTCGTCGGCCAGTGGGGCCTGATCCCGCCCTACGCGACCGAGCGGCATCCGCGCGCGCGCGACGGGCGCCCGCTGATGACGAACAACGCGCGGATCGAGGGCATCGAAGGCAAGCCGACCTTCCGCGACGCCTGGCGGCGCGGGCAGCGCTGCCTCGTGCCGGCCGACGCGTTCGTCGAGCCCTACTGGGGCACCGGCCGCAACACCTGGTGGTCGTTCTCGCGCGCGGACGGCCGGCCCTGGCTGCTCGCCGGACTCTGGAGCGAGTGGACCGACCCGGCGACCGGCGAGGTCGTGCCCTCGTACACGATGTTGACGGTCAACGCCGACGGCCATCCGCTGATGCGGCTGATGCACAAGCCCGACCCGAAGCTGCCCGACGACGCGCAGGACAAGCGCAGCATCGTGCCGCTCGCCGACGACGCGATCGACGCGTGGCTGCACGGCGGCCTCGACCAGGCCCGCGCGGCGCTGGTGCTGCCGCCACCGCAGGCGTACCGTCACGGACCCGAGGACCCCACGAAACGCGTCGAGCTGCCCCCGATCGCATGAAGCTGCTGAGCGCCACCCCCAGCCCCTACGCCCGCAAGGTCCGCATCGCGCTCGCCGAGAAGGGCCTCGCGTTCGAGCTGGTCACCGAGGTGCCCTGGGACGACGACGCGAGCGCGCCGGCGTACAACCCGCTCGGCAAGATCCCCGTGCTGATCCTCGACGACGGACGCTCGGTCTACGAGTCGAGCTACATCCTCGAGTGGCTCGAGGCGAAGTGTCCCGAGCCGCCGCTGCTGCCGCCCGACGTGGACGGCCGGCTGGAGGCGCGCCGGCTCGAGGTGATCGCCGACGGCGTCTGCGACGCGACCGTGCTGACGCTCTTCGAGCGGATGCGCGGCGAAGGCTGCAGCGCGCCGTGGCTCGCGCGCCAGCGCCGCAAGATCGAGGCCGGCACGGCCGCCCTCGCCGCCGCGGTCCCGCCGGGCGCGCGCTTCGCGCTCGGCGACGCGTTCGGGCTGGCCGACATCGCGATCGGCTCGACGCTCGGCTACCTGTCGCTGCGGCTGCCGGACTTCGACTGGCCGGCCGCGCACCCGGCGCTCGCCGACTGGTTCGCGCGGATCTCGACGCGGCCCTCGTTCGCGTCGACGGTGCCGGCGCCGCAGGGCTTCAGGGGCCGGGTGGTCTGACGCGCGTCCGTGACGTCGGCGCGGCCGGGCCTCAGCCCGCGGCGCGCCGCCACACGAGGCAGCGGTTGTCCGCGGGCATCGTCCGCACGTCCACCGGACCGAAGCCCGCGCGGCGCGCGAGCGCGTCGACCGCCTCGAGGTCGCGCAGGCCGCGTGCGGGATCGGCCGCGCGCAGCGTCGCGTCGAACGCGGCGTTGCCCGGTCCGGTGAAGCGGCCGCCGATGTTGAACGGCCCGTAGACGACGAGCACGGCGCCGGGGTCGAGCACCGACGGCAGCGCGTCGAACAGCCGCTCGACCGCGGTCCACGGCATGATGTGCAGCGTGTTCGCGGTGAAAGCCGCGTCCCACCGACCCTCGGGCCAGCGTCCGGCGACGTCGAGCGCGAACGGCGGCGGCGCGTTCGGCAGCGCGGCCTCGTCGAGCCACATCCGCAGCCCGGGCAGGTTCGCCTCGACCTCGCTCGTCTGCCACGCGAGCCACGGCATCGCGGCCGCGAAGTGCACCGCGTGCTGGCCGGTGCCGCTGCCCACCTCGAGCACGCGCGCGCGGTCGGCGAACGCGTCGCGCAGCACCTCGAGGATCGGCCCGCGGTTGCGCTCGGACGCGGGCGCGAACGGCTTGTCGGGCGGGGCGCTCATCGCGATCCGCCCGCGGCCGTGCGACCCTGGCGCGCGATCTCGGCCCGCACGGCGCGCAGCTTCGCCTTGATCCGCGCCGCGTTCTCCTGCCCCATCCGCAGCAGCGCCTTCTGGCCGGCCGACAGCGCCTCGAGCTCGGGATCGGCGTAGCGGTACAGCACCTTCGGCTGCACCAGCCGGATCGGCCCCTTGACGTCGGGCGTGGCGAGCAGGTGGTCGATCGCGGCGACGACGCGGTCGTTGAAGTAGCGGTTCGGGCTGCCCTGCCCGCGGTACTCGCCCTGGAACAGCCGGTAGTGCGCGACGTACACCTCGACCGCGCGTCGCGTGTCGATCGACTCGACGAGCTTCACGAACGGCTCGTAGCGCCGCGCGTTCGACGCATCGATCGTCGGGCCGTCCGCGCCCTTCGCGGCGACGAACGCGCCGCGCGTCGGCAGCACCGCACGCGCGCGCAGCGGCAGTTCGTCGGAGGCGATGTTGTCGACCGTCGAGACCAGCCGGCGCACCAGCGTCGCGGGCTCGAAGAAGCGACCGAACGTCGCCGGGTCCGCGAGCCCGGCGAGGTCGCGCTCGAACGCCGCCCGCGCGTCGGCGGGTGCCTCGGCGGGCGCGGCCATCGCGGCCTCCGGCGACTCGCCGGGCAGCGGGAACTTGGCGACCGGCTCGGGCGGCGGGGCGGGCGCCGACCCCGCAGGCGCCCCGGCCTGCGGCGGCGCGGCCGGCGGCTGCGGGCCGAACAGCCGGTACAGGCCGAACGCGACGCCGGCCGCCAGCACCAGCACGGCCACCGGCATCGCGGCGCGCCGGATGAGGCTGCGTTCCTCGTCCATCGTGACCTCCTCGTCGGATCGACGCATCCAGCGTAGCACCGTGGCCGCGCGGACCCGCCTGCGCCGCCGGGCACGGCGCTTGCCGCACCGCCGGGGTCGAGACCACCGGCCCGCCGTCGATCACGCGATCGTCGCGGCCCCCGAAGCGATGACGTCGAAGCACGAAGGCCGAACACCGCCCGGCGCGCCCCGCTCCGGGTCTCGGCTGCCTGCGTTCGCGGCCGCGCTGGCGGGTGCGGCGATCCTCGCCTGGATGCCGGCCGCGCACACCCCCGAGCCGACCGTGGCGCAGCGCGCGCCGTCCTACGCGACGATGGCCGCGACGCTGACGATGCTCTACCCCGCCAGCCGGACGCACGCGCTCGGGATCGTGAAGGCGGTCCACGAGGAGGCCGATCGCCACGGCCTCGATCCGTGCCTCGTGATGGGCGTGATCGCGAACGAGAGTTCGTTCGATCCCCGCGCGCCGGCGGCCGGGACGCGCTGCTCGACCCGCTGCGCAACGTCCGCGCGGGCACCGAGCTGCTCGCTCACGACCGCCGGCTCGGCGGCGACGATCGAGGCGCGCTGCGCCGCGACCACGGCCTCGACAAGCGCAACGACTACGTGACGCGCGTGCGCACCGAGGCGCGCCGGCTCGACGCGGTCGGTGCGTGCGTCGGTGCCTCGGTGACGGTCGCGTCGCGCTGAGTCCGCGCGGCGCGCGAGACGCGAGACCGGCCCGCCGACTCAGTCGTCGGACTCGACGACGATCGCGAAGGTCTGCTTGTGCGACTCGACGGGCGTCTCGAGGTCGGTCCGCGCGGCGATCCTCAGCAGGCTGCCGCGCTCGTGCCGGGCGTGCACGAGCACGCGGCTCGACAGGTCGGCGCCGCGACCGACGCCCGGGCCGTGCTGCCACCAGCCCTGGTAGCCGAGCCGGCGGCCCTCGCCGCGGGTCCGGGCGCCGAAGCGACGCGACGAGACCCATCCGTCGACCTGGTCGGGCGCGACGTCGAGGATCGGCAGCCAACCCGCGGTCTCGGGTCCGGCGTCGAGCGGTCCGAGCGCGAAGCGCACCGCCTGCAGGTAGCCCGGCGCGCCGGTGAGCTCCATCCGGGCGTGCAGCCGCATCGGCCGGTCGACCGGCACGTCGTGTGCTGCGTAGTGGCCGACGCCGTCGAACGCGGGGCCGGGGTCGACCGAGGTCCTTGCGCCGAGCCGCGCGAGCAGACCCGCGAGTTCGCGGTCATCGCCGATGCGGTGCGCGGGAAAGAGTTCGAAGCGGTCTGCGTCCATCTCCCCGGGGGCATCGCCGGCGGGTTCGTCGACGAGGCCACATTCTGAGCGAGCCCGCTGCGGCCGCATCGGACCATGACGTTGTTTGACTCGCCGCAGCGCTGCTACGATCGACCCGGACGCCGCGGCATCGCACCGCGGCGCCGACGACGAGCGGGAGAGGAGACGGTGGCGGGATCCCCCTACGAAGGCTGCACCTGCGGCGACCTGGTCGTCCGCGCGATCCGGCGCGGCGGCGACCGCGTGGCGTTCGCGCTCGACGAGCAGCGCATCACCTACCGCGAGTTCGGCGAGTCGCTGAGCCGGCTGGTCCAGGCGCTCGAGGCCCGCGGGCTGCGGCGCGGCGACGCGGTGGCCACGCTGTCCTCGAACCGGCCCGAGGCGTTCCTCGTGACCGCCGCGGCCTACCTGATGGGCCTGCGGATCACCTGGATGCATCCGCTCGCCTCCGAGGACGACCACGCCTACCTGCTCGAGGACTCGGGCGTCGAGACGCTGTTCGTCGACCCCGGCACATTCGCCGCGCGCGCGGCCGCGCTGAAGGCCCGGCTGCCGGGGCTGCGGCGGGTCTACGGCCTCGGGCCGGGCGCCGACGCCGAGGACGTGCTCGCGGCCATGCAGGTCCACGCGCCCGGCCCGATCGAGTCGCGCGCGCACGTCGACGACGTCTGCACGCTGATCTACACCGGCGGCACCACCGGCCGCTCGAAGGGCGTGGTCCACACGCATCGCGTGCACGTCGCGATGGTGATGACCGAGCTCGCCGAGTGGGACTGGCCCGAGGAGGTCCGCTTCCTCGCGATGACGCCGATCACCCACGCGGCCGGCGCGATGTTCGTCGCGGTGATGATGCGCTCGGGCATGTTCGTGATGAGCAAGGGTTTCGATCCGCAGCGCTTCGTCGAGCTCGTCGAGCGGCACCGGATCACCTGCACCTTCCTCGTGCCGACGATGGTCTACGTGCTGCTCGACCATCCGGCGCTCGCCGGCGCGGACCTCTCCAGCCTGCGCACGATCATCTACGGCGCCTCGCCGATGTCGCCGGCGCGGCTCGTCGAGGCGATGGCGCGATTCGGCCCGGTCTTCATGCAGCTCTACGGGCAGTCGGAGGTGCCGAACTGCATCACCGTGCTGCGCCGGCGCGACCACGACCCGGAGCGCCACCCCGAGCGGCTCGCCTCCTGCGGCACGCCGGTCGCCGGGCTGCAGGTGAAGCTGCTCGACGACGACGGCCGCGAGGTGCCGACGGGCGAGGTCGGCGAGATCTGCTGCCGCGGCCCGCTGGTGATGGCCGGCTACTGGAACAAGCCCGAGGAGACCGCGCGCGCGTTCCGCCACGGCTGGCTCTACACCGGCGACCTCGCGCGCGCCGACGCCGACGGCTTCCTCTACATCGTCGACCGCAGCAAGGACATGATCATCAGCGGCGGCTTCAACGTGTACCCGCGCGAGGTCGAGGACGTGCTGACCCGCCACCCGGCGGTCGCGGCGGCCGCGGTGATCGGCGTGCCCGATGCGAAGTGGGGCGAGGCGGTCAAGGCGGTGGTCGTGACGCGGGCCGGCGCCACCGTCGACGCCGAGGCGCTGATCGCCTGGGTCCGCGACGCGAAGGGCGTGGTGCACGCGCCGAAGTCGGTCGACTTCGCCGACTCGCTGCCGGTCACCGGCCTCGGCAAGCCGGACAAGAAGGCCCTGCGGGCGCGATACTGGGGCGGGGCGACGCGCGCGGTGAACTGACGCGGCCGCCCGCCGGCCGATGAGCACCGCCACCTTCCTCGCCCACCCCCAGCCGCGCGACTCCGGCGATTACCGCCACCGGATCGTGCTGCCGGGCGCCGCGCTCGCGCGCCACCTCGACGTCGAGGAGCTTCAGGCCACCCACCCGTCGCACGTCGCCCGCGCGGTCTCGACCGACCTGCTCGTCGTCTGCATGGTGGCCGACGAGACGATCGAGGCGATCGTCTCCGAGCGCGCGCGGCGCCGCCTGCCGACGGTCTACGAGCTCTCCGACGACTTCCGCGACTTCCCCGACGCGCTGCCCTCGGCCGGCTTCTACCGCGACCCCGCGGTGCGCGCGCGGATCGAGCGGCTCGCGGCGGCGGCCGACCTGCTGCAGTGCTCGAGCCACGGGCTGCTCGAGCGCTACGGCGCGCTGAACCCGACCGCGGTCGTGCTGCCGAACCAGCTCGACGCGGTGCCGCCGCTCGCGCCGCGCGACGACCCGGGCCGCGCGCCGGTGCTCGGCTGGGCCGGCTCGCTCGGCCACCTCGACGACGCGCGCGAACTCGCCACGCTGCTCGTCGACTGGTGCCGGGCGCGCGGCCTCGCGCCCGGCGAGGGCCCGGCGATCCGGCTGATGGCGCCGCCCGCGATCCGTGACGCGTTCGCCGCGACCGGGCTGCGCACCGACTGGCACTCGCCCGCGGGCTTCGACGACGACCTGCGCTTCCTCGACGGGCTCGACGTCGGCTTCGCGTCGATCGCCGATCGAGCGTTCGCGATCGGCCGCCCCGACGGCAAGTTCCTCGAGTGCGCGTCGCGCGGCGTGGTCTGCGTCGCGAGTGCCTGCACGGCGTGCGCCACGGCGAGACCGGGCTGCTGCACGCCGACCGCGACGGCTTCGTCGCCGCGCTCGATGCGCTGTGGCACGACGCCGCGCTGCGGCACCGGCTGCGCGAAGCCGCGCACGCGCACGTCGCCCGCGAGCGCACGCACGAGGCGGCCGCACGGCGGCGCGCGGCGCGATGATCGCGCGCGCTCGGGGCGCACGCGGACGCGGGGCGCTTCGACGCGATGGCGGCGGACGCGCTGCGCGCGTCGCTCGCCGCGCCGCGCGCCTAGTACGCCGCCTCGAGCAGCGCGAGCACGTCGTCCATCCGCTGCAGCGGCCGCGGGTTCGTCTTCACCCACAGGTTGCCGAGCGCGCCGTTGGCGACCGCCTCGAAGCTCGCGCGGTCGACGCCGAGGTCGCGCAGCCGCGTCGGCAGTCCGAGCGACGCGATCAGCCGCGCGACGCCGACGGCCGCGTCGCCGTCGGCCGCCCCGATCGCCTGCGCGATCCGCGCCTGCTGCGGCGCCGTGCGCTCCAGGTTCCAGCGCATCACGTGCGGCAGCATGATGCAGGACGTGTAGCCGTGGCTGATCCCGGTCACCGCGCCCAGGCTGTGGCCGATGCCGTGGCTCGCGCCGTACGGCACGCGCAGGATCCCGAAGCCGGCGAGCCACGCGGCCTGCAGGCAGCGCAGCCGCGCGTCGAGGTCGCCCGCGTCCGCCTTGGTCGCCGGCAGCGCGCCCGAGAACAGGTGCAGCGCCTGCAGCGAGGTCGCGTCGACCAGCGGCGAGGGCGCGATCGAGCACAGCGACTCGACCGCGTGGTCGACGCCTCGCACGCCGGTGGACAGCCACAGCCACTCCGGCGTGTGCACGGTGATCGCCGGGTCGAGGATCACCGCGGCCGCGCCGATGAACCGACCGGTGTAGCCGTCCTTCACCTTGCGCACGGGGTCGGTGCAGCCGCCGAGGTCGGAGAACTCCGCGGCTCCGAGCGTCGTGCTGACGACGACCTGCCGGCACGGCGGCGGCTTCATCGCCGGCACGTGCCGCGAGCCGTCGGGATTGACCTTCATGTGCCAGTCGGACAGCCCCTGCGGCGTGCGCACGTCCTGCGCGAGCGCGACCAGCATCACCTTCACGGTGTCGATCGCGGTGCCGCCGCCGACCGTCAGCACCAGGTCCGGCGCGGCCGCGCGCGCGGCCTCGGCGGCAGCGATGACGCTCGGGCGCGGCGTGTGCTCGACGCACTCGTCGAAGGTGCCGACGTGGCGCTCGCCGAGCGCCTCGACGATCCGCGCGACCGCGTCGGTCTTCCGGTTCAGCGTGCGCGAGGTGACGACGAACACGCGCTTCGCGCCGCGTCGGTCGGCCTCGGCCACCGCCGCCTGCGCCGCGGGCGTGCCCCAGATGACGCGGTCCTGCTCGAGGAATTCGTGGCTTCCGGCCTGCATGGTCGGGTCTCCTGTCCCGGATTCAGATCGCGTCGAGCGGGAACACCGGGCGGCGTACCTTCTCGAACCTGAGCAGCGAGTAGTCCGAGGTCGTCACGCCGACGCCCGAGCACTCGACCACCTCGCGCGCGAGATCGCCCAGCCCCGCGCGCCAGTGCACGCGGCTCTTGATGACGACGAAGCGCTTGCGCGTCGGGTCGACGCCGACGCTGTAGAAGCACTCCAGGTCGAACGGCTCCTGGTACAGCGAGATCAGCACCAGCTCGACGCCGCCGACCTGCAGCACCACCGACGGCCCGTTGTTCGTGCGCGCACCGGTGCCCATCGGGCCGCGCAGCCGGTAGACGCCGTCGGTGATCCGCTTCACGGTGCCGGTCACGCGCAGCGGCGCGGCCGGCGCGCCGATCGACGGCATCGGCGCCTTGCCGCCGACGTCGAGCGTCACCTCGGCGCCCACGCCCGCGGCGATCGCCGCGCGCACCGACTCCGGGTCGTGGAGCGCGTAGAACACCACGTCCTGCAACCCCTGGCGCAGCACCTCGGCGAGCACCGCGGTGGTGTCCATCGTGCCGCCGGAAGCGACGTTGTCGCAGTGGTCGAGCATGACGACCGGGCCGCCCTTCCCGCCCGGCGCGACCGCTGCATCGCCGAGTGCCTTCGCGCGCGCGACCGACTCGGCGAGCGGCTCGGCGCGGTAGACGAAGCGCTCGCGGGCGTTCCAGGCCTCGTCGAGCAGTGCGTCGCGGATCGAACCGGCGGCGTCGGCGTTCGCGTCGGTGCAGACCACCGCCGACAGCCCGGCCTCGCGGATGTCGGCGTGCGGGAAGCCCACGAACACCGAGCACGCGAGCGCGCGCCCGGTGCGCTCGTGCTCGATGCACGCCGCCTGCAGCGAGCGGTTCGGTTCGGCGTGGGTGCCCTGGCGCATCACGTGCGGCAGCATCGGCCGGTTGGCCCAGGTCATCACCGGCCGCACCTCGCCGCGCAGCGCGCGCAGCACGATGCGCGCCGCGCGGATGCCCGACTCGCGGACGTCGACGTGCGGGTAGGTGTGGTAGCCGGTGACGACGGTCGCGTGGCGCACGATGTCGTCGTAGATGTTCGCGTGCATGTCGAGCACGACGCCGATCGGCGTCTTCGGGTCGATCGCGCGGATGCGCCGCAGCAGCTCGCCCTCGCCGTCCTCGTGGCTGCGCGTGACCATCGCACCGTGCAGGTCGAGCAGGATCGCGTCGAAGCCGCCGGCACGCACCGCCTCGAGGATCGGCGAGGCGATCGCCTCGTAGGCGTCGTCCTCGACGACGCCGCTCGGCGGCGCCTCGGCCGCGACCGCGACCTCGATCGTCGCGCCCGCCTCCTCCGCGACCGCGATGAAGCCGCCCAGCCCGCTGCCGGTGCCCCGATGCGCGTCGATCGCGGCCGGCCCGGCGAGCATGCCCGGCCGGTAGCCGAAGAACCGCTCCACCGGCGTCGGCACCGGCGAGAAGGTGTTGGTCTCGTGCTTGAACATCGCGGCCAGCAGGCGCATGGGGGCTCTCTCCTCGGATCGGCGCGGGCTACGTTAGCATGGGTCTGCGGGCGGCCCGCAGCGGCCGTTCCGCCGCGCGCCCGCCCTCCGATCGAAGGAGCTGCCCGATGTCCGCCTCCGCCCCGACCGCCTGGGACTTCGACGCCCGCACGCTCGCCGGCAAGCCCGCGAAGCTGTCCGCGTGGCGCGGCCAGGTCGCGCTGATCGTCAACACCGCGAGCCGCTGCGGCCTGACGCCGCAGTACCGTGGCCTGCAGGGGCTGTACGACCGCTTCAAGGACCGCGGCTTCGTCGTGCTCGGTTTCCCGAGCAACCAGTTCGGCCAGCAGGAGCCCGGCTCGTCCGACGAGATCGCCGAGTTCTGCGAGATGAACTTCGGCGTGTCGTTCCCGATGTTCGAGAAGATCGACGTCAACGGCGACGACGCGCACCCGCTGTTCAAGTGGCTGAAGGCCGAGAAGCCGGGCGCGCTCGGCATCGAGGCGATCAAGTGGAACTTCTCGAAGTTCCTCGTCGACCGCGAAGGCCGCGTCGTCGAGCGCTACGCGCCGACGACCGAGCCGGACGCGATCGCGGCGGACATCGAGAAGCTGCTCGGCTGAGCGGCGGGGCTGCGCGATGACCAGGGCACCGACGAGCCTCCCCGCGCGCGGCGCACCGCGCCGGCGTGCCGCGATCGCGGCCTGCGCGCTGCTCGCACTGGCCGCGGGCGCGGCCTCGGCGGCCCGCGCCGCCGACGCGTCGCCCGGCCAGCCCGCGCCGGCGTTCACGCTGCGCGACGTGTCCGGCCGCACGGTCTCGCTCGCCGACTTCCGCGGCCGCACCGTGGTGCTCGAGTGGACCAACCCGGGCTGCCCGTTCGTGCGCAAGCACTACGTGTCCGGCAACCTGCCGGCGCTGCAGTCGAAGTACGCGGCGGGCGGCGTCGTCTGGATCGCGGTGAACTCGACGAACCCCGACCATCCGGACTACCTCGCGCCGGCCGCCCTCTCGAAGACGCTGGCCGACTGGCGCGGCGCGCCGAGCGCGGTGCTGATGGACCCCGACGGCACCGCCGGCCGCGCCTACGGCGCGCGCACCACGCCGCAGATGTGGGTGATCGACGCGCAGGGCACGATCCGCTTCGCCGGCGGCATCGACGACCGCCGCAGCGCGAACCCCGAGGACGTGAAGGGCGCGCGCAACCACGTCGCGGCCGCGCTCGATGACCTCGCCGCGGGGCGCCCGGTGGCGACCGCGTCGGCGCCGCCCTACGGCTGCTCGGTCAAGTACCGCTGAAGGGCGCGTCCCGACGGGCTCCGGCGCGGCGTGCGCGAAGGACCGCGCCCGGCCGCCGCGACGCGGGCGGCCTCAGGCCGCGGGCGAGGACCGCAACCCGTAGGCTCGGTCCCCGACGAACAGGTACTCGGCCCGCACCACCGGCTCGCCCGACTCGTCGCGGTAGGTGAACCCGACGACCGATACCGCGTCGCCGACCTTCAGCTCGGGCACCTTCCAGGCGTCCATCCGCGTGAGCGGCGCGAGCTCCACCGTCCAGCGCCGGTCGGCGCGGCGTGGCACGTTGGCCTTGGCGAGCAGCGCCGGCCCGTCGACCTGCGCGGTCTGCGGCGGCAGCGCGCGCTTCGTCAACTCCGCCGGCTTCTTGAGTCCCGCCGGGATCTCGATCTCGATCTCCGCGTGAGGATTCTGCCAGCGCACCTTCGAGACGCGGCCCTCGAGGTACAGCGGCTTGTCGGGGTCGAAGCCGCTCCAGCCGTGATGCGCGCGGGCGGGCGCGACGCCGAGCCCGGCGATCGCGGCCGCGGTCATCAGTCGGCGACGGCCGATGCGGGCGCCGCCCGCGCAGAGGGGGGTGTCGCCGACGGCGGCGGCGCCGTGGCGGAGCTGGACGTGTCTGCGGCGAAGCTTCATGCAGTCTCCCGTCGTTCGTGGACGCGCGCGCTCCGATCTTCGCCCGTCCGGGGGCGGCTGTCGACCCAGGCCGCACGGCGCGACGGCACGGCGGTGCGCGACGCGCCGCGCGCGCCGCCGATCGGGCCGCCACGGTCGCTGTGATAGCCTCGCAACCCATGGTCAAGCCGGGGGCATCCTGCCGCATCGAGCGACGCGACGGCACCGACGCGCTGGTCCTGGAGGGCACGTGGCGACTCGCGGACGCGCGCCGGCTCGACGACGCGCTCGCCGCGCTCGGCCCCGCGCTGCGCTCGGTGGCCGCGATCGACGGCGGGCCGCTGCAGGCGATCGACACCGCGGGCGCGCTGGTCGTGCTCGACCGGCTGCGCACGGCCGGCGCCGACGCCGCCACGGTGCCGCTCACCGGCTTCGACGCGCGCCACGCGCGGATCGTCGAGGTGGTCCGCGCGCGGCTGCCCGACCCTGTGCCGATCGGCTCGACGCAGCTGGGCTTCGTCGCATACTTCGGCCTCACCGCGCACCGCCTCGGGCAGATGATGGTCGGCCACGTCGGGGCCTTCGGCCGCTACGCGGTCGAGCTCGCCGCGACCGCCGTCGCCCCGCACACGCTGCGCCGCCGCGAGCTCGCCGCGCAGCTCGCGCAGACCGGCGTCACCGCGATCCCGGTGGTCGCGCTGGTCACCTTCCTGATCGGCGTGGTGTTCGCCTACCTGCTCGGACTGCAGGCCGAGCAGTACGGCGCCAACATCTTCGTCGTCGACGGCGTGGCGCTCGGCATGACGCGCGAGTTCTCGCCGCTGATCGTCGCGACGATCGTCGCCGGCCGCTCCGGCGCGGCGTTCACCGCCCAGCTCGGCACGATGAAGCTGACCGAGGAGATCGACGCGATCCGCACCCTCGGGCTGTCCGCCGAGCGGGTGCTGGTGGTGCCGCGGATCGTCGCGCTGGTGATCGTGCTGCCGCTGCTGGTGTTCGTCGGCGACATCGCCGGGCTCGCCGGCGCGATGACGATCGCCAGCGGCATGCTCGACGTGACGCCGCACACCTTCGTCGAGCGGCTGCACACCGCGCTCGACCCGATCCACTACCTGATCGGCCTCGGCAAGGCGCCGTTCTTCGCGTTCGCGATCGCGACGATCGCCTGCCGGATGGGCATGGGCGTCGAGCGCGACACGCGCTCGATCGGGATCAACACCACCTCCACCGTCGTGCAGAGCATCGTCGCGGTGATCGTGCTCGACGCGGTGTTCGCGGTGATCTTCCAGACGATCGGATGGTGACCGCCACGGCCGCCACGGACCGCGAGCTCGTCGTCGACGTGCGCGGCATCCGCACGTCGTTCGGCGCGCAGGTCGTCCACGACGGGCTCGACCTGCAGGTGCGCCGCGGCGACCTGGTCGCGCTGATCGGCGGCAGCGGCACCGGCAAGTCGGTGCTGCTGCGCGAGATCGTCGGGCTGCACCGGCCCGACGCGGGCTCGGTGAGCCTGCTCGGCACCGACGTCTGGAGCGCAGACGGCGACGCGCTCGCCGCAGTGCGCCGCCGCTTCGGGATGATGTTCCAGGAGGGCGCGCTGTTCTCGTCGCTCGACGTCTCCGCGAACGTCGCCACGCCGATCCGCGAGCACCTCGACCTGCCGGACGCGCTCGTCGACGAGCTGGTCCGGCTGCGGCTGTCGCTCGCCGGGCTGCCGCCGGACGCCGGCGCCAAGCTGCCGAGCCAGCTGTCGGGCGGCATGCGCAAGCGCGCCGCGATCGCGCGCGCGCTCGCGCTCGAGCCCGAGGTGCTGTTCCTCGACGAGCCGACCTCGGGCCTCGACCCGATCACCGCGCGCGCGTTCGACGCACTGCTCGCGTTCCTCAACCGCGACCTCGGCATCACGGTGTTCGTCGTCACGCACGACCTGGACACGCTGTTCGGCATCGCGCGGCGCATCGTCGTGCTCGGCCGCGGCCGCGTCATCGCCGACGGCCCGATCGGGGAGGTCGTGCGCGTCGACGACCCGTGGATACAATCGTACTTCTCTTCGCGCGCGACCCTGCCGCCGCGCGCGCCCGCCGACCCGGACCGAGCCCCCCGCCCCGATGGAGCCTGAAGCCCGATACACCACGATCGGCGCCGTGCTGCTGGCGCTGATCGTCGCCGCGATCGCCGGCTTCGTGTGGCTGAAGAGCTCGGGCCGCGCGTCCGACTTCCGCGCCTACACGATCTATTTCGAGCGCCAGTCGCTGGAGGGCCTGCAGATCGGCGGCGACGTCAACATGCGCGGCGTCAAGGTCGGCCGCGTCGAGGAGTACACGCTCGCGCGCAGCAACATCAATCGCGTCGCGGTCCGCATCCGTGTCGCCCGCGAGACGCCGGTGAGCGAGAACACCCGCGCCGTGGTCGCACGCAACCTGATCACCGGCATCGCCCGCATCAACCTCGAGACGCCGGGCACGCCGGGACCCGAGCTGGTCGCGGTGCCCGAGGGCGAGCGCTACCCGGTGATCCCCGAGGGCACGTCGGACCTCGACCAGATCGCCGACGCGGTCAGCCGCCTCGCGGTGCAGGCCGATACCGCGCTCGAGAACCTGAACCGCGTCATGGGCCCGCGCAACCAGCGCGCGGTCGCCGACACCATCGTCGCGATCCGCGACCTGAGTGTGGGCCTCAACGACCGGCTCACCCAGGTCGACGACGCGGCGCGCAGCGTGCGCCAGTCGGCCGACGCCTTCACCCGCTCCAGCCGCGAGATCGCCGCGGCGGTCGACCGCGTGTCGCGCACCGCCGAGCCGGTCGGCCGCGAGGCGGGCGGCGCACTGCGCGAGGCGCAGGTGACGCTGCGCGAGTTCACCCAGACCAGCCAGGCGCTGCAGCGCGACCTGACCGCCGCGCTCGGTCGCATCGAGCGCGACACAGGCGGGCTCGCACGGCGCGCCGACGACGCGGTCGACATCGGCGTGCACGAGCTGCGCGCGACCAGCGAGGAACTGCGCGCGAGCGTCGAGCTGATCACCCGCACGCTCGACCGGCTGCAGGATCCGAAGGCGCTGCTGCTCGGCCCGAGCCCGCGCCAGATGGGCCCGGGCGAGGAGGACCGCCGATGAGCCCCCGACGCCGCGCGCTCGGCCTCGCCGCACTGTCCGCCGCCGCGCTCGCCGGCTGCGGCACGCTGTCGAACGAGGCGCCGCGCTTCGAGTTCTTCGTCATCGAGGACCTGCGCCCGCTCGCCGAGCCGTCGTCCGCCCCGCCGCGGAGCCCACGCTCGCTGCTGCTGACGACCGGCCCGGCGCAGGCGCTCTACGACAGCGACCGGATCGTCTTCACCCGCGACGGCGCGGGCCGCGCGTACTACCAGTACTCCAACTGGAGCGAGCGGCCGGCGCGCCGCGTGCTCGCGCTCGCCGAGGCACGGCTCGCGCGCGGCGGCGGCTTGCGCTCGGTCGCGCAGACGCTCGCCGGCGTGCGCGGCGACATCGTGCTGAGCCTGCGCCTCGACGAGCTGATCCACGACGACTCGGCCTCGCCCGGCGTGGTGCGCGCGGCGGTCACCGCCGAGATGGTGGACTGGCGTACGCGGACCCTGGTCGCGCGGCGCACGTTCGTGCAGCGCGCGCCGGTGCCGACCCGCGATGCACGCGGCGCCGCGGCCGCGGCCAACGTCGCGGTCACCGCGCTGCTCGACGAGCTGGCGCCGTGGGTCGAGGCGTCCGCAGCGTCGATCCGCGCGGCGGACTGAGCGCCGGCTCGGGCGCGTCTACCGCGTCGCCGAGCCCTGCGATCCGCAGCCCGCGGCGCTGGTACGTCGGGGTGTCGAACGCGGCGTAGCGCGGCGGCACGCGACCCGGCGCGGGACGCACCGGCGACGGGTCGATCGGATCGAGCAGCGCGAGCACAGCACGCGACAGCAGGTCGAGCAGCGGGCGCGCAGCGGCGTGGACGGGCGGCGTGGCGGACATGGCGGGCTCCTCGTGGTCGGTGGAGCCAGTCTCGCGCGCCACTGGCTCGTGAGGTGAGCCCGCCTCGGGTCGTGCGCGGCGCCGAGTCCGCCGACGCGAGCGGGCCGCGCCGGTCGGGCAGCGGGGTTCGGCGTCGATCAGGGGGCCGGCACCCTCGCGTCGGCGGTGTCGCTCATGCCGCGCGCACCGCCGCGGGGCCACCGTCGGCCGCGGCCGGGCCCGCCTGCACGACCTCGGCCCCGCCGGCCGGCGCCGCCCCGGCATAGCGCCCGAGCGCCGCCGCGAGCTCGGCCGCGATCGCGTCGCGCAGCGAAGCCGGTGCGAGCACCTCGACCGACGCCCCGTGCTTGAGCACGTCCATCGTCAGCTCGCGCGGGTCGTTGTACGGCACCTCGAGCACCCAGCGGCGCGCCTCGTCGAAGCGGCCGCGCTGCTGCGGATGCCAGACCTCGGCCGCGACCCAGCGCGCGCGCTCCGGCTCGAAGCGCAGCGTCGCCCAGGTCACCTCGCGGCCGGAGAAGATGCCGTAGCCGCTCTCCATCACCTCGGCGAGCGCCTCGCGGGCGATCTCGTGCGCGGCGGCCTCGATCGGCTCGGCCTTCACGATCGCGTCGATCGCGAAGCTGCGGATGTCGCGGCGCAGGTGGCACCAGGCGACCAGGTACCAGTTCTCGCGGTAGAACACGAGCTGCTGCGGCGAGACCGCGCGCTCGGTGGTCTCGTCGGTCGCGCGCGAGTAGTGCGCGATGCGCAGCTGCCTGCGGCGCAGCGTCGCCGAGGCCACCGCCTCGAAGTGCCGCACCGCGAGCCTGCGCCGCGCGGCGGTGACGATCCGCACGCGTCGCTCGACCTCCTCGACGCTGTGGTCGGCGCTGCCGAGCAGCGCCCGAAGGCGCGCCTGCAGCGGCGCGACCTGCGCGCCGAGCAGACCCGGCTGCAGGTCGGCGAGCAGCTGCTGCATCATCAGCAGCGCGTGCGCCTCCGACGCGTTGAACCACAGCCCCGGCAGCGCGAACGCGGGCCCGCCCGCCGGCTCCGCGTAGCGGTAGCCGCCCTCGAAGCGGTCCCACTCGATCGGCGCGTTGAGCCGATCGCGCATGTACTCGAGGTCGCGCTTGAAGGTGGCGCGCGACACGCCGAGCGACTCGAGGAAGCGCTCGATCGGCACGGGCCGCCCCGGCTGGAGCAACTGGTCGATCTGGTAGAAGCGCTCTGTGCGGTCCATGGGTCAGGCGGCGGGCACGCGGTGCTCGAGCTCGCGGACCGCGACGCGCCCCGCGGGCACCGTGCGGCGCGCGAGCTCGACGAGGTGCGCGTGATGGGTGAAGTAGACGACCTGGTTGCGCTGGCCGAGCTCGGCGAGCGCGTCGAGCGCGAGCGCCGCGCGCGTGTCGTCGAAGCTCGCGAGCACGTCGTCGAGCAGCAGCGGCACCGGCGGCGCCGAGGCGAGCCGGACCTCGATCGCCGCCATCCGCAGCGCGAGGAACAGCGCGTCGGCCGCGCCCTCGCTGAGCTGGTGGACGTGCAGCCGCACGCCGTCGTCGCGCTCGGCCGCCAGGACCTGGCTGTCGCCCTCCCAGTCGGGCCGCAGGTCGCGCCAGCGCCCGCCCGTGAGCCGCGCGAACCAGCGCGCGGCCGCAGCGAGCATCGGGCCCTGCGCGCGCTGCGCGTGGCGCTGCACCGCCTGCTCGAGCAGATCGCGCGCGAGCCGCAGCCGCGCCCAGTCGGTCGCGACGCGGCCGGCCGCCGCGAGCCA
>Ga0315899_10001527_pt1 | contig 26366 bp, 23 predicted proteins | sample LakEriMetagenome_2_FD_203518 | JGI IMG/M metagenome (GOLD analysis project Ga0315899, IMG submission 203518) | Freshwater fungal communities from buoy surface, Lake Erie, Ohio, United States - Buoy 4 MA112 | ecosystem: Environmental > Aquatic > Freshwater > Lake | place: USA: Lake Erie, Ohio... | reverse complement strand
TTGCCCCGTTTAGGTTGATTTGACAGCTCCGAGGTCAAGTGCGAGAGTCTTCATAGTTTTGAATCCATGGTTGTGGTGGGTGGAAATGATTGTGACAGTTGTCGTTGACGCGACACGAGATCACGGGTTTGAGTCGCCAGTTTTACACGAATGGCTCCCACCCGCTACACCTTGGACTTACATGGATTCTTTACGCTAGGAGATGCGATTGACAGAACCGTCAACGATTAAGCTCGCTTCCGGACGTGAGATCGCGATTGGGCGACTCTATCAGTTCAGAACATACGAGGGGCTCATTGAAGGTTTGCCAACTAAAGAACGCAATGCGCGACGGATTCCACACTTCCGCAATGAAGCCCAGGAATTATGGAAACTCAAGGTTCACTTAATCGAACCGTCGGAGACACCAATCGAGTATGATGGTAAATATCCATTCGGCACCCCTGCTATGCTCCCTGGTACAGTCTGCTTTGGTCGATTCTCATCATTGACACCGGCGCGAGACAGCAGCAAAGATGGATCTGAATTAACTATCGTGTGGTTCCAAAACGACTTTTGCTTTCCGATCGACGATTCCGTCCTGAAAGCAATACGCATGTTGGATTGGGAATCGATAGCTGAAGACTACCAATACTGAAAGCGTAACCAAGCGATGCACGCCAAGCCCTCGATCCGCCGTTTTGACTTGCGTTGAGTCAACTGCGCGGGCTCTCGTTGTTACACACAAGTTTTTTGCTCCTGGGCCGAACGTTTTCCAGCAAGTAGCGATTAAGTACATTGCTTGTAGTCCAAGCCATACGCTCTGTGGGCCTGGCGGACCTGCGTTCTTACGATTCACATAACCACCTAATTGCGCGACTAATTGCGTCATTTCAAGTAACTTGGGAGTTTTCTTCGGTAGTGGTTCCCGTTTGACCACTTGCCAAACACTCTTCCATTCTGCTTCGGTATACAACTGATCGCAACGTTTCTCCGAATGTACGCGACTCATACGACACACATAAAGACTTCGCCAAGCTACGATCATGTATAAAGCCAACGCTGGTAAGAACCTATCCATATGCTCGAAGCGTCAGGATTCAATCTTGCAACCACTCTTGAGCACTTTAAAAAACGACTCAATCATCCAACGCAGCAAGTAATATTCAATGACAAGCTCAACTTCGTCTCGCATGGAAATCGGCAGGTTGGTCAACAGGAGCCATTCGATCGGCTCATCGTTCTGAGTAGGTTTTATCTCTTGAACCAAGACGGCACGAACACTCACGCCATCGCGTTTACCCGCACGTGGATCATTTAAAGTGACTTCGCCACTATAGACACTCACCGAAACAACTCGATCCCGGCGATCGGCTCGACTTGGATGGTGCTTGAGCGTTGCACTGCCCCAAGACTCCCGGGCGCGAATGTCGAGATCACGCGTAAACAGGGGGGGCGTTTTACGAAGTGCTTCTCGTATGGGAATTGAGGGATTCGATTTCTTTTCCTTGTTTATAATACGGTCACCGTCGCTGCGGATCACCCAGTCAAAAGCGTTTTGCGATCTGTACATATCGATCACTTCGGTGATGTCGCTCTCGCGATCGGCCAGCATTACGAGTTGAGTCTTGGGTAAGTGCGATTTAATTGCGGTGCAATGTTGTGCAGTAGTGAGCCAGCGGTAGGTTTCTTTCTCTTCGAAGGGTCTGTTTTTGATCTGGATTCGCTTTTCGCTCGAGCCACGTTTTACAGGTTTGTCCGTTTTGAGCTCGCGCGACCATGCTTCGGCCGATACGGTTCCCAGTGGCGTGCCATCAGTAGTGAAGGCATGCAGCAAGTGAAGTAGTGCGCCACAACGCTTACCGTTTTGCAGCGGTCCATCTCCGTGAACCTCTGAGTGCGGTCGAGTCAGATCCAGTTCGGTTGTGTCTTGGATCAGCAAAGTAACTTTTTGGCTTTTGATACGGCGGTAGGTACTTTCGATATGAGGTTCGATGACACTTTCAAAAGTGACTTTTTCATTATCGAAGAAGCGATAGGCAGCGACCATTTCAGCACGATCATTGCAGGCGGCGGGAATGCTAGCAGTTGACGCTTTCGAAAGGCAATCGAGCAGTTTTTGAAAACGCAGTTCAAGTCGTTTATCGAATAGCGCGACGTGTTGTAATTCGTCCATGACCCACTGACTATCCATGACAATTGACCTCCCTGTCAGCTACCGTCAAAAACGCATTCTACGTAGAAACATCTTTCGCGACCCAGCTTGACTCAGCCAAGCCCATTACAGCAGAATATGTCGAGAAGACTTGTGTGTAACAACAAATCGCGTGCTGGGTGATGGCCAGCGTTAGCTCGGGAGGATCGCGACGAGAAGGGAAGCTGGTCGCTTGCGATATTGCCTCTGTGGAATATTGATGGCGCATGTGATAAGATAGTGCCATGTCAGAGATGGTTTCTGACTTAGAATGATACGTCGGCGGAGTGGACGACGGCCTCGATCTTCCGGGCGGGAACGCGTGAATTCGTTAACCAGCGGATGCGCTGAACGTCTCGATATACCGGACTCTGGCGGTCCTTCATAGATCGCTCGATGTGTGTGATCCGTATCGTTACGGCAATATCCCACATTAAGGATCTATGAGCGTGACTTGTCTCAAGAAATTCTCGTCGCAATCGACACTACCTCTTATTGCATCTGTCGCAATTCTGCTTGGACTGATTTATCAAGGGAAAAAGCTATCGGATTTTGAAGTTGCGGCAATCTGAGGGCAAAGCCCAGTTCGTTTACCTAGCCAAGCCTGGAGGGCGTTGGACCGCGACGCACCAAGAGTTTTCAAGGATCAACGGCCCGACCATTTGTACTTTACCGATATCCGAGCCAACCCTAAACGGCCGGACCTTTGGCCCTAACATCATCGATTTCTCAATTCCCAGGTCTGCTGTCTGGGCTGGGCAAAGGCAAGGCCTTTGGCCCGAAGACCTGTTGCTGCACAACTTCAAAAAACGCGTTAAAGGGCGTTACTTACTAGACGACTCCCTATTTTCGCAAACTCGATACTGTTTCGTGTTCGAGCTGCAGTTTGTGTCGTTACCATTCGTCGACACTTGCTGGTTATCGTGTTCACTAGAGTTCGTCGAGCAACGTGATTCGTATTGACGAAGTGAATTAGGTATTGTCGGAGGTCGTCTCCAGTACCGGAGGCGAGAACTTTGGAGTGGAATTCATTGATCTTTCGTAGGGCTTGGAGGAGAGATTGTTGAGTTCGGACTGCGTTTCCTCTAAGCTTGGGCTCTTGTTGGATTAGAACCTGGATTGGAATTACGCGGGAATCTCATTTTTGTCGTTAAGCCTATGATATGATATGATTCTTCGCCGTCATCGAGCTGTTCTTCGTAATTTACTTTGTCGAGACAATGCAAATGCCAACATCTTCAAATCCGACTGCCGATGACCTGTTCCAGATTGAACTGGCTAATCGTAATTTGTCGTTTACTCTGACTGTCGATGGGCTCTATGAGATCCAGATCGGTGATGTCACCGCCACCGTAAACCTCGAGAACATTCGTCGGAATTACGAACGGGACAACGACGCTGATGCGGTCACACGCTTTGCAAAGCAATTGGACGTCGAAATGTTCGACGAAATACCGGATTGGGAATCTGTCAAGTCGTATGTGCGATTCTCGATCGAACCATCTGATTACGAAACCGGTTTCAAGGACACTCTGCACGAAATCGTAACCGACGAGCTGATCAAGGTTTTCGTGTTTACCTCTCCTGATGGGTCGCGGATTTCATGGATCACTCATGCGATGCTTGCGGATTGGAAGGTCAAGCATGAATCCGTTGTAAGTCAGGCCAACACAAACATGGATCTTATGGTTGCAGGCACCACGTTGGAAATCGAAGAAATCGACGGTGTAAAACTGGGCATGCTTTCTATGAGCGATACGCCGTTTAAAGCCTCACTCATTCTTGCACAAGCATTCCATGAACTCGTCCGTCCAACTCATGGCTGGCCCGTTTACGTTGTCGCACCAACTCGCGATTTCGTTTACGTGATATCGTGCGAGAATCGCGACTTCCTCGGTCGGCTGGGTGCGACTGTCGTTCGTGAGTACAACGATTCCGGTTATCCTGTAACCGTCGATGTTCTTGAAGTAGGTAGTAGTGGTGTTAGGGCAATCGGATCGTTCGCCTAAAATAGATGCCAACAAATCCATAAATACGGAATACAAGATCAGCTATTTTTGACATGGTTGGTTTGCTTTCGCATGCCGGTTGATGGATACCGTTCGCAGTTTTAGGAAATCCGTATGCAAAAAGCATTAGTCGTTACCCTTGCCTCGATTCTGATTGTTGTCGCTGTCGCAGCCTACTCGCAGGAGCGTGAGTCAGATCGACGTCCAGGGGGGGGCAAGGCTGGAAAAGTATTGTCTGTGACCACTATCGCGACAGGCGGAAGTTCTGTTTACATACAAGACCCGATTGTGAAGAAATTGGAAAGAGAATTGATACATTGTGGGGACGGGTCCCGACATTCAAGGATTCCCCCACATCGGTAATCGAGTCTGGATTTCCATGAATTCTGTTTTGGTGATGTATGAGTTCAAGGACGTTGACGAGGTTCGCAAACTACTCGGGCTGCCGGAGAATCCGGAAGTTTAAGCTGTGAGCTTGCGCAGTAACCGGTTTTTTGGGGCCAAAGGCCTTACGTTTGCCTAGCCCAGGCAGCAGGCCTGGGAATTGAGAAAACGATGATGTTAGGGCCAAAGGTCCGGCCGTTTAGGATAGTTCTTCTCGCCCCACGTGAGTGATCCTTTTCGATCGCTTTATTTGATTTATCTTGACGATGGCAAGGTACGGGAGTGAAAAAATATTATTGTCAGGCTGGGGTTAGCGATCCCATCCCGAGTGGTACCAGATATCCGAAAGATGATAGCGGTTGGAATCTGCCCAAGGGAGCATCGACCTCAATCTATAGAAATCGTTTTTTCTCGGACGCTCAGTAGTGTTGTCGATAGGGGGAAAAAAAAGATGGTTGGCCGCGAATTTGAATCGTAGTTTCTTGACGTCAATAGAGTGATCGAGGTTAATTTTCTATAGGAGGATGCGTCGTCATCCCTTGAATGCTCTACAATGCATCAAAAACTCGGGTTGTTGGAGATCAATTCTGCATCGATCAACCTACTCGTTCGTCTGATCTTGGTTTAGCGATGATGGAGATCTGACTATTGGTAAACCGCGTAACTCGATTTTTGTTATTGCTCGCTGTGTCGTGGGTTGTGATGACATTCACACACGAGATGGGGCACATAATTGGAGGGGCGTGTTGCGGTGGGGTATTGAAATCAGCGGACTTGTTGCCATGGCATCTTCCCTACAGTATTTTTGAACCAGATCCACTTCCCTTAGTAACGCTATGGGCTGGCCTCGTTATCGGCCCTTTGGCACCTGTTATCATGGCCATGGTGGTGAAGCGCGATTGGATGTGGTTCATTGCCAACTTTTGCGTACTCGCTAACGGGATTTATATTGCGACGGCATGGGTAACTGGTGATCGTGATCTCGATACACCAAGATTGCTTGCGCATGGTGCGAGCCCTATCGCGATTATCTTGTATTGTTTGCTGACGATCGGATTTGGCTACGTAGGTTTTCGCCAGTCATGTATTATCGTCTTATCAGCGTTCACGATCCAGGAGAAAATGAAGGGAGACATGTAAGCATTGAGCGCAGATAACTTAGAAGAAAGTCGTAACGACAATCCCTACTCACCGATCAGCATACAGGCAGGTCTTGATAGGGAGGTTGCCTCAAAGCCGGTATTTGGTCCGATCTTAATGGTGGTAACAACCGTGTCTTTGGCGGGTTTTTTGATTTATCTTCTCTTTACTTCGCCGCCGGATCGGCGAATAGCGACGGTATTATTCGCTCATGTTCCCTGTCTTGTTGCGTATGCATGGATATTACGTTATCGTCCCGGTTACAACTTGTTTGCCCTCATGTGCGTTTTCGCGTATTTCGGTTTAGTTTATTTGTTTTTAGTGGATCTGTTTGGGGCCGACAGAGAGCCGTTACGGGTTTTCTATGCCATCCTCACTACTCCGATTTTGATTGGTGGTGGGTGGACCTTGGTTTCCTATCGCGGAAGGTATTGAATAGGACTATATACGAACGGGTAGATTGCGAATGAACATAGATAATTTTCTCGAACAGCTCTATGACCATGGTCGTAGTAACGATTCCTCGACCTCTGACCGATCCGCGATGATGTTCAACATTACTCCATCGACGGGAGTCTTTCTCGATTTGCTTGTAACAGAGCTTAAACCAAGGCGAATTCTGGAGCTAGGTACGTCGAATGGATATTCAACCTTATGGCTAGCGCGAGCCGCAGATCGAATTGGATCCCGAGTTGATACGGTTGATATTTCACCTCAAAAAGCAGATTTAGCGAGTGACAACTTGGCAAAGTGCGGTTTGCAGGAGGCAGTGAGCATTCATATCGGAGATTGTGGAGAGTACCTCAGTAGGTGCGATTCCGATTGCTATGATTTGATCTTCTTAGATTCGGACCGAACCGCATATCTCAAGTGGGTAGAAAATCTGATACGAGTTATACGTTTTGGATTGATCGTCGTAGACAACGCAACGACCCATCCGCAGGAGTTGTTCGAGTTTAAGAAGCGACTTACTGGCCATTTCGGTTTATCGGTCGTTACACTGCCGATTGGTAATGGTCAAATGATCGTCCAACGGGATCGGTGAAGCTCGGTTGCGTATTTTAGGGGAATCGGTGTGGAAGGTTTCGGGGCGAGGCAAGAATCGGATGGCAACAGTTGCATTTCCGCGTGACCAAGTATTGCCATGAGTGAACCAGGCTGATCGTAGTTTATGCAAGCGTAGCGCGAGAGAGAGAATGCAACGATTTAAACAATTTGTTTCAAACGCTAAAGTCCAGGGGTGTTTGTCGACCGGTGTCGTCGCGATCATCTTGTTATTTGGCATCATTCGGGATTGTCGAACGGGGGATGTGGTGTTCACTGTTCCGGTGTTGGCTGCAGCATTTGGTTTACCCTATGTCGTAAGAGGCTTTCTTATTGATAATTTCTCGATTGTGCGAATGGTGATGAATGGCTTTGCTCTATGTGGTATCGCATTGGTAATGTTGTTGCCGAAACCTATCGGCCCCGAGCCGCTTTGGCTGAGAGTAACGATCATAGGATTATTGGGGGCCTATATGGGATGTTACTTTTGGATGTTATCGGATGAGCGAGTCCATGTGTCTTAAGCTTGGAATCCCGGTTTGTGGCCATGCATTGTGTGATTGCGTTAAATTTTTTCATGCCAATTTGCAATGTTGCGATCAAGCCAATAAACTACTACTCCGATTTGGCGATGATCCAGATCAAGATATTTTTTATACGTTCTGAACTTGAATGGCTCGCTCACGCTCACGTGGGTTGCGTTTAGTCTGCGGAATACAACACAGTCACTTTTGTCGTTTGACAGAAAAGAGTCTTCGGATGGATAACCCTTATAGTTCTCCTGTAGCATTTGATCAGACGCTGGAGCCATCGGCGGGAAACCGCCATTACGGCGGAATTGGGAGGCTCGCTTATTTGGGAATTGCGATTGGCTTGGGAATTGCGCAGAATGTCGTACTTGGATTGCTGGCGCGTGATGAGGCTTTGCAATCATTGTCGCTTGGGGGGATCATCGTATTCCTCATTCTATCCTTGATACCGGTTTACTACCGCCTTATGAACATCGGAATGAATCCGTGGTGGTGTTTGCTCATGATGGTACCCATCGCTAATCTTTTTATTGGAATCAGGTGCTTGGTTTGCCAGGAGGGATATGAGGATACTAAGAAGCTCGACACGGCGGGCAAGATTGTAACCTTTATTGTGGTTGGGCTCTTTTTGTTGGTGATTGCGATAGCGATACTTTCGGTCACGCTCGGTTAGGGGCGGGAATCAATCATTACAAGCCGGTTAGAAGAAAATCCTTATGCACCAAGAATTATGGAGACCTCGCAACTTGCGAAGCGTGGCTCCAGGTGGTCTGCTATTCAGCCTGTGTTTGGTGCATTGCTGGGTGTAACTACGGTTGCTTTGTTTACCGTTGGACCACAAGCCACGTTGCGGATGACCATTGAAGCGCCAGTAGGTAACATCGTCTTTTTTACTATATTCTCGTTGGTAGTCTTTTTGGTGTTTTGGTTATGGAGAGCGGTACGGCGATTATTACTACTTGAGGTTTGTGCAACACCTTTCTTGAGGATCGCGGGCGGTTACACATTCATTGTTAGTATGTTGTCGGGTGTCATTCTCATGAAGCGGATAGGCATACTTAACTGGGAGCGGTTTTCTCCGTTTTATCACTACTCCATCTATGTGATTTACGGTGCTGTTTGTCTTGGAGCGGTCGTAGAGTTAGAGCAATACGTAGCCAAACGATTCAGTGCAACGGTTGCTTAAAAATCGCAACGAGTTAGATTTTTATTCGATTTAGATTTCTCATCCCACATCGCCGAGTGAAGCGAGGGAGCCGTGGCGGTCTGCAATTTGTTTGCGCAGTCGTTCCAAGGATGGGTTCTCAAGTTTCGGGTCACTTTTGATGATGGATCGGGCGATATCTCGAGCGATGATTAGCACATCCGTGTCTCTCGATAGATCGGCGATACGTAATGACGCCGAACCGACTTGTTTCAGACCAAGTAAATCACCCCATCCTCTGAGTTTTAGATCTTCTTCGGCGAGTTGAAATCCATCCTCGGTGGATACAAATATCTTCAATCGTTCGTTTTCTTTGGCGTCGACGCCTGTTCGAGGGAAGACGCAAACGTACCCAGGTGTTCCGCCTCGACTTACTCGGCCACGAAGTTGGTGGAGTTGTGCGAGCCCCAATCGGTCCGCGTCTAGAATAGTCATGATCGTTGCATTGGGTACATCGATACCGACTTCTACGACGGTTGTTGCTACGAGCAATTGGATATCGCCATTATTGAATTCGTTGAGTCGGTTTTGTTTTTCTGTGCCGTCCATGCGGCCGTGTAGCAAGCCGACACGATAGTTGGAAAACTCGGATTCCGTCAATTGCTTGAAGACTTGTTCGGCCCCGAGAGAGTCTGAGTCGGAATCTTGTTCGACACGAGGCAGGATCACGTACGCTTGTCGGCCGGCGCTAAGTTGCTTCCTAACAAAGTCCCACCAGTTGGATTGTTGTTCTGCCGAGCCCAGATAGGTGTGGACCGGAGCGCGTCCGGGAGGTTTATCTTTGATGATCGAGACATCCAGATCACCAAATTGTGTCATCGCGATACTGCGAGGGATGGGTGTTGCGGATAGAACCAGATAGTGGGGGACGATGCGGGATTCTTTTAGTGCGGCCCGTTGAGCAACTCCAAATTTATGTTGTTCATCGATCACGACGAGTCCCAGGTTATGGAATTCGATTTTATTGCTGAGTAGTGCTTGGGTGCCGACAACGATATCGACGGTTCCGATAGCGATTCGTTGATGCAGTTCGTTTTGTTCGCGTTGTGAAAGAGATCCCACGAGAAGTTCAACCATAACTTGGCTGTTGGACAGTTGTTTGGTGAGTCGCTCAAAGTGCTGTCGAGCGAGGAGTTCGGTTGGGACCATTAATGCGGTTTGGTATTTATTCGCAACGGTACTAAGCATGGCATATTGAGCGACAGCCGTTTTACCGCTTCCCACGTCCCCTTGGACGAGCCGATTCATTGGAACGTCTCGTTTCATATCGCGGCGAACGTCTTCGATTGCTTTGATTTGATCGTTGGTGAGTTGAAATGGGAATCGTTTGAGAATCCGAGAGTGAATAATAGGAGAAGCTTCGATGCAGGGAGCGGATTTAGTGGTATCGAATCGGTAGCGTTGTATAGCGATAGCCAATTGATAAACCAGGAGTTCCTGGAAGATGAATCGTTGTCGGGCTAGTTGAGCGTCGAGCAAAGTGTCTGGGTTGTGAATTTTGCGAATGGCGTCTTGTATGGAGAGCAATTCGTTCGAGGGTGGTGGGGGATGTTGGGTCGAATCGTCTTTTGGCTCGGTCGTTTGAGGTTCGGGAAGTAGAGATGGATAGGTGTATGGAGTGTCGTGGGTGGGGCTTTGAAGCCGTTGAGCCGCGAGTTGACGCAGGGATTGCGGGAGGGCTTCTTCCAGGGTTGGCGCGAGGGAATCTAGGGCTGCATTGATGGCGGATTGAACGTGTTTTTGAAGCAATCCTTCGGTTAGAGGGTAAATGGGAATTGGGCGTTGGGATGGGGGCGGTTCACCGGGAGCCAGAAGCAGTACGTCGGGGTGGCGCATTTCGAACGAGATGCCGGTCGACTTGGGGATACCTGTGGCCACAAGGTTCATTCCTTGTTTGAGTTTTTCTTGTCGAAACATTTGGTTGTACCAAACGCATCGAACGAACCCACCACCTTGAAGCGAGACCAGGATCCCAAAGCAGCCGCGTCCCGAGAAACTGTAGCGAGAGTCCGTGTCCACGATTTGTCCGACGACGGTGGCTCTTTCCCCTTCGGTAAGGTGGAGAATGTCTTGATAAGGAGCGACATCCTGGTAGGTACGAGGAAACAGAAAGAGCAAATCTGCAGCTTTTTGCACACCGATTTTGTGAAATAATTCCACTCGATGAGGTCCGATGCCTGGGATAAATTGCAGTGGGGTTGATCGATCTATCTTTTTTGCCGGAGTGTTCGGGGTAGCCGTCGAGATGGGAGCGAAGGGTTCCATAGCGTGTTTTGAGCGACTTAGGTTGAGAAAGGGGTAAGTTTAGGGAAAGTCATATCGAGTTTTAAAAACAGCTTTTAAAAAACATCGTGCAAAGCGTGGTTGTCAGTTCTACAAACCCTTGGATAATACGGGCTGGCGTTTTTTCGACTCAAAGGAGTGATTGATCAAGTGATTGTAGCAGCATCGACAGGTTGTTTTCCACAAACCCCTCTACCCGACGTCATCGAGATTCTCGCTGATCTTGAGTTTACCGCAGTGGAGATTGTATTGGATGACAATGGTATCCAAATGCCACCTTCTCGGTTGGTGGAGGATTTTGACGAGTCGCTCCGGATCGTTCGAGACACGCACCGTCTTGATATTTGCAGCTATGACGTGAAGATTCGAGCTGAAGGGGAGGAGTACTACAATCGTTTTGAAAAGGTCTGCGATCTAGCCAAAGCGACCAAGGTTGTGACTCTTACCATTCCGAGTGGAGAGCACGGAACCCCTTTTAATCAAGAGGTAGAGCATCTTCAAAGGGTGGTCAGTATTGCGGAGGGGCGTGGTGCCAGGGTCGCCATCAAGGGACAAATAGGGTGCCTCAGTGAAGATCCTGACACAGTAAAAACGCTTTGCGACTATGTTCCAGGTTTGGGTTTGACATTAGATCCGAGTCATTATTTGTGCAGCAATCATCGGAACAAGAATTACGAAAAGTTGCTCAAGTACGTGTACCACACCCATTTGCGAGATTCAAAAAAGGACAAGCTCCAGGTTCGCGTTGGTCAGGGAGAAATCGAGTACGGTCGTTTGATTACCCAGCTTCAGACCGTAGGTTACGACAGGGCTTTATGTGTCGATATGACACCAATGGAGGATATGGATATGCGGCAGGAGTTGCGTAAATTGCGATTGCTGCTGGATAGTCTTTTGTAGCAGTTAACAGCTCCTTCGAGGGCTTTAGTTTCCCTGATTTTGGTGTTGGGGAATTTCGGTCGAGGCCATTTGTCCTCGTGAATTACCGCGATTTCTTCCGCTTTTGGCGGGTGCTCCCGCCTTGGGACCGATTCGGTTACAATAGCGCGGCCTGCGTGGCGCGGCGGGCACGAATGGCTCGGTGGGCTAGTGCAGTGCAAAGCGGCCCGGCAGGCAATCGCGACGTTTCTCGGCGGGCGACCGATCCGAACAGGAAAACGCCGATTTGCCAATTGATTCTTATGATTCGATTGAATTGAACCGAGGCCGCCAGGGTTTTGCCTTGGGTGCACTCGTTAACCTCATCCCCTCATCCAGCCAACAAAATGCCGATTATCGAGACGCGAGACCTTCGTAAGCAGTTCGGAGTTGGTGATGTCGCCGTAGAGGTATTGCGCGGAGTCAATCTGTCCATCGACGCGGGGGAGTTCGTTGCCTTGATGGGGCCGTCGGGGTCAGGGAAAAGTACGCTGATGAGTATTGTTGGCGGTATCGAGCCCCCTACGAGCGGCGACGTGATGCTGGAGGGGGTGAACATTTCGAATCTTACAGACGATCAGCGAACGTTGTTGCGGCGTCGGCGCATCGGTTTCATTTTCCAGGCCTTTAATCTCATTCCAACCTTGTCAGCTTTAGAAAACGTTTCGCTGCCGCTCGAGTTGGATGGAGTTCCGAGTCGCATTGCCAGGGAACGTGCCGCCGGGGCATTGGAGCGGGTTGAGCTCTCTCATCGTGCCAATCATATTCCCTCGAAGTTGTCTGGTGGAGAGCAGCAGCGAGTCGCTGTTGCGAGGGCAATTGTCATCGAGCCTGCCATCTTATTAGCTGACGAGCCAACGGGCAATTTGGATTCGCGTCAAAGCGAGCGAGTCACAGCTTTGCTTCGTAGTTTAGCTGCCGATCATAAACACACCATCGTCATGGTAACCCACGATGCTAAGGTAGCGCGTTCCGCATTTCGATTGCTTTTGTTTAGAGATGGAATGATAGAACGTGACGTGCACCAAAGTGATTTTGAGCATGGCTTTCCTGCGGGAGATTCTGGAATTTTTTTGCGGCCCAATTTTGAACAGCTCAACCATGAATTTCCCAGTGGCGAAAAGATCAGCGGTAAAGTGGCCTCTGAGGGAAATCGCTAATGCCTCTCGGTAAGCTCTCGCGAAGAGAGATCCAAAGCAGACCACTCCGTAGTTTGTTGACATTAATAAGCATTGTCATTGGCGTGGGGGCGATCGTTTCTACATCGATTTCCACTGAGTCAGCACGGCTGGCACAAGAGGCGATGATCAAGACGGTGACCGGAAATGCGTCCATCGAGATCGTTTCCGTGACGGACGGTTGGTTTGATGGTAAGCCGCTTGAGCCTATTGCCAAGTTAGACGGAGTTAAGGTTGCGTCACCGATTATTCGACGATTTGTGCAGATCTCGGTACCGCGGCAGTCCGCTGCCGAGTCAGCCGAGGGAAAAAAGTCAACGGCGTCAGAGAATTCAGCGGAGGAGACGAAACGCGAGGTTGAGGAATCTGAGGAACGAATACCCAATAGGACGTTTCGGCTGCAAATTCTCGGAGTCATTCCTGAGTTAGATAAACAAGTTCGCGAGTTTAAGATTGTTGACGGACGCGAATTGACCTACGACCAAGAGGATCGTAATTCGGTCGTTGTCGATGAGCAGTTGGCTCAATCGGCGGGTTTGAAGATAGGTTCAAAGTTTTTGATTCAGACCTTGAGTCGTTCTCAGGAAGTCACGGTGGTGGGGGTTTCTAAAGCGCTCGATGCGAGTGCAGCGATTCAATCGGGGCCCATTCAAGTGCAACTCCGATCGGCTCAACGATGGTCGAGGGCGAATGGCAAGGTTGGTGTTTTACAGATTGTCGCGGACACCAAACAGCCGCTTCCCAAACTGATAAGCGCCATTGAAAAAGAGTTGGAGCGAGCAGCTTCCATGCAGGACTCATCTGAATCCGGGGCGGAATCCGAACTAGGCGCGGAGGCTGAAACCAAAAGAACCAGTGCCATTGGTAATGTCGCTGTACCGGATCGGCTAGAGATAAGGTTACCGACCGCTAGAAGTCAGCTGACGGAGGAAATCACCAAGGCGCCCGAGTCTGGGTTGAGATTGGCGATTGCATTTTCTCTCATTATTTCTGCATTCATTATCTACAACACTTTTCAGATGAATGTAGGGGAGCGTCGTCGTCAACTGGGTATTTTGCGTTCGATGGGAGCGTTGCGGCGTCAGCTATTGTGGATGATAGTACGTGAGGGATTATGGTTGGGAGTTATTGGTGGCGTGCTCGGAAGTATTGTGGGGTACTTCGGTGCAAGTATTCTCAATGAGTCCACGTCTAAGTTGTTGCAGATCAACATCCCGCGAAGTCCATTTACCATTTGGCCGTTTGCGGGAGCTTTTTTCGCAGGTATTGTGGTGGCAACATTAGGAGCCTTTTTTCCTGCTTTGAGAGCCTCACGGCTTTCGCCGGCTGAGGCGATGAGGGTTGTGGCTGCTGGGGAGTTTGGGACTAGTCGAGCAGGATGGTTGATATTCGGTAGCGTGACGATTGTGGTTGGTATCGTGGTCCAAATCTTGTCAGTGAGCGGGGTGATCGACTACGGGCACGCCATTGCTGGCGCACTGGTGATGTTGGTGGGAATTGTTTTTCTACTCCCTGGAATCATTGAAGAGTTGACAGCTGTGGTAGCGAAACTGCTTACACCAATGATAGGGGTAGAGGCATTGCTCGCACGGAAGCAAATTCTGCGGCATCGAGGGCGGAGTTCGTTGACGATTGGTACTGTTTTTATTGCCATATCAACTGTATTGGGACTGGCTAGCACGATTCTGGACAACGTCGGCAATGTTGAGCAGTGGTATCAGCGGGCGATTGTGGGAGATTTCTTCATTCGAGCGGCGATGCCTGATATGAACACCGGCGCGACTGCGGATATGCCCTTGGATTTACCGCAACAGATTGAAGGGATGCCGGGAGTGTCGATGGTTGATACCTTGGATTTCGTAAATTCCAAGGTCGGTGATCGGACCGTATTGGTTGTGATCAGAAAGTTTAATTCCCCGAAGCAGGATTTCTTTGATCTGACGGAGGGGGCATCGGCTGATGTCTTAGATGGAATAAAGAAAGGGGGGACTGTATTAGGTTCTGTTCTGTCCCAACGCATGGGAATTCACGTCGGCGACACCATCCCGCTCGAGACTGTGTCAGGCATCAAAGACATTCCCGTCATTGGAGTTACCAACGAATACATCGCGGGTGGCCTAACGATGTATTTGGAGGAGAATATTGCCAAGGAGTTGTTGAATGCGCAAGGATTGGATGCGATTGTTGTTCGAGCCGATTCGAGTCGACATGCGGAGTTAGAAAAAAAACTCAAAGAGTTATGTGTTGAAAATGCATTGATGTTTCAGTCCTATTCCGATTTGGTGTCGATCATCAAAGGGACTCGCGATGGCGTGACGGGAGGATTGTGGGCTGTATTGGCGCTGTGTTTTGTCATTGCTGCCTTTGGTTTAGTTAACACTCTGGCGATGAATATCCTCGAGCAAACTCGCGAGATAGGTATGTTACGAGTTGTCGCGATGACCCGCAATCAGGTTCGCAAGATGATTGTCTCGCAGGCATTGATAATCGGATTGATAGGATTATTGCCAGGCGCATTGATGGCCATCTGGATCGCATATTTGATCAATCTCCCGTCTTATCAAGTAATAGGTAGAGAGATTGAGTTTCGTATTTATCCGTGGTTGTTGATCGGAGGAATCCTATTTGAGCTAGTCGTCATCCTCATCGCATCTTTGGTTCCTGCTGAGCGAGCAGCGCGAATCAATGTTTCCTCTGCTTTACAGTACGAATAGTTGCAGTGACACGAGAATGCCTTATATTCACATATGATCCATTCTGGGATAATACGTCAGTGTCGCCAAAGCGTGAGTGCATAAATGATGAGTCGCCGATCATTGAAGCTTGAATCATTGGAAGTTCGCCGCCTACTCGCCAGTGATCTTTTCTCATCGGTTAGCGAATCCGCCAATTATACTTCTGAACTCGTCGGTGGCGATTCAGACTTAAAGGAGGGGCTTTTTGGTGGTCCGCGAGTGGAGGTAAACCGGGACTCAGCCCAATTTTCTCCTCGATTGCATCCAGAGTCTGCGGGAGGACGATTGCCCGGGCCGGATGTTCCCGTTCGTACTAATACTCCTAATCTCAGGCTCAATACTGCAAGAATTGCCGACGGGCTTGGAAACCCGCAATCGCATCTTTTAGTTGGTCAGCAGATTGTATTGCGAGCTGATTGGTCATCCTTTAACGTCCAGGGAGTCAGTTACACGGTTGGATTTTATTTCGATGGCATTCGGGTTGATTCTAATGAGATAACAGCGGTCGGCGGAAATCTGACATATTGGTGGTATCGGTACGGAACGTATGCCAGTCCTGGTACCCGCACGTTAACGATTGTCCTGGATCCTGATAATCGGGTTGCGGAAACGGACGAATCGGACAATTCGATTACATTTCAAATAGCCCCGGTTTTGCCGACCAATCTTCCTATGAAGTTTCAAGCGCCTATAGGAAGGCGCGCGAACGCAGATTGGGCGATCAACAATTACGCGGATGTGAATCCTAGATCCAATGTTGCAGCGGACTATCGGAACGGTCCGTTTCAATACGATGGGCACGATGCAATAGATGCTGGTCCGTGGGGGTTCTCTGGTCAGGATCAGGGCATTCCGATCTTAGCGGCCGCGGACGGCATTGTCGATGCAATGCAAGATGGTTATTTCGATCGCGAAACAAGCATGGGTAATCGGCCAGGTAACTTTGTTCGAATTGATCATGGTAACGGATTTAAAACGCTCTATTATCACTTCGCCAAGGACAGCATTACGGTAACGGTTGGTACAAGGGTACGTGCGGGGCAGATATTGGGACAGATGGGAAGTTCTGGATCGAGTACGGGTACCCATTTGCATTACACTCCTTATTACCGCGATGCACCATTGGAGACAGGTTATGCACCGTCCGTATATGACGCGAATCCTTTGCCTTACGGAGGTGATCTTCAGCCATTCTTTTTGGCTACAGGAATTTCAAATCGGCTTGTCAGTACCGAGCTAAATGAACAAATTTCTGAAAACAACACTTACTTGCAGGGGTCGACTGGATCCATTAATTTCTGGATGCAAGTGTACAATATCAAGGCGGGTGATGTACTCCAATGGCGGTACATTCGACCGAACGGAACACTCTACGCTACTAACACTCACGTTGTTCCCGAAAGCTATCGCTTTTCAATATGGTGGTGGAATAGGTTTACGACTAATTTTTCGAGCACACCAGGCAACTGGACGATTACATACAGCATCAATAACGCTGTTAAAGAGTCTAAAACCTTAACCATTAATTCGACGGGTGCAGCGGCAATACGGATGACCAATAATATCGTGGGGCTTGTGCGGGATGGACGTACGACGCCCATAGATTTTGGTACTCATTCCAGTGGGGCGCCATCCAGGGTTTTCCAAATTGAGAATCATGGTACACGAACGTTGGAATTGACCGATGTAAAGTTGCCATTAGGTTTTTCGTTGAGCGGTAGTTTCCCCTCCTCGATTCCGAGTGGGGGAACTGCGAGTTTTACCGTCCTGTTGGATATTAGTCGTGTTGGAACGAGACAGGGAGCCATGTCCTTCAAGACGAATGACCCAGACGTACCTGTTTTTTGGTTTAATCTGGCAGGCAATGTCACTGGGATGGAGCCTTCGCAGTGGTTTCGTTTGAATTTGCCCGGGCCAGCCAAAGCCTACTACCATGGAGATCCAGCGATTCTCGTTGCGCCCAGAGCAGACATTGTTGAGAACCTAACACCGGTCAGCTTTAGTAATTCCGTTTTGCGTGTCGAGATTGATAACCTGTCGCAATCGAGTGAAGTGTTATCCTTGGCGCGACCTGGGTGGGGAGACGCAAATGACGTTGAGAGTGTAACGGGAGGAAGAAGAAATCAACCGTTGATTATTCAGATGAAGGGTTCAGCGGACATGAATTCTCTGATACGAGTCATGCGGCAGATTCAATATGCAAGCGAGTCGAGGGACGTTAATTATACCAGACGATACATTCGATTTACGCTTACCGGCAGTGCTGGCAGCATTGTCAATAGCGAGATTGCCCATGTGATACCAGGGGATAGATTGGAGCGGCCAGCTAAGTTGAACTCTGGTGATGGGGCTAAAGCGACTTTTGTTAAGGGTGGAAAATCTGGTGGCGATTTTTCCGAGTCGACCTCAACGGTGCAAGCCAAAGTTGATGTATCCAATGCAACTCTCGATTTCGCTTGGGCTCAATACTCTCTCGAGTACGAGGAGCAGCTGAAAGGGCGAAATCGAGCCTTGCACTCGTTTAGAGCGTAACCAACGAAACATCATTCCGCATGTCGAGTGTATGTTTCATGTTAAAGTCGTCGTCCGTTGAGGGCGTCATGTGCTGTTACAAATCTTGTCGATAGAGATAGAGGCAACAGAACGTCAGAATCACGGAGACGAAGATCATGTTGCTGAGGATTGAGGTGCCTGTCTCCTTTTCCTGATCGATCATATCCATATCGTTTCTTGTTACAGCGATGGACTTGGAGGCATTGGTAACGAGGACTTCTTGGAGGTCTTCCATTTCTGCTGGTCTTTGAGCGATCATGTACATCGGCTTCAAAATCCAGTAATAGATCAAATCTCTCAGCGAAGAGCGTGGGCTGAGTACTTGGGCAACGGAGTTTTGTTTCAGGTCCCAAGCGGCAATATTGCTAACTCGGTAGGCAACCCATAATTTTCCATCGTCGGCAAAGGTTGCGGACAAGGCCTCACCCTGACCTGTCAGATTGGGCCGTTGGATTTCTGTCGCAGATTCGTTAAGAAGCCAGATGTTTCTTGCGTAATCGAGCAGGGCAATTTCTTTTGTCGGTCCGTTCAGGATTTGGCGAACTCGCGTATTGCCGATTTTGTCGAGCGTTCTAATGGAGTCGGATTGATTCAAGTCAACAACCATGGGGGCTAAGCCTTCGGGGCAAACGAATAGAATCGAGTCGTTGCATCCGATGGTAGTGAGAAGTTCCTTATCGAAATCGAAAGTCTTACGCCATGCTTCGGCGTACTCGCCGGTTTCACTGTTGAGTTTCCAGACAATGGCCTCTCCTTTGCTGTAGGCGACTACGGTATTTCGGGTCTGAGAAACAGTCCAGTCAAAGGGGCGGGTGAGATCTACATCCTTGATCACTTGTTTAAAGGCTTCTTCTTTTGGCGGCTTAACCCCAAAGTTCTGTAGGACATTCGTGATACCTTCGAATCGATTCTCAACGGGTCGATCTTTGCTCGGATCAAATACAAATAGACCGTTAGGGGTCATCACGGCCAGCGACTCACCCCATGGGATCATAAATTCAGCGGACTTTGGTAGATTGGAACCGCTATCCAGACGGCTGTCTGCCCATTGGGGGGATGTAAACGTTTGATCGGCTGAATCATAGGCATCTGGGATTTTCGCAATGTCCAATTTCATGTTCTCGCGTCCACCCAATCCGAATGGGAGGTTCTCGGTCCGTGCGAAGTACAATGATTTCTGAGATGCAATCGCGACGGGCCCGAGTAGTCGTTGATCATCTCGTTCACCAAACGCAGATTGCCATCGATTCGTTGTCTTATCCCAACAAAGCAATCGACCACTCATGGAGCGGACCCAAATCGATTCGTTTACTATTTGAATACCTCGAATTGATGGCTTCATTTCCACAGCGTTTTGGAAGTAGGAATACACCATTCCAAGAACAAAGCACAATGCCCAGAATAGTGCAGTCACCACAACGCTAATGATGGCATTGCGCCAAATTAGTCCTGCCAAACAAGAGACGGCATAATACACAAGAAACGAGAAAATGAACAATGGGATGCACTTAAGTATTCCGTCATTCCATATGTCGAGTTGCAATCCAGAATATAGGTAGAGCCCGACTAGAACGAATGTGACATTAAGACCAACAAAGATACATCCACCCACATATTTTGTTAAAAACAAAAGACTACGAGAAATTGGTTTGCTAAGAAGAAGATGTAGGGAGCCGGGCTGGAACAGATCGGGAATGAGAGAGCTCGTGATGATAATCGAGATGAATAGCATAACCACGCTGAGGCCTACCCACATGATGATTGGATAGAACGCTTGTTCGATAAATGGCTTGGCCATCTCTTTGGTAAAGGGAAGAGGGTTACCAAGTTTGATACCAGCATAGGCTATCCACGTTGCCCGGCCTTCAGGTGAATTTAGGGTAGATGGAAAGGCGGAGTCTAAGAGTTTTCGGTTTAGCTTTTCCAGCTCGATCTTCGATAGGTCCTGTCTGTTAAGCAGGTCGTTGTATTTGTCCGATTTCTTGACGTTTGGCCAAGCCTCTTCCGAATAAAGATCTGAAACGGTCAGAATTCGATTGAGTTCATCGATAAGCACGCCAATTGCGACTCTTCGTTTCGTTTCTTTTCGGTCTTTCATTAATTTTTGAAAGGAATCTGAGAGCTTGGCGTAGACGGCTTTCTGAGCGCGCGAGCCCTTGCCTGCAGAAACCTCTGCCAGGGAATCCATAATGGTTCCTGCGCTAGAATCCGATCTAAAGCTACTTCCAAGAATTAGGTAACTCTCTTCAGAAGTGAAATGCAGAGGGAAAAGCAATGCTAGGAGCAGTGTCCATGCGGCGAGCAAGATCCATAAGACATAGGATCGCGTCGATTCCAGAAAGCTATCGAATAGGACCGCAAGATAAGGTTTCATGTGCGTATGGTCGATTGTGTTTTAGAACGTTTGAGCTAGGTTTTTGACGATTTGGGAGTTGTGTATCGCGGGACGCATCGAAGGCTAATTCTTAAGGTGGCTCGGGACAGATCCCACGATGCTCATAAAGACTTGTTCGAGGCTAGGGCGATATCTTTCCAGGCTGACGATGCTGATTTGCTGTGATCGCAACCAGTCGATCACTTGGTCCACATCGGATTGGTGTGGTGCAGCAATATCGACCTTGTACTCTTCTGTTGGGGACGGGACTCGTCGAACAGATGTGCAGGTCCATCGTTGGGAAAGTGAGTTGATAGTATCTTGAGGGCAGCGAAGGGTTAGGTTCACGGTGCCTTGTTGGGCGAGCGGGTTTTGCATGATCAGTTCATCGATCGTTCCTACTCCTCGAATTTCCCCGAGGGCCATGATCGCGACCCGGTCGCAGATCAATTCCACCTCTTGAAGGATATGGCTGTTTAGGAAGACCGTTTTGCCACGTGATTTGAGTTGTGCTAAAAGATCACGGATCTGGGAGCGTCCCATCGGATCTAAGCCGTCGGTAGGTTCGTCCAAGATTAGAAGGTCAGGGTCGTGCAGCATTGCTTGAGCCAGTCCCAGACGTTGTCTCATTCCTTTCGAGTATCTTCTGACCGGTTCATTTTGGCGGCCGGTGAGATCGACGAGTTGGAACAATTCATTTTCTTTGCTCCTGATTTGTGTTTCACTTAGGCCGCTGAGCCGCCCATAAAAATACAAAGCACTTCTGCCGGAGTGGTGACGTGGGAAGATCAGATTTTCGGGTAGATACCCGATTTTTCGCCGGGCTGCTTTGCTGCCTGCATTGAGGTCGAGCACGGTCGCGGAGCCGCGATTGGCGTGGAGAATTCCCAGCAGGATCTTAATGAGAGTGGTTTTGCCAGCCCCGTTGGGACCGAGTAAACCGAAGACTTCCCCTGGCTTGACCTCCAGCGAGACCCCTCGGAGGGCGTGGTGACGTTTGCGAAAAACCAGACCTTCGGAGTAGGTTTTCGTGAGCTGGTCGACATGGATCGCGGTCGGCATGGAGTTTTGTCTGAAAAACGGGTTGAAACGGGTATCGCCTGATGTTCATGCATTTGCCTGCGAATTGTAGGCATCTTTGCGATATGGCACACCTTAGTGGCGGATAAGATTCGAAAGTCGGGCTTAGAAATTGGGAATTACGAAAGTCCCCTCGCTCTACAATCGGTACAATCAGCGAAATTTCCTCGCATTTGTAGGCTAGAAAACTCTAGAATAAGAGGGTCTGGGTAACTAGTCTTATAGGAACCTTTTCGCACGTTTTCCCCAAGAAGTGAACTTGGCATGGCTAACTACGTATCGCTTGATGATGCTGCAAAAACCCTAGGAGTTTCTTCAGAGGAACTTGTAGAAATGAGGTCTCGTGGAGAGATTTTCGGGTACCGCGATGGTACTTCGTGGAAGTTCAAGGAAGAGGAGATTGAGCGAGTTCGAGCGGAGCTGGCTGGGGATGTGATGGACGAAGACGCGGGTGGATCGTCCATTTTGGTTTCTGAGCGACAGCCAGACACAGGCTCCAAGCCGAGTGCCGGGGCCAGCGATATTGGGCTCGGTAGCGATCTAAAGTTGATGACGGGCGACAGTAGAGCAGGCAGCGACGTGAAATTGGTTGCGGATCCAGCTAGTGGTAGCGGGATTCGGTTAGTAGCTTCTAGCGAGGATAGCAAAGTCAATTTGGGATCTTTGTCCGACTTGAAGTTGTCCGGAGGTTCAGGATCAGGTAAGGGCTCTGAGGTCGATCTCGGTTCCGACTTGCAATTGGACGGCGGTACAGGCGACAGTGGTTTCAATTTGATGGCGGATTCAGGTGTTATTTCTGGCTCCGAGATCAAGCCGGGATCATCGGGTGTTGGCTCTGGTAAGGGGCTTGGCTCCGAGCTTGAGCTCGCGGATGATGATGAAGACGAATTGGTCTTGGGCTCGGATTCCGGGGTCGGGCTCGCTGCGGAGAGTGGCATCAATTTGATGAGTCCCTCGGACAGTGGATTGTCTCTCGAAGAAGAGCCGCTCGATTTGGCGGGAACCGGCATTTCCGGATTGGATTTGGGCGCGGAGATCGCTGGCGGTTCAGGTTCGCAGTCTGGCGTTGGAAGCGGCATAAGTGGTCTGGGCAGTGGCGCTCTCGTCGACTTTTCCGATGGCGAAGAGTTTCAATTGACTCCGTCGGGGGGCATCGAGGCTGATGACGATAGCGGTTCTCAGGTCATCGAATTGGAGGATTCCACCGAGTTCGGAGGGATGCCTGCAGCGGGTGGTTTTGGCAACGAAGCAGTCATGGAAGCTGGGGCAGTAGCGGGCGGCTTGGATGATGAGGCGATGGTTACGACAGGCGCCGCAGCAAGCTACCGAGCTGTTCCTGAAACTCCCTATAGCGGTTTTGATATTGCTCTATTGCTTTGCATTCTAACGATCATGTGTATCTGTGGAGTTTTGGTTTCTGACCTAGCTAGAAACCTTTGGGGCTACGATGGGCAGAATGGAATCGCAACTGGTTTGACCGACGCTCTCGTTAACGCGATTGGCAGAAATTAAGAGAGAGTAGACTGCGAGTTGAGTCACGCGTCTTTTCTCGTTAGTAAGGTCATTAGTGGGAAAGCGATTACCTTGCTTAGGTCGTCGTTGGAGTACCTTGATCCGGTACCACTCCCGAGAGATTAGATCAATCTTGAGGATCGCATTTTATCGATACGCTTTCGATCTGCGGAATCTCTCCAAGCAGCGTTAGAACTTCCGCTGCATTTTTTTCTTGGTGTGGCGAAACGCGATACTCGTATTCGACCGCACTGCCCTTGCGCGCCGTTTGAGCAGACATTAACTCGATAGGGCCGAATAGATTTTCTAGAATAGAAATGCAGGTAACCTCTCCACCGAGTGTTGAGCGAATGTGGATACGCCAGGTTGTTCCAGGCTTTACATTTAAACGCGGTTGATCATAACGCATATACCACATAACGCAGGCCAAGGTAATCAAACCGAGTAGAGCGATTACGTACTGCCCAGCTCCAACCGCCATTCCGACAACCACAGAGGCCAAGACAAACGCGACATCTTGAGAGGAGGTGATCGCGGTGCGAAATCTCACAATAGAGAGCGCGCCTACGAGACTAAACGCTCTGGCAACATTGCTACCTATGATTTGGGTTGCCATAGCGATCAGAACACACATCAGGACGAACGTGGTGGATATCGTCTTGTCCGTATTTGAGTCAGATTTCATCGATGCAATGAGTGCTATGCATCTGCCACCGATCGCTGCCAGAATAAACCTTAGGATCACGTCATTAAACTGGATTTGCGATAGTTCTTCCCATTGAAAAAGATCCAACGGTGCACCTAGCTTTCTATGAAAACGAGCGATTGGAGTAAGCGAGTTCTATTGCTAAGACGCAGCAGATTTTGGAACGATCAGATAGCAAACATTAACACTGGTTCGGTACTTGGATAAGACACTTCTCGCGAGGGAAAACGTGTTCATTAAGCCTTTGAAGAGCGAAGGTAACGTGTTGCAAAATTTGAGTTCTAATTGGCAATGTTGGGTAATCGATGAGGCCGCGGCGCCGAGCCCGTTCGGCACGCTCCAATCCCGAGCGGTCAGACATCGAATATCGCGATCAATAGTGAGTCGCGCCCCCAAACCCTTGGTATCGTGAACGCGTGCGAACCGGCGATACTCGATCCACGTGCACGGTTGTAACTCGAAACGGTTAATCCGCGTACGGAACCAATGAGACGAGTTGTCCGACTCCGTAGCATCGATGAGATCAGCCTCGTCTGTTAGATGAGGAATGCTGTTTTCATCGATCCAAGTTCTTTTTTTGCGGACCAAGTCCCCTTTTTTGCGTTTAACTTCTAACCATAGTTTTGAGCAATCGCCATATCTTCTAACGCGGTACTTTCGATTCCCAGACTCTGGCTGTCGGTGAAAGATCTCGAACTGAGGAGTGTCGAGATAAAGCGAAGTAACTTGGTACGAATCCAGGTTGTGACCAGCGAGAAAGGGATCGGGCCCCATATTTTCAAGGGCCCAATCTTGGATCTCGGAAGCCAAGTTCGATGAAACAGTGAACTTGAGTTCATATCGCTTGGAGAATAAGTTATCTTTGTTCGAAGCGACGGGTTCAGCGCTCATTTACGTTCGTCCACATACTTGAGTAAGTAAGCTCTTCTTTGGTCCGCAAATTCTTTGAGGGATAACGCTGGGCCACCGCGCGGTCCGTTTGATCCTTTGGTTACGTTAGCAGATTCGCTGGGTTTTGTAGATGTCGCGTGAAGAAAATCTTCGTAAGAACTCAGCTTTTTGGTGTCTGCTTTCACCTCGTGGTCAATCAGTTCCCGATAGGATTCGACGACTGTTCCGAGCGAGTCCCAGTTTAACGACTCGTTAGCAATCTTGCGAACGTTCTCAAGATACTGTTTGCGTAGCGAGGGGACATTTAGGACTTTGCTTCGCAGCGGTTTGTTCGGATCATCGAGGCCAACTAGCGGGTCTAGTTCGACCCCATTTATAGCCATTCCTCCTGGCGGTCCGAATCCTCCTGGGCCACCGAATCCTTCAGGTCCTGCTGGCGGGCCGAATCCTGGGGGAGGATTTCCACCTGGGCCAGGACCGAATCCAGGGGGAGTGTCGCCTGCGGGTCCGTTATTTCTAGTGTTGTTTCGTCCGTTGGCTTGATCGCTTCGGTTTCGGTCACCACCTCTCCCTCCTGGTTGTGGGCCGCCTGCCATGCCTGGGCGACCGCCTCCCATCCCGGGGCCCATTGGTCTGCGAAAGGCTTCATTCATATCATGTGGGAGGATATGAAACAGTCCTTCGCTATCACGGCAAATTGAGTAGTCGCTCGCGCGTATCCAGTAACCATCGCAATTGATCAAAGAATTGTCGAGGGCTAGGAACCATAGAAGCCCATCCACATCCATTCGTTTTCGCAATTCGGATTCTAGATTGTCTACTGGTGTTTCATTGAGAACTTTGCACAGCTCAATAAAGGCTTCCCAATCTTTTTTCTTACCTGACTTCATCTCATAGCGAGCTTCATAGAGAGCGGGATCATCGCCGAGATATGCCATGCCGCCGCCACCCATGGGGGAGCCGGAGACTTTCCAACGCGCTCCTTTTGTGAAGTTAAAGTTCTCTTGCATAAACTCTTTGTTAAACTGTTGCACGTTATTGTAGATACCCCAATTTTCCCCATTGACGACCAACCGAACCAAATTGGCTTTGGGAGCCGGTAGATACTTACGGGCGATATGTGAGTAAAGAGCTGATCCCATCATGGATTCATCTTCATGGGCGTTGAGCAAGTTTAACGTTTTGTAGCCATTCAGCCGTTGCTCCGCATCCACTAGGTCGAGAGCGAGATTGAGGGAACGTTTACTACCTGAAGGGACCATGCGGTAGGAGGACATTCCGCGAAATCGGATGCCTACTCCCGGATACTCTTTACCATCGACGGTTAGTTTTGCTGGAACATCTACGTCGGTGTCATGAAACACTTCCAGTTCTTTTTCCCAATCTGGTTGTTCAAAATCTAGAAAGAGCGTGCGCAGTGAGGAGGGTTCGTATAGATCTCCCTCGATAGGTTTTACATCCGCTGGTGAGACTTTTATGCCGGGAGTTGCTTCGACTTTCGCGCGTCCGCCCGGGCCGAATCGACGGCCACCAGGCCCTGAGCCACCGGGCCCGCCAGGACCAAAGCCACCAGGCCCGCCAGGACCAAAGCCACCAGGCCCGCCAGGACCAAAGCCACCAGGCCCGCCAGGACCAAAGCCACCAGGCCCGCC
>Ga0315899_10001526_pt1 | contig 26366 bp, 29 predicted proteins | sample LakEriMetagenome_2_FD_203518 | JGI IMG/M metagenome (GOLD analysis project Ga0315899, IMG submission 203518) | Freshwater fungal communities from buoy surface, Lake Erie, Ohio, United States - Buoy 4 MA112 | ecosystem: Environmental > Aquatic > Freshwater > Lake | place: USA: Lake Erie, Ohio... | reverse complement strand
TTGATGCTTCTTTCGAACTAGGTTTTCTAGCCTTGTCTGCCATGTTCTCAAAATCAGCACCGATTTTACGTTGAATAGTAGCATCATGCGCAGCTTTTTTGATGTAAGAACCCAAAGTTGATTTTGACAATTCATCAATCTGTTCAACATCTTCTTTAACATTTGTTGGATGACCATTGATTGGTTTCTTAGATGCTTTGTATGCTTTGTTCTCTGGTGTACCTTTGATATATTTCTTATCAGGTACTGGAGCAACTGGAGCATTTTCTTTCATAGAAGCAGTTTGACGTTGGGCTTTGTCACTCATGTTAGTGACTTTACCACGTGGGTCTTTATTCTGCGCCTTTTTCCAATCGCCCTCATAACTCCAGCTTTTCATTTTACCTTCTTTATCTCTTACTACTGTAGTTTTTTCTTCGTTATGAAGACCGACGTAGTTGTGGTCATGAACTTTATAACCACTCTTCTTGTAATATGCAAGAGCAGTGTTAATAGCAGTATCTTTGTCTGGAGCAGTTACTTTTGCTCTGCGCATCTTTTTCTCATTACGCTGAGAAACCATAGTGTGATTTGGATTTGAAATAGTAACAGAAACAATGTGCTTACCTTCACACATTGATTTCTTTTTCGCTTCTTTCATTTCCTTCTCGTCTTCATCTTCACATTCACACTCTGCTTCTGGCATACCGCAGTCTTCGCACTTTTCATCTTCATCTTCAGTTTCGTCTTCGTCTTCGCCAGCTTCGTCTTTATCTTCTTTTACGGGAACACAATTTGGAACTTTCTTACCGTTCTTCATCTTCATTCCAACAGCAGTGTAACCTTTCCAGCATGCATCCTTTAGACCTTCTTCTTCTAAGTCAACTTCTTCAGACATAGTAGAATGTTTTACTTGTGTCTTTGGACCATCATTTGCTGATTGAAAATGAACATCTGCGCCTTTGCGACGTGCTGTCCAATGACGACCAGTTTCATCTTTGAATTTATGTTCTTGTTCGTCTTTTAATTTTGCGATTGCTTGATGATGTTCTGGGTGCAAAGGAATAGAGAAGTCTTTACCGTGGTGCACAGTCTTCATTGTACCCCAAGAATATTTTTTAGTAGTAACTGTAGCTTCAGTAATGTCTTCTTTCATAGCATTTTTGCTCTTGCGTAGCAAGTGAAAGTCGTGCGCATCAACTTTGCCGTTTTTGTTTTTATCAATCTTATGTTGATTGCCTTTTAAGGCTTCTTTAAAAGATAACATTTATTGTTCTCCGCTAGATTTTAATGTTGATGTCAACATCCAATTATGTTTTTTATGAGCATCGATTCTACCTGCTAGATAATCCAGCAACCCTTGTTCATTTGCTGCTTCAGCTAATCTGAATGCTTGCATTAGTGAAGATAAAACTGATTGGTTTACTTGAACCAAATCAGCAATCATACCTTGAGCACCAGTAGCTGATGTATCCATCACCGTTCTATATTTATCAAACTCAATAAGTGTATGTGGAGCAACAGCACCCAATGCACGAATCTCTTCAGCTGTTACATCAATGCTACCATAAACCTCTTCGTATATTTTTCCAAAGAAGTCATGTAACATTGGAAACAAAATTCCTTCTACATTCCAGTGGTAGCCTTGCGCCTTTAGATACATCATAAAAGAATCTGCCAACACCACCTTCATTTGTTCTTGTAGTTCATTCATTTTAACAGTCCCATGCTTTTCTAGACCAGTAATTTGCGCTAGTCTTATCGGTTAAATTTCCCTGACCAGAAGATCTTGCACAATAAGATTTCTTGCGGTTAGGATTATTCTTCTTAATACTTAAAGTTTTATCCCCGAAGTTTACTTTCTGCGCTTTACCGTCGCCATCTGGATCAACATATACCTTCGACTTCTTAACATCACCAGCCATTGGTTTGTTAAGTGGTACAGTCTTACCTTGATAGGTAGCTTCGTTTAGTAGGAACTCTTTAAATGTTATCATTTTGTGTACTTACTATGAGATAGTCTTGCTTTTTCGATCTGACGAACACGTGGAGCCAATTTCATCGCAATTCTATTTAACACTGGTTTCATCTTAGCGATGCGTTGCTCTAGACGTTCTTTCTCAGCAACTGATAGAGAAGCCAATGGTTTCTTAGCAATACGTTGCTTGATTGCTTTAATAGCAAGTCTACGTGCACGAGTGTTAATTACAGATTGTGGAGAAGATCTCTTTAAAGCAACTTTCGCTTTTGCCATACGTTTAGATTTAGATCTAGCGAAACGTGTCTTTGCTTTAATGCGTTCTAGTCTTGAAAGAACTTCATTCAACGCTTCTTCTTTTAGGCTGTCTTCTAGTTCTTCGCCTGTCTCGTCGTCAACAATAGCCAACTCTTCATCGTCATATCCGTCAAGGATATCTTCCCAATCTTTGTGTTGGTTGACGATGTCATCAATATCTTTTTCCGTAAACTCTTCTTCGGTTTCTTCTGAGAAGCGATCGTTACCTACAGATCTCTTTTCACCTGGACCATCAGAACCAATTTTAATTAGGCGAGCTGCATGTTTCTTACCATCTTTACCAATCTTTTGATCAGCTGCTTGGACATAATCTTCACCAAGTTCTTCTTTTGATTGGAGATAATCTCTAACTGTTGTAATATAATCTTGCGCCAATGTAATCTTAGACTGAACCCACTCTGGCATGTTGTCATCGTCTTTGAGCATTTCAATCATATCTTTACAATTACGTAGAGTAGTTTGTAATTGAGTGCGAGCCATTTGACCTTCATAGTCATACTCGCCCTTGTCGATTGCTTCTGCTATTTGTTCTAGTAAATCAAATTCTTCTTTGCGATACTTAGAATATTCTTTTTCTAAATCAAATTCTTCTTTTACGTTATGCTTGATATTAAAACTGTTATCTCTGCGAACAGTTCCAAGATGCTTAGCACCTAATTTTTGTAAAGAGTTGCGACCACTAGCATTCATTGTGTGGTTTACATCATAGCTACCAGATTTATGTTTGTAAATTTCAATACCATCATCTGGATCTCTATGCGTTTTAACTTTATCGCTCGCATACTTCATTGCAGAATGTAGGTCTTTAAAGTTTTCTTTTATGTTTTCTTTTTCTTGCTCATGCTTTTTAGATAGTGTTTCTTTTTCTCTAGCATGTTTTGCAGCAAGAGCAGCCTTAGCAACTTCACGAGCAAGTTTCTTAGGATCTCCGTTGGCTTCTCCTAAGTGATAGTGAATTTTTTGTTTTCTTAATTGATCGTTTTGTGGTTCATTGTGTAAGGTTTCGCCAACCTTCGTCATGTTTCTTTCTAACCAATCTGGGATACCATCATTGTCTGTATCCACTTCAGTCATTCTACCTTCAGTATCATAGCTGAGTAACTTATTATAGTATGCTTCTTTTAATTTTTGTGGCATTAAGTTGGTATCAAACTCAATACCGATATCGGTTGCCATCTTCAACATACGTCTTAGGATTTCATATGACTCTGCATTCAATGCTTTGTTCTTAATCTTACGCAATCCCATGTTAACAATCTGCTCTGGGTTTGTTGTAGCTTCAACATTGTCAACACCAAGTGTAGTAGCAATAATTCTAGCTGCTTTAATTTGATCAGCAGAACTTGGTTTTAATGTTTTGTTTGTTAGGTTTTCAATTACTGTACCAGTTACTTTAACAGAATCATTCATCTCTTCTTTACCTGCTTCTTTATAGTCAGACGCAAGTTTTTCGATATGGTCGCCATGCGTTTTTAAATAGTTGTCATGGTGTTCTGCTTGACCCATCTTAGCAAGATGCTCTCTTGCTCTATCCATATGAACTTTGACATTGTTGACTACTTCAGGAGATGCTTGTCTTGTTGCAATTGCAGCCTTAAGATGTCCCATGTACTCATCAACTTCTTTCATTGCGTGTAGAATATCTACGGCACTTGCGTCGCCTGAGTGGATGCTAGTGTTGAACGCATCAACAACTGAAGTATCTAAGTCGAAGTGTTTAGTTGTGTAGCCTTGCCAGCTAACTTGATTGTGATCTTCTGGATTTTCATAATCCTCTTGAAGATACACGTCTTTAATCCAACGAGTAAATTTCACGTCTGTTCCTTCTTCTGTTAATAGTAGATGATTTGAACCACGTTTAACGACAACGCATTGTTTGTTTTCGCAAACAACAACGTCGCCCACATTAAAGATCTCGCCACGGAAATATCTTTCACGTAGGTCATCAACTGTTATATTTAATGATTCTTTAACTGGCGCAAGGTCATATGCTTTGCGAATTTCATTCATCAGTCTGCGTGCGTCTAAGTCGGTAAGAGTTTTAGGAACACCCTTTTTAAACTGAGAGAACTTTCCAGCCTTTGCTGCTTCACGCATCTTTGTACCTGACATACCTGTAGCGTTATCTGAATCTGGATCTCTTTCACCAGCAGAAACTACAGTAACGGTATCAAAGTTGAATTCAGTTCCGTTATACTTTTCTAAAATCTTTTTGTATTCTGCGATACGGTCGCTACCTGCAACCATAACAATATTCTTGTAACGCTTGTTTAATTCTTTAGCAGCTTCGATAAATGTTCTTACTTGTTCGTTGGCTGCTTTAAAATTAGCTCCAGGAAACATACGCTGGAGGTAATATACTTTACGGGAAACTGGGAGTGGGTTTTGCTTCTTGTCTTCAGTCTTAGAAGCATAAATGACATGGTCTGCTCCCTGAGCAGACGCAACTTTTTGAACAGCTTTTACTAAGAGTTCATGTCCTGTGGTTGGTGGCTGGAAGCGACCAAACGCAAATACAACCTTCTTGGAAGGCAACTCTTTAATTAGTTGTCTATATTTCTTCATTTTTACCCATCTATAAAATATTACTTTATCTATTATTTAGTCAATCTAGACTTTAATATATCTCTCGCCATTGCATTCCAACACCAACAGTAGTACTTTGAGTACCTAGATTTGTAGCTACTAGAACATAAATCTCTGAGTCTGTAGAATCATAGTTCTGAACAATATAGTTTTTCTTGGCTGATGAAGGTAGATCTGCTCCTGGAGCACCACCAGCTTTAAGAGCACCTTGCGTAGAAGCACCGACCCATCCTGCATCGATACAATCACCATCAGTATATGCCGTAGCATCCACACAATACTCAACTCCACTATCATCATCGACTGGAGTCCATGTTGTTTCGGTTAAATTAGATGTGTTAGGTAACTTAATCAATTTCCAACCGATATTTTCACCACTACTAAAAACAGACAAATTACCCATACGAACAATCATTCTATTTTTATAGGTTCTAAAGGCATTCTTTAAACGAATCGCCATGATTGGTAGAGTCTGCCCAGATGTAAGAGTTCTTGGAATGTTTGCTTGCGCCCAATCGGTTCCAGCTTCAACATACCCACCCTCTGACATAACAGTAGAACAGATTTGATCGAAGTAACCACCAGTAGTTGTTCCTACATTAACAAGTTCGCAACGGATAGGTAGGTTTGGATTACTCATATAAACTGTGGGTAAATTATTACTGTTGTTAAATGCATGAGCGATTACGTATTGCCCATCATGAACAAAACCACAACGAACTCTACCAACACCAAGCCATTGAAAGTCAATCCAAAATAATTGCGTTTTGGTTATATCTAAATTGAAAGCACTAGATCCAGTACCATCACATTTATCCCCATTCCATTGAGACTGAGGTATTCTTCTTTCTGTTGGCGCACCAGTAACATAAGTTCTAACAACAATGTTTAGTGTACCATCACCTGTTTGTTCAAAATAGATACCATCATTGTCATCAAAATACCCTGTTCGTTTAGTTACGTTTGGGACTGCAGTATAAAAGTTAAAACTAGAAAGGATAACCTGACTTTTTCCAGGCATGTAGTGATGATAGAATTTGCTTTGATGAACAAGTCTTGAGTTTGGATTATTTGAAGTTGTTAATCTTGCACATGCTTGATTGGGTTGATATGTTAGTGTTGCACCATTAACAGTATAATCAATAAAGTTTGGATCTAAACCAAAGATGTGTTTATAATCACCAAGCGTATATGGTTCGCTGGTGCGTCCTCTTCCAAACGCATCAACATTTTGACTCTCCTGAAATAAATACGTCATACTATTCTCCAACCATCTCTATAAATCATCTGTATACCACCGTTGTCTATTTTTAAGATAAATCCGTTTGGATCATTATCAACATTTCCGTGAACAATTATTGGAAATTTTGAACATCTTCCAGATTCATCTTTGATTATAAGGTATCTACCATTCTTAACAATAGAAGGTAAAGTTAATGTTACTGTGCCAGCATAATTTACGCCAATATAATAATCTTTTCTACCAACTGTATATGAAGGTGTTGTTACTAGCGTTGTTGGGTGATCTAGGTTTACTACGTCACCAGCGCCACCACCTGGACCAGCGTTTTGTATTTTAGCGATCCACTGCTCAAGAAATTTTATTTTAGCATCAACAGTTTTAAATTGTTTTGTTAATGGATCTACTGGAGCTGCAATACCAGCTGGAGTGCTTAGATACTTATCAATATTTGGTATCTGTAGTTCTGTTGGTGTAACACCGACTGGAGTTGGTATTGGTGTTTCTTCTAGTAGAGTTGGATTTTCTTCTACAAGTTTTTCTTTATGTTTTTGTAGAGAAGCCAACTCCTCAAACAATACACTCAAATCAGATTGAATGTTTTCTTTTACTTCTTTGATAATCTTATGCTCTGGACTTTTCTCCTTAGCCTCACGCATAAGACTAACTAAATCATTTAGACTGCTCATCGCTGCCAACCTTTGATAATTTCTGGCGAGAAGTTTGCCTTACTAAACTCTAAGCGATCAACGATCTTTACGGCACCACCACGCAAGTGGTCAATAGCAACAAACCCTTCTACGCCAGTCGTCTTGAATCCATTAGCAGTCTTTAGGAAAGTCTTCATAGATCCAGCTTTATTCATCTTGGCGATAATCAACTTCTTCGCTTCAGTCAAAACATTAGCCAACTCAAATACACTCTCGATAGACTTCCTGTCATTGTTTGCAAAGAAAGCCATTACAGCTTTGCGCTTTTCGTTGACACCAGCCTTACCTTTTTCTGTCTTCAACTTATCCATGTCTTTCTGATATTTGCCATGGATATAATCAAACAACTCATCAACGTGTTTCTTTGGATTAGAGATAGTTTCTCCAGCACGCACCTTGGAGTTATTAAAAGTCTTGACCAATGTAAGCAACTCGGTATTGTTAGAAATGCTGTTTAGAGTATTAGCATTAATAGACTTGAACAATACACCTGCTTTTGACAATAGGGAAGTTACTTCAGTAGTTTCTGATTCTGTAAAGGTAGCAGTTCCAGAAACATCTTTGTAGTTGGCATCATCCATCCAGATTGAACCAACCTTGTTAAATTTGTCAACAATACCTTTACCGAAAGTAGCCTTCATTGTTTCAAACGAACTACCTTCATATGTAGTATGCCAAACAACACCAATCTTAGCAGCACGTAGTTTAGTGGCAAGAGGGCTGTCATATGGAACAGCATATACAATAGTGTTAGGATGGAAGGTTACATACTTCTTACCATCAATCGTTTCTGTTTTCAAATCGTTAGTGAACATCAAGTCGCCTTGGTAAACACCAGACTTAATACCCAACTTCTTAAACTCTGCCAATGCAACTTTCAGTTTAGCTGCCAAGTCGCCTTCGGTATCCGCATCGATTTCTTTTGGTGTCTTGTAAACCTTTGGTTCTTTATTGAAGACACCTTTCTTTGCTACAAAGAATTTGCCATCACGTGGATCAATACCAGCAAATACAGCTGGCGCACCGTCCCACTTAACAGTAGTAGTAATTTTTGACTTGCTATTACCAGCCAACATATCACGCAAGTCTTGTAGGAAGTTAATTGCTTTACGTGTACCCAGAACACCTTCGTTGAAGATTAAATCCTCAACGTGTTCCATATGGGTATTCTTTTCTTCTCTAATATACTCTTTTAAGTTTAACATTATTTCACCAACTTTATTTGTCCATCAGGTAAAGCGAAGTAGGCATTAAACCTAATCATCGGAAACTCTCTACCTAATTTTAGGAATTCTTTTAGGTTGCTCATGCTGTCATCAAACAGAGCAACTCTTGAAAATTGTTTAGTCTTTAAATACTCACGAATAATAATCGCCTTCTTAACAGCAGGGATATTATTGTCTTCCATATTACCAGCACGTTCAACACGAACCTTGTCAATATCGAAACCATGCTTACGGAAGGTTGCTAGAAATTTGTCACGATTATCAAAGTTCGCTCTAGCAGTAACAATGATAACTTTGTTCAAAGGGTTTCTGTCTGTAGCGGAAACCAACTTGCTTGCTGTATTTAGCATCTTAGCGATTGGCTTTGATTCTTTATAAAACTTGGCAGCATCTTTGAATTCAGAAAAATCGAAGGACTCACCAGCCCCAAGTTTGTAATTATTAAACTCTTGGTTGGTCAGCTTCTTTAGGACTGCGCCATCTTTTTTAACAGCGATCTGGGCAGTGGTATGGAAGAGGGTATCGTCAATATCGAATATGGATAGACGACCTAGACTTTCTTCTTCTTTTAGTAGATATTCTTTAAACCTCATACCTTTATTATACCTGAATTCTGAATTATTGTAAAGTATTCCCCTACGGTTTGTAGGGTTATTATTTTATTAACTAACCTTGTAGTGGACAGAGGAAAAGGCATTCATTTTCTTCGCTGCCAGATACATTTTTTTGTATATCGCTGCAGGGTTTGACGCTGTTTCTAATGCGTAAATATAATACAAAAGAACCACTGCTCGTTTGACTTCATATTCTGACATCACATCAGTCATGCCAGAAACCTTAACCATTTTGAATTGATCCTTAGCTACGTAGGCAGCAAATTTCTCATAGAACTTTTGATTACCCATAGCCTTAATTTGAACAGCAACAGTTCCTGCTACCTTTGACACTTTCTTCATATCATCAGTTACAGTAATCATTCCTGGGAATTGAGTGTTTAACATGTCTCTAGAAATAGCGCCATCCCAAACTTTTGCTGTCTCTGGTTGTCCTTCGCCATATGTATTAAGTTCATTAGATTTACCACGTGGTCTAAATCTGAACCTATAATTTACATCATCTTTAAATACTTTAAACTGAGGAAGTAAATCGAAATAAGAATTAGAAACTTTATACTCGAACTTTTTCCATGGTTTGGTATAATTGATGTTCTTAATGTATTTTGCATCAGTCTCAATCTTAGAAATTGTAGCCTTTGGACCAGCAACCTTTTTCAGAGAGATACCAATAATTTCTTTAGAAATAAATTTATCTTCAACAAATTTGTTTAGGTCATCGATACCAGCACTCTCAGCGAGAAGTTTTTTATAAAGCGCATCAACAGTTGTTCCTAACTTTGATATGCTTGTTTTCTTAACTGCCCATATGTCTGATGGGTTCCAGTTATCTTTACTATCAGGAAGAACTTTTGGATCAGTTATCTGATTCAGGAAAGCAGGTTTCTTTGCATTACTGTCACGATAGAATTCATAACTTTTCATGCTAGACTTTGGTATAACAGTTAGAATAGCATTGATAGTTTTCTCAAAGGACTCATGCCATGTTTTATCAAAATCAAACTTAACTGTCTTATTGATTAAATCTTTGGTTGGCATTTTGCCATTGTTAGCGATATACTCCAGACAGAATCTAGTTCCATCTTCTTGTTGAGCAGTTGTAGGTGTTTTAGAAGAAAGCGCATTACCTTCCTGATCTATAACATTCTTGTAACCACCACCAGATTTATAGATGTTTACTTTATCTGCGCCAACTGTAATTAAAAACTTATTGTCTTTTTGATCAGTTACCTTAGCAGTTTTGATTGTGCTGATCTCAGAGATAGCAGCGATAAAACTTTTGGGGTCAACAATTTTTAGCATTGGAACCCCACCTGTTATTTTTCCATCATCTGTTTCAAGAAAGGTAACAGCAGCAAAATCTTTTAATTTAGGAATGATGACTTTCAATGCTGGCTTCTTATCCACCAGCATATTAAATCCTGCCTTACCCTGAAAATATAACTTTGCCATTTAGATTAATCGTAATCTTTCATCGACTTCTTAATATCTTCTGGACTATGGTGAGCACGCCCAGCAAGTTTCATAACTGGAGCACTACTGCCACCTGCGTGTGAGCTGTGCAATAGTGTAGTTTTCACACCCTTCGGTGATGTATGGTGCCAAACCTTATGGTGACCACCATTGTCATCTTTCCACTCATGCGTTGGTGGATTTGATTTAGTGTGCTTTACATGCGCTGCGCTTGCTTCATCGCTGTCGCCAACATCAACTGTTTCTTTCAGTGATGGTTTGTTTTTTAGATACTCTAATGTTGCATCAACTAAGATACTCATTTTAATCTCCTTTGAATAATGGATACCTGTAAGTTATTTAGGTCGTTTACATGCACGAAGTTTTCGTTCGTACTTTCGATCCCACTTAGAAACCTGCTGAATTATCTTTGGTATGGCTTCGTTGTTGCGGAAGTCATAGTCAAATGTTCTGAGGATGTAGTGGAGGGTTTTAGAATCACGTTTCTTCTTACAACGTGTCAGCAGTTCGCTGATAGTGATGTTGGGTCGTTTTATTTTAAAGTCGAGATAAACGCAATGAGCATACGCTTGAATCTCATCAAACTCAGAAAGGTATTTTCTCTCTTCAGTTTTTTTTGATGTCTTGGCTTTCTTGTATGGGACAACATACCCAGACCATTCATCGCCACGTCTATCATATTGCATGAAGTGTATCAACTCATGCATCTGTGTCTGGATCAATCTATACTTGAAAGATTCCCATGCGTCATCGGTAAATTGAAATTTGTTGTAGTCTTTCTTGCCGTGGATTATCAGAGTACATTGTCTAAACTCCGCATCATATTCACCACCGACAGCCATGTAGTTCTCATACACTTTGGCTTTTGAAAGTTCTGGTCGCCAATCTATTTTAGTGCGCCATTTTTTGAAGTAGTTTGTTAGACCTCGTTTATCGTTGCGATACTTGTCTAGGTCTACCCACACTTTTGCAGGAATGAGTTTGGCTCTAAATGGACGCTCATAAAAATTGAGCATCTCCATCCAATCGAAGTTGAGTTCTTTGAGGAAGCGCATGGTAAAATTATACTCCCCGTGGCAAAGTTAGAGTCCACCACATATTTAGGGTTTAGCATAATTTTACAATGTAAAAAGGACTGGAGCCTCCATACCCTTCTCCCAGAAATACAACTCTACTTCTGGTGGTAGTTTCTTCCTCATTCCTCTAAGAACCTTTTTGTTGTCCTCATAGTGTCGTTGAACCCCAAGTTCCAAAACTTTGGAAGTCTTGTAGTTTACAACATTTTCTACAGTTCGTGTATCCGTAAGTAAGTGGAAACTTAGGACACGTCCAGTATAGTTTTTATCCAGCCATTCTTTTGTGATATGGTGGATTTTTGATTCAGCCTTCCTAGCTGAGATGGCATGGAAGGTTTCCTCTACTGGTTCAATAAGACGTTCCGCAGACGCATACCATTCATAAAGAAAATCTTTACGTGCACGACGTTGCTCGCCATTCATCCTACCCCACTTTGTTTCGTTAGCAGGTGGTTGAGCAGCGAGAACACCGTCAATATCATAAGATACTATCATAGGAAACTTAGATCTATCTTGTCTGTATTTAAAATATACTGTTTCTGCGCCAGCCAAATCTTCTCACGTTTCTCAACTGAGAGAGAAGCAAACTTCTCGATCGCTTCCGCATTATCAGCAGGAAAACACCAAACCAATCCGTTGTTACCTTGTGGCGCACAGACAGGAATGCCAGCATAGACAGCATGGTAAGCACGACCAGTACGCCAGCCTGAACGCTTATGCTTGTCGTCATAAACAGCAAGACAGCCATGATACTTCTGATAGAAAGCACGTCTATCTCTTTGCTGTGGATTCTCAACGATATTCAAACCAACGTAGTCTGACCATTCAGTTTCCTTACCTGCTACTTCAAGATATGATGACTTTGTATATTCTTTGAAGTGTTTAGTGCGACCATTTGGGCGACCGATATAAACTACCTTCTCGATTGAACCAGCATGAAAGTTTGCGAAGTCCATACCTGATGCCATCGGTAAGTCAATAGTAGTTGAACCTTCGGGACACTTTAGGATGGTAGCAACTTCAGATGGCACTGCAGCATTAGCTGCGATAGTCCAACGTGACCAATCTTCATCAGGCAATAACTCCCAAAGGAATGGTAGGTCTGGATCATCGTTAAGAAATACAATATTACCTTTGTGCGCTTTGATCATCTCGACAGTTTTATCCCAATACTTCTGATAGAACTGTAGGTTAGTACCACCAAACTCAAGCGCAAGTGTATCACACTCTTGGTAAGTATCAAAAGATTCAAAGCCATCGTTGGCTGTTGCTTCAGTTGGTTCTGATAAAGGGATGATACGCATACCTGCGCCAAGTACGTTCTTAAAAAATGCTACACGTTTCTCTACCCATGCACCACGAATACCATTCTCTTGGTTAGTTAAACCAATCTTACCTGATACCCTGCGATAGCCAATCTTCTTTCCTGTGTTACTAGAGTTGGCTGAGTAGAACCACTCTAGTAACTTTTCTTCACCTAGAAACTCATGTAATGACATATTATGTTATCCTAAAAAGTCTGCGAGAGAACCAGCACTTGCCTTTGGATGATAAGTGTGAAGCATATGTTCCCCACCTTTCTCACGCAAGAAGTCATACCATTCTTCCTCTTCCCACATTCCTGGAGAAACACCATTCCACAATTTCTTATACAAGCGATGCTCAGTATTCAAGCGACGTTGCTCAACGTATTCAAAACGAAAATCTTCATATTCTTTGCTACCAAGTTCTAGCATTTTTTCACGGAAGTATACAACCAAACTTACACGCTCTGAACCTTCTTCGCAAACAATAGGTGTATTGCCATGGATGATTTCGTGGTTATTAACCAACAACAAGTCACCTGGACGCACGTTAACAGCCATACGGATCTCAGGGAAAATCAAATACCCACCTGAGTAACGACCATCGTTAGATAATGTCAACAGATTTGAGAGACCAGAATCCAAATCACCAGCATCACGATGAGCAGCAGTACGGAATGTTTTGTTCACCGTAACTGTTGTAAATGGTGTTTCTGGGATAAGGAATCTAGAATCAATTTTCTTAGCTGCTGCCATTTGATTACCATATCTCCAAGGCAACAACTCAGCAAAACCTTTAGCCAAGTGCTGTAAGAATGGGTATGCCATTTTAAACTTATCAAAGTTGTCTCTTGTATAAGTTGTAGCACGACCATAAGGGATACGTGGATAGCGATCAAACCAACCAGCGATACCAGAATCAACTGGATTGCCATAAGATGTTTCGCTAATCATCTTCATGGTTTCTTCACATGACTTAGCACGTTCTTCTGGCGTCATAGTTTTGATGGAATCAACCCACTCATCAAAATTAAATTTACCACGGAAACGTGAGATAACCCAAACATTGTTTTTGCCAGAGCCAAGTGCCTTTAAACGTGACTCTGCTGTTGGATATTTTGAACGAACATTTTCAATTGGGTCTCCAGAAAATAGAGATGCCTTGCGACCATCAAGAAGCGCATTAATCATTTCTTCCTGATAGTTAGTAACCCACTCACGTCCTTCACCATTAACTTGTGTTCCAGCTTTAATACCTGAAGCCAAGCCACGATTCTCTGTTCGTTGAGCAGCTTCTCTTAGTCCATGATATGCTGCGTCTTGTTCTTCTTTAGTAAAGAAGTTCTTACGGAATTTGAAAGCGATCTTCTGTTCGTTTGGCGCTTCACCATAACCAACTGGCAAATAGCAATCAGTATCTTCCTCGATTAGAATATCATAATTTGATTCATCAAGAAACATACCCATAAGATTTTCACAATCATGTTTAGTTTCTGCTACAATAACTCGTGTCATAATAGTATCCTTTAAAAATTAAACTCTGCGTCTATTGTTTTTGTTTTTCTACTTCTGTCGAAAAGTGGAGTATCATCACCGATATCTTCCTTAGTATATGTATTCGACTTTTGATTTCCAACATTAGACTGAGCACCCACTTCAACATTATATAACTTCATTTTACTTCTGTCAACCCCAATTACAAACCTTTTATAATTTCCAGGATCCGCATAACGATTCTTGAGTTGCTTAACCATAATCTGTCCAAGTTCCTCTAGTTCTTCAGTAGAAACTAAAGCAAGCATTAAGTCTGCTGTTGCTGGAAGACCAAACGATTCAGAAGTATCTTCCAATCCAGGATCGCTATTTGTAAAACCACTTCGTGTAGTTTGAGTAGCAGAAACAATAGGAACATTGTATTCACCTGCCAGTCCACGAAGTTCTTCAGCGATGGACTTAATATATGTATATGAGTTAACACTAGCACCCAACTTTAATCTTGATGAAGCGCAGATATTCAAGTAGTCAACGAAAACAATATCTGGTTTAAATTCACGCTTCATCTTTAATTCTTCAAGCAATGCTCTGAAGTGACCAGAGTGAGCAGAAGCAGTAGGATATTCTTTGACAATCAATTTACCTTGCGTTTTGCTTTGAACCTTTTGAACACGACGTTCAAATAATTCTCTATCAACAACTGCAAGTTCATCCATACCAAGATTAAGCAAGTTCGCATCAATACGTTCAGCAATACGTTCCTCTGCCATCTCCATAGTGATATAGAGAACATTTCTACCTTGCATTAGAGAAGTCGCTGCGACGTGACACATAAACAAAGACTTACCCACACCAGTACCAGCGAGGATAATGTTTAGGGTCTTTTTAGACAATCCACCTTTGGTGATTGTATTGAGCATGTCGAGGTCGAATGGAAGTTTTTCTTCGACTCTATGGTAGAAGTCCCATCGAGCTTCGAAGTCTTCCAGATAATCGTGACCAATGTGATTATCAAAAGAAACAGCAAGAGCATCAGACAACAATGAAGGAATGGCATCCTGTTGTCTTTGTTTGTCTTTTCCTTCGATAATTCGAATAGAGTCCATAATAGCATTATAGACAGCCCTTTGCTTACAGAATGATTCTGTTTCAACTTCTAACCAATCCTGTACGGTATCAGTTGGCGTCAACTCTGAAATATATTGTTGAAGTTCTTTAGACTCAACTTCATTTATATCTGTTCTGTTGCCAACTTCAATAGCAAGGATTTCATTTGTTGCTGGTTTGTTAAACTCACTGAAGAATTTAATAATCTCAGTCGCAAGGATTTTCTCCCTGCGGTCTGAGAAATATGTTGGATCTATGTGAGGTAATACTTTACGACAAAAATTTTCATTATGAACCAGATTCGCTAGAATCGTTTTTTCTATCCTCATCAACACCACCTGAATAAACAATTGAATTATTTTTTAGTCCTTCTTCAATCAAATGATGAAGGATCTCACCTACAGTTTGCTCGAAGGCTGGCTTGTCAAACTTTTCGTCTTCAATAACATTATGCATGGTATATTCAAACGACAACTTTGCAGACGAACCATCGGGCATTTCTGATACTTCTACCTTACCGTACTCATAAATTATACCTGAAAATTGACCACCTGTCAACTCTACAGTATAGATTGCAGTATCATTTGTGTGTTCAATCAGCTTGAACGGTGTCATCTTGTAACTCCTCATCAACTTCTGATGTATCCAATGTTTCATGACCAAATTTATATTTCTTTGCAGTATACTCATTAATTTGCTGCAAGATATCTTTGGTGAAATATTTTTCTGGATCTTCAGAGATATGTTTACCAAACACTTTCTTACCGTCAGGAAGTTCGATACGTCCACCTTGTGACTTCCAAATACCTGCCTCAACTGCTAAGTCAGTAAGACCATGATAACGATCTAGACCAGATGAGAATGATAGTTTAGTTTCTACCATTGATTGCTCTTTAGTAAAACGTGATTTCTCAAGTTTACATTTAATGATGTTGCCGATAACTTCAGTACCATCTTTGTCCTTAGACTTAGAAAGGAAAACAATAGTTGAAGCAGCATACTTAAGACCATCACCACCACCCATAGTCTTAGTTGGAACATAAGCACCAACTACAGCGTAGGTATGATTAGTAACAATCATAGCAATATCAAGTTTAGCAAGTTTCAAAGAAAGAACACGGAAAGCGCCACGAACTAATTGAGCACGTGTCATATCACGTGTCTCTTTACCTTCGGCAATATCTTCCATCTCTTTAGATGTAGAAAGCATACCCAATGAATCTAGACACAATAGTAATTGTGGGCGATCATTCTTTGGTCGTTTCTCATATGCATCAAGAATCTTTGTTGCTTGAGTGCGGAACTCTTGGACAGTCGATACAGGAACAATAACAAATCTACGTGTATCAATACCACGCTCTGTTAACATATCACGTGTCAACGCTCCCTCAGTTTCAAAATATACAACTCCTGCTTCTGGATTGGCTTGTAGAAAGTTCTTACATATCCCGAGGGCGTAGAAGGTTTTTCCAGTTGAACTTTCTCCTGCAAGTGCTGTAACCTTATTAGAAGGAAGACCGCCAAAAATAGAACCACTGAGTAAAGCATTGAACGCATAACTACCAGTGTCAATGAAACTAGCAGTGTCGCCCACAATGCCATCATCAGCCAGTCCAGCATACTCATTATCAAGTTCCTTTACGATTGTCTTTAAAAAATCCATGTTCTTCTCCGTATATGTTTATATGTTTAGTATATAATAGTTTGTGTTAAATGTCAAGTTATTTGCACCAAGATTGTTTTGCTTCTCCAAAATATTCTCGTGCAAGACCTTTCTCAATAAGTTGAGCACGTAAACTCTTGCCATCTAGGATAACGTCTCCAAGGACACGACCACCAAACTTATCCCATGACATCAGAGCAACTTTAACTTGCTTTGCTTCTGCAACTGCTTTCTTTGTAAAAGCAGTAGCTTCTTCACCACGCTGCGCTTCACTTGGACATTGTGCACGTGAACCCTTTTCTGGAGTATCAACACCAAAGATACGAACACTCAAAACAGGTTTAAGTGGTGGTGGCAAAAACTTTGCTTCAAACTCAACGGTATCACCGTCTTTAACTTTTGTAACTTTCCAGTCATATTGAACACTTGGTTGTTCTTTTGCTTGCGCTGGAAGCATGAGTGCTAGGAAAACAAATCCTACTGCGTAATATAGTTTCTTCATCCAAAAAACTCCTCTAAATTAGATTTCTCTTCGATTGACCAACCGATTGGTTGGATAAGACTTTCAAGTTGTTCAAGAAAAACTTTCTCAAACATCAATTCATAGTCAACGTATTTATGTAGGTTAAGCTCTTTTGGCAACTCACCAGCAAAGGCAACCACGTTTTCTTGAATGGTATTTGGAACCTTTAAGTAAACAAACTTAATTTTATCACCATCACGAATCATTGGATATTTCTTATCCAACTTATTTTGTTTAACATAGTGGTTAAACAAGAGAGCACCTCGCACATGAATCGGTGTTCCCTTTTTATATATTGTAGAAGAAGCTGTGTATTCTTTTAGACCATTCAATCCACGTGGGAATGCAATCTGCTCAACAGGCAACTCTTTAAACTGAATGCGGAACTCATTAATAAACTTATGCAATTTACTTTCATCCGCAGCAAGAATTACTTTCAACACTTCCTTCATCTTAGAACGGATAACTTGTGGTGTTGAAGATTTCACCATCTCTAGACCCATAACTTTCAATTTGGGTTGAGCATACTGAACACCCTCAGAGTTATGCACATTCAAGATATATCTTTTCTTAGCATTCCAGATAGCTGTGTCTGCCAATACTTCTCGTTTCATTTGCATCTTCTGAGCATAAGCATTCATATACTCAGCAAGTTTTTGATAGGTTGTATCTATGAAAGGTTGGAAGGCATCCTCACAGATTTTATCCATGTATTTAATTTTTTGTTCATCTGTTTTCCCAGCGCAAGTATGCTCAACCAAATCTTCAAGCGATAGGTAGATGGAATCAGTATCAATAGCAATGACATAATCTTTGTCTTCAGTCTTTAAAATCTTATTCATATATTTGTTAAACTCGTTAGCCATCCAACGGATAGATAACTGCCCAGATGTTGTGATACCTTCAGCAATCCTCACGTCAAAGTAACGGAAGTATTGATTACCGATCGCACCATAAGCTGAGTTCAAAGCAATCTTCATAGCCATCTGCAGATTGTTGAGTCTTGAGATTTCTTTCAGTAGGTGAGTCTTTGACTTATCGTTCTGATACTCTTGCTCGACTTTCAACATCTGCTTTTTATACTTAGAACGATTCACATACATTTGCTCCATCAACTCTGGCATAAAACCTCTTACGTCTTTGCGATAGCACCAGCCATTTGCGCTGACTGCTAGATCTTGCCTATGACCATAGGAAGTATCAACTTCTTTGGTTAGAAGTTTCTCAACGCTGATGCCATGGACTTTTTCATCAGTCAATGTTTCAGGACTCATGTTATACTGCATAATCAAATGCGGATACAAGCTGTTCAAGTCAAAGGAAGCCACCCAACGATGAAGACCAAGGATTGGATCTTTAACAAACGCACCTTCAAATGCTTCAGTTTTATTTGTTCGTGTCTTCTCAGGGATGACTATGTTTCTCTGACGTAGGTGGTTATAGATGATAGAATCCCACATACGTACTTGAGAGAAAACATCCTCGTAGTTAATCTTAGCGTTGTAAGCCATAGTGATTAACAACTCAATCAACTTCATTTTATCTTCAAGTCTGTCAACAAGACGTGTATCATGAATGTTATACTTAACGAAAAGATCCCAATGCTTAGCATAGAAGTCACGGAAGTTATCTTCAGGATTCTCTAATTTGTTTTCGCCAAGTTCAACGAAAGCGATGTGATCCAGTTTATATGATTCTTGTGCAGTATACGTATACTTCTTATAAAGATCTAAGTAATCAACAGTAGATACGCCAACCATATCATAACAAATCTCTTCGTTACCTTTGACATGAATTCTGCGTTCATTAACGATATCCCATGGTGACATCTTCTTAGAGAAACTGTTACCAAGGACTTTATCAATCCTGCGAACAAGATAAGGGATATCAAAGAAGTTGATATTCCAACCAGTGATAATGTCAGGGGATTGTGTTTGCCAGAAGATGAGAAATTCTTTTAGTAGAGAAGATTCATTTTGGCATTGAATATAACGAACACCTTCTGCGCCAGCAAATGGACGTGAGCCGAAGGTAGTAATTTGTTTTGTGAAGTTATCTTGTATAGTGATTAGAAGAACTTCTTCCGCAGCAGATTCAACATTAGGGAAACCACTTTCAGCACCCACCTCAATATCAATAGAGAAAATTTTAATCTTCTCAATATCCCAGCGAATGTCATTTGAGTAACTATCGCTGATGTATTGGTGAGCATAGTTTGCGTTGCCATATACGCTGAATCCATCTACCTCTTTGTATCGTTCAATAAAGTCACGTGCTTCATTAATGTCACCAAACTTAACTTCGCTTACTGGTTCACCAAACAAGGTGCGCCACTCACTAGGTTTATTTGATTTGATATAGAGGGTTGGAGAAAAATCAATTTTAGTTTTGTATGGGTTGCCGTTCTTGACTGCACGAACAAGCAACTTGTTCCCATACTTAGTTACGTTTGTGTAAAATTCCATTTATACCCCATAAAGTAACATCATCGCATCAAGCGCACAGTCATGCGTAGGATGATGTTTAATCACATTGTGTCTTCCGAATGTAGGATGGTTCACATCCGCATAACCATTCTTAGAAGTAGAACATAGAATATCAACTCCAGTTCTAACATCTCGCCAATCATTATAAGGCAAAAGACGTTCTGTGTCAAGTTTTAAGCAAAGACTATCAATAACCATTTGGTCTAAAGAACCACGTGCCCAAATTTTAGCTGGACCATATTTCTTGATGTAGTCTTTTAATTTGTTGATTGCATCGATCGGATGTAAGTCATCTGGCGCTGGATCGAAACTCAGCTTTCGAATGTGAGGGTGAATTTTACTCCACCATTCGAGTGTGTCTTTAGAAACTGTTCTTCCATACTTTTCGATTTGAACCTTACTATCAAACTTTACAAACAAAGATTTGTTTAGTAGGGTATCATAATCGTCGCCTTCTTCGAAGTAGAGAATGGCAGCAGATAGAACAACAGAAGTGGACTCAATATCAAGAGTCTCAATGTCAAACATATACATTATAAAACACCCATAGAAAAATCTCAGATATAATAATTATACCTGAGATTCTAATTAAAAGCAAATTTAAGAAAGTTGGATACTTGAGGTTGGCATAGTATTTGCAATTTCTATACCAGAACCGTAGATGCGGTTATATTCGTTGACCATCTGTACGTCAGGTTCACAGTCGGCTGCGATAGCTGTCTTGTAAACATAAACTTTTGCAAACTCTGCGTAAGCCATATATGGAGCAAGCGCAACACTAAACTTACCGTCTGGTGTTTGACGCATTAGAATTACTGCTGGGGATTTTAGAATGATGCCTGTAGCATCTGAAGATTCTTCGCTGCCGATTACTTCTTCACCTGTTAACAACTTAAAAATTTTCACTGTCATAGTTATCCTGTTCAATTAAAAAATCAATAAAACTCGATGCTTCATTAAAATCGGTGAAGTATCTTGAGAATACCTGCTCTTGGTAAAAGCAGTGTTGCGCAACAAGTAACACGTACTTGTCACGGAATACAGATATCTTTAACAACCAGTCTTTACGACGGACTGTTTGAAAAGAGATCATATCTTTGGAGACTTTTGCTTTCATCATATTCTTATTTATGATGAAGAGGGAGTCTCCTCCCTCTTTTTTTAAGACTTAGGTGTTGGTTGGGTTTTACCGTTTACCCATTCCCAATCATCATCTGTCATTGGGATCCAATTAGTCAATTCTATGCCCCTTGGCATAGGCAGCAGCCTTTGCTTTGCGTGCTTCGATAATTGACTCGATCATGACATTGAAGAATGTCTTACAGAGTTTCAGCAGCTTTGTCATATGCTTCTTCCTGTAAGAGTTGTTTACCTTTACCTGTCTTTACTGGCACTTTCTTTGCCTTTCTTTCTTCTGGTACTAATTGATCTAGAGCGATCTTTAGAATACCATTGAAAAGTTCAGCGTCTTTAACTTCATACTGATCACCGATAGCCCACGCACGTGTGAACGAACGATTAGCAATACCTTTGAACAAGTAATCAGTGCCCTCTGGTTCTACCGATTCAGAGTTACCCTTGACAACTAATTTGCCACCATCGATAGTAATGTCGATTTCATTTTGTGCGAAACCTGCTACAGCGATTTCAATCGTGTAGGTATTACCGTTCTTGCGAACATTGAATGGTGGATAGTTAGGGATATTCTTAGTGAGTTCGTCATGCAATGCTTGCATCTTTGAGAATTGCTCATCAAAGCCAACAAAGACTTTATCAAATTCTTTGAAGTGTTCACCAAAAATAGTTGGAATGAATTTGTGTACCATAGTTTTTTCTCCTATTAAGCGAGTTGAAAAACTCTCAAGCAATTCCCCGAAGGCAAATTGAAGAGAGCCATATTTAAAATGCTGGTTACGAGATCCAGCGACATCGTGCGTCATGTCCGCTTTATCACGCTTCGTTCCATAGCGGTCCTAAGGTGAAGTCTTTACGTTCCCATCCCGATTGGGACATAAATTATTTATAATGAAAAACCCACCGAAGTGGGTTTCTCTATATGTTTTTTAAACGCAATCGCCCAAACTTTCGAGCCAGCGTTCCAAATCAGACTTATCTGTTTGCAACATACATCGTTACTTCGAAACCGAAACGCATTTCAGTAGCAGCTGGTTTTGTCCACATAATCATTCTCCTTAATTAAAGATACGGAAATATTATCCGTATAATTATATAGAAGAAAGAACAAAAAACACGCTAATGAAAATCATTAGTTTGAGGTAACTGAAACCTTTATTTCTTCTTACCGATATTGTACTTTGGAACAAGTTCCCAGTCATCTTTTTCTTTGTAAGAGACAACTTTAATTTGAGAAAGGGATGCTTGCGGTTCAGCTTTAGCTGGATGTAAAATCTTTAATAGACCCCAATCCGCCAACAACTTTGCAATAGTATTTCTTCGCTCAATATCGTTTGATGTGATATTAGATTCTTTGCCATCTAACGCAAAGAGTTCTTTGAAATGGACAATGAAGTATCTACCTTGCTTATGTAATATATGGCAAGATTGATAAAGTTTCTTGTCTTTTCTTGATGCGATTCCGATTCGTGTTAGAGTTTCACGAATCTTTAAGAAATTGTCTGGTTCGTCTAATAGGACTTCCAACATAGAGTCGGCTGTCCAATCATAATAGATCATCTCAACGGTCATTATCTTCCACCTTTGTTTAATCGTTCTTCAATATTTTTCAATTGGTCTTGAGTTAGTAAACTCAAAGCCACTGTCGCTTTTTCACTAGAGTAGCCATAGTACTCCATGACCAAGGAAAGATCTTTGGACACATCTGCTTTATGCCACTTTGAGAATCTTTTTTTCTTGGTAATACTATTTAGTAAATATTGAAATTGCCATTTCTTAGGTGCGTCGTAAAGACGGTTCATCTCGTTTGCCTGCATAACTGTATCGGCAAAGTAGGATAAACCTTTATTGACCATAAAAGCATTATACTCTTTTACGTTCTGAGGATCTTTCTCCAGTAGATCTTCTTTGGTTAGATTGATAGCGTTGAGGAAGTCAAATGGGGATAATTTACTCATTATTAAACCCCACTTGTCTTAGGTTTTCTTCATTGGCTGAAAATTTCTTATTAGGAAACCTGTCATTTAAGACTTTACTGATATCTTTTTTAGTCTTACCCTGAGCCATGAATGATGAGTCGTCTTCGTTATAAACAAAGAAAGTATCATTAACCCTTTCAATCTTTACACGAATAGTATTCTCTTTCTCATGTTCCTCAAAGGCATCCATAAGTCCATCAAGTTTTTTGATGGCTTCTCGTTCACGTGCTTCATAACCACGTTTGAATCCTGTAAGATACACCAATGCTACAATAATAGCCATAACAAAAAATTCAAGCATGATTACCTCACTTAAACTTACATGATGTCATAATCTCCGTCATCGCTGCCATGGTATTAAGTTCTTGGTTGGCAACAAAAGCAGACTTGTATTGATAGTCCGCAAGAATAACAACAAGTTGGGGGATACTTTTTGGTTCAACATATTCTGACGCAGTAGTATATAGTTGGTCAAATAAACCAGCTGTATCCATATCAGAATTACGTGCGACCCATTTGCGCACTTCGTTGAAGTTCATACCCTTAAGATTGGCAATTAGATCTTTGAATGATTCTTCAGAAACACTTGACAGAATATCTGCATCGATAGTTCCGCTAACACTGTATCGTTGTAGTTCATTAAGAATGCGACGATAGTCAGGGAAGTGCTTCATAATCAATTCAGCAACTACCTTAGAATCAAAAGCAACTTTCTCTTCCGTAAGGATAGCAGAAACTCTCTTGAAGAATTTACCAGCGATCTCTTGCTTTTCTTTTGCGTCAATCTTAAACTCTACAACAGCACAACGACTGTGGAGTGGTTCAATGATTCGATTCTTAAAGTTACATGTAAAGATGAATCGGCAGTTATTAGAAAACTCTTCGATAAATGCACGCAACGCAGGTTGAACAGAATCAGCATTCATATAGTCTGCTTCATCAATAATAACAACACGCTTACGTGCGTCAAGAGAAACAGCTGCTGCGAAAGATGTAATTGTAGTTCGCAGAGTGTCAATCTTACGACCTTCATCAGATCCGTTAATCACAATATACTCAGCACCAACTTCATTACATAGTGCCTTCGCTGCTGTCGTTTTACCTGTACCTGCTGAACCGCAGAACAGGAAGTTTGGAAGTTCACCAGATTGGATAAACTCTTTGAATGTATTTTTCAAACCTTCAGGCAAAATACAATCATCAATTTTTTGTGGGCGATATTTCTCAACCCATAGATACTGCTCACGTTCACTCATAATAAAAACTCCATAAGATTAGATGGCTTGTAATCGCCAAATTGTTCACCAAGTAATTCTATTTCACTATATATCAAATCAATATGCTCGTGTGTCTTTTTCTCTGCTTCCATTTTATCAAAGTCTTTTTGTTTCTGAAGTATCAAATCTTTCACTTTAGAAACATTTTCAGGCTGGTGAATAAAAAGAACATTGACAGGATGGCTACTAGTGTTGGCATCAAATAAAGAAAACACAAAAGCATCTGCAGATAGTAGTTTATCTAATTTCTTAGACAAGTCGATTTGATACTTACTACCATATACATTGTAATCGTTTGTCTTCTTACGCTTCCGTGTCTTAACAGATTTCTGTTCTATATGTACGAGATTTAATTCAGGACATACACCATCAGCGCCATATCTACCAGCCAACTTTTTGATTGAAGGGTAATGTGCTTTAAGGTAGTCAAATGTTAAGACCTCACGCCAAGCATAATTGTCAAATGGATTATATCCATACTTACCTTTAAAATCATCAATTGATTCTAAAATGTTTAGTAGGTGTGCGACTTCATCAGAATTCATAATAAAGTAAGGGGAGTTTCCTCCCCTGTTTTTAGAAGTCGAATGTAGTATCTGCTTCAACTGCTACGTAGTAAACAAGGTCACCACCTGCTGCTTTGAAGCGAGAGATTTTCTTCTTAGATACAGACACCGAATAATCTCCTGGCAACATTTTTAGGTTTTCAACTTTCAAGAACACGTTGAATGTTTTATCAGTTGCGCCAAGTTCAAGAGAATAGGTGTTCAATGCTGGGTTCTTTTTATCAAGAACAGTTGCGGTGATCTTTGAACCATCACCAGAAATAGATAAGTCGCTACCACGAAGAATAGAAGATGTCTTCTGAATCATCGCAAGGTTAGATGCACTTACATTAAAGTCAATGTCGCTGTCAGGAAAAACGATTTCCTTTTGCGGTGTTGTCAAAACTGAAGCATCTGCTGCGCCAAACTTGATACTGTTTTTATCCTGCTTGATTTTAACATCAGAGCCACTGAACGCAAAATCTGGATCCTCAAATAATGATACTGCACCAAGGAACTCATTCAAATCATAGATACCAAAGTCATTTGGGAATGATTCGTCAACAGTTACACTTGCCATAACATTCTTATGGGCAGTGATAGTTGCAAGTCGATTGCCTTGCTTAATCATCAAGTTTGGATTGATATTTGCGAAGTTCTTAAGCAACTCAATCGTCTTTTTACTAATTTTCATTTAAATCTCCATTCATAATAAACACAACCATGTATAAAGTATACCTCAAAATTAAGGTAAAGTAAAGTTAATCTTCACGATTTCCAAACAACTGTAACAGTGCCAAGAAAATATTGATAAAATTCATATACAAACTCAAAGCACCTAGCACTTCATTCTTACCATCATCACTGTCATAAGAAACCATATTCCTAATGTTCTGGGTATCATATGCAGTCAATCCAAGAAAGATGATAATAGCCAATGCCGAAATAACCATAGCACCAACGCTACTACCAATAAAAATATTGACAACACTTGCGATGACAATAGCGATTAGTCCAATGAACATAAACTGCCCAAGACTAGTCAAATCTTTCTTAGTAAAGTATCCATAGAAAGACATTACAGCAAATAAAATACCAGCCCCCATAAATGCGGACACAATACTTCCTATTGTATAAACAGCAAACACTGCTGCCATACTAACACCCCAAACAACAGCAAACCCACCAAGAGCAAGAAGTGCCTGTTGTTTATTCAGTTTCTCGATGCCAAATGATAGCACCAAAATAAAAACCAGTGGAGCGAATATCGTGATCCACTTCATAATACCTGTAAAGAAAAACGCCATTAGAGCAGGGGTAGATGTAACTAAACCTGCAGTGACAAAAGAAGCAGCAACAGCATAAAACATGTAGAGATAAACCCTACCCATTGCTGCATTAATAGCAGTGGCTGAACGATAAACTAAACTACTCATTTAACATCTCCTTTTGAATATTTGACATCGTGTTCATATAAGAACATCAAGCAACACATTGCATGCGCCAGATGGTTCTTTCCAGTTTCGGGATCGTTTTGTTCTCCCTCTTTCCATGCCCACAAATGCCTTTGCATTGCATCATAATATCTTCGCTTAGAGTCGGGCACGTGCTTCCAATTATCTGGTTCATATTTCTCTGCACCAAACGTAAGGAT
>Ga0315899_10001525_pt1 | contig 26379 bp, 15 predicted proteins | sample LakEriMetagenome_2_FD_203518 | JGI IMG/M metagenome (GOLD analysis project Ga0315899, IMG submission 203518) | Freshwater fungal communities from buoy surface, Lake Erie, Ohio, United States - Buoy 4 MA112 | ecosystem: Environmental > Aquatic > Freshwater > Lake | place: USA: Lake Erie, Ohio... | reverse complement strand
TGAAAATTTGGCGCTCATCCCCGGTTGTGTAGGCGCCAGTCCCATGCAAAATATTGGTGCATACGGTGTCGAAATCAAGGATGTTTTTCACTCACTCGAAGCCATCAATATAGCAGATGGAAGCATGCGTGTTTTCACATTGGAAGAATGCAAATTCGGCTACCGCGAAAGTGTTTTCAAGCGTGAACAAAAAGATCAGTGGGTAATAGTATCCGTTACGTTTCGACTGAACAAGCGCCCGGTGCTTCACACCGAGTATGGCGCCATTGAAGAGGAGCTCGACAAGATGCACCTCGACAACATTAGCATAAAAGATGTAGCCAAGGCAGTCATCAACATACGGTCATCCAAATTGCCAGATCCCAAGAAAATCGGCAATGCAGGTAGCTTCTTCAAAAACCCTGTAGTTCCAATGGATGTATATCGCAAAATTCAGGAACACCACAACAATGCACCCTGCTTCCCAATCGACGATGAGCATGTGAAAGTACCCGCAGGCTGGCTCATTGAACGTGCGGGTTGGAAAGGAAAAAACCTCGGCAATCATGGTGTGCACGATAAACAAGCTCTTGTACTGGTCAACTATGGCGGAGCAACCGGAAATCAGATCTATGATCTAAGTACATCCATCATTGAGGATGTGAAACAAAAATTCGGAATTGAATTAGAGCGCGAAGTAAATATTATCGCTTAGTTATTAGAATTTCGCGCAGGGCATGATGCGAATTTTCTTCGCGCGCTGGTTGTGCTTGTTAGCCCACTGGTATACGAGAGATACTTCATGTGAACCTGCGCTACTTGCAATACCCAACTTCGATACGGTAATATCATAGCTGTAGCCCACCTTGTAATTGCCGGCTTGGAAACCAAGCAAGAAAGCAAGTGCATCGTGATTAAAGTATCCGTACGAATTGCTCTTCATGGGCAAACCTCTATACCACATACCCAAAATCATGGGCGAAAACTCGTAATAGAAACCGAGGTCAAGCTGATCGAATTGCTGCTGTGCGAGATAGTTAGCGGCAACAACCATGTAATGATCCAACTTGCGCAACGAATTTCCTTTTAGACGAATGCGATATCCGCCATGCACCGAAAATTTGCGTGCCAATGGTGACTTTTGCGAATCGTACATAGAAACATTGGGCGAATTATTGTGAAATGCCGAAACACCTAACCAGAGTTTCGGACTGTAGAGCAGCATGCCGGCGCCCATATCATAATAATTCACCGGGCGAACAGTGCCGGCCTCCAATGAAGGTTCGTCCCCCTCTCGAATAAGTTGATCATAGAAGGTAAGTTTCTCGAAATCGATTGCCTTCTGTCCGTATCCCAACTGAAGCGCCGGACGAAAGAACAAATTGCGTTTAATGCGAGCTTCATAAGCGTACTGAACGGCAACCGTTGAAGATCGGAGCGCACCTGAACCGGCCTGATCGTAACTCACTAGCATGCCTATGCCACTATTCAGATTTGGCATAAACTGATCGAAGGTGATGTTACCGGCATTGAAACCGCCCGGAATGGCTGCCCACTGGTTTCTATACTGCATACTTACACGGCTTTGAACAGATGCCCCGGCAAATGCCGGACTAACAGCAGTCGGTACCGCATAAAACTGAGTGAATTGCTGATCCTGAGCCCACGTACTCGCAGCCAAAAGGCAGAATAGCGCTATGTTCAGGATACGATTCGTCATGACTTAGACAAGTATAGAATGTCGATTTTTCTGATTGTACGATCATTTAACAATTACGGTTACATCTCCGGCCTTTTCATATCGCTGACCATTCACAAAACGAGCATCTACCTTCCAAACATACACATCTTGCTTCACCAGTTGGCCTCGGTAATAACCATCCCAACCCTTGGCTATATCACCACTTTCATACAGCAATTCTCCCCACTTATTGAAGATCTGCAGCTTATACTCTTCTACCCCCTTGTGGATTGGGAAAAACACGTCATTATCAAGGCTGTGAATGTTGTAATAACCACTGCTGCTCTCAACTGTATTCGGTGAAAACGCGTTAGGGAACTCAATCATACCAATATCATTGGCATGTACCAAGCTTTCGAGTGTGAGTGTATCTGAGCAACCATTCTCATTTACCGCTATGAGGGTTACATCATAATCTCCTTGCTCCTGGTAATAATGCAGCGGATTCTCTTCAGTAGAAGTTTCACCATCGCCAAACTCCCATACATAGGAAGTCGCATTAGCCGAAAGATTCAAGCAATAAACCGGCTCTCCGGGTACACTGACGTTATTCGGTGTTACCGCGAATGAAGCGGTGGCATTGGCATAAACGTAGATTATTTGCTCTTGCGTCATCACATCGCTGCTGCCATCAGGACCAACTACTGTAAGAGTTACGGAATAAATACCGGGCTGATAGTAGGTGTAAATCGGATTTTCTGCTGTCGATTGATTTCCATCGCCAAAAGACCAAGTTGAAACCACTGCGTTTTCACTCAAATTGTCGAACTGAACTGTTAGTGGCGCACATCCCTGAGCCGGACCTTCGAAATTGGCAATAGCTGCAGGAGGCAAAATTTCAATGGTGCGGTAGGTCGTATCGCTGCATGATCCATTGCTTACCACCAGTTGAATAGTATACTCTCCCCAATGCTCATAGGTGTATGAACCAGGATGCATATCGTAGAGAAAAGAACCATCATTCATATTCCAGTTCGCTCCCAAATCACCGCCTACGGTAGTATTGGTAATTTCGATTGTTGCATTAGGCCATGACTGGGTTTGAGGAGTTACCTCAAATCCGGCAATCGGATTGGCAAAAACAGTTACGTTTCGTGAAATTGTATCAGAGCAACCATAATTGTCATACAACACGAGCGTAATCGCATACGTTGTGTCGTTCGTTCCCCAATTAAAAAAAGTATGCTGCGGCTCATAGGCATTAGAGAGGTCACCATCACCAAAGTTCCAAGAAACGCTTGATCCACCATCACTGATATTGTCGAAATACACTTCCAGCGGTGAACAACCTTGCTGGATAGCGTTAAAGTCCGCTTCAATTTCCGGAGCAACATCAAGCGTCAATTGATCACTGCTCATGCAACCATAATCGGTAAATGCCTGCAGTGTGATATAGAAGGTAAATACGTCGTTGGAGTTATTAATGTACTCGTGTTCGTGATATTCCGATGCATTCGCAGATGTCTGACCGGTTCCATACATCCAGTTGAAGCTATCCGCACCAATTGATCCGTTATAGAATACCGCCGTTGCCGGATAGCAACCCATTACAGTGTCAATCTGAGCAATCGCTTGGGGCGTGTGCATGACGTGAATAATCTGGGATGTAGTATCGGAACAGCCAAATATGTTTGTTGCAATCAATTCAGCTTCCATTTCAACATCATTATCGAACGGCGCATTGAACAACATAACCGGAGAAGTCGCTGAAGAAACCTGTCCATCGCTGAAATTCCACTGGTACGAAACCGCACCAACACTTTGATTGATAAATGGGGCATTGTGTGGCGCACAACCGATGGTATCGGTACTAAAGGCCGCAACAACACTCGGATAGACCGTATAGCTTACCGTTGCCTGATCAACACATCCTTCTTCAGAGGTTGCAACCAATAAGATGGTGTAAGAGTTGGTTTGGAAAGGCGCGTTCGAATAATCGTGTGCATGTGCTGTGAGCGCGATGTTGGAAGCGGTTCCATCACCATAATCCCACATGTATGTAGCAGCTCCGGTTGTGTTGTTATAGATGGTTACAGGTCCCGGTTCGCAAGCATTATTTTCAGCCAACAACAACTCCACATTAGGCAGTGCAAACACTGTTAACGGGGCTGTGTACTGCGCTTCACAACCATAGGCAGAAGTAACCAACAAAGACACATCATAAACTTGCGTTGTATCGGAAGTATTCGTGAAGTAAACAACCGGCTCTTCCATAATAGACTGCACACCGTTTGCAAAATCCCACTGATAGGTAGCGCCGTTCTCGCTTGTATTTACAAAGCCTACGCTCACCGGAGAACAATATGAACCCGGATCCTCAAACGAAGCTTCAGCCGCAGGATAAACCTGAATGATGATGTTAGATTGAGCCGAACAACCCGCAGCAGTTGATGCCGTTACTGCAACTTCAAACTCCTGTGCCTCGTTGCCGTTATTGGTAAATGTATGCGAGTGCTGAGTAGCTGACGTTATAGATGAAGTATTATCACCATAGATCCACATGTAGCTATCGGCAAAAAGCGTTTCATTACCGAACGTTACCTGCAACGGTGAACAGCCGGCATTTACACTTGCCAACACATTCATATCAGGTGTTGCGTGAATGGTCACTTGCTGATAAGCGGTATCAACACAACCAAACGCATTCGCAGCGAGAAGCTGAACGTCATACACCTCTGTTACTCCCGATATATTTGAATAGTTAGTTGTCGGATTTTGCATAATCGACATCAAACCATTACCAAATGTCCACTCATAAGAAACCGCATTCACACTTGTATTTACAAGAGCAACTTGAGCGGGCGAACAAAACTCACCCGGACTCATAAAACCTGCTGTGACCGCAGGATAAACAGTAATCTCAACACTTTGTGAGGAGTTACATCCTTCGGCAGAAACTGCAGCCAGAGTAACCTGCATCACTTCAGGATCATTAGTATTATTTGAATATGCATGCGAATGAACGATTTCTGTAGTGCTCGAAACCGCGCCATCGCCATAGGTCCAAGACACATCATCTGCATACAACGAGTTATTGGTGAACTCAATTTCAATTGGAGCGCAACCCGCATATACGTTCGGTGTAAAATCAATCACCGGTGTTGGATTAACTACCAAATCATGCATTACAGAATCAACACAACCATAGGTCGAAGTAGCAATTAACTGCACTTCGAAGGTTACGGGATCACCGCTGTCATTCGTAAAATAAGAAGTAGGCGCAGGAATGGAAGAAACCGTTCCGTTGCCGAAGTTCCACTGAAGTGAGTTTGCATTTACACTGGTGCTGTTGAATTGAACTGTTGCAGGATTGCAATAAACACCCGGCTCAATAAATCCGGCATCAATTAGTGGGTAAACTGTAAGCGCAGAAGTCTGCTGACTTGAGCAACCCTCTTCGGTTACAGCCACCAACGTAATTACAAAATCCTGTGCAATCGTTCCATTGTTTTCATAGATCACTTGCTGGATAGAGTCCGTGTTATTCGATGATGTACCGTCTCCATAGCTCCAGTACAAACTGTCGGCGCGAACACTTTGGTTTGAAATTTCAACTTGAACAGGAGAACAAGCTGCGAGTTCACTCAACGTAAATGCAGCAACAGGTGTTGTTTTCACGGTGAAGGATTGTGAGATAGAATCAACACATCCGAACACAGAAGCACCGATAAGTGTAACAGTATATGACACATCACTGTCCGTGATGTTTTCAAAAACCGAAGTTGGATTCTGAGCTACCGACTGCAATCCATTTCCGAAGTTCCATGTATAAGCACTCACATTAAGACTGGTGTTGCTAAATGCAACTGTAGCCGGTGAGCATACATCAATCGGTTGTACAAACGAAACTTCAATTTGCGGATAGATCTCAAGGCTGGTTGAGAAAGAACTCATACAACCATAAATGTTCTGAGTCGACAAGGCCACCGTGCGCACCAATGGCGTCGTGCCGTTGTTGGTGAATGTATGGGTGTGAATAGAGCCACTTTCTTGCGACACAGCTCCGTCACCATAGTTCCAATCGTATGTATCAACGTTGATCGACAAATTAGTCAGATCAACTTGCAGCGGCGAACATCCTGAAATCGCCGACGAGCTGAATTGAGCAACAGCATTTGGAAACACAGTAACCTGAGTCATTGCTGTATCAACACAACCAAAAGCTGATGTTCCAATAAGTGTTACATCGTAAACAACCGGTGCATTGGTGTAGTTGTTAAACGTGTGGTTTGGCATTGCAAAAGGTGAAGTTGATCCGTCACCAAAATCCCAGTGGTAATTTTGAACGCCACTTACGAAAGGCATATTGGCCGTTACGGGCGCACAGCCTTGGTTGCCTGTAATTTCAAAATCCAAATTCATAAGTGGATACACGAACAAGGTATTTGAAGTTGTGTCATTACAACCATTGATGTTGTAAGCGATAAGAGATACTTCATAGATATCCAGAAAACCGGTATTGTTGTAATACGTGTGCGTTGGGCTAACCAAATTTGAAGTTGAACCATCGCCAAAACTCCAAGAGTAACCATACGCATTCAACGATGCATTCTGGAAGTACGCGTCCATCGGTCCGCAGGTTGGCGCTGAGTTGTCATCAATAAAAGATGCAACGGCTCCCGGATAAACGGTTACCGATACAGTATCGGAAGTTCCACATCCGAAAGCATTCAACGCTGAAAGCGAAATTTGATAGGTTGTATCTGTAGCTCCGGTATTGAGAAACGTGTGCTGACCTGAGAATGACGTAATGATTTGACCATTACCCAAATCCCATTCGTATACTGCAGCTGCATCACTATTATTGGTAAAGTTGACAGTAAGTGGACCACAGCCCTCAACCACATCGGCTGAAAGAGAAGCTACAGGTGCGTCTTGCACAATCACAGTTGCTGTGTCATTACCTTGGCAATGCTCTGTTGTAACAAAAAGCTGAACCAGGAAACTACCGGTAGTGGTGTAACCATAGCTTGGGTTCTGTTGATCCGAATTGTTGCCATCACCAAAATCCCAAGCCCAGTCGGTGATATCATCGTTATTACCAGTAATAGTTAAATCCGTAAACTGCGCAGTTTCGCCCTCGCATAAGTTAAACACATTGAAGTCTACTTGCGGTGATTCATAGACGTGGATGGTAATATCATCCTCGGCCGAACAACCGTATGCATTCTCTACGGTAAGCGACACCTGGTAATTTCCGGGCTCAGTATAGTTTACAAGCGGAGGATCAACACCATTGAACGCCGAAGTTCCGTTATCCAAATCCCACGACCAGCTAACTGCGTTTGGGGTAACAGCGGTAAAATCAACTTGCAATTGATCACAGCCGTTTGTTTCATCGGCATTGATAGCAACTAGTGGATTTGCAAGCACCACTACATCTACCCAAGCTGTATCCGAGCAACCATTGCTGCCGGTAATGCCAACCATACTACCCACGTGATACGTTCCCGGGGTATTGTAGAGGTATGTGATGTTGCCGGAACCTGTTGTATACCATGCGTTGTTATTGCCGAATGTCCAGCGATACAAATTAGCACCGCCGGTTGACTGCTGATAGAAGGTCACCGATTCTCCCACACAAACCGTGTCAGCACTTACAGCAATTTGAGCTGATGGTGGTGGCACAATTTGAATGGTTAAGCTGGTTGAAGCAACACCGCAGAAGTTCGAGTCAGCAAGTTCTACTGTATAGGAACCAATACCGGGAAAATGCAATGTGTGTGGAAACGTTGGAGGCCATGGAGTCCAGTCAATGATGCTATCCTGACCGCTACCCCAGTAATTACCGAAGTTCCAATATTCATAACGCTGGTAGATATTACCCTGCATCAAACAATTGCGCTCAGTAGAATTCGAAAATGTTACCGTAGTATCCGGATAACACAACATAGTTGCGGAAGCAGTAATTCCTGGATCATCCAGATCCCAAATACGAATAGGATTAAAAGTCGCTGCTGAATTACCACCTTGAACAGTATTACACATGTTCTCGGCTGTAAGCGTTACTTCCGTTTCACAATCCACCGTTCCTTGCTCGTAGGTGTGTGAAATCGTTTGTAACCAGTTGGTGTGATCGAATGTCAAAACAGGTGATCCGTCACCAAAGTCCCATGTAAACTCAGTCGTTGAAGAAACGTTGGTTGATGAGTTGATGAACTCCATGGTCTGAGGAGCACATGCCTGGGTCAGACCTCCTACCGGAATTTGAATAGAGGCACTGGTTGCTTCCTCCATTACCACTGTTCCCGTTACAACGCAACCGCTAGAGGTTTCGGTAATCGTAACCGTATAGGTAGCTACCGCAGCAGTGTAAACGTGGTTTTGAAATGTCGGAGGGCTCCATGAAGCACCGCTGGTAACCGGTGAACCGTCACCCCAGTTGATGGTAAAACCATCCCAGGTGTTGGGTGTACTCAAATTGAATGAGAAGTTGTCACCGCTGCACGAGTACCAGTATGGGTGCACAGGTGTCTGACCATAAAAGTCGAAAACCCGCGGACACTGAGCTCGTGAAACGAGAGCAATGAAGACCAGAGCAACGGTCGTCAGGATGAGCTTTGTATTGGTGAATGGCTGGATCATGTCAGTTTGTACGGGGGTGATTCGAAAAAGATGCGCTATTGCTGGGTTTTTTCGATAAAAAAGACGATGGTTTAGACGAAAACAAGGAAGGAAGAGACAAAACACATCAAAAAACACGCTAATTGGACTGGATTACAGCCAATTACCGGATTCATTTCAACGAATGCAATTCCATTTTTCACACGGACCTTCTGCCTGTATTTTTGCGCCCATGCTTATTGAAGTGCTCAAATCGAAAATCCACCGCGTAACGGTTACGGAGGCAAACCTGAACTACATAGGTAGCATAACCCTCGATCCGTTGCTCATGGAAGCTGCCGACATGATAGAAGGTGAAAAAGTGCAAGTGTTAAACTGCATGAACGGTGAACGACTGGAAACCTATATCATTCAGGGTGAACGCGGTAGCGGTGTGGTATGCCTGAATGGTCCGGCAGCAAGAAAGGTAACACCGGGTGATGTCGTAATAGTTGTAACCTATGCACACATGACACGCGAAGAAGCGCTTGTTTTCAAGCCCGCCATCGTATTTCCGGATACGGCCACTAATAAACTGGCTTAGTGAACAACTTTCCGCACGGTGAGGTCAAACACCGTTCAGCGTTACTCAAATTTGGCAACAAGATTCAACGTCATTAGAAAAGCAATCACATACAGCGTATTCCTCGGACTGGCCGCCGTGCTCATGTGGGTACTTTACAAGGATGTCAGCTGGGAAAACGATTTACTACCCGCCCTTAAGTCTGTTAAGTGGCCCTGGGTTTTCGCCTCATTTCTTTTCGGATACATAGCCACAGCATTGCGCGGCCTGCGTTGGAACATTATGCTGGAGCCTATGGGTTATCACGTTCGCGACTGGTGGGCGATACATGCGGTTGCCTTTGGCTATTGCATGAACAACCTCATTCCCCGGTCAGGTGAATTGGCCCGCTGCACTCTGCTCAACAGAACCGATCAGGTTCCTGTCAACAAACTCATAGGCACCGTGCTTTTGGAGCGTATTGTAGACATTGCAATGCTTGCTTCGCTGGTATTCCTCGCTTTTGTATTGGAAACGGAAGCATTTAACTCCTTCTTCGAACATGCCGATGGAAGCAAGGGAACCACCATCCTTGTGCTTTTGGGTGCTGCAATCGCAGCATTCGCCATATTTCTGTACATGCTCAAGAAGTTTGAGCACATTCCGTTTTTCAAGAAAGTACGGGAGTTCTTTTTAGGGATGATGGATGGTCTCAAGAGTATTTTCAGGTTGAAAAGAAGCTTCTTGTTCTGGCTCTATTCATTTGGAATATGGTTCTTCTGGCTGCTAATGACATTCACTTCTTTGCTAGCACTACAAGAAACATGCGCCATGACATTGCGTCAAACCGTATTCTTTATGGCTGCCGGAAGCCTGGGCATGATGGTACCCACGCCCGGTGGAGCCGGCGCTTTTCACGGAATGGCAATTTTAAGCCTGCAGGCACTCGGATTTCCGCTCGCTGCCGGTAAGATTTACGCCCTCATTTCATGGTCCATCAAAACGACTTGGGATATTCTCGTCGGCGCGGTCAGCTTCTTGATTGCAACCACCAAAAAATAACATGCATTTTCCAAGCCATACAGCACTTCGCGATCAACTCGACAGCTGGAGAGCTGAGGGCAAGAAAATCGTTTTTACAAATGGCGTATTCGACATCCTTCACCTCGGACACGTGCGTTATTTGGAGGAAGCAAAAGCACTCGGCGACTGCTTAATTGTAGGCATCAACGATGACGCCTCTGTGAAGCGATTGAACAAAGGGCCGGAGCGCCCCATTCACGATGAAATTGCCCGAGCAGGTGTAATTGCAGCATTGCGATGCGTTGATGCTACCATCATCTTCACCGAAGACACTCCTGCAGCGTTAATCGAATTCATAGAGCCCGACATTTTGGTGAAAGGCGGCGATTACGATGCGCAGGAAACAGACCCCACGTCGAAGCGATACATCGTTGGTTCATCCGAAACGAAAGGACGTGGAGGCAGTGTTATCTGTATCCCAATTGTAGCAGGATACTCTACCACAAACGCTGTAAATAAGATTAAGAAGTCGACCGATTAATTGCTGGTAAGCAACTCCATCTTCTTCTTGATGTCTTCTATTTCGCGCTCGGTTGCCTTGATTTTCTTCTCGATGTCTTTGCGCAACGCTTCTGCACCCTTACCGGTGAAAATGCCCATGTTGTTTTCGTATTGAGCAATCTGATGCTTGAGTTTGTCAATCTTCTCACGCATGAAATTGCGCTCACGTTTCATTTGAGCCTCTCCGTTGGCACTGGTCTTCAAGTTATCAAGCTTGCTGCGGAAGTTCGACATTTCACGCTGCTCTCTATCGGCATTGATTTGACCATACTTCACATCCAGCAACTGGTTGTAGCGATCCATTACTTCCTTCACTTTGTCCTTGGGGACGAAGCCAACCGAATGCCAGCGTTCACCAAATGCTTTCAAGGCCGCGAGATCAGCACCCTTATTGCCGGTAATTTCAAGTGCATCCAACTCAGTAAGCATATCCATTTTCAGAGCCAGATTCTGACTTTGCTCTTCAATAACTTTCGAATAGTTTTCCTTTTTGCGCGCGAAGAAATGATCGCAAGTAGAGCGGAATCGTTGCCACAGTTTTTGCTCCTCACGCGGATCAGCACCACCAACAGCCTTCCATTCTTCTTGAAGGCGCTTCAAGTCGTCGGTAGCAGCCTTCCAGTCCTCACTGTTCTGTATGGCTCGAGCTCGTTCGATGAGCGCTTCCTTTTTATCTTTGTTGACTTTATAGGCTGATCTTTTTTCTTCGAAAAGGGCATTTCGTTTGGTGAAAAACAAATCGCACAAACCACGGAATTCCTGCCATACTTCTTCGTTTTCCTTCTTGCGCGCCCATCCAATCGTTCTCCACTCTTCTTGAAGCTTCAATACTTCATCGGTCCAACGATTACTGGTTGCCGCATTCGTTATCTCCATGGTCAGAATCTCGCTCATCTTCGCTACCAGCTCCTTCTTCTTCGCAAGATTCTCATCGCTATGCTTGTGTATTTCATCGTAGTGGGCTTGCACACGGTTTTGCGATTCACGCAGAATTCCGAAGAATGTATCGCCCAATTCCTTGAATGTTTCGCGTGGAGATGGACCGATGTTCATCCACTCGCGTTGGAATTTCTTAATGAGAATTTCAAGGTCGTTGATGACAGTCACTTCAGCCAACTTCTTTGCTTCCTCAATCATCTCCTCCTTTTTACGAAGGTTGATTTTCAGATCATGGTCCTGAAGCGACTTATAGATATTGATGTTGTAGAAAAACTCATGATTAAATCGCTGCCACTTCTCTTGCAGGTCATGATACTTATCGCCGGGCACATCGCCAATGGTATCCCACTGTTCTTTCAACGCTTTGTGCGTTGAGAATGCTTTACCAATGTTTTGCTCGTCCTTGATTAGCGCATCCATTTCATTCAGAATGTTCTGCTTCACTTCAAGGTTTTTCTGGCGCTCTGCAGCGAGTTTCTTCCCGTGTTCTTCGACACGGTCTTCGTACACTTTCAGTACTTCCTGAAACTCACCTTCCAACTCGTGAGGGAGGTAGACAAATTCAACGTCTTCCGGATGTTCTTCAGCCTTAAAAGCTTCCATTTGAATTTGGCGTTCCTTGGCAGTTTCCGCTTTCCAATCGTTGCGGATTTCACGAACTCCATCACGGATAGAGGCAATCTCTTCCGTTTTGAGCAGTTCGCGCAGTTTAACAATCAATTCGTTTTTCATTACAACTTTAAATATTCTGTGGTCTTTATTAATGACCGCCTCGCAAAAGTAAGCAAAGCAGTACGTTCATAAAAGGGGTTAAAACGGATGCAACGCAGAAAGGTTCGCTTTTTCAATACAATTTACACACAGACCTTGTTGGCACTACCGTTTCGCATTCATTCAGCTATGAAAGCCTCAAAAAAGCTTCCTGATTACCTTTGACTCGGCGCTTCGCCCGCCATTCATGAAGTATCCCGAAGAAATAGCATACACCAAACTGGTTGATTGGTGCAACAAGGCCGAGCGATGCAGGTTCGACCTGGCGAGGAAGCTATCTTTATGGGGAGCTGAAAAGGCCTTCATCGATTCGTGTATTGAGCGACTACGGAAAAGCAACTTGTTTGATGATGCCCGCTTCGCTTCTGCTTTTGCTCACGATAAATCGAACCTGCAACGATGGGGCGCTCAAAAAATCAAGATGCATTTGAAAGCAAGATCCATTGCCGACGAATCCATTCGAGAAGCGTTATCACTCTTGGAGAATGAAGTACAACAAGACAATATCCGTGAACTGGCTAAGCGAAAATGGGCGTCCATTAAAGGAAATACACCCTTCGAACGCAATTCAAAACTGATTCAATTCCTGTTGCGCAAAGGATTTTCCTACGCTGATATAAAGAAAGAGCTTTCTGCTATTGAAGAGTGGCCGGAGGATTTCAATCACCCGTAATTTCCTCATACGCACCGGCCATCGAGATATAATACACAGGTAATGCTGCCAGCAGTCCCACACAGCACAGCATAAAGCCGGCAATGAGGAGTATCCATAGCAATAAGTTGAAAAGGAAAAACTGAAAATACTTTTTGCTTACAAGTTTCCAACTCGCTGCAATGGCCTGAAATGCCGAGTATCCGCGATACACAATGAACATGGGGGCCAAGCAAAACAGTGTCATAACAGCTAATGCTACTAATGCGGCTAGCGCAGCAGCTTGTGCGATAGCAGGGGTGAACAACTGAAGAACAAACTCACCCATTTTCTCGGGAGCCATCGTTTGAATCTTTTCAAGCTCAGCGGCGAAGATTTGGAGGGGCTCATAATAAAACGGCAATACCAACAATGCGGCAGCAAGCGCCATGCTCAAGGTAACACTGATGCCTTGAGAAACCAGCGACGGCCAATTACCTCCACGAAAGCCACCGAAGAAATTCGAAAATTCGCGGTAGTCATTGCGCGACTGCAAGCGCATGTAACACGCAAAACCTGCAACCAAAGGTGGCCCCAGCAACATTCCGGCTAAATCACCCACAAACGGCAGCGCACTTGCGGCCATGGAAAGTGCAATGTAGACAAGTGTAAAAGCCACATAGATTCCGAATTCATTGCTGAAATAAACTATGCCTTTGCGAATGAATGCAGCCCCGTTTACTTGGAATCCATCGGCTATGATTGCATCAATCGATCGTGGCTCATGATGCTCCGGTGTGCTCTTGAAAACGTCGTCCATAAATGAAATGGTATTGCTTTGTTGGTCTTGAGCGGTAAAGATAGCTACCTTCGCGGCCGCATTTATTCAAATTCAGTGATTAATCATTATGGCAATTACAAGCGATGCTATCGGTGAGCTGAAAGAGCGCGTGACCGCGCTTGGGAGGTACCTTTGACGTTGAAGTAAAACTACTTCAGATAAAGGAAGACGAAAAGCTAACACAAGACCCCGACTTCTGGAACGACGCCAAAAAGGCGGAACAGGTCATGCGTCAAATACGCAATAAAAAAATCTGGACCGATGCATTCAAGCATTGTTCTGACTCCGTTGAAGATTTGGCAGTTCTTTATGACTTCTTCAAAGAGCAAGCGGCCACTGAAGAAGAATTGGAAGCACAATTCAAACTCGCATCCACTCGCGTAGAAGACCTCGAATTCAAAAACATGTTGAGCTCGGAAGAAGACGGCCTCAATGCTGTTCTTCAGATAACTGCAGGCGCAGGCGGAACGGAAAGTTGCGACTGGGCTGGTATTCTCATGCGTATGTATGTGATGTGGGCGCAGAAAAACGGACACACCGTTAAAGAACTTGACATGCAAGAAGGCGATGTAGCAGGAGTAAAACAATGCACATTGGAAATAGACGGAGAGTTTGCGTTCGGTATGCTCAAAGGCGAAAACGGTGTACATCGATTGGTGCGCATATCGCCATTCGACTCCAACGCTCGCAGGCACACCTCGTTCGTGAGTGTGTATGTTTACCCGCTTGTCGACGACTCCATCGAAATCGCCATCAACCCTTCAGACATCACCTGGGACACCTTCCGAAGCGGCGGTGCGGGCGGACAAAATGTAAACAAAGTTGAAACCGGTGTGCGCCTGCGACACGCGCCTACCGGCATCATCATAGACAATACGGAAACACGTTCACAGCTTCAAAACAAAGAGAAAGCAATGCAGTTGTTGAAATCGCAGCTCTATGAAATGGAGCTCGAAAAACGCAACGCAGCGCGAAGCGAGATTGAGGCAACGAAGAAAAAGATTGAGTGGGGCTCCCAGATTCGCAACTACGTTATGCAGCCCTACAAATTGGTGAAAGACGTTCGCACCGGAGTTGAAACCTCGGATGTAGATGCAGTGATGGATGGCTACATCGATGAGTTCCTCAAGGGCTATCTCATGCAAAAAGGCAAAGCCGCAGAAACCTTTTAATACAAGAAGAATTACGCAACATATGGAATACAGAATTGAAAAAGACACCATGGGCGAGGTTAAAGTTCCCGCACATGTATACTGGGGCGCACAAACCGAGCGCTCACGCAACAACTTCAAAATTGGTCCGGAAGCATCGATGCCGAAAGAGATCATTCGCGCATTTGCAATTTTGAAAAAAGCTGCAGCTCACACCAACTGCGAACTAGGCGTATTGCCTGCAGAAAAACGCGATGCAATCAGCGTCGTGTGTGATGAGATCCTTGCAGGAAAACTCGATGACCAATTCCCGCTTGTCATTTGGCAGACCGGCAGCGGCACACAAAGCAACATGAACGTCAACGAAGTAGTTGCTAATCGCTCACACGTTCTACTAGGCGGAAAATTGGGCGAAAGTGAAATGTTGCTCGGTGCAAACGACGATGTAAACAAATCGCAATCTTCCAATGACACCTACCCTACCGCCATGCACATCGCAGCATACGAATCGGTGGTGAAGAAAACCATTCCCGGTGTTACGCTGCTCCGCAATACGCTTCATGCGAAAAGCAAAGAATTCATGAACGTAGTAAAAATTGGCCGCACACACTTGATGGATGCTACACCGGTAACATTGGGTCAAGAATTGAGCGGATATGTTGCACAACTTGATCATGGCTTGCGCGCCCTGAACAACACGCTTTCACATTTGGGTGAGCTCGCTCTTGGCGGCACAGCTGTAGGTACAGGATTGAACGCACCAAAAGGATATTCTGAATTGGTCGCTAAAAAAATCGCGGAATTCAGCGGTCTTCCTTTCAGCAGTGCTCCCAACAAATTCGAAGCACTCGCAGCACACGACGGCATAGTAGAAAGCCATGGTGCACTGAAGCAACTGGCAGTTTCGCTCAACAAAATAGCGAACGACATTCGCATGATGGCGAGCGGACCACGCAGTGGCATCGGTGAGATTTTCATTCCTGAAAATGAACCCGGAAGCAGCATCATGCCCGGTAAGGTAAACCCAACACAATGCGAAGCTCTTACCATGGTTTGCGCACAAGTAATGGGCAACGACGTGGCCATTACGGTTGGCGGCACTCAGGGACATTACGAGTTGAATGTATTCAAGCCGATGATGGCCTATAACTTCCTGCAAAGCGCAGAATTGCTTGGAGATGCTTGTGTGTCATTCAACGATCATTGCGCAGTTGGTATTGAGCCCAACCACGATCGCATTCAACAACTCGTTGATCAATCGCTCATGCTAGTTACCGCACTCAACACAAAAATCGGTTACTACAAGGCGGCTGAAATCGCGAAGGCAGCGCACAAGAATGGAACAACACTGAAAGAAGAGGCCGTTCGTCTTGGACATGTTACCGCTGAAGACTATGACCAGTGGGTTATTCCTGCCAACATGGTAGGTACGCTTTCTTAACCTCAATCAACCTATGACAACGCAGAGAGGAATTCCTTCTCTGCGTTTTTTTTTTTAACGATGTGCTAAATGTTAGCGTCACAAAGGATCAACATCCACACTCAATCTCACCTGCTTAAAATCGGCTTCCGCCAATCGCAAACGCATCATTTGAATAACGGTTGCCTTGATGGCTTCACTCTCCTTTTTCTTGTCGAATCGCACCAAAAATTGTTGTAGAAAATAGTTGTTGATACGGGGGATATAGGGGCGTTCAGGACCTAGAATTCTATCTTTTAAAACAGGTGCCAGCAAACGCTGAATTTCCTGTGCTGCGCGCTGTACGACAGCATCATCCTTGTGCTTAAGCGTTATGCGCATTAGACGCACAAAGGGCGGATAAACGAACTGATAACGTTCCTTTACCTCACGATCATAAAAAGAACGATAATCGCCCTTGCTTATCAAATCCAGTAGCCAATGATCGGGGTTGTACGTTTGGATAAGCACCTTTCCGCGCTTGTTCTTCCGACCGGCTCTTCCTGCTACCTGCATCATAATCTGAAAGCTCCGCTCCATAGCTCGGAAGTCGGGATAGTTCATCATCTTATCGGCACTGAGTATTCCAACCAGTGAAACGTTGTCGAAATCGAGTCCTTTGGTCACCATCTGCGTGCCAACGAGTATACGCGTTTGCCCTGATTCAAACTCACTGATAATTTTTTGATAGCTCGACTTGCTGCGTGTCGTATCCAAATCCATTCGTTGCACGCGCACATCGGGGAAATGTACTTGCAGATCTTCCTCGATTTTTTCCGTTCCAAAACCGAGCATCTTCATTTCGACCGAACCACAAGCATGGCAAGCGGGTACAGGCGAAGTTGAATAACCACAATAGTGACAGCGCAATTGATGGGAGAACTTGTGGTAGGTAAGACTCACATCGCAGCGAGTGCACATAGGCACCCAGCCACAGCTTTCACATTCCCACAATGGCGAATACCCTCTTCGATTCTGAAAAAGAATAATTTGCTCGCCGGCCTCCAACACACGCTGCATTTCACTCAACAACTGTTCAGTGAAATGACTGTGCATAGTCTTAGCCTTGATTTCCTTTCGCACATCACACAGCACAACTTCCGGCAATTGCATGCCGCCAAAGCGTTCATTCAATTCCACAAGACCGTATCGACCATTGACCGCATTCCAATACGACTCAATGGAAGGAGTAGCTGATCCGAGCAACACTTTTGCCTGATATCGTGAAGCAAGCCACAGAGCAGTGTCTCTGCCTTGATAGCGGGGGGACGGGTCATTCTGTTTAAAACTCTGCTCATGTTCTTCATCAACAATTACTAGTCCCAATCGGCTAAATGGCAAAAAGAGTGCACTGCGTGCACCCAAGACTACATCACACTCTCCGGGCACATCGCTCAAAACTTTATTCCATACCTCGGTGCGCTCATTATCGCTATACCCGCTGTGATAAACACCCACCCGCTTCCCAAAGAACTTACGCAGTCGCTCAATAATCTGTGTCGTAAGCGCAATCTCAGGAAGTAAAAACAGCACCTGTTTACCAAGCGCAAGAGTTTCTTCGATAATAGAGGCATATACCTCGGTTTTACCGCTGGACGTCACACCATGCAAAAGGCAAACATCCCTTTCGCTCCAACTTTCAACGATAGCATTCTTGGCACCTAGCTGTGCCGGCGACAACTCGCGCGTGGGATTAGTCTGAAGTAGCCCGGCATTGAGTCTTCCCACCTCGCGAGTGATACACACAAAAATTTCCTTTTCGATCAAGGCCGAAACAACAGCACTCTGCACTCCTTGTTTCTGCAGCTTCAAACGTTCCAATTCAGGCTGTCGATTCCCATCCCAATTCACGAGTTGAAGAAATAGCATCAATGCTTCGCTTTGCTTTTGTGCACGGCGAGTCTCCAAGTCAGCAAACAACTTTTGAAGTGCCGACTCTGAAGCGTAAGCAGTATGCAAGGAAAGAAAATCAGCTGTTTTGGGTTTGAACTTTTCCTTTATCTCCTCCTCACTGCGCAACCAACCGGCCTCAACCAAACGTTTCACAATTGGCTGCACTTGTTTTATGGACAACAACTCGGCTATTTCATCCAACTTCATACTTCCACGTGAACGAAGGGCGCGAATAACCATTTGTTCTCTATCGGGCCATATACTCTCATCCTCATCAATTACCAGCACAAATTGCGTTTCACTGGAAAGTTTCAATCCTGCAGGAAGTGCAGCATTCATCACATCACCCATCGTGCAGCAGTAATAGTTGGCCATCCAATCCCACAACGCTAACTGCTGAGGTCTCACCAACGGATGCTCATCAAGCAAGGCATCTATGTACTTTGCCTGATAATTTGCAGGCCCTTGCTGATGCAAGCTGCGGATAATACCGGTAATGAGCTTTGATTTACCTAGCGGCACAACCACGCGCTGTCCAACAACTACATGATTGTTCCAGTCGAATGGCACCCGATAAGTAAGTGGCACGGGCAATGCTTGTGGCACAATCACATCTGCGAATAAAGTAACCCGTTCCATTAGCGCGAAGATAAGGTTCGCAGATTTTCTAATCGATTCGCTTTGGCTTCGAATCGAAAAACAAAAGGCCCACCGAAAAGGCAGGCCAGTTGTTTTATCAAAAGAACAAAAACTTTTTATCGTACGATAGGCAAACGCTGAGTTACAGTTGATTCGCCATTACTGAATTGGATGAAATAGATTCCGCTGACGAATTCACTGGCATCGACATCAATTCTGCGAGACTCACCAGCGTTCAAATCACCAACAAACAGGTTGCTTACGCGGCGGCCATTCATATCGAAGGCATCCACTCCCCATCGGCCGGCTTCGTGCGCTGTAAACTGCACATTCAAACGATCCAGAGAAGCCTGCCAAGTTTTCATTTCAGGTTGTTCCAACATTGGCGCAGACTGTGGCTGTTCGAAGAAAATAACCTGCGTGTGACAAGTCTCATTCCCGCTACAATCAATTGCACACCAGATGCGCTCATAAATTGGGCACAATGAACCCGCCTCGCCCAGCTCAGTGAAAATTACCTCGACATCACCTGAACAATTATCTACTGCAGTCACTTCGGGAACTTCAGGCAATGCGTCACCACACACCAAAACGATATTCTCCGGATACTGGCTCAGTACTGGCGCCGTTTGGTCTACATAGGTGATAATCTGAACCTCTTGCGTAACATTACCACATTCATCTTCAGCAGTCCAACGGCGTGTCATTACCACCGCACATCCAATGTTTTCCATGGTTTCCGTTAGTGTAAAGACAGGAAGCGCGGTGCAATTATCAACAACAAATACATCCGCATTTGGAATAGCTTCCCCACAATCCAAGGTTAAGTCGGCAGGAACACCTGCTATTTGAGGACCTTCTGTATCGCTCACATTCAGCGTATAAGAAGCAGAGGTTGAATTTCCGCACTCATCAGTAAGCGTGCAAGTTCGAGTTGTTACATAGCTATTAGGGCAATCTCCGGGCGTTATCTCTTCGCTCCAAGTAACGGTTACTTCAGAGCAGTTCTCGGTATACTCGATGTAAGATTCTTCTACCGGCATAACCTCATCGCATGAGACCGACGCAGAAACAGGGAAGGTCAAAAATACAGGTGCAACTAGATCGCTTACCACAAGCGTCTGTTCAGCTTGTGCACTATTTCCGCATGCATCTGTAGCCGTGTAAGTTCGTGTGCGAGTTCCACACGCACCATCAATGAAAGTGTCGTTAAATGTGACAATCACATCGCCACAATTATCCGATGCCGTAGCCAAAGCAGCTGAAGCATTCTCGCATGACAATTCAACTACCGCGTTGAATTCGTTGAAAACCGGCGGCACATCATCAACAAACGAAATGGTTTGAATGTGCGAAGAAGTGTTGCCACATGCATCAGTCGCCACGTATGTTCGGGTAATCGTATAAGAACCTGCGCAAGAACCTGTTTCCGAAAATTCCGTGAAAGTAACTTCAGCAGGCTCTGAGCAAGCGTCCGAAACCTGCGGCAGTTCAACGCTAGGAGAAGCATCGCCGCATGACAAACTAATGTCCGAAGGAGCATTCAGGAATACAGGACCCTCTTCATCTACAAATTGAATAATCTGAACAAAGGTGGCGGTATTACCACAGGCATCTGTCGCAGTATACTCACGCATTATCTGATAACCACAACCGAAGCTTTGCGACTCATCCGTATGTGACATAACCACATCACCGCAGGCATCGACAGCCACAACATCAGCGTTCGGAACTGCATCACTGCAACTTAAGATGATCGTTTGCGCGATACCATCAAAGCTTGGAACTTCGTCATCAATCACAGTTACTTGCTGCTCCGCCGTCGCCCAATTACCGCATCCATCTGTTGCAGTGAAGACTCGCACAAAGCTATTCCCGCAATCACCAATGGAGAATTGTTCCTCGGAAATGGTAACTTCAGAACAACCATCAATGGCAACCGCATCCTCCAGCGAAGATTCATCACCGCAATTGATTGTCGCAGCTGCAGGAACAGATATAAAGATTGGCGCAATGTTATCAATGAACGTAATTTCCTGAACAATGCTTGTAGTATTTCCGCAAGCATCGGAAGCCATATAAATACGCTGCACTGTTGTACCACAAGAAGATGGAAGTAATTGATCCTCCACAGTAATAACAACATCATCAGCCGATGAGCAATTATCCGTTGCAGAGGTAGCTGTGATAGGTAGCTCTTCACCACAGAAGATTGCAGTATCAGCAGGCACACCAACCAGAACCGGCGCTACTTCATCGACCACGTAAATATTCTGAGTTGCTGAAACACTGTTACCACAAGCGTCAGTTACCGTATAAGTTCTTTCAATGTTATATCCTCCCGGACAACCTCCCGGTACCAGAATATCATTGACAGAAGCGCTTGCCGCAGAGCAATTATCTTCAAAAACAATATCGGTGGCATCAGCAGTTGGCACTTGGTCGCAACCGGCAGTGACATCCTCGGGTAAAGAAAGAATCGTTGGAGCAGAGTTATCCGCATATTGAATTTCCTGATCGAACGTGGCAACATTGCCGCATGCGTCAGTGGCCATCCAGTGACGCACCAGAGAACCGGAACAACCTTGGACGGCGGCGGCCTCATCTTCGAACGTAATGGTTACTTCCGAACAATCATCTTGAACTACCGGTAGCGGGCCATCTTCGGAAAGAGCACCGCAGGAAGACACAACATTCTCGGGAGCAGAAATGAAAACAGGAGGTGTAGTGTCTTCGAGAATAATGAATTGCTGCGCTGTCGCTGTATTGCCACAACCATCCACAGCAGTGTAATTACGCAACAATATGGAACCGCAATCAGACGGAATCTCTGTTTGCGTATAATCGAGAGAAGTAATTTGAGAACATGCATCGGTAACTTCCGGTGCAGGAAGTTCAAGCGCATTTATATCGTCGCCGCATGAAGCGTAAATTGTATCTACTGCATTCACGAACTCAGGTCCAACATTATCCGTCAAACTAAATGTACGCTCCTCGGTAGTTGTATTACCACAATTATCAGTTGCTGTCCACGTATAGGTCACGATACTTCCGCAATTACCGGGAACCGATTCTTCAGACACAATTACCGCAACCTCTGTGTCACAATTGTCGGTAGCTGTTACCTGAGCAGCAATCGACTCACCACCGCAAGATCCCTCGGTAGATTCAGGAATTCCTGACAACACCGGAGCTTGCGTGTCGATTAATGTAACAATGGTAGATTCCAACGCTTGATTACCACAGCCATCAAAAGCTCTCCAGATACGGATGTAGCTTCCGGCACAATCGAACAATGGCTCATCAGTCCAGGCGAGAGTTACCTGTGAGCAATCATCATTGACGATTGCAGTATCCAAAACAAACTCATCACCACAGTTAAGGGTAACCGATTCGGGTATGTAGCTGAATTCAGGATCAGCACTATCAACGAATGTAATTATCTGCGTCGCAGAGGAGGAGTTTCCGCAAGCGTCGATTGCTGTCCAAGTTGAAGTAGTGATGTATCCACATGATTGATCTTCTGTGACCACATTCGCGGTGAGCGTGAACTCACTGCAGTTATCAGTAGCAGTAGGTTCACCTGTTGGAACTTCATCACCACAATCCAAATCAGCGCTCGCAGGAACATTCTCAATCAGTGGTGCCTGGTTATCGGCTACCTGCACTGTCCAAGCCTGAGAAACACTATTACCACATCCATCTGTAATTGTGTAGGTGCGAACAAGTGTGTAATTGGCGGCGCAAACTCCCGCTGTAATTACATCAGACTGTGCAAGCGTAGTATTGAAACAGACAGAAGTATACTCCACAACAGGATTTAAATCTGCAGCAGCTTCACAACTCAACAGTGTATCATTCGGGAAAACGGTAAACTCCGGCTCACCCTCATCGATGAGATAAATTGTTTGAGCAGCGCTGGAGGAATTCCCGCAACCGTCTGTTGCGGTGTAATTGCGAGTCACAATACCAGGGCAACCCGCCTCTTGAACGTCATCGGTGTATGTAATAATCACGTTAGAACAGTTGTCACTAGCTCCCGCATAGATGCTGTCGGCTAAAGCACATGGAACGAATAATGGAGATTCGATTGCTCCAAAAACCGGAGCAATTTCATCCACGATTGTAATTGTGCGCGTTGCGAAAGCAAGCGCTCCGCAGGCATCCTCTGCACGATAGCTATAGGTAAAAGCAGATGCTCCGCATTCAGCTGTTTCGGTTTCACATGCGCGATCCACATTTACGTCGCCATTTCCGGCAACTGCTTCACCGTTGAACATGCCCGAGTATGAGAACCAACCGCTCATACCATCATTAGCATTTTTGTTATTTGCAGCAACGCCCACCTGAAAACCAAAATAATAATTGGATGGCAAGTGCTGCAAGCTCAACTGAGAACCGGCAAGAGTACCGATACCCGTTATGTTTGAAAAGACAGGTTTCAATTCGTAATACATCCAATCGAGATAATTGCCCGCTGCAAGGCCAAGATCATTCTTGTAACCTCTACCCAACTCAGACCAATCTGTCCAACCAAGGCCGTTCTCAAAATACATGTCCACTGTCATTTGCCACGACGAGTTAACTGAATTTTGGATCGTTCCGGTGAGGCGCCCTGTTCCATTAGCATAGAATGTCAGCGCTTGATCGCCGATGAAATTCCATGCAACCGAAGGCGCATCCAACAGCGGAAGCCACACAGCCCAATCGACACCAGGGCCCACGGCAGTAGTCACATCACAGCTGGCTGTGACATTGCCGGTCTCAGCAACAAAAACGTCAACAGAAACAGGACCAGCGCAATCGCTAATGGCAGTAACACCATCAGCCGAAGGCAAAGCATCGCCACAAGCGACAGTTGCATTAGCACCAACATTCAGCAATGTCGGTTGCGCCTGCACCCAGAGAAAAGAAATAGTGAGCAGAACCGTGAAGAAAGTGCTAAAAAGCAAATTGCCGGCTCGCAAAGTGAGGTTAATAGGAAACATGTAGAAAAAAATTAGGGTTGGTAATTGGCCTTCATGAAGCGTTCAAATGCCACATGGAGACATTCAAATGAAACCCATGATTCGATGATTGTATATGACATGCATCCAATCTTTTCAACCATATAAATCATGTGATGAAAATCAATAGCAGCAAAGGGTAGCAAAAAGCGATGTTCAATACTTGATGTTTTTTCGCATCCCTGACATTTCTACGAATCGATAAAACATATCGCTTAAATAAAAAAAGGCACCCGATCTGGGTGCCTTTTCAATCTTATTTGGCTGATTAGGCCTTCTTCTTATCCAAAACGTCATCTATCATTCCGTATTCCTTCGCTTCAGAGGCTATCATCCAATAATCGCGATCACTATCGGCCCAAACCTGATCGTAAGGCTTGCCACTGTGATGAGCAATTATATCGTACAATTCCTTTTTGAGCTTTTGAATTTCACGCGCTGTGATTTCAATGTCGCTAGCTTGCCCACGAGCACCACCAAGCGGTTGGTGAATCATTACACGTGAATGCTTGAGTCCGGTGCGCTTGCCAGCTTCACCTGCACACAACAACACAGCGCCCATACTAGCAGCCATACCGGTGCAAATAGTCGCCACATCGGGGTTAATGTATTGCATCGTGTCGTAGATACCCAAACCGGCGTATACACTGCCTCCCGGTGAGTTGATGTATATCTGAATGTCTTTTTTTGAATCTGCACTTTCCAGGAAGAGCAACTGAGCTTGGATAATATTTGCGATATAATCATCGATTTCTGTACCGAGGAAGATAATGCGATCGGCCATAAGGCGCGAGAACACATCTACTTCGCGGAAAGGCATGTTGCGCTCTTCAATGACTGTGCGAGTCATATTTTCAGCACCGTAAACATGGCTTATTACATCATCGACTACAGTGCCGCTGATTCCATGATTACTTGTTGCATATTTTCTGAATTCTTTTCTATTAATCATTGTCTTACTAATTATTAGGCGCAAATTAATTGTGGATAATGAGAGTTACGGGCCTGAAAAAAGGAAGATGTTCACAATGCCTTGATCACTAACAATCCGTGCGTCATAATGTATCAAATCAATTGTGTTAACTTTTATGGCTAACTTTCGCGCATGAAATTCCTAACTTTCATCATCATTTTTATCACCCCCATTTGGGTTTACGGTCAGTTCATCCCCATAAATCTAAAGATGGATGTATCCACAGGAAACCATTTCCTCCACTCACAGGTTACAGAAGGTTACAAAATAGAAAAATCGATGCCGCACAATGTAGCGGGCGGCCTTAATTATCTGCTGAAAGAGAACTTATACCTTCGAAGTGAGGTAGGTGTGGATCTCAACAGGCCTGCTGATGGTTCGCTCTACTTCCGAAACGATTACTTTCGAGTAACGATGGGGGTTTCCACAAATCTATTACAACTACATTACTTAAAAACACCCGGTCAAAAACACGCTATTCAACTTTGGCATGACAAGTTCAAATTGTATGGTTTTGTAGGGTTAGGAGTGAGCGCAATGATTAATAAAATGCGATTCAGTAGCGACTATGAGCGGCGCATATACATATACGATTACATGGCCAACTTCTGCGCCGCACTGACACCTACCTTCCAAATCAACCGATACAACGCAATATTTGTGCGCGCTATGATGGTAGGTCATATACGTCAGGCCTACAATTTTGACTTAATGGGCAATAACGACAACCGAGGTTTTGATGGGGGATTCATGATAGCAAGCATTGGTTATTCCTTTACTCCTTTCAAGTCGATGGCAGGCGCGCGGACCATTAATTAAGATTGCAATTCATGAAATACCAGCTGGCTATTGATCGAGGAAACTCGCTAACCAAACTCTCGGTTTTCGATGGCAATGCAATTGTAAAAGTAGAATCACTTGAAGACTCTCTTCTGGCATCCGGGATAACGGCGATATGTTCTTCGTTCGATGTCGGTTTATCTATTTTTTCGGATGTCCGCGATCGGTATTCGAATGATGCAATTCTGAACATGCTCCCCGCAGGGTGTATGCTGGTTTCAATGGAATTGCAATTTCCTTTTACCACTAATTACAGCACACCGGAGACAATCGGACACGACAGGCTTGCCAATCTTTCAGGAGCTCGCTCCATTCGTCCACATGGCAATATTCTGGTGGTCGACTTCGGCACCTGCATCACTTACTCCTTGCTATTGGATGAAGCATTCTGCGGCGGCTCTATTTCACCCGGTCGTCAAATGAGGCTTCGCTGCCTGCATGACTATACGGGAAGCCTTCCCCTTGTAAAAACGAGCGACACCCCACCCACTCTAGTGGGAAATTCAACGACAGGGTCAATCCTATCGGGTGTGGAATACGCTGTATTGCTCGAAACCGATGCGATGATTGCTGCTTACCACAAAAAGTTTAATGACTTGGAAGTCATAATTACAGGTGGTGATTATTCATTTTTTGAGAACAACCTGAAAAGTGCGATTTTTGCAGCACCTCAATTAACTCAGATCGGCCTGCATGAAATTCTTCGAAGAAATAAACATTAAGCTTTTTGCGGTCGCTCTTTTCATCCTGTCTTTCGGTAAGGCACAAGCACAACACAATCCAAATTCCGTTTACTCCCGTTTCGGTCTCGGCTTACCGAAAGACAG
>Ga0315899_10001524_pt1 | contig 26384 bp, 22 predicted proteins | sample LakEriMetagenome_2_FD_203518 | JGI IMG/M metagenome (GOLD analysis project Ga0315899, IMG submission 203518) | Freshwater fungal communities from buoy surface, Lake Erie, Ohio, United States - Buoy 4 MA112 | ecosystem: Environmental > Aquatic > Freshwater > Lake | place: USA: Lake Erie, Ohio... | reverse complement strand
GCGAGTGGGGCGGCGCGGCAGGTGGCGGCGATGCCGGCGAGCTGCGCGGACCGCGCAGCGCCTTCCAGCGCGATCGCGACCGGATCATCCATTCGATGAGCTTCCGCCGGCTGAAGTCGAAGACGCAGGTGTTCATCGCGCCCGATGGCGATCATTACCGCACCCGCCTGACCCATAGTCTCGAAGTCGCGCAGATCGGCCGGGTGATCGCCCGCACGCTCGGGCTCGACGAGGATCTGACCGAGGCGCTGTGCCTTGCGCATGATCTCGGCCACCCGCCGTTCGGCCATGCGGGCGAGGCGGCGCTGGCCGATGCGATGGCGCGCCACGGGGGCTTCTGCCACAATGCGCAGGCGCTGCGCACGGTGATGCGGATCGAATGCCCTTACCCTGCGCATGATGGGCTCAACCTCACCTGGGATCTGCTCGAAGGCCTTGCCAAGCATAATGGCCCCGTGATCGCCCCGAACTGGGCGCTGGCCGAGCTCGACGCAGGCTTCCCGCTGATGCTTGGCACCTGGCCCTCGCTCGAAGCGCAGGTGGCGGCGGTGGCGGACGATATTGCCTACGACAATCACGACATCGACGATGGGCTGCGCGCAGGCTTCCTAGAACTCGACGATCTGCTGACGCTCGATTTCGTGGCCGATCAGTGGCGCACGGTGGAACGGCGCTTTTCCCATGCCCCGCGCGAGCGGCTGCTGCGCGAACTGGTGCGCGACCAGATCGGGCTGATGGTCAATGATGTGCTCGAACACACCGCCGCGCAGGTGAAGGGCATGCGTTCGGTGGGCGACGTGCGCGAGGCGGGGCGCCAGCTTGCCGGGTTCTCGCCCGCGATGGCGGCGCAGGAACGGCGCCTGAAGGCGTTCATGTACGAACGGCTCTACTACCACCCCGAACAGGTCGCCGCCGCCGAGCGCGCACGCGATGTCGTTGCACGGCTGTTTGCGGCCTATGCGCAGGATGCGCGGCTGATGCCCGCCGACTGGCAGGCGCGGCTGCCCGGGCCCGATCCGCAGCGCGCGCGGGTGATCGCCGACTTCATCGCCGGGATGAGCGATCGCTTTGCCATGCAGGCCTGCACCGCGATCTATGGCGAACGGCCGGGGGGGTTGATCAATGTCTGAGGCGCGCGGCCCGGTTCGCATTGCGCTGGTCGGCGCGACAGGCCTTGTCGGGCGCAAGGTGATCGAATTGTCGAGCGCGGGCGACGAGGTGCGGATTGTCGGCATCGCCCGGCGCGAGGCGCCGCTGCCGCCGGGCGCGCGGATGGAAATGTTCGTGGCCGAGACCGACAAGTGGTCCGAAGTGCTCGAAGCGGTGCGACCGCGCGCGCTGATCTGTGCGCTGGGCACGACGATGAAGAAGGCCGGCGGCAACGAGCTGGCATTCCGCGCGGTCGATTTCGACCTGGTGCTAGCGACCGCGCAGGCCGCCCACCGCGCAGGCGTGCCGAACATGGTGCTGGTGAGCGCAGCCGGGGCCGATGCGCGCAGCAAGAGCTTCTACATGCGGGTCAAGGGCGAGGCCGAGGATGCCGTCTCGCGCGTCGGGTTCAAGCGGCTCGATATTCTCGCGCCCGGCCTGCTGCGCGGCGAGCGGGTCGATGATCTGCGGCTCGCCGAGCGCGCCGCGATTGTCGCCGCGCCGCTGATCGATCCGCTGCTTTCGGGCAAGTGGAAACGGTTCCGCTCGATCGACGCGGCGCTGGTGGCCGAGGCCGCACTGGGCCTTGCGATGCGCCGCGCGGGCGGCCGCTTCGCCCACGACAACGAGGCGATGCGCCGCGCCGCGCGCGAATGGCGGCGGGCGCGCGAGACAGGAGACGTGGCATGATCGACTGGAGCGCGCTGTTCAACGCGGTCAACCTGCTCGCCATGATCGCGTGGGTCGCACTGATTCTGCTCCCGCGCTGGCCGGCGCTGCTCTCGGGCGTGCTCTATGCCGGCGTCGGCCTGTTCTGCCTGATCTATGCCGTCAGCCTGATCGGCTTGCTGAGCGGCCTGATCCCCAATCCTGGCGGCGGCGGGGCCGACTTTTCGACCATCGCCGGGGTGCGCGCGATCTTCGCGAGCGATGCCGGGGTGGCGATCGGCTGGACGCATTACCTCGCCTTCGATTTGTTCGTCGGCCTGTGGATCGCGCGGGACGGCGATGCCAAGGGCATTTCGCGCTTCATTCAGGCGCCGGTTCTGCTCGCAACCTTCATCGCCGGACCGCTCGGCCTGCTGATCTGGCTGGCCCTGCGCGAGCCTGCCGCGCGCAGGCAGGGACGGTTTCGCTAGACCGCTTTGCCCCACTTGGCCTAACCTTCCTCCCAAACGTTTTGGGGAGAGAGCACGGCCATGGCGAGAAACGCCTTTCACGATCACGCGAGCTTCGACGCGATCCTGCATTTCTGGGCCAAGGAACGCCCCGACGGGCCGGCCTTCGATCAGGACGGGCGGGTTACGACCTATGCCGAGGCAGATGTTCTCACCCGCCAGCTGATCGCGCTGTTGCAGTCGCGCGATATTGCGCCGGGGGACCGGATCAGCTGGCTCGGCAAGAACCGCGATACCTATTTCCTGCTCTATATCGCGGCGGCGCGCATGGGGGCGGTGATGGTGCCGATCGGCTGGCGCCTCGCCCCGCGCGAGATCGCCTATATCCTGACCGATACCGAGGCGAAGCTGCTGTTTGCCGAGGCCGATTTCGTCGAGGTCGCGCATCAGGTCGCAGGCGAGGTTCCGGCCAATCCTGAAGTGATCGAGGCCGAGGCGGCGCGGATGGCGGCTGGCGGGTTCGAGCCTGCCGATTACACGCCGCCCGGCCCGCATGATCCGGTGCTGCAACTCTACACCTCGGGTACGACCGGCAATCCCAAGGGGGCGATGCTGTCGAACACCAACCTGCTCGGCCTGCGCAAGCCGGGCAATGAAGCGGGGCTGGATTGGCAGTTTTATGAGCCGAATGATTGCATGCTGATCCCGATGCCCTGCGCGCATATTGGCGGCACGGGGTTGGTGAATATTGCGGTGGCAAACGGCGTGCGCAGCCTGGTGCAGGCCGAATTCACGCCCGTCGGCGTGCTCGAGGCGATCGAGGCAGGCGCAACGCATATGTTCATCGTGCCGGCCGCCTTGCAGATGGTCGTCCAGCATCCGCGCGCGGCGACCACCGATTTCAGCAACCTCAAATACCTGATGTATGGCGCGGCGCCCATGCCATTGGAATTGCTCAAGGAAGCGGTGCGGACGATGCCGACCACCAAATTCCTGCAAGCCTACGGGATGACCGAGACCTCCGGCACGATCTCGATCCTGCCGCCCGAAGATCACGCGCTTGAAGGCAACCAGCGGATGCGCTCGGCGGGCAAGGCCTGCCCCGGGGTGGAGATCGAAGTGCGCGGGGCCGACAACATCGAAGTGCCACGCGGCGATATCGGCGAGGTCTGCATCCGCTCGCCCTCGAACACCGCGGGTTACTGGCGCCTGCCCGAAGCCACCGCCAAGACGATCGACCCCGACGGCTGGCTCCACACCGGCGATGCGGGCGTGATGGACGCGGACGGCTATGTCTATATCCAGGACCGTATCAAGGACATGATCATCTCAGGGGGAGAGAACGTCTATCCCGCCGAAGTCGAGAGCGCGATCTACGGCCACCCTGCGATTGCCGAAGTCGCCGTGATCGGTGTGCCGAGCGCCAAGTGGGGCGAGGAGGTCAAGGCCTGCGTCGTCGCCAAGCCCGGGCACACGGTTGACGAGGCGGATGTTATCGCCTGGGCGCGCGAGCGGATCGCTGCGTTCAAGGCGCCCAAGAGCGTCGATATCATCCCGCTGATGCCGCGCAACGCCAGCGGCAAGATCCTGCGCCGCGAACTGCGCGCGCCCTATTGGGAGGGGCAGGAGCGCCAGGTCTCGTGAGGACGTTCTCGTAATGGTCAAGCAGCACGCGCCGGCTACGCTGCGCAACCGCGATGCCATTGCGCAGGTGCTGGCGCGCGAATTGCCGGCACAGGGCAGGGTGTTGGAGATCGCCAGCGGAACGGGCGAGCACGCGGCGTTTTTCGCCGAACGCTTCCCTGCGCTGGAATGGCAGCCGAGCGATCCTTCGGGTGAGGCGCTGGTCTCGATTGCGGCCTATCGCGTGGATTATCCGGGCGGCAACCTTGCCGGACCCGTGCTGCTCGATGCGGCGGCACCCGAAGGCTGGCCGGTCGCGGCGGCTGAGGCCATTGTCTGCATCAACATGGTCCACATCAGCCCGTGGGAAGCGACCCTTGGCCTGTTTGCGGGAGCGGCCCGATTGTTGGACCGTCATGGCGGGCCGCTGATCCTCTACGGCCCCTATCTTGAGCAGGGCGTAGACACCGCGCCCTCCAACCTCGAATTCGACGCCAGCTTGAAGGCACGCGATGGCCGCTGGGGCCTGCGCGAGGCCGAGGCGCTTGATCGGCTCGCGGCGACGAATAGCATGGCCCGTAGCGCGCGCTACGGACTGCCGACGAACAACATCATGCTGGTGTATCGCCCTAGAGCAAAAGCGGCTTAGTCAATCGCTTTCTTGCCCTCGCGGCCGACCGACTTGATGTCCTCAGCGGCCCCGTCAATGGTGTTGCAGGCGGTGGTGGTCAGCACGAGGGCGGCGGCGATGATGACGATGCGAACCATAGTGGAAATCTTTAATCCTCAGAGTTTAGCGAACAATTGTTACTCCTGACTCGCGACTGACGCAACCTTCTGGCCTTGGCCAATTGTCGCTCGCGCCAGGCGATCAGCGACCCGGCGGCGATAATCAGCGGCGCGCCGAGCCACAGGCTGGCCGGTGCGGCGCGGTCGAACACGGCATAGCCATAGAAACTCGCCCATAACAGCGCGGTATAGTCCATCAGCAGGATCACCGCCGCCGAGCCAAAGCGCAGCGACGTCGTCAACAGGAGCTGCGCCAGCACGCCCATCAGCGCCATCGCGACAATAATCCCCCAGGTTTCGGCATCATGCGCGGCCGCCACAAAGGGCAGGCCGAGGGCTGCCACTGGCGCGCTTAACGCCGCGAACCAGAACACGATGCTCCACGGGCTTTCGGTCGTGTTGAGATCCTGGATCTGGAAGCTGATGAAGGACACCATCAGCGGTGCCATCAAGCCGACCGCGACGCCTGCCAGGGTCAGGCCTTCGTGGGCTGCGCCGCCCGGCTGCATCACCACCACTACGCCTGCAAAACCCATCGCCACCGCCGCCCAGCGATAGGGGCCGATGCGTTCGCGGAACAGGAGCATCGCAATCAGCACCGCAAAGATCGGCGCTGTGAACGACAGCGTGGTCGCCTCGGCCAGCGGCAGCATCAGCACCGCGCCATAGGTGAACAGCATCCCGAACAGGCCCGTGGCCGAACGAATGCCGTGTGAGCCCAGGCGCGTGGTCTTGAGCAGCGCCAGCCGCCCCGTCAGCGCGAGGCCGCCGCCGACCACCGCTGCGGTCAGCAATTGCCGCCAGAAAATGAGCTCGATCAGATGCGCCCCGCGCTCCCCGGCGAGTTTGACCAGCATCGCCATCGTCGCCAGCGCCAGCGCGGTCAGCAGGCGTACGCCCAGCGCGAGCAGAGGGCGGGGGCGGGCGATCGAGCCATCCATCGCCGACGCGCTTGGCCGAGCGGCAGGGATTGCGCAAGCCGTCATCCTGCCTACATGAGCCCGCGATGGACGTCCTTGCCCGCTTTGCGCTCCTCAGCGATGCTGCCCAGCTTGCCATTGTCGGCGGGTTGTTCTGGATATTTGCTGGTTTCGCCGCGCTGATGGAGCTCCGCCGCAACCGCAAACGCGATCTCTCCCGGCTCGAAGCTGTCGGCTGGGTGCCGTGGACCGGGCTGTTCATGGGCGCAGCGATCATCGGCGGCGGATGCCTCGCGATGAGCCTGCCCGTGATGTTGGGGAGCCTTTGATTTTCGCACGCCCTCCGGCGTGGGTATCCTCGCCTATGCGACCTGAAGGTCGCAACGCTGCGGGCGGGCGCCCAAACATTTTGGCGGCCTTGCGGCCAGCGGTGCTGGCCGAATAGCACATATCGATAGGACCATGGCTATGGCCTCGAACCCGAAGGGTTCGCAAGCGCGGAGTCGAAGCCGAAGGCGCAGACGTGCAAAGCACACCTGCAAGCGCGCCTGCCTCCTAGAGGCAGGCCTCCAAATACGCCTGATCGAAGCCGAACTGGCGGGCCTTTTCCAGCGTGTAGGGCCGCAGACCCGAAGCGCGGAATTCGCCGAGAATCTTCCCGTCGTCGCTCTCTTCGAGATATTCGAACTTGAACAATTCCTGCGTTACGATCACGTCGCCTTCCATCCCGATAACCTCGGTGATGTTGGTGGTGCGGCGCGAACCGTCGCGCAGACGCTTGACCTGCACGATCAGATCGACCGATTCGGCGATCTGGCGCGAAATGGCTTCCTTGGGGATCTTGATGTCGCCCATCAGGATCATGTTTTCCATACGGCCAAGGCATTCGCGGGGACTGTTGGCGTGGAGCGTACACATCGAACCGTCGTGACCAGTGTTCATCGCGGCGAGAAGGTCGAAACATTCCGCCCCGCGAATTTCCCCGAGGATGATGCGGTCAGGACGCATACGCAGGGCGTTCTTTACAAGGTCGCCGATGGTAATCGCGCCCTGGCCTTCAAGGTTCGGCGGACGGGTTTCGAGCGGCAGCCAGTGCGGCTGCTGCAGGCGAAGTTCGGCCGCGTCTTCGATCGTCAGCACGCGCTCGCCCGGGTCGATCATTTTCGACAGGGCGTTGAGCATCGTCGTCTTACCCGAACCGGTACCGCCCGAGATGACGATATTCATCCGGCAGGCGCCCGCGATTTTGAGCGCGGTACACATCTTGTCCGACATCGAACCGAAGTCGCGCAGCATATCGAGCGTGATCGGCTTTTCGGAAAACTTACGAATCGAGATCGCGGTGCCGCGCAAGCTGAGCGGCGGCACGATCACGTTCACACGCGAACCGTCCTTCAAGCGGGCGTCAGCCAGCGGGGTGGTCTGGTCGACGCGGCGGCCGACCTGGTTCACGATGCGCTGCGCGATCTGGAACAGGTGCTGTTCGTCGCGGAAGCGGATCGGGGCGAGGGTAAGCTTGCCCTTCTTTTCGATGTAGGTCTGGTCCGGCCCGTTGACCATGATATCGGACACGTCCGGATCGTTGAGCAGTTCTTCGAGCGGACCGAAGCCGAGCAATTCGTCGATCAGCACCTTTTCCAGCGCGAATTGCTCGCGGCGGTTGAGGGTGACCCTGAGATCGGCCAGCACTTCCATGATGATCGGGCGGAATTCCTCGGAGAGATCCTCCTTGGACAGCGTCGCCGCCGCTTCGGGATCGACCCGTTCGAGCAGGCGCGGGAGCACCTGTTCCTTGATCTTGTGGACGCTGGCTTCAAACCCGCCGACTTCGGAATTGCCCTCGTTGACCGAGGTCATGCGCTCGTTGAGACGGTCGATCGCTTCGGCGGTTGTGGCCGGACGCGACGGCGTCGCAGGCGCCGGGGCGGGGCGTTCAGCGCTACCTTCGCCCGGGATCGGCGGGAACTGGTCTCCGCCGCGCGGGCCGGATGCGGTCGAACCTCCGGAGCCCTTCATAGGACGCGCGACCCCGAAGGCCGGTCTGCTGCCGGGCTTCATTCCGCCAGCGTTGCCTTTCTTGCCGAATGCGCTCATTCCCAGCCCCCGAGGCTCATCATTATGCTCTGTACCTTTCGCTAATGATGCGAAGGGTAACTTCCGAAGAATGGTGAATAGGCAGGAAAGCTTATCTTTTCCCTAAAGCCCAGATAACCCCATCGCACGCGGGGCCTTGCCCCACCGGCGCGCGGCGCTAGAGCGGCACAAACGACAACGAAGGAACAGCCCGGCTATGTGCGGAATTATCGGGATCGTGGGCAGCGCCGGCGTGGCCGATCGGCTGGTCGATGGCCTCAGGCGGATGGAATATCGCGGCTATGACAGCGCCGGGATCTGCACGATTTACGAGGGCACGCTGGTGCGCCGCCGGGCCGAGGGCAAGCTCGCCAATCTCGCCGCCGTGCTGGCCGGTGATCCTGCGCCCGGTACCGTCGGGATTGCGCATACCCGCTGGGCGACCCACGGCGCGCCGACGGCGGCCAATGCCCACCCGCACGCCACCACCGAGGTCGCGATCGTGCACAATGGCATCATCGAGAATTACAAGGAACTGCGCGCCGAACTCGTCGCCGCCGGGCGCAGCTTCGAAAGCGAGACCGACAGCGAGGTGGTCGCGCATCTGATCTCGGCCCAGATCGAGCGCGGGGCGGATCCGGTCGAAGCCGTGCGCGTAGTGCTGCCACGCCTGCGCGGTGCCTTCGCGCTCGCCATCGCCTTTCGCGCCTATCCCGATCTGCTGATCGGCGCGCGTCTGGGCTCGCCGCTGGTGCTCGGCTACGGCCCCGAAGGTGAGGAGGCCGAAATGTATCTCGGCTCCGACGCGCTGGCGCTCGCGCCGCTGACCCAGCGCATCGCCTATCTCGAAGAGGGTGACTGGGTGGTGGTGCGCCGCACAAGCGCGCAGATCTACGATTCCGCGAACACGCCCGTCACCCGCGAGATTCGCGCCTCGGGTGCTTCGGCGGCGGCAGTGGAGAAGGGCAATTACCGCCACTTCATGCAGAAGGAGATCTACGAGCAGCCCACGGTGGTGGCGCAGACGCTCGCCTCCTATCTGCGGCGTTCAGACAATTCGGTGGCGCTGCCGCAGATGGATTTCGATCTCTCGGCCATCCGCCGCCTCACCATCGTCGCCTGCGGCACCTCGTTCTATGCCGGGATGGTGGCGAAATACTGGTTCGAGCAATTCGCCCGCGTGCCGGTCGACATCGATGTTGCCTCGGAGTTCCGTTACCGCGAGCCGGTGCTGGAAGAGGGCGGCCTCGCACTGTTCATCTCGCAAAGCGGCGAGACCGCCGATACGCTCGCCGCGCTGCGGCACTGCAAGGCCAAGGGGCAGACCATCGCGGTGGTGGTCAATGTGCCGACCAGCACGATGGCGCGCGAGGCCGATCTCTTGCTCCCCACGCATGCCGGCCCGGAAATCGGGGTCGCCTCGACCAAGGCCTTCACCTGCCAGCTCGCCGTGCTCGCCGCGCTGGCTGCGCATATGGCGGTGAAGAAGGGCCTCCTCTCGCGTGATCAGGAGGCCGAGATCGTGCGCCATCTGCTCGAAGCGCCCGCCGCATTGAATGCCGCGCTCGACCATGATGACGATATTGCCGCGATGGCGCACCTCATCGCGCCTGCGCGCGACGTGCTTTATCTCGGGCGTGGGCAGGATTATCCGCTGGCGCTGGAAGGCGCACTGAAGCTCAAGGAAATCAGCTACATTCATGCCGAAGGCTATGCCGCGGGCGAGATGAAGCACGGGCCGATCGCGCTGATCGACGAAGCCGTGCCGGTGGTTCTCATCGCGCCGTCGGGGCCCTTGTTCGAGAAGACCGTCTCGAACATGCAGGAAGTGCGCGCGCGCGGCGGGCAGGTGGTGCTGATCTCGGATGCCAAGGGGCTGGATGAGGCGGGTGATGGCTGCATCGCCACGATCGAGATGCCGGTGGTCCACCCGCTGATTGCGCCGCTAGTCTATGCCATTCCGGTGCAATTGCTGGCCTATCATGTCGCGGTGCTGAAGGGCACGGATGTCGACCAGCCGCGCAACCTCGCCAAGTCGGTGACGGTAGAGTAACTGCTTGGGCGCTGTTAAGGATAGAAATCCGCGGCTTGCTTCAGAAATTTACCGCAATCTAACCTTTGGCGGTTAAGCTTCGCACCGTGAGCGATACGCCTGCCTCTCCTGTTTCGACGCGCCCCGCTGATCTGCCGGTTTCGGCAGTGCTCGGCCTGTCCGACAAAGGTGATTTCGACTGGGCACGGCTGCGCGGGATGCAATATCCGGCGCTCGCCAAGCTCGCGTTCTACCGCGTGTTTTCCGAGGCGATCCTCGCGGTGTTCGTGGCCCAGATCTACATCGCCAAGGTCGGGCTGCTGGCGATTGTCTGCTGGTTTGCGGCGCAGGCCGCGATCCAGTGGCGCGGAACGAAGATCGACCTCTCGCTCGCCGACGCCGATCGCCGCCGCATCACCCGGACCGAATTCCACCGCCAGGCGAGCACCGCGATGCTCTCGGGTCTTGTGTGGGGCGTGGCGATCGTGGTGTTCCCGTTCTTCGGCACGCCGGTCGATCTCATGGCGCTGCTGATGGTCGTGGCCATCCTCGTTTCGGGTTCGGTGTTCTTCTACACTGCGGCGCCTTTCTGCATCGTCTGCTTCATTGGCATCGTCGGGGTTGCGACCATGCTGCATCTGGCGCTGGTCGGCATGTGGTACGGGGTGGTTGCGGTGCTGCTGCTGACCATCGTCGGGCTGCTCGGCACGGTCGAGGTCGGGCGCACCTATCTCAGCGCGCGCTTTGCCGAGGCGGCGATCACCGAAAAGGACGAGGTCGTGTCGCTGCTGCTGCGCGAGTTCGAGGAGAACGATGCCGACTGGCTGTGGGAGATCGACGCCACCCGCCGCTTGCGTTCGGTCAGCCCGCGCTTCGCCTATGCGCTCGGCCGCCCGCAGGTCGAGGTCGAGGGGATGCCGCTGCTCGAACTGGTGGCGGGTCGCAACTGGGAGACCGGCAAGTTCCCTGCGAGCCTCCACGATCTCGCCGAGCGGCTCAAGAACCGCGAGAACTTCTCCAATATGCTGGTGCAGGTTTCGATCCTCGGGGAGGAGCGCTGGTGGGAGCTTTCGGGCATGCCGATCCGCGATGATCGCGGGCGCTTCACGGGCCTGCGCGGGGTTGGCTCGGACGTCACCGAAAAGCGCAATTCCTCGGAAAAGATCGCCTATCTGGCGCGGTTCGACACGCTCACCCAGCTGCCCAACCGCTTGCAGCTTACCGAGGCGCTGGGCGAATCGCTGCGCTATGCCGAACAGTGGCGCACGCATTGCGCGCTGCTGATGGTCGATCTTGACCGGTTCAAGTCGGTCAATGATTCGCTCGGCCACATGACCGGCGACAAGCTGCTCGCGCAGGTCTCGGCCCGACTCAAATCGCTGATGGGCGAGAACCAGCTGTGCGGGCGTTTCGGCGGGGACGAATTTGCCATCGTGCTGCGCGATCTGCATCGCGCCGACGACGTCGCAAAGGTGGCGCGGCAGGTGATCGAGCACCTGTCCGAACCCTATCAGGTCGATCAGCAAACGCTCTATGTGGGCGCCAGCGTCGGCTCGGCGATGGGCCCGCGTGATGGCAGGACGGTCGAGGAACTGATGCGCAACGCTGACCTTGCGCTCTACCGCGCCAAGGATGCTGGCGGGGGCGAGCATTGCAAGTTCGAGCCGGTGTTACACGCCTCGGCCGAGGAACGCCGCCAGTTCGAAATGGCACTGCGCAACGCCCTGGGCAACGACGAGATGGAGCTGCACTATCAGCCGGTGGTGGATTCGCGCAGCGAGGCCGTGGTCAGTTTCGAGGCGCTGGTGCGCTGGAACAGCGCCGATCACGGCTTTGTCAGCCCGGGCAAGTTCATCCCCTTGGCCGAGGACACCCGCCTGATTGTGCCGATCGGCCGCTGGGTGATGCACAAGGCCTGCGAGGAAGCGCGCAATTGGCCCGATCACATCAAGGTCAATGTCAACATCTCGCCCGAACAGCTGCTTGAGCCCGACTTCCACAAGGAAGTGGTCGAGGCGCTCGTGGCCAGCGGCTTGCGCCCCGAGCGGCTCGAGGTGGAAGTGACCGAGAGCATCTTCCTGCGCGATGCCAGTGTCGCGCGCAGCGCGCTCGAACAGGTGATGGCGCTGGGTTGTTCGGTGGCGCTTGACGATTTCGGGACGGGCTATTCATCGCTCGGCTACATCCGCAAGCTGCGGTTTTCGACCATTAAGGTCGATCGCACCTTTGTGCAGGGCGCAGCGCAGGGCAGCGCCGAAAGCCTGGCGATCATCAACGCGGTGGTCGCGATGGCCAAGAGCCTCGACATGACCACCACCGCCGAAGGGGTCGAAACCGCCGAGGAAGCCGAGCTGATCCGCAACCTCGGCTGCGACAAGATCCAGGGCTATTATTTCGGCCGCCCGATGTCAGCAAAGGATGCGCTGCGGCTGTTCAGCGATCCGCAGCGCCACCTGCGCGCCTAGGCGCTGGCCAGCGCGGCGAGGATATTTGCGAACACCCGCCGCCCGTCGTCCCCGCCCAGCGCAGCCACCGCGGCCGGTTCGATCGCGCGTTCGGGATGCGGCATCATGCCCATCACCCGGCCGTTATCGCTCAGCACCCCGGCAATATCGCGCGCCGAGCCGTTGACGGCCTCGGCATAGCGGAACGCCACAAGCCCTTCGCCTTCGAGCCGGTCGAGCGTTTCGCTGTCGGCGAAGTAATTGCCATCATGGTGCGCCACCGGAATGCGCAGGATCTCGCCCGCGGCAAAACCGTGGGTGAACAGCGTATCGGTGTTTGCGGCGGTCAGCATGACGGTGCGGCAGACGAACCGCTGGCCGGCATTGCGCATCAGCGCGCCGGGCAGTAGCCGCGCTTCGGTGAGCACCTGGAAGCCGTTGCATACGCCGAGTACCGGCACCCCGCGATCCGCGGCGGCCACCACCGCGCGCATGATCGGGCTCATTGCCGCCATCGCGCCCGAACGCAGGTAATCGCCATAGGAAAAGCCGCCGGGCAAGGCGACCAGATCGAGGCGGTCAGGCAGATCGGCATCGCCGTGCCACACTGTGAGCGCCGGCTGCCCCGACACTGCTTCAAGCGCGGTGGCCATGTCCCGGTCGCAGTTGGAACCGGGGAAGGTGATGACTGCGGCGCGGAAGGCCATCACTTGCCTCCTTCGGTCTCGATCGTGAAGTTCTCGATCACGGTGTTGGCGAGCAGCTTCTCGCACATCGCGGTGAGCGTGGCCTCGTCGGTGCCATCGGCAACCTCGAGCTCGATCAGCCGGCCGACGCGAACATCGGCAACCCCGGCAAAGCCGAGGCCTTCGAGCGCATGGTGAACCGCGCGGCCCTGCGGGTCGAGCACGCCGGGCTTCAATCGGACAAGGACACGGACTTTCATGCTTCGGGACTCCTTGCAGGGTCGCTGGCGGATACGGGGCCGGATATGCGCGCCGCTATAGCGTGCATGCCGCGCGGTGCAATCGCATCCGGGCAGGTTGTTCACCGCGGCCGGAAACACCGTTCGCAAGTAGCTGAATGTCGTATTATTGTCGTATTATTGTCGCATTAAGTCAGAATCTGTAACCTCAATGCAACAACTGCAAGCCTAGTGCAGTAAAACGGCCCATTTCCCGCCGCTAGATGATGCTGCAATCTCGCCAGAATCGTCCAAAACTGCCAGCGCACGGGCCATGTCTACTCCCTCTCCGTCCGACCAATCCGAAAGGGTCTTGTTCGATGTCTAAGCGTTTCAATGCCATCCGCGCCGCATGGGCCGGTTCGACCGTTCTTGCAGCAGCCTTCACCTTCGCAGCGCCCGCCGCTGCGCAGGACGCCGAAGCCACCGCCACTGACAGCGGCCAGCTCGACACCATTATCGTCACCGCCAACCGTCGCCAGGAAAACCTGCAGGACGTCGCGGTTTCGGCCGAGATCCTCGATCAGGCCCGGGTCGATACCATCTTCAGCGGCGCCGGTGATGTCACCGCGCTGGCCGGCTCGGTTCCGGGCCTCAATATCGAAAGCTCGAACGGCCGCGTGGCCCCGCGCTTCTACATCCGCGGTCTCGGCAACACCGATTTCGATCTCGCCGCCTCGCAGCCGGTCTCGGTTCTGCTTGACGACGTCGTGCTCGAGAACGTGACGCTCAAGAGCTTCCCGATCTTCGACGTCGAGCGCGTCGAAGTGCTGCGCGGCCCGCAGGGCACGCTGTTCGGTCGCAACACTCCGGCCGGTATCGTCAAGGTCGACAGCATCAAGCCCGGCCAGGACATGAGCGTGCGCGCAGGCGTGTCCTTCGCGAGCCTCGACACCATGACGCTGAGCGGCGCGGTCGGCGGCCCGCTGATAGAAGACAAGCTGGCCTTCCGTGTCGCCGCCCAGCTTCAGAGCCGCGGTGACTGGATCGACAACGGCTTCACCGGCGATGAGAACGTGCTCGGCGGTTTTACCGACTTTGCGGTGCGCGGCCAGTTGCTGTTCACCCCGACCGAGCGTGCGAGCATCCTCGCCTCGGTCAATTTCCGCGATCTGGACGGGTCCTCGACCTTCTTCCGCGCCAACATCCTCGGTCCGGGCAACAATAACCTGAACGACAACTATGATCGCGGCACCGTGTTCTACGATGCAGGCGGCGGCAACGAAGCGAACTACAAGCAGGTCGGTGCCACGCTGACCGCAGCCTACGAATTCGACGGCGCCACGCTGACCTCGATCACCAGCCACTGGACCAGCGAAGGCTCCAGCCGCGGCGATATCGATGGCGGATTCGGCGCATCCTTCCTGCCGTTCATGGGCCCGGGCTTCATCCCCTTCCCCTCGGACACGCAGGACTCGATCGATCTGGAGCAGACCACCCAGGAAGTGCGCCTTGCCTCGAACGGCGATGGCCCGCTCAGCTGGCAAGCCGGCGGCTTCTATTTCGAGAGCGATTTCGACGTCACCACCGTCGGCTTCAACTTCCCGCCGCCGGTCACTGTCAACCACACCAACGAGGCCTGGGCACTGTTCGGCCAGCTGTCCTACCAGCTGAACGACATGCTCAAGATCACTGGCGGCCTGCGTTACACCGACGACCAGAAGGACTTCTTCGTGCGTTCGGGCGCTGCCCCGCAGCCGGTGAGCGTGGGCGATGACCAGTTCGACTGGGACATCGCGCTGTTCGCCGACGTCTCGGACGATGCCAGCGTCTATGCCAAGGTCGCCAACTCGTTCCGCGGGCCGACCATCCAGGGCCGCGACGTTGCCTTCTTCGCCGCTCCCTCGGTGGCGCAGTCGGAGAACATCACCTCCTACGAAGTCGGCTTCAAGACCGAGCTGGCGGATCGCCGCGTGCGCCTCAATGGTGCGGTGTTCTACTACACGGTCGAAGATCCGCAGTTCACCGCTGTCGGCGGCGCGGCCAACCTCGTGCAGCTGATCAACGCCAACAAGGGTGAGGCCTATGGCTTCGAACTCGACACTGCGTTCCAGATCACGCCGAACTTCCTCGTGACCCTTGGTGCTGCCTATAACAACACCGAGATTCAGGATAACGGCCTTGCCGTGGGCATCTGTGCGCAGTGCACCGTGACCGATCCGACCATTTTGATCGGCGGCAGCCGCCGCGCGCTGATCGACGGCAACCCCTTCCCCAATGCGCCCGAGTGGAGCGGCGATTTCACCGCCCGCTATGGCATCCCGATGGGCGACAGCGGCGAGTTCTTCATCTTCACCGACTGGACCTATCTCGGCGAAACCAACTTCCTGCTCTACTCGAGCGAGGAGTTCGACGCCGGCAGCCGCTTCGAAGGCGGCCTCCGCATCGGTTACGCCGGCAATAACGGCGAATGGGAAGTGGCGGCGTTTGCCCGCAACATCACCGATGAAGACAATGTGCAGGGCGTGATCGACTTCAACAACAACACCGCCTTCGTCAACGATCCGCGCGTTATTGGTGTGTCGTTCAACGTGAACTACTGATCCGCGCCGTGCCGCTCGCGCTGCGGGCGGCATAACGCCAAACAAAAAGGCTGGCAGGAGCGATCCTGCCGGCCTTTTTTGTTTCGGCGCAAGGGGGTTACTGCGCGGTGCTGGCCGCCGGGACCACCGCCACCTCGACCGCCGCGCCGCTGGCGAGCCACTTGGCCGCGGTGGCCTTCAATTCCGCAGGCGTGATCGCGCGGATCACGTCAGGGGCGGCAAACCAGCGGTCGATCCGTTCAGGATCACTCTGCGCGCGCGCGGCAAGGCTGATCCAGCCGCCCAGATCCTTGAGCGCATTGTCATATTCCTCGAGCAGCGGACGGCGCGCGCGTTCGATCATGTCGGCGCTGGGCGGCGCATCGCGCAAGGCTGTAAGCACCGCTTCCACCGCCGCGCGCGTCGCATCGGCCTGGGCCACGTCAACCGAAACCGAGAGCGTGAAGGTGCCGTAATCGCGGTACTGGCGGCTGTTCGAAGCGCCGGCCGACGGTGAATAGGCCTGGCCCAGCTCCTCGCGCAGCTTCTCGGTGAGCGCGATCCGCGCCACGCGTGCGAGCAGGCCGAGGCGCAGGGTCTCGGCCAGATCACTGTCGTCGGTGGTCGGCCAGGTCCATTGCAGCAGCGCCTGATCGGCCTCGCCCTTGTGGGTGATGACGCGCGGGCCACGGGTCGCGGTAAAGCTGCGGATGCGCGCCTCCTCGCGCGGGACAAACTCGGCCTCGCGCGCTGGCAGCGCGCCGAAGGTCGCCGCGACCGCTGCAATGGCTTCGCCCTCGTCAAAGTCGCCCGCCAGCGCCAGCTCGATCGCGCCCTTCGCCAGCCGGTCGCCGATGGCGGCCTGAAGCTTGGCATAGTCGAGCGCGAAGAACGCCTCCTTGGGCTGCAGGGTGAAACGCGGGTCATTGTCTGACAGGATCCCGCCCAGCGCTGTCCCGAGCGCGCGGCCCGGAGTGGAATCGAGCGTGGCGAAGTAATTGTCGATCCCCTTGCGGAAGCGCTCCTCGCCCTCGGGCCGATAGCCCGGATCGGTCAGCAGCGCGGCCAGCACCTGCATCTGCAGGGCGAGATCGCGCTTGGTGGTGTTGCCCGAGGTGGTGAAGACATCGGTTGCACTCGCCAGGCCGAAGCCGACGCTGCGCCCGGCGAGCACGCTCGAAAGCTCGTCCTGGCTGTGCCGCCCGAGCCCGCCGAGCGCGAGCGAATCCACCAGCGCGACCTGCAAGGGCGCCTCGCGGGTGTTCATCAGATCGCCGCCGTCAACCGCGATCGTGAAGGCAATGCGGTCCTCGCGGATCGCCGTCTGTTTGAGCGTCAGGCGCGTGCCATTGGCGAAGCGGATCAGGCGCAGGCCGAGCCGCGGCTCGGTGGTGTCGGAGATGATCGTGCCGGGCGGGCCGAAGTCCTGATAGGCAAAAGCGAGCGCGCCGCTATCGGCGGGAGCCTTGATCGGCAGCGCCAGCGCTTCGGCAAAAGCGCTGCGCAGACCCGCTTCGCCGCCCTCGGGCGCGGTGCGGCCGGTGAAGCGGATCAGCGGATCATCAAGCGGCACGGCGTCAGCCTTTACCGCGTTCCAAACCGCCTCGGGCGTCAGCGACGGCGCGATCCGCTCGAACTGCGCCAACTGCCATTGCGGAGTCGATGGTACGCGCTCGTCGCTCGCCAGTGCCAGTGCCGCGCCGACAAAGGTCGGGTGGCTGCGGGTCTCGGCGGCCTTGACCGCGTCCTGGTAGGCGGTGCGCAGGTTGGCGAGCTGTTCGTCAAGCTCGGCGCGGGTGAAGCCATAGGTCAGCGCCTCGTTGACCTCGCGCACCGCGGCGAGCACGCCCTTCTTCCATTCGCCGTCCGTGCTGCTGACCGAGAGGCTGGTGATGCGCGCATCCTCGAACAGATCGCCGGTGCCGTAGCTCGCGCCCCGGAACGGCGCATCCCCGCCGCGGGCGAGGCGCGCGAGGCGGCGGTTGATGATCCCGTAACCGATGCGCTGCACCAGCGACGTCTCGCGGTTGGCAATCGTGTCAGGCTCGTCGCGCCACGGGGCGAGGCGCGAGATCGTGATGTCCTCGGACAGCGCCGGATCGAGGTAGATGTCGGTCAGTCCCTTGCGCGCGACATCGATCGGCCCGGCGACCGGCTTGGCAGGCGCTGGGGCTGCGGCCCAATCGCCAAAGCGGGCGCGGATCGCGGCCTCGACCGTCTCGACCGGCAGATCGCCGACCACCACCAGCACGGCGTTGGCGGGCACATAGGTGCGTTGGTAGAGCCCGCGGATGTTCGCTGCACCCGCGCTTTCGAGCACCCCGATTGTGCCGATCGGCAGGCGTTCGGCATAGAGCGCTTGCGGCGCGATGAAGGCGACATTGTCCTCGAAATTGCGCTGCTGGAAGCCTGCCCGGTCGCGCCGCTCGGCAAGGATCACGCCGCGCTCGCGCTCGACGGCTTCCTGCGCGATGGTCAGCTCGGTCGCGGTCTCGCGCATCAGCATCAGCGCGGTATCGAGCAGTGCGGGTTCATTGCGCGGCAGGTTGAGCATGTAGGTGATGCTCTCGAACCCGGTCGAGGCATTGGTGTCGGCCCCGAAGGCTAGCCCTTCGCGCTCAAGCAGCTTGACCATCTCGCCCTCGGGGATGCCCTTCGAGCCGTTGAAGGCCATGTGCTCGAGATAGTGTGAGAGCCCGCGCTCGTCCTCGCGCTCGGCCAGGCTGCCGGAATCCACCCGCAGCCGCACCAGCGCGGTGCCTTCCGGCGTGGCATTGCGGCGGATGATGTAGCGCATCCCGTTGCCAAGCTGCCCGAAGGTGTAACCCGGATCGACCGGCACATCGCTGGCCTCGAACGCCCAGACGCGGGCCTGCGCAGCGGCGGGGCTGGCAGCCTCGGCAGCCGGCGCTTCCTGCGCGGCGAGCGCGGTGGTGAAGGCCAGCGGAGAGAGCGCCAGCAGCAGGCTGGCATAAAGCGCGCGGGAAGGTTGGATCATAACGGGCAAGGCACCTTGAACACTGGCATGGGAAGGGCCGAGACTAACCGAAAGCACCGGTCTGTCAGCCCCTGATTGGCGGGAAGCGAGGCCCTAGCCCTTGCGCGGGAGCATGTCGGCGGGGAGGCAGGGCGGGCTTCCGCCGGCCCAGTCGAATTCGGTGATTGCCGGGATCGGCTTATCGCCGGTCCACCGCTCGCCGACCGCGCCGGGGCTGTAACTCAGGATCGCCATCGAATTGTCGAAGTCGGCCAGTCGCTTGTTGTCGCGCCCGGCCCTGTCGGGGGCGATCTCCGTGGAGCGGCACGGTGTAGGCGATTTCGAGATCATCGCCGACGCGCAGGACCGGCACGCGCAGCACGGCGGTCAGCAGCCCGTCGAGCATCGCGGCTTCGAGCTGGTCCTCGCGCCGCAGGATCTCGAACCCGGTCTTGCCGAGCACGTCGATTGTCTGCCCGCGGCGGTGGATCACCACCTTGTGGACCCGCGCCTCGCCCGCAGCCGGGTTCCAGCCGATCGCGATATTACCGATCTCGAGCGCCTGCGGCTGGAGAATGCGGATCATCTGGCTGCTGAACAGGTCGTGCCCGTTTGCGGTAAGGCGGACGAAGGTGTCCTGCCGCCGCAGAAAGGTGGGCCCGTGCGTGTCAGCAGGCACTTCGAGCGGTTCGGACAGGGCTGCCCAGCCAGGCGCGGGCGCAATCGCGATCGCCTGCTGGCCCTGCGCCGCAACAAGGCTCGACTGGGCCAGAAGCCCTGCCACCACCACCGATTTCCAAGCCATGCAAAGCGCCCCTGTGTTGACCCCCTGGCGCGCGCAAGAAATGTCGCAGCACCAAGGACTTCGTCAGCCTAAGCGGGGATTACGCGGCCGTGAAGAGGCTACTTCTTGAGCGGCGGCGGGCCGCGCAGGCGCGAGCGCGCGTGCGACAGATCGAACACTTCGCCCGGGCCATTGTCCTCGGCATTGAGCAGGCCGAGCCGGCGCGCGACTTCGCGATAGGCCTCTTCCTCGCCGCCCAGATCGCGGCGGAAACGGTCCTTGTCGAGCTTCTCGCCGGTCGCCATGTCCCAGAGGCGGCAGCCATCGGGGCTGATCTCGTCAGCGAGGATCACGCGGCTGTAATCGCCGTCGTAGAGCCGCCCGAATTCGAGCTTGAAGTCGATCAGACGGATGTCGATCGCGGCGAACATCCCGCACAGGAAGTCGTTGATGCGGATCGCCATCGAGGACATGTCATGCATCTCCTCGTTGCTGCACCAGTTGAAGCAGGCGATATGCTCCTCGGACACCAGCGGATCGCCGAGTGCATCATCCTTGTAGTAATATTCGATCAGAGTGTGCGGCAGCGGCTCGCCTTCCTCGATCCCGAGGCGCTTGGAGATCGAACCGGCGGCGACATTGCGCACCACCACTTCCAAGGGAATGATTTCGACCTGCCGGATCAGCTGCTCGCGCATGTTGAGGCGGCGGATGAAGTGGGTCGGGATGCCGATATGCGCGAGGCGCGTGAACACGTGCTCGCTGATGCGGTTGTTGATCACGCCCTTGCCAGCGATCGTGCCCTTTTTGGCCGCATTGAAGGCGGTCGCGTCATCCTTGAAGTACTGGATGAGGGTGCCAGGCTCGGGCCCTTCGTAAAGGATCTTGGCCTTGCCTTCGTAAATCTTGGTGCGGCGGGACATTGGCACTTTCCCTTTGGGCGAATGGCCCTTTTCAGCGAATGGTGCCCGAGGGCGGATTTGAACCACCGACACGCGGATTTTCAATCCGCTGCTCTACCCCTGAGCTACTCGGGCATTCGCTGCGAGCGACGGGCTGAGTTGCCCGGCGAGCAAATGAGAGCGGCCCTATGGCGAAGGCGGCGGGGGTTGGCAAGGGGGATTTGTCGCATGCGCGCAGGATTATGGCGCGCTGCTCAATCCTGCTCGCGCCAGTCTTCCGAGGCGAGGGTTTCCGGGTCGGCCGGCGGGCCGGGAACGGCATAGGAATCCGAGAACCAGCGCGCCAGATCACGGTCCTTGCAGCGCTGCGAGCAGAACGGATGGAATTGCTCTGTTCGCGGCTTGCGGCAGATCGGGCAGGGCTTGGATCTTGTGGTCATGCATCAAGGATCTGGGCGCTGGGTGCTTCGAGTGCAAGGCCGGGATCGGCTTCGATCCGCACCGCACGCCCCGTCCGCCGGGCCAGTTCGTCGAGCCATTGGGGCTTGAGCTTCGCTTTTAGCGCGGGATGTACGCGCAGTTCGAGGATGGGACCATGGCCCTTGGCCCGCTCGGCCAACCGCAACGCAAAACGGGCGCACATCCCTGTGCGCGACGTGGCGAAGCGGTGCAGCAGCGAGGGGCCTTCCAATCGCGCGACCAATTGCACAAAGCCGAACCCGTTCATCGCGGTGCATTCATGCGGCCAATCGTCGAGCGCCAAGTCCAACGCGTCGTCAACGTCGCGTCGGTCGGCTTTGGCATCGAGGGTGGGAAAGTCGATGCCAATGTTCCCGCCGATGTCGAACCAGCGCAGGGCAGTTCCAATCGCAGGGATGCAGGCGAGGGCAAGTTCGCGCGCGGCCAATTCCCCGTCAACGTCGATGACCGTCATGGCAGGTGTCACCGCGCAAATGATCTCGCCGCCGGCAAAGACGACGCTGCCAGACGATGCAGCGCTCCACACCTCTTCCCAGACACCGCTTGCGAATTGCCGGACCACTTCGCCTTCGAGCGGAACCGGATCGAGGCTGGACCCAATCGCGCTGAGCCAGCGAGCCTGTGCGCGCTTAAGCCGCCCGCGCTCGTGGATCGGCGCCCGTGTCAGTCGCACCTTGCCCGAAACGCCCTCGGTCGTTTCGCGCGGGAGTTGGTCGATCAGCGCCTCGACCCCATTGTCCAGCAGGACGATGCCGCGACGGGTGCCCGCATATCGTTTTGTCAGGCGTGCGCTGTGGACTTCGCCGGACACCAATTCGCCCGGCCACTGCACCCGCGCGGCGAGCACCTGTTCGCCTTCGACCAGCAGCGCGCGCGTTTCCGCGATGCCGTCTTCGATCAGCCACTCAGCCAATCGCAAACCCCGCCGACTTGAGCAGGGCCCGGGTTTCGTGGAGCGGCAGGCCCATCACGCCCGAATGGCTGCCCCGGATCCATTCGATCAGCCCTTCGGCCGCGCCCTGGATGGCGTAGCCGCCGGCCTTGCCGTGCCATTCGCCGCCCGCGAGATAGGTATCGATTTCCTCGGCCGAGAGGCGCTTGAAATGCACGACAGTCTCGCTGAGCCGCTCGCGCAGGGAGCCGTCGGGCGCGCGCAGCACGACACTCGAGAGCACCTGATGCCGCCGCCCGCTGATCAATTCGAGGCAGGCGCGCGCTTCGGATTCGGTTTCGGTCTTGGGGAGGATGCGGCGCCCGACCGCGACCACCGTGTCACCCGCCAGCACATAGCCCGGCGCGTCCACCGCCCCAGAAACTGCCAACGCCTTCTCGCGCCCCATGCGCAAGGCATAGGGGCGCGGCAATTCGCCCGTCAGCGGGGTCTCGTCGATATCGGCCGGGGTCACCGCGTGCGGCTCCAGCCCCAACCGCGCGAGCAGTTCGCGCCGGCGGGGCGAGGCAGAAGCCAAGGTGAGATGGAGAGAGCCCATGGCGTGGGCCCCTGGCCCTTATTGCGGGCCGGGGCCGCCGCGACCCGGCATGAAGCGGTAGGTGATGCGCGCCTTGGTGAGATCGTAGGGCGTGAGTTCGCACAGCACCTCGTCTCCCACCAGCACGCGGATGCGGTTCTTGCGCATCTTGCCTGCGGTGTGGCCGAGAACTTCGTGGCCGTTTTCAAGCTCCACCCGGAACATCGCATTGGGCAACAACTCAACCACGCGCCCGCGCATTTCGAGGAGTTCTTCCTTGGCCATGAATTTCCTTTATTTATGATGCGGCGCACAATGCACCGGTCGAAAATCTAGCGCGCTTTAGCGATGCGGGAACCAAAAGGGAAGGCTCGAGCTTTAAGGGCCGCGTGAGGCTCGATTCGGGCTTTGTCTGTATCGTTCATGAGGCATACGCCGCATGTCCTTAGGGACCCGGGTCCGGCAACAGGCCGGCCTGTTGAATGACGTTGAACTGAAGGGACATGATGAACCTCTCTCGGCTTTCCCGCGCGCTGCTGCGCGCCGGCACCTGTGCTGCCAGTCTTGCTGTAGCCACCACGGTTCTCGCCAGCGAGAGCACCGTGGCCCAGCCGCAGCCGGTCGCAGTGCCGCAGGCCGAGGAGGAGCCCGAGACCGCCAGCGGCAGCGTCAAGGTGAGCGACGGCGCCGCGCCGCAAGCCGCCGACGGCGAGATCGTTGTCAGCGCCGGACGGATCAAGGGCCAGCTGGTGGTCGACCAGGCGCCACTGCTGGAGCTCGGCGAGACCGAGATTGCCGCCGAGGGTGTGACCTCGATCACCGATCTGATCGCCCAAATCAGCGCGCGCACCGGATCGGCGCGCGGTCGCGGTGGCGGCGGGCAGCCGGTGATTCTGGTCAACGGCATCCGCATCGGCTCCTTCCGCGAATTCGCCAATTACCCGCCCGAAGCGCTCGCGCGGGTCGAGGTGTTCCCCGAAGAAGTCGCCCAGCGCTTCGGCTTTCCGCCCGATCGGCGGGTGATCAACCTGATCCTCAAGGACAATTATTCCAACCGTCAGGTCGATCTGGAATACGAGACGCCGTCGCGCGGCGGCTATAGCCGCAACGAACAGCAGTTCGGGCTGCTCAAGATTGCCGATGGCGGCCGGATCAACGCCAACATCCAGGTCGAAGATTCCACGCTGCTGACCGAAGCCGAGCGGGACGTCATCCAGACCGCGGGTTCGGTTTCGACCGTCGCGGGCGATCCCGATCCGGCGGAATACCGCAGCCTGTTGGGCGACACCTTCGCGCTCGACGCCAACCTGTCGTGGGCCAAGGCGATCATCGACAGCGGCGTTTCACTGAGCGCGAACCTCAACTACGCGCGCAACGAAAGCCGCAGCCTCGATGGCCTCAACACCGTGGTGCTGAGCGATGATCCGGATCCGCTCGGCGACGGCGTGCTGCGCACCTTCGGCGAGGAAACCCCGTTGGAGCGGCGTTCCTCGTCCGATACGATTTCGACTGCGGGTTCGGTGACCAAGCCGATCAACGCCTTCCGCCTGACCAGCACCTTTGACGGGTCTTTCAGCGAGACCGAGACCGAGATTGACCGGCCGTTTGATACAACCGCGCTGGAGAACGCTGCGCTGGCAGGGACCTTGCCGACCGATGGCCCGCTGCCGACCAGCGCAGTGGGCGGGTTCGATATTGCGACGCGTCGTACCATCACCGCCGAGAGCCAGACCACGCTCAACGGGCCGCTCGGCGAACTGCCGGCGGGCGAAGTGCTCGCGACCTTTGATTTCGGTCTCGATTGGAGCCGGATCGAAAGCGGCGACACCCGCACCGATCTGGACACGGAGCTGACCCGCCGGCGGCTTGCGACCGGAACCAACCTTGTGGTCCCGATCACCAGCCGCCGCAACGGGTTTGCCGACGCGATTGGCAGCATCACCCTGAACCTGCAGGCGGGCCTCGAGGATCTGTCCGATTTCGGCGTGCTGGGGGATTGGAATGCGGGCCTGAACTGGTCGCCGATTGACGGGCTCGACCTGTCGGCGACCTATATCTGGCGCGAAGTTGCGCCGTCGCTGTCCGCCCTCGGCGATCCGCAGATCACCAATTTCAACGTTCCGGTGTTCGACTTTTCGACCGGCGAGACGGTGCTGGCGAGCGTCACCACCGGCGGCAATCCCGATTTGCCGGCAGAAACCCAGCGCGACTGGAAATTCGCTGCCAACTGGGAACTGCCGTTCTGGGAGGGCTCGCGCCTGAGCGTGGAGTATATCCGCAACAAATCGAGCAATGTGGTGAGCGCTTTCCCGCAGATCACGCCCGAGATCGAAGCGGCGTTCCCGGACCGGATCACGCGCGATGCTGATGGCCGGCTGGTCGCTGTTGACCAGCGCTCGGTCAGCTTTGCCGAAACGCGCGCGAACCGGCTGCAATTCACCTTCTCGACCAATGGCAGCATCGGCGCGCCTCCGGGCGGGCCGGGCGGCTTTGGCGGCCCGGGCGGCGGCGGTGGACGCGGGGGCTTCGGCGGCGGCGCAGTTGCCGCGCCGGCAGCGACACCTGCGCCGCCGACCACCGCGCCTGCTACGGCACCGCAGCCAGGCGCGGTTCCGGCCGCAGGTGCGGGACGCTTTGGTGGCGGCGCTGCGCCGACCGCCGAGCAGCGCGAGCAGTTCATGGCCTTCCGCGCGCGGCTATGCGCCGATGACGGGCTCGTCTTCCTCGACAAGCTGGTCACCGCGATTGATAGCGGCGCGGATATCTCGGCGGAGTTCCCCGGGGTCGATGCCGCGCGGCTCGCGCCGATGCTTGTGCGTGTGCGCGGGGCGGATGGCAAGGTCGATCCCGACAAGCTGGCGCAGCTGCGCACCCGCATCTGCAGCTTCGATCCGGCGATGATGGGCGGCGCCCCCGGCGGCGGCGCTCCGGGCGGCGCCCCTGCAACCAACCCGCAGCTTGCCGCCTTCCGCGAACGGGCCTGCGGCCCCGATGGCACCGCCGCGATTGCCGAGCTGATCGGCAAGATCGAGCGCGGCGAGGATGTCTCGGCGGAACTCCCCGGGGTCGATCCGGCCTTCATCAAGATGGCCATCGACCGGTCGCGCGCGCCCGATGGCACGATCCCGCCCGAGGCGCTGGCACAGTTCCAGCAGCGCTTCTGCGCGGCGGCTCCGGCTCCGGCGCAAGTGGCTGGCGGCGCCGCTCCCGCGGCGGCTGGCGGCGCGCCTGCGGGCGGCCCGGCGTTCAATCCGCTTGCCCAGCGCAGCTTCCCCGGCTGGCGGTATTTCTTCAACCTGACCCACGCGATCGAGCTCGACAACGAGATCCTGATCGCCAACGGGCTCGAACCGCTCGATCAGCTGGACGGGCAGGCGACCGGCGCTTTCGGTCTGCCGCGCCACTCGAGCCGCCTCGAAGCAGGGCTGTTCGGCAAGGGCATGGGTTTCCGCCTCTCGGGCATCTACACCGGCGAAACCCGGCTCGACGGTCCGGGCCTGCCGGACAGCACCGAACTCGCCTTCGACGACATTGTTACCTTCAACCTGCGCGTGTTCGCCAACATGGGCGAAGTCACCGGCAAGAACGAAGGCTTCCTCAAGGACTTCCGCGTCAGCCTGATCGCCGACAACCTGTTCGATGCGCAGCGCAAGGTGCGCGATTCGAACGGTGACACCCCGGTCAACTACCAGCCCTTCGTGATCGATCCGCTGGGGCTGTATCTCGGGATCGACTTGCGGAAGTTGTTTTGATTTTGTGTGGCACGCCCCTGCGGGCGTGCCGTATCCTCGCTCATGCGGCCTAATGGCCGCGTCGCTGCGGGCGGGCGCCAAAACACTGTGGCGGCCTTGCGGGCCTGAGGCCCGTTGGTGGCATTATCCGCACGTAGCCTTCGCCTCGGCCAGCGCCTCGGCGCAGGCATAGCCGCTCGCCCAGGCCCATTGGAAGTTGTAGCCGCCGAGCCAGCCGGTCACATCGACCGCTTCCCCGATCGCGTAGAGACCCGGCACCTTGCTGGCCTCCATCGTCCGGCTGGAGAGTTCCGCCGTGGCGATCCCGCCGGCGGTGACTTCGGCCTTGGCAAGGCCCTCGGTGCCATTGGGAACAAACCGCCAGTCGGCCAGCTGTGCCTGCGCGG
>Ga0315899_10001523_pt1 | contig 26388 bp, 23 predicted proteins | sample LakEriMetagenome_2_FD_203518 | JGI IMG/M metagenome (GOLD analysis project Ga0315899, IMG submission 203518) | Freshwater fungal communities from buoy surface, Lake Erie, Ohio, United States - Buoy 4 MA112 | ecosystem: Environmental > Aquatic > Freshwater > Lake | place: USA: Lake Erie, Ohio... | reverse complement strand
GCGCGCTTCAAAGGCAACCATTTCCACCAATTCACGCATGAAGGGCGATACAGTGACGCGCTTCAGTTGCTCTTTCGTATGATGCGCTTCGAGTTCGGTTATCTCCATTCCGAGTGCAATGCTCTTCGGATAGTGCGTGATGATCTGACTTTGAATACGGTCTTTCAGAGGTGTGATGATACTTCCGCGATTGGTGTAATCTTCCGGGTTAGCCGTAAAGATGAATTGAATGTCGAGGGGCAAACGCAACTGAAATCCGCGTATCTGGATATCACCTTCTTGCAAAATATTGAAGAGCGATACTTGAATGCGCGCCTGTAAATCGGGCAATTCGTTGATGACGAAAATGCATCGATGACTGCGCGGGATGAGACCAAAGTGTATTACACGCTCATCGCTGTAGGCGAGTTTCAGATTGGCGGCTTTAATTGGGTCGATGTCGCCAATCAAATCGGCTACGCTTACGTCAGGTGTGGCAAGTTTCTCTACATAGCGCTCTGAGCGATGCATCCAGCGAATCGGGGTTAGGTCGCCATGCTCTGCCAGAATGTCTTTTGCGGTGTAGCTGAGCGGTTGCAAGGGGTCGTCGTTCAGTTCGCTACCGGCAACACACGGAATCCATTCGTCGAGTAGTTCGGTAAGCGTGCGTGCGATGCGCGTTTTTGCCTGGCCACGTAACCCCAGCAAATTCATGCTGTGCCCACTGAGTATGGCGCGCTGCACATCAGGCAGTACGGTCTCATCGTAACCGATGATTCCCTTGAATGGATTACTTCCGCGTTCCATATGACGAATGAGGTTTGCACGCAGTTCTTCCTTCATGGTTTTCGGGGAGTAGCCTGCTTGCTTCAGTTCGCCTAGGGTTTGTATGGTAGTGTGTTTCATTTCTGTGTCAAATTCTTTTTTTACGGTTGCGCTCGTAGTCGCTCAAAATGCTATCACCAAGACCGTCAAGTCCTGTGAAAAGCGCTTTTCCACCATTGGCTTCGGTAAAGTCTTCAATGAATTGCTGCAAGTAACTGTCTTGCGCAATCATGAAGGTGGTGATGGGGATTTTTTTCTTGCGGCAGGCTCGCGCTAGGTTCAGGCACTTGCCTGTGATGTATGGATCAAGCCCGAATGAATTTTTATAGTACTGTCCGTTTTCTTTCAGGCAAGAGGGTTTGCCATCGGTAATCATGAAGATCTGCTTATTGCCCGATCGTTTGCGTCGCAGTATTTCCATAGCTAGCTCTAAACCGGCTACGGTGTTGGTATGATAAGGCCCCACTTGCAGGTACGGCAAGTCTTTTACACTTACCGGCCAGGCGTCGTCGCCGAAAACTACTATGTCGAGCGAGTCTTTCGGGTAGCGCGTCATGATGAACTGTGATAGCGCCATCGCTACTTTTTTCGCCGGTGTGATGCGGTCCTCACCATACAGAATCATGCTGTGTGAAATGTCGATCATCAGCACTGTAGAGGCTTGCGAGAGGTGCTCGGTTTCGAAAACCTCCAAGTCGTTTTCGGTGAGCATGAATTCGTTGATGCCGTGCGCTATTTGCGCATTGCGCATGGATTCGCTCATCAAAATCTGATCGGGTTTGTCGCCAAAGACGAAGGGCCTTCGCAATTCCGTGGCTTCGTCGCCTGTGCCGGCCTGCTTGGTTTTGTGACTGCCTTGCTGCGACTTTTTCATTTTGCCAAACAACTGATCAAGGTTGCGCTGGCGCATTGCTTGTTCACTCTTCGCCGTAATGCTACTGCCCTTGCCCTTTCCACCTTTTTGACCGGCTTCATATTTTTCGCGCAAGTACCCTTTTCGCTTCAACTCCTGTTCGAAATCATCGCGCGTGTAGGTGTCTGAGAAAAGCGGACGCTGACGGTCGATTTCCTCCATAAAATCGAGTGCCTCGTTTGGGTCTCCGTTGGTGTAATTGAGTAGCTCTATGAACAACGGAAGTAGCTTGTCGAACGGTGTTCGTTTGTCTTCTTCCGGTATGTAGCGATGGAATTCAACCCCAATCATGGCTATACAACAACTTGAGAGCGCAAAGGTTGCAAGCGAACGTGTTTGAATCGCTTAAAGCTGATGAAAAGCAGGAATTGCTTGGGTTTATTTCTCCTCTTCTTGCGCCACGATTATGGGCGCGAGTTGCTGGGCCTCGAGTTTCTTGAAAAACTCGCTCTCTTCCATGGAAGGCAGTAGGAATAGTGAAAAATTGTAGATAGGTTCGTAGAAATAGGAATGTTGCTTTTGTTTATTCGGCAACCAGCCATATTTTCGGTCGAGTGCATTGAACAACACGAATAGAATACTCAGAAACAACAGTGTTTTAGTGAGCGAAAAGAAGGCGCCTCCAATTTGGTTCCAGCGCTCGGCTCCGCCTGCGCTTACTGTTTGTGTGATGAGCTTACCCATGAAGTAAAGTCCAACGAAAACCAACACAAGGACCACAATGAATGACACAATCGGAAGGCTTTCCGAGTTCATATCGAATTTGGTGCGGAGGAAATTCGCCATCCAATCGCTTAGATGAACGCCTGCGTAGAGCCCGACAAACAAAGCCAGCATGGAGAATACTTCCATCACGAAACCATTGCGCCAGCCGCGCCAAATGGCCAAACCAATGGGAATAAGGAGTGCAAGGTCTAGATAGCTCACCATACTAACGAAAATAGAATTCAACCGATCTCTCCATATTCCCATGAATAGGAGTTTTAAACACTGCATTTTGAATGAACCCATTTTGATTTACAGCGAATTAGATGGAATGGCCATTGGCTTGCCTCTTCCTTTTTGTACATTTGTCTCCTAGCGCTTTTCCTAATCAAACCAAGATGTCAGCCAACGTAGAAAGTCAGGAGCAGTGGGATGTTGTAATAGAGCCCGATTATCCGTTATTCAATCTTCGCCTCAGGGAGGTATGGAATTACCGCGACTTGCTGTGGATTTTGGTTTTCCGAAACTTCGTTGCTCAGTATAAGCAAACGCTCTTAGGGCCGGTTTGGTTCTTCATCCAGCCTATGCTTACGACGCTCACGTTCATGGTCATTTTTGGAGCAATTGCCCAAATTCCAACCGGTGGCATACCTCAGCCGTTGTTTTATCTAAGCGGAGTTGTTATCTGGACCTATTTTTCAGACTGCCTCGTGAAGACAAGCACGGTGTTTAAAGACAATGCAGGTGTGTTTGGGAAGGTTTATTTCCCTCGTCTCATTATACCGCTGAGTATCATCGTTAGCAACCTCATTAAGTTTGCCCTTCAGTCTGTTCTCTTCGTGCTGGTGCTGCTCTATTACGTCTATTTCAAGGGCGATGTTTTTCAGCTTCACACCACTTCATTCTTGTTTATGTTGCCGGTGTTTCTGTTGCTTATGGCACTGCTGGGGCTTAGCTTGGGTATGATTATAAGCTCACTCACTACGAAGTACCGCGATTTGGCTTTTCTGGTCGCTTTCGGTGTGCAACTTCTTATGTATGCTACGCCAGTCGTTTATCCGCTTGATAGTGAGCGCGTGCGAAATCTTGCAGGCAATTTTTTACAGTGGAACCCGCTTGCGCCCATTTTCGAAGGGGTACGAAAGGGCTTGTTCGGAACAGGCTTTTTTGAATGGTGGTATTTCGGTTATGCTGTTGCCGTTACGGTGGTGTTAATGTTTGTTGCCATCATCGTATTCAATAAAGTAGAACGTAATTTCATCGATACTGTATAACGCCCCACGCCATGTCTAAAGCTATCGAAGTATCGCATCTTTCTAAACTCTATCGATTGGGTGCAATCGGAACGGGAAATCTTTCCCACGATTTTCAGCGCTGGTTGGCAAAAGTTCGTGGCAAGGAAGATCCATACATGGTTATTGGTAAGCAAAATAACCGCGAAGCCGGGGGCAAAAACGATGTTGTTTACAGCCTGAACGATATCAGTTTCACAATTAACCAAGGCGATTCTGTAGGCATAATAGGCCGCAATGGTGCCGGTAAAAGCACACTATTGAAAGTGTTAAGCCGAATCACAAGTCCAACATCCGGCTCTGTTAAGGTGAAAGGAAGAGTAGCTAGCCTTCTCGAGGTAGGTACCGGTTTTCATCCTGAACTGAGCGGACGTGAAAATATTTATCTCAATGGTTCTATACTCGGTATGCGCCGTCATGAGATAACGTCTAAACTCGATGAAATCATTGAATTCTCAGGTGTTGAGCGCTACATCGATACTCCTGTAAAGCGGTACTCTTCAGGTATGTATGTGCGATTGGCTTTTGCTGTTGCCGCCCATCTTGAACCTGAAATTCTGATAGTCGATGAAGTACTCGCTGTGGGTGATGCTGAGTTTCAGAAGAAATGTCTTGGCAAAATGAATCAGGTGAGCACTTCGGAGGGCCGCACGGTTTTGTTTGTAAGCCACAACCTAACCGCAGTTGAAACACTTTGCAATCAGGGTATTTATCTCGACATGGGAAGACTCGCGATGCAAGGTCCAACACTTGATGTGGTGCGCGAGTATGTGTCGCGTGACTTGCTGGCAAGGCGTGTTGTACAGTCCACTGAAAGTAAGAAGTTGGGCAACGAGCATATCACCATCGTTGAAGCAGCGGTTGAAAACGGCAGCTCGGAAACCCCATCAGACATCATCGACATCTCTTCGGATGTGAGATTGAAAATCACACTGATTAATCATACCAAGGACCACCATCTTTCGGTTGGTTTCGATTTGAAAACGGCCAAAGAGGAGGTTGTGTTCGGTTCCGGAGGTAAGCTTCATAGCCCACCCGGTATGCCCACCGTTTTTACGTGTATCATTCCCGGCAACTTCCTCAACGATGATTTGTACCAAATGGATATTTATTTCCATACTCCGGGAATGAGTAAGCTTTTTGCTCAGAGGAGTATGGTTTCGTTTGAAATTAAAGATCAGGCGCGCGAAAATGGATTCCTCGGCAAAATCAATGGAATGATTCGTCCCCAATTGCAATGGTCGTCCTCCGCAGGAATCATCACTTCAGCTTGACGAATCATGATTAGCTTTTTATACCGTTGGATGAATCGTTTAATCGTAAATCCGCTCGATGCTGCCGGGTTGGCGATTTTTCGATCAACATCCTTCCTGGTTTTTTATAACTCGTCAACATTGAAGAATTTCGTTTAACGTCCGAATGAGTAAAAGTCGCATAATCATCACAGGAGCTTCCGGTTTTTTAGGAAGGCACGTGGCCGACTTGCTCAAGCATCACGATTGCGCTTTTCTTTTGAATCCGGCTAGCTCAATGAACACAGCGGAACAAGGACCGCAGGTATTTTACTCAGTCGAAGATTTGCACAAAGAATTTCCTAATGTTGACGTGGTTGTTCATCTTGCTGCTTTTATTCCTTATGGTAAACTCGATGAACCATCGGATAGTTTTGAAATCATCAATGTGGAACTTACTCAACGCTTAGCACTTGCATACCCGAAAGCACGTTGGGTATTTGCTTCTTCGGTTTCTGTATATGGCCATTGCGAAGACAGTGTGATTACCACGAAAACGAAGGTCATGCCGAATACCCGTTACGCAGCTTCCAAGTGGAGAGCAGAACAATTAGTTGCTCAATTGGATAATTCCATCATCGTGCGATTTTCCTCCATAATTGGTAAGGGTATGAAACCCGTCTCAGTTATACCCAAATGGATTGAGCAGGCAAGGAGTCAGAAGTGCATGAGTGTATGGGGGCAGGGAGCTCGCACCCAAAATTATTTAGATGTGCGCGATGCGGCTACACTGATTCAAATACTCACCGTTGACGATCTGAAGGGGGTGGTGCTGGGAGTTTCGAGACAAGAGCATTCTAACCTGGCAGTAGCACAAATGATTGCAGAAGTATTGCCTTCAGAAATAAAGCATACACCGCACGCTGACGATTCTGGAGTAAGCTATGATGATCACATCACGCATGAGCGCATAGGATTTATACCGAAATTTGAACTGCGCGAGACAATTCGCGATATGATTATAGCATGAAGACAATAATAGTGACCGGCATTGGAGGTGTTGTTGGACAAGGTATTGTGCGTAATGCGCGATCCATGAATCGTGACTTGAAGATTGTCGGAGTAAATGTGGCGCGCGTAAGTGCGGGAAATCATCTTTGCGATGAAGTGTTTGAAGTGCCTTTTGCGTACGATGAAAATTACGTGGAGACAATGTTGAAAGTGACTTCCGCAACTGGCGCTGAGCTTATCATACCTAGCACCGACTACGAGTCATACTACCTGGCGAAACATCAATCCGAATTTGCCATTCCTATTGCTGCGTCGCCGGCGGAGGTGACATTTTTTTGTCTCGATAAGTACCGTAACTGGGAGGCGTTTAGTAAAGAGAACATTCCCTTCGCTCCTTCAATTTTGCCTTCGAAATTCACAGGGCAATTTGAACGCTATATCGTAAAACCACGCGAGGGAAGAGGAAGTCGTGGCATTCATATTCAGCCAACCGACGTTGCCGCATTCGATGACAGCAATTTGGTGCAACAACTGCTTGAGGGCCCTGAAATTACTTCGACGTTCTATGTCCTACAAGATGGTTCCCTGCTGGGAAGTATTACCATGCGACGAGAGCTCGAATCCGGAAACACGGCCCGCGCAGAAGTGATAAAGGAGTATGACGACGATGTGAATGAACTTGCGAAGCAAATGATTCGCGCTTATCCTTTCCGAGGTTCCGTCAATATTCAATCGAAGGTGACTGAGCAGGGTATAGTGCCTTTTGAAATCAACTGTCGAATTTCCGGAACGAATTCCATTCGATCGCAATTCGGCTTCAATGATGTCGCTTTCACAATCCAGGAGCTACTTTTTCACGAAGCACCTGATAAACCCAATGTGAAACTAGGAAGCGCTATGCGTGTTATGGTAGATATTGTTTATCCGGATACAAAGCTCAATGATATCAAGAATAAGAACGATCAATTTTACAGCTACGAATGATTAAGTCTGTTTTCTTTGATGTTGCCAATACGTTGCTCGAAAAGCCCGATCTTTTTCTGAAGATGGCCTCCGTTCTTAAGCGCTATGGGCATGACGTGAGCGAATCGGATCTGCGATACGTGCATAAGTTTTTGTCGGAGGCATTCGTGTTTCCGGATAAAACATCACGTGATTTTTACACTCAATTTAATAGTCACGTACTCTATGCATTGGGCATAGCGCCGAATGAAATTTTATTGGATGAAATCTTTGAGGCGTGCACGTATTTGCCCTGGCAGCCATTCTCGGATACTTCATCCCTTTCCAATATTCCCCTTCCAATTGGAATTTTGTCGAATTGGGATTCGTCCCTTCGTGACAAACTGACTCATCACTTTAAAGTTGAATTCAAATGGATTTTGTGTTCCCAGGATGAGGGAGTGAAGAAGCCGAACCCGCTATTTTTTAATCGAATGATGGATGAATCCGGATTGCAGCCAAACGAGATTCTATTCGTCGGAGACAGCATGAAACTGGATGTGCACCCAGCAATGCAATTGGGAATAAATGCCGTTCTCATCGATCGGTTGAATCACTTTCCGCATGCCAATGTCGCACGTATACAACACCTTGAACAACTAATGCAATGGCTCTGAAAAAACTGGCAATAATCGGTTCCGGTGATCTGGGTGAACAAATTGCCTGGCATGCACGCAACGACAATCACTATTCAGTAGTGGGTTTTTTTGATGATTTTGCAGAACAAGGAATTGCCCGACATGGATTGCCGGTTTTGGGGAAAGTGTCGGATGTGTTAACGTCGTTTAAGGACGGTTTGTTTGATGAGCTTTTGGTTGCGATAGGCTACAAACACTTTGAGCAACGAAAAAACATATTTGATACACTCTCGGGTGAAGTGCCTTTCGGAAAACTTATTCATTCATCTTCTTATGTCGACCCTTCTGCTAAGATAGGCCGTGGCGTTGTTGTTTATCCGGGTTGTGTTATCGACATGAAGGCGCAATTGGAGGATAATGTGCTTTTGAACGCAGGTGTTGTTATAGCACACGACACAACCATTGGCGCTCATTCATTTCTTTCGCCCGCTGTTAAGGTGGCCGGTTTTGTGCGTGTTGGGAATTGTGTAAGTTTGGGCATTGGCACTTGCGTAGTCGATAATCTGCAGATTGCTGACTTTGTTAGAACAGGAGCCGGCGCTGTAGTAACTGAAAGTTTAATTAATCCCGGACTATACTTGGGTGTTCCGGCACGATACAAAAAGGCATAATGATCCCCTTTAATAAACCTCATCTCACGGGCAATGAGACCGCCTACATTGAAGAAGCGGTCCGGTCAGGAAAAATCTCGGGCGATGGCATGTTCACTAAAAAGTGTCATGCGTTTTTTGAGCAGAACTACGCTATGCGAAAAGCGCTGCTTACTACGTCATGTACCGACGCACTCGAAATGTCGGCTATACTGGCCAATATTCAACCCGGCGATGAAGTCATTGTGCCCTCTTATACGTTTGTGAGCACAGCCAATGCGTTTGTGCTGCGCGGAGCGCACATTGTGTTCGCCGATAGTCGGGCCGATCATCCGGGTATCGATGAAGACTCGGTTGAATCACTAATCACACCGCGCACCAAGGCTATCGTTGTTGTGCACTATGCAGGAGTAGCCTGTGATATGGATAAGATAAACAGTATTGCAGACAAGCATAATCTGTTGGTCATTGAAGATGCCGCGCAGGCCATCGACAGTTTCTATAAGGGGCGTCCGCTAGGTACCTTGGGTCACATGTCTGCTTTTTCGTTTCATGAAACTAAGAATATACAATGTGGTGAGGGTGGTTTGCTGGCGATAAATGATGTGCAATATGTTCAGCGTGCAGAAATTATTCGCGAGAAGGGAACAAATCGTTCGGCATTTTTCCGCGGTGAGGTTGACAAATATGGTTGGGTCGATGTAGGCTCGTCCTTCTTGCCTTCCGAAATAGTTGCCGCGTTTTTATTTGCCCAACTTGAAAACATACATTCCATTCAACAGCGCAGAAAGGAAATCTGGAATCGATATCATGGTGCGCTCAAGCCCTTGGCAGATCAAGGTAAGTTGAAGTTGCCTTTTATACCTGAGTTTGCGTCGAACAACGCACACATGTTTTATGTGCTCACAGAAAACCTCCATGAACGCTCTGCGCTTATCGAGCATATGAAGTCAGCCGGTTCATTTCCGGTCTTTCATTATCTATCGCTGCATAAATCTCCTTTTTATACCGACAAGCATCAAGGTGGCGATATGCCTCACTCGGACCGTTACATGGACACGCTGCTTCGTTTACCTCTCTTTGTCGACATGTCCGATGCAGAAACAGATCGGGTAATAGAATCGATTATCGGTTATTTCGCCAAGTAATGAAGCCGAATTTGCACGTTATGCTCGATGTGAACCAATCGAATTGGTACATCGAGAAGTGCATCAAATATGCCCCGGAAAAGAACGACGATTTTGTGGCGTTTGGAAATTCGGTAAAGCATGCAACTCATCCGAGATTCACTGCTTCAGGTGCTAATGACGAATCTTACTCTTTATGGGCTGATAAAATTAATCGCGGAGAATACCGACAAGTCATCATCAACTATTTCGACATGCATGCAGCCGAATTGGTGAATCGTATCGAAAGAAGTGATGTGGCCATCGTGTGGGTTATTTGGGGTGCCGATTTATATACACTCCCCTTGTTTTGGAACAAGCTTTATGACGGCTTCGCTACCAGACTATATAATGTGAGCTGGACCAGCCATCTGAAGTCAATGTATAGACATTGGAAAAACAGAGTAAGAAGAGGTACACGCGATCATCGATTTTTATACAGCGCCATGCGCAAGGTAACCCACGGTGCAACACTCGTTACGCCTGATGTGGATTTGGTGAAACGTCATCTCAATAGTGTGATTAAACAAATCCCGTTGTCGTTTAGCGGAGTGGAAGATTTTAACCGGGTGGCGCCGGTAGCGAAGAACAACCGAATTCAAATCGGTAATTCGGGTGACCCGGCCAATAATCACATTGAGATGCTGCGCTTGCTGAAATCACTCAATGTGCGGAACGAGATATTCATGCCTATCGCTTATGGATCTAGGAGGTATCTCGAAGTGCTACCCAATGCAGCGCATGAAATTATAGGTCATGATCAGTTGAAACTACAAACGCAAGTGGTTCCTAAGGATGAGTACTTTTCCCAACTCGCTTCAACCGGATTTGCTGTAATGGGACATCTTCGTCAGCAAGCATTCGCAAACCTCATTGCTTTGTTTTATTTCGGAACAAAGATTTTTTTGCGAGAAAAGAATCCGTTGCTGAAAACGTTTCGTGAGTGGGGTTTGCTCGTGTTTTCTATCGAAGGAGATTTAAGTAATGACGCACTTCGATCAACGTTAAGTGAGAGTGATCAAAAACATAATCGTGCGATTATTGAGCAGCGGTTGAATGAAGATGCAATGAAGGGGTATTATCGCGATTTGATTTTAGGACAACGTTTCAATCAGGAAAAGTAGCGAGTTAGCACGTTTTGCAAATCTTCCGGAGTGTCGATAGCCGGTGATTCAATGTCGGTCGTAGCCACATGTATTGCGTGTCCGTTTTCCAGCCATCTCAATTGCTCAAGCGATTCCGCCATTTCTAGCGCTGACGGTTGTAACGCGCATATTTCTCTGAGCTTTTCGGGAGTGTAAGCATAGAGCCCCAAGTGCTTGTAATAAGTATGATGCTCATGCCATACCTTGTTTTCTGCAGTTCGGTAAAACGGTATCGCTTGTCTGCTGAAATAAAGCGCTTGCGAATGGGCGTTCATCACCACTTTTACTTTGGATGAATCAAAAAGTGTTTGTGAGTCGGATATCTTCTTGGCCAACGTTGCAATGGATACGTGTGGCTTGGCAATCAGATTAATCAACGAGTCGAGCTGCGAAGGATCCACAAATGGTTCATCGCCCTGCACATTGATGATACAATCGGCATTGGAATTCAATGTTTCAAATGCTTCGAGACATCGGTCTGTTCCACTGGCGTGTTCTGAACGAGTCATTATTGCAGAACCACCAAAGCCCTCCACGTGCGAAAGAATGCGCTCATCATCAGTTGCAACTACAACTTGTGAAATGGAATTGCTCAGCCGAACCTTTTCTACAACACGTTGAATCATACTTTTCCCGGCAATGTCGATGAGTGGCTTTCCCGGAAACCGTGTGCTTGCATAACGGGCAGGTATGATGGCAATGATTTTCATTCTGCAATACTACAGCGTTAATGTGTACTGAAGCATGCTCATGCGAGGCTCTTCAATAGCTAACGGTCGAATGGAGTATTCCCGATTGAGAACATTATTCACGATAATAGCCAACCGATGCCGCCCCTTGATTTCATAGCCTACGCGCAAATCAAACACGTAGTCGCCGGTAGTGTGTTCTTCACGCCATTTGATGATCCCGGGGTTGAAGTTTGTTACCGCTTGGTTTTTTTCCAATTCCAAAAAGGCATTATCGATGTTTTGCATATAGCTATTGTAGCGGGCACTTATACCAATGCCGACATTTCTGTATTTCCAGAATATGTCACCCCTCACAAGATGCTGGAGTCGATATTTAAGGATGTGATTGGTTGTATCACTGCTGGTTCTGATGTAGGTGGTATTCGGAGTCAAGTTGCTCCCTTCCTCTGCTACCCCATAATTATAATCCGGTGTTAGTGTTATGGGGTTTGTGTATGTGTAGCCTGCCAGAAGCTGGAACTCGTGTCGACCGATGTTTCCGCCACCCATCACGGAAAATTCAGCTCCCCGAATACGGGCTTTACCGGTATTCAAACTTTTAAACCCAAGGGTACTCGGCAGTTCGGCAATAGTCTGCGCCCGGCGCCATTGACCAAACGTAAATTCAATGAAGTTTTCGTAGTTCTGCTGGAATACAGCCAAATCGGCATACCCCATGAAGTTACCTATTTTGAATCCTTGTTTAATGCCGATTTCAGCATTGTCCGATGTTTCGGCTACCAGCGAAGGATTCGCAAAAATGTTGATGGACCCTACACCTGTAACAATGAATTTCTCGGCTATACTCGGAAAGCGGAAACCTTGCCCGTAGGAGGCGCGCAAATAGGTGGCTCGACCCAATTGGTAGTTAGCCCCTGCGCGAAATACGGGTTTTTCATCACTCGTAGTGTTAATCCGGAAGTATTCGTATCGAATGCCGGCCGAAAGATTCAGTCTGTCGAAAAGCTTCTTGTCTGCTTGCAAATAGGCCGCATAGTTTTCTGCTGTATTTCTGCCATCGGCATTACCCCCTGAGAACAGTTCGCCGCGCGCCTTGGTATACATGCCCACAATGCCCAGTGTAGTCGTGAAATTGGTTATGCCTGCTTTTTCCCAGTTGTGCTGGTATTGGTACTCGCCGAAATATTGATCACTGAAGTTGCCTTGGTTGTTATCGTTGTTATTGTCGAGCGATTGCCAACGTGTGCGTATGCTGTGCTTTTGGCCGCCTGGAGTGAAATAGGTGATGTATGGGTCTACCGTGCCAAGCAATTGTATGGTGCGGGTTGCGCTTCCTGCAAAGGCACTGTATAAAGCCGTATCGGCATTTTCCCAAACAAGTGTAGAGAGCGAGTTGCTCACATTCCAGTTAGTGTTTAAACCGAAGCTGAGTCCTACAAACTTTTTCGAGCGATAGCGAAGATTGGCATTAAGCCTCGCACGTGAATTAGCGTTATAACGGTCGGCTGTAAATGGGTTGTATCCATTTTCGAAATTACCCAAACTGTCGCGCAGCGGACCGAGATGGCCATCGTCGCCTACCAGATTAGCCGCCAGAGTTACATCAAGCTGACCGAATTTTTGCAGGTGCAGAAAGCTCAGTCCACTTCGTTGCAAATGACCATCCCAATAGACAGATTTTTTGTTCTGAGGTGTGCTGTAAAAGCCATGATATGCTGTAACCACCGTGCGAGCAGTGTCGGCCGGCGCCGCTGTACGCAAATTAATCACCCCACTTAAGGCAGCACTTCCGTAAAGAACACTGCTGGCGCCCTTAATCACCTCGACTTGCGATACGTTTTCAATAGGCAGATAGTCCCAGGCAGGTCTGCCGGCATCGCCGCTGAGCGAGGGCATATCGTCGACCAGAATTTGAACACGACTTCCGGCACCAAATGAATATCCGCTTCCGCTGCGAATCTGTGGCTCCTTGTCGACTATGCTCACCCCCGGTGTTTGTTGCAAAGCCTCGTCGGCCGACACCACATTTTTATCATGCAATAATTGCGGTGTTAGCACTTCCATGCTCATGGTAACCTCGCTTACTTGTTGCTCGAATTTTCCGGCGGAAATAACGACTACGTTAAACTCGTTGGATCCTGCTTGCAGCCTGATTTCAATTGCTATGCCTCGGTCTTTGGATTGAACTCCATACCGCAGGGTGTTATATCCCAAAAAGTCGCATGCAATGGTGTCGCCTACCGATACGGGTATTTCGAAGTGCCCCGCCACGTCACTCACCGTTCCATTACCTGTGGCTTCATTTTTAATGATAACACCAATGAGTTTTTCTCCACTCTGTACATCGGAAACTTGAGCGTCGAGAGTAAATCTTTGCGCCGACAAAAGGGTTGGCACGAGCAAGAGCATCGAGAGAAGTAAACGCATGGTGATTGGCTATTGGTTCATTGCAAGAATAAGCGAACGAACGTGATTCGGCAAATGCTCAAGGCCTTAAATTCGCGCGGTGCAGAATACCCCCATCCGACATACACTTTCCAAAGACGAGCGATTGTCGCGCAGGAAAATTATTGAGGCGCTTCACGGGAGGGGTATGAGCATCAAATCACCGGCTATCATCTTGGTTTATCTACCCTGCGAACTACCGGTCGAATATCCTGCCCAGGTAATGTTCAGTGCGAGCAAAAGGCTTTTTAAGCGAGCTCACGATAGGAACAGGGTAAAACGCCTGCTGCGGGAAGCCTACCGAAAGCAAAAACAGGTTGTTTATAGTTCGCTCAACGAACGCAATCAACAATACGCGCTTCATTTTATTTTTACCGGAAAACAACTTCCTAATTACCCCTACGTTTTCGGGAAGATGAATGATCTGATTCTGCGGTTTTGCAAGGAAACAGCGAAAGTGGAGTTGCCCGAGAATCCAACTGAAACAAAATGATTAAACGATTTTTCCAATCCCGTTTGCGACGCATGATGGCGCTTCTGGTGACAAGCGCCGCACTGCTATCAGCAACCTTTTCGGATGAGTTTTTTGAAATTTCCAAAAACATGGAAATTTTTACTACTGTCTATAAAGAGCTCAATATTTATTACGTCGACGGAACGAAACCCGGAGCACTCATGAAAACCGGTATCGACGCAATGCTCAAGTCACTCGACCCTTACACCGTCTATTATCCTGAATCGAAAATCGAAGAGGCAATGTTTATGCAAACCGGTCAGTACGGTGGCATTGGAACACTTGTCAATACCATTGACGGGAAAATAACCATCACAGAACCCTACGAAGGTTACGCTGCAGTGAAGTCAGGACTTATTGCGGGCGACATTGTGCTCAAGATAAACGGTAAGTCAGTGGAAGGGAAAAGGCACGATGAAGTAACCGACCAGCTCACCGGACAACCGGGAAGTGAATTGGAGTTGACCATTCAACGCCCGGGAGAATCACAACCCAGAGCAATCAAAATAAAGCGTGAGGAGATAAAGATCAAAGACGTGCCCTATTATGCGATGCTGGCTGATTCAGCTACAGGATACATTCAGTTAACGGGCTTTACTCAATCTGCGAGCAGCGAGGTTAAATCAGCTTATTTGGCATTGAAAAAGCGCAACATGAACAAGCTTATTCTTGATTTAAGGGGTAATGGTGGCGGGTTGCTGCGTGAGGCTATTTCTATCGTAAATTTCTTCGTACCTAAGGGCACCGAGATTGTAAAAACCAAGGGCAAGATTGAAGAATGGAACAAGACCTATACTGCCACGTACGATCCAATTGACACGCAAATACCTATTGCAGTGTTGGTCGATGGTGGCTCTGCATCTGCATCAGAAATTGTAAGTGGAAGTTTACAGGATCTGGATAGAGCCGTAGTAGTGGGTGCTGAATCTTATGGCAAAGGGCTGGTGCAGCAAACAAAGGATTTGGCTTATAACACGAAAATTAAGTTGACCGTTGCCAAGTACTACACTCCTAGCGGACGCTGCATACAACGCCTTGATTATTCGCACCGCGATGAAAGTACCGGCGAAGTGGTAGCAAAGGCGGATTCTCTCATCCGAAGTTTCACAACCAAGGGTGGAAGACCGGTAAAAGATGGACGTGGCATTAGCCCTGATGTGGATGTAAAGGAGGATGAGGCGTCTCACATTTTGAAATCTCTTGTCGAGAACTGGGTTATTTTTCATTGGGCAACAGATTATTACCGTTCACATGCTGCCATCGATTCAGCTGATGTTTTTGCCTTAACGGATGCAGAGTACAACGAGTTTATCGAGTTTGCCAAGAGTAAAGATTTTCACTACGACACGCACACAGAAAAGGTGTATGAACAACTGAAAAAGACAGCCAAGGAAGAGAAGTATTTTGAAGGTTCGGAGAAACAATTTGATGAGTTATTCTCCAAGATTGAGCCGAAGAAGGAAAGCGATCTCGTGAAATTCAAGCCGCAAATCAAGCAGTTTCTCGAGAATGAAATTGTTGGCCGATATTACTATCAAACAGGCCGTTCTAAAAATGCTCTGCGTGAGGACCCATGTATTCTCAAATCTTTGGAAGTCTTCGCTTCCAACTATAATCAACTGCTCGCACCGGTGGACGTAAAGAAATGACCCTTTTTCTACCGTGCCGCTCAATGCATAGCGGCGGCGGTCAGTTGTAAATGACTATCACGAAACGGAATAATTTGCTGCGCTATTTGCAATTCACCGGATTTGCAATTATTGCCGTTGCATTGCCATTCAGCAATTTCCTGATGTCATTTGGAATGTTCTGGTTATGCGGCGTGCTCATTCTTCAACTCTTGAATGACCTAGCCCTGAAGGCACCATTCGCTCGCCGATGGAAGCAATTCACTTCAAACCCGACAGCCGTTGCGCTAGTACTACTCTATTTGCTGCCCGTATTAGGTTTGTTTTGGACCGAAAACATGAGTTATGCTTTTTGGGATTTGCGCATGAAACTTCCATTACTGGCTTTGCCGCTCCTCATGTCATTGACCAATCCATTTACGCAAGGAGAATTTCGTGCATTGATTGGTTTGTTCCTGGTTGCTGTGATCCTATCAGTCATGTGGTGTTTACAGATATACTGGATTGGTTCACCTGAAATAGATAAGGATGTAAGGGAAATCTCCGTGTTTATTTCACACGTGCGTTTTTCCTTGATCATAGCATTGGCCTTGGGTGTCTTGATTCGTTTTTCGATAAACTCGACTCAAGGCAGAATACTCATAGTCTTGTATTCGATTCCATGCCTTTATTTCATCTATGTCCTTGGCAGTATTACCGGAGCAGGAGTTCTTTTGGCGCTGTTAGTATGGATGGGTTTGCGTTATTCCTTATCACAGCAAAAGCGAATTACTCGTTTCGTAACGGCTGCGATTATCTTTTCCTTGATTGGCGCATCATGCACCTATCTGTTGCTGAGTTATAGTCGATATTTTAAATGTGATTCCGTTGAATGGGGTTCGCTGGAGAAAACAACACCGCGAGGGGAGGTGTATAATCATCATGAAGATTTCCCCTTGATAGAGAATGGCCATCACGTTATGACGTATGTTGCCATTAACGAGTTATATACTGCTTGGAATGGAAGAAGCTCTATCCATCCGGATAGTTTGGATGGACGTGGTCATGTCTTGAAGAGCACGCTTATTCGATACCTGGCGTCAAAGAGCTTGCGCAAAGATGCGGATGGCGTTCGATCATTGTCTAACGATGATGTGAGAGCAATCGAATCCGGTTTCCCAACATATTCAGAGGCGCACGAAAAAGGTCTTGAGAAAAGACTTAATCGTATATTTTTCGAATGGGCTAACTTCAGAGCTGGGGGAGATCCCGATGGCCATAGTGTCATGCAGCGTTGGGAGTTTTGGAAAACCGCTGTGTGGATTATTAAGAATAATGTGTGGCTCGGTGTAGGCACGGGCGACGTGAATGCTTCGTTTCAAGAGGCCTACAAAGCCAATAACTCGCCTTTGGATTCTACCTATCGTTTGCGTGCCCACAATCAGTATCTGACCATGTGGGTTACTTATGGCGTCTTCGGTTTTATTGCGTTTATGGTAATTGTTTTTTGGCCTGTAATAAAAGGCAGGAAGAGCGATGCTTTGACTATCATGATTGTGTTGCTCGTAGCGCTTTCTTTCCTTACTGAAGACACCCTGGAGTCGCAAGCAGGTGTCATGTTCATGGCCTTTTTCTATATGTTGTTTACCTCAAAACGTGTTGTAGCACTTGAAGAACTTCGTCGGCCGAAATCGAAAGGGAAGCACCCTTCTTCGGATGTTCTTTCGCACAAATAACCTGTGCGTTTTTTCCTACCGGACGCCAGCGTCCTGGATGAATGGGGCGCTTCGGTGAGTAAAGACCAATTGCACACTTACCTAATGCAGCCGCAATGTGCAACGGACCTGTGCTGGCCGCAATTAACGCGTCGCATCGTTCAATAAAACCAATGAGTTCACTCAATTCGAATAGCCCGGTTGTATCATAAACGTTATCGCCGCTTATGCCGCCTTGCTCAACCAATCGCCTGCCTTCATCTTCCGTTCCGGTAATGTATACTGCGTAATCGGTTGAGGGAAGCAATCCTACTAGTTCCTGGTAACGGCTAACCGGCCAGTCTACTGCGCTGCCTTTCGATAAAGGATGAAGCACAATTCGCTTTCTGCCTTGCCCTCGTTCGAGCATTTCTTGCATCACAGAAGTTGCTGCCGTCACGTTGCCGAAACCATAATAGGCAGGGATTGACTCCATGTCTATACTGTCGGGGATACCTAGGGGTTTCAGCAATTTAAAGTTGAGCTGAGACTCGTGTAAATCTGAATTTTTGCGAGAAAAGAAAACAAGCTTGTTGCATTTGGTTAGCGCGTGAATACGATGACCGCTCGCAATTCTAACTGATATGCCGGCACGCTTTGCTAACCACATAATTTCTTTCCGTGGAAACACATGAATGATGCAATCTGCTTCCTGAGATGCAAATGCTTCGACCTGTTCTCCGGGGCTCTCGTGCTTCAATGCGTCCCAGTCCATGAAACTGTCGATGTGCTGGCACGCCTCGGCAATAGCACGTGTGTACGAACGCCCCAGGAATATGAGTGTGCATTCCGGCAGATGCTTCTTGATCCATCCACACAAGGGCAAAGTGAGCATGACATCACCAATGCTGTCGGTACGTGAAATGATGATGCGCGAAATAGTTCTCATGCTTGCTTATAAAGGTTCTTGAGTTTTGTGTATTTACGCCACGTAGCGTATGCCGACATACGTGAAATAGTCCAACCAGTGGCTCCATCTAAAATGCCTAATTTCACGATGTAGCTCTTTATGAATTGCGCAATCACCTTCAGGAACACCATTGGCCAGCTAAGGGTTTTGTTTCGCTGAAATAATTCGCGCGCCGCGATGTTTCCGAAATATTCAATTTGTTTGCGGTGATCATCCAATGTGTAGTAGGAGTAATGAAGAATGTCTCCTTCAATATGCACAGCGCTTTGATTGTCGTGTAACTCAAGTCGATCATGTGGATTTACACCGGTCCAGGAGCCGCGCCCTGAGCGTATGAGACGAACTTTAGTGTCGGGATACCAGCCGCAATGTTTTACCCAATGCCCGCAGTAATTAGTGAGACGATTCATGGAATAACCATTCGCTTCGCCACTGGCTTTAACTTGTAAAATGGATACTCGAAGCGCTGCGTCTAATGCTTCATCAGCATCCAAGGAAAGAATCCATTCGTGCGTTGCGCGCGAAAGAGCAACGTTCTTTTGTTGAATGTGTCCTTCAAACGCATGTTGAATAAAGATTGCCCCTGCCCCTTCTGCTATGCGTTGCGTGGCATCGGTGGAGAAGGAATCAACCACTACAATCTCATCGGCCACTCCTTTCAATGAATCAAGGCAACGCTGTAAGTTGCGCTCTTCATTGAAGGTGATAATGACAGCCGAAAGTTTCATGTGCGAAAGGTAATGACCGCACCGTTAGAGTTAAAGGACTTGAAGGTTTATACCCAATGCGAGCAAAATCAGCAAAAGCCCGCCCAGTATGATGCGATACCAGCCAAATACTCGAAACCCATGTTTTGTAAGGAAACTGACGAAGAATCGAATGGCGAGCATGGCAACAAGAAATGCTACCGCATTGCCTACCAGCAACAACATCAGATTGTCGCCCTGGAAAATATCCGGGTGCTCACTGAAGCCTTTATAAAGCTTCAGTGCTGAAGCTCCAAACATGGTGGGCACAGCGAGAAAGAACGAGAATTCTGCGGCCTGTTTCCGTGTAAGGCCCTGAGTCATACCCCCGATAATTGTTGCAGCCGACCGCGAAACTCCCGGTATCATACTCACGCATTGAGCAAGTCCAATCACAAAAGCTTTGGGAAACGTGACAACTACTTCTTTCGAAGGATTCAAGATCTTATCTATAAACACAAGCACTACACCGCCGAGCAATAAACTCACTGCAACCGTTGTCGGGCTTTCCAGCAGTGAATCAATGAGGTCATTGAGCAATACACCCAGAATCGCAGAGGGAAGAAACGCTGCAAATAGCTTGAAATAAAAATCTATACTTTGAAAAAATCGACTCCAGTATAGTATGACAACGCTGAGTATTGCTCCGAACTGTATGTTTACGATAAAAGCCTTCACAAATGGATCGTCGCCCACACCCAACAGATGTTGCGTAATGATCATGTGACCGGTACTGCTCACCGGCAAGAACTCGGTAATGCCTTCAATAATGGCAATAATGATGGCTTGAAAAATAGACACGTGCCGTGGTTATGCTTCGGAGTTATTCTTGGGTTTGTGCATGATGGCATAACCAATAAAGCCATAACCCAACAACACCACGATGGGAGCTAACGTAATGCGCTGAAACGAAAAAATAGACGGGTCAAAAACATTAGGGTCTTCGCTTCCGCCTCCCATCATCAGCAGATAGCCGACCAAAATAATGCCCACACCAATGAGCAGGAGTTGGTAGTTTTTCTTTTGAAAAGGAAATTTCAACTTGGAAGGTGCCTTCGTTGTTTTTGCCATGGGTTTTTCTATTGAGAGCGCAAGGTAAGCAAAAGCGCTCTTTGTTTTTTAAGATGAACATGCTGACTATTTTCGCGGCGCTATGAAAAGAAGCCTGTTATTTATGATGATGGCAGTGGCCTGTTTGGAGATTTTCGCTCAAACAGATACTACATCTGTTTTCAAAGAAATCACAATTGAGGAGAAGCGCCTCTCGGGTTTGCCGTTCGCGCAAGCTCCACGCAATATTCAGGTAATTAACCGCGATGAGATTCTTGCTTTGCCTGCTCAGAGTGTCGCTGAAGTGCTTACTTGGGTTGCTGGGGTTGATTTGCGTCAGCGCGGCCCGCAAGGCGCGCAAGCCGATCTGACTATCTTGGGAAGTACGTTCGAACAGGTGCTTGTTTTGATCGATGGCATACCCATGCGCGATGCGCAAACCGGGCATCTCATGATGAATCTTCCGGTCGACATTCAGCAAATTGAACGCATTGAGATTATTAAGGGAACTGCAGCGCGTATCTATGGAGCTAATGCACTGGCAGGCGCAGTCAATCTCGTAACACGTGAACCGGCTTCTGAAAATGTTGTAGCTCAGTTGTGGATGGGCATGAACACACCTCTTGAAGGCGACTCTGTGAAGAGCTATCTGCAGGCTGGTGGCAGGTTGAGTGCGGGCTGGAAAAACGATAGTGAAACCCAGCGCCATCAAATCGATGCATCTTATTTCGACTCAGAGGGCTATCGATACAACTCTTCCAATACTCAACAACGCTTGGGATATCGGGGAAGTATGAGCTTGGGCGATAAGAAGTCGCAGCTTAATCTCGCTGCGGGTATTGTCCGAAATGAAACGGGAGCCAATGGTTATTACGCTTACCCATTCGACGTTAATGCATTTGAAGTTACTGAAACCGTATACAGCTCTGCACGATACCGCGCGCAGTTTGGCAGCTGGAATGTGCAGCCGCTGGTATATATGCGCTATAGCCACGATGACTATATTTTTATTCGTGAGCAGCCTGAGGTATATCGCAACAACCACTTTAATACGGCTGCCGGCGCAGAGTTACATGTTTCGAAAACCAATAGAGCAGGGCAGTTTGGTGGAGGGTATGAGTCGCGAGCTGAGGTTATTCACAGCAATAACCTTGGTCATCACAATCGCTTCTACCACAGTTTTTATGGCGAACAACGTTTGATGTTCGAGAACTCTACAGTGGTAGTAATTGGCGCAATGGCACAATTTAGTAATGTATTTGGCTTGAATGTATATCCCGGCCTGGAGTTCAGCACGCCACTTGCGCAAGCGCTGCGCTTATTCGGAAACCTAGGCCTGGGTAGCCGAAACCCGAGCTTCACCGATTTGTATTACTCCGATAGGGCAAACCAAGGTAATCCTTCACTTAAACCGGAGCAAGCACTCAATGCGGAGTTGGGCTTGAAGTGGAATGACAACAAGTTGCAGGCGCAAACAGGCGGATTTATTCGCCGCACGAGCAACTTCATCGATTACACGCGTGCCAGTGAAGATGATCTATGGATGCCGGAGAACTTCCAACTTGTAACTATTTCCGGCGCTGATAGCCGTATTCGCTATCGTTTTGATTCACCCTCCAAGACCACACTGGAGAGCGTGTCCGTTGCGCATACGGTATTGTTTGGCCAATTGGGCGACACGACTTCCTTTAGCAAGTATGCGCTTAACCATCTTCGTCATCAGTTAGTAGCCCAGGCTCGAATCCGCTTTTTCTCGCGCTATCACTTACAATTGGTTTCGCGTTATATCGAACGCGTCAACTCTGAAAGCTATCAGGTCTACGATCTGAGATTGGGTGCAACATTCAACGCTGTCGATGTGGCTGTCGATGTAAATAATGTGTTGAATGAAACCTACATTGAAAGCGGTTTCGTTCCTATGCCGGGCAGAGTAATGCGCGCCTCTGTAACTTGGAAATGGAACCAAACGAAGTAGTTCCAAAAAACAAAAACCACCGGAATTCCGATGGTTTAAGTGTAAACGGTCTTTTTGGTTAAATGAACTGCCTTTTCGGCATTACTTTAAGAGTACCCAGGGTGGGAATCGAACCCACACGCCCGAAGACACACGATTTTGAGTCGTGCGCGTCTACCAATTCCGCCACCTAGGCAATGCACCCAATCCGTCAATTGGGGGTGCGAATATAATACGGTCTTTCGAAAAAAACATCACTGCAAACGGCAAAACTTATAGGTGCGTCTATCGTCGAAGCCGAGTAAGGTGCGCGACAAAGGTTCAGATACTGTCATTAATGGGTTGAATAACAGCCGCTCAGTGTTGTTGTCCATGAGTGTCCGCCGTGTTTGAACTCCGTTAAAAGCAATTGCAACCCGAGTCGTTACAGAGTTTTTAGTACCGGACCAAAGCGAGGTTTCATTGCGTTTTCTATCCTCTTCTATTTCATTGTTTGCGCTATCATCATTAAACGTGATGGCGATCCCCTCAGCGTCAGCGGCAAAGGCATATGAAAAATTCGGATCGTTTAGTATCGATGTCATCTGGCGCTTCGGTATGCGGGTATTCCAAACATGCTGGGCAGCGCTATCCATCATACAAAGCATGATGTCATCATAATTATAGCGATACTCCACAAGCTGTCGTCCGGTGGTAGGATCGGTCGATACTGATCTGCTGACATAGTATTGCTCACCTGCCAAAATCACGGAGCCGTCTTCGGTGAGGTATAAATGATCGAGGTAAAACTCGTCGAGCGTCCCTTTTTCGCGTCCGCTCATCTCTTTTATGAATTCCTTGGAAAAGGGTGTGTATCCGGCCAATGAGATGGAACCACCTTGGGCTTGAATAGCGAACATCAGTGTACCCGCTGCTTGGTTTTGAAAGTTTTCGGAGTAATAGCCGGCGATTACAACGCCCTGTTGTTCATTCAGCAGGAAATCGACGGAAATGACTTGTTTGTCTTTCAGGCTGATGTCATATTGTTTCAGTTTGTTGCGTTCAGGATTGTAGTAATAAACCACGTATTGCCCCCCTTGCGGGCGCTGCCAATCGGAAGTCGTTTTTACCGGCTTGCGTCCGCTCATCAAATAAACACCACCGAAATTATCGACAAGGAAATGATGTACCTGAAGTATATCCGGCGAAGGCGGAAGTCGCAGCTCTTTCTCCCAAATGACACTCCACTGCATGTCGAAACATCTAAAATGAATACCCTCGGTTTGTTGTCGCTCATTTTCTTTGTCGAAGTATATCAACACATGCGCACTGTCCGGCGATTGAATACACTGCAAACCGCTATTCCTTGGTTGCGATGATTCATTGCGCTTGTGAATGGTTAATGCATCGCCTATAACGTTGCCCGTTTCATCATAACGCACAAGAAGAACTTCCGTCATGTTTTCTTCACGATTCCATCGAGTGCTCAAGGTGTGAAGTGTATCGCGCCTTATGAAAAAATACTCCAATGTGTTCTCATCAGAAAGGGGGATGATTTCTTGTGCGCCAATCATCTTCAATGATTCGCGGCCATAGCGCAACCAACGAAGAATGTGATCATCCCTTTCTTCAATGACATGGAAAAGTGTATCTGCCTGCGCAATTGCTTGAACACGCTGCACAGCTCGATCGTTGCGCGTTGCTTCACTCCAAATCAGTTTCTGGGAATGCCCACAAATGGATAAAAAGAGGAGCAAGAATGTCAATACAGTTCTTGCGTGTATCCAAGGTAAAACGAATGATTCGTTTTTATGACCCTGTAATAATGCGGAAAATATCCATGCCATTACCATATAGCATTAGCCCAAGCAATAGTATCATACCGACGATTTGAGAGCGCTCTAGAATCTTTTGACTTACCGCTTTGCCGGTAATCATTTCCCAAAGCAAGAACATCACGTGACCTCCGTCGAGTGCCGGAATAGGTAGTATGTTCATGAAGGCGAGTACCAATGAAATAAATGCAGTTCGCTCCCAAAACGCCCACCAATCCCACTCATCCGGGAATAGTTTAGCGAATGTTACAAAGCCTCCGACTTGCTTGGCTCCGGCCTTCGAAAACAGAAAGCGGAGTTGGCTCGTATAGTCTGTTACCGTTTCCCAGGCCTCGTGAAACCCGCCGGGAATAGCTTGGGCAAAACTGTATTGAAGAGTGTCAATCCCGATGTAATGCTGAAGCGATTTGGGAGATACACCGATTCTTCCTTCTGATGTCACATCCACTGGAACCGACATGGAATTGCCGTTTCGCATCACATGCATGCGAACTACTTTGTTTTTGTTGTTGCGCAATTCCTTGGCTATTTCCTGAAAGTAAGGGCTGTACAACCCGTTCACGCCAACAATGCTGTCGCCCTTCAAAAGTCCTGCGTGATAGGCAGGGTTTTCTGGAACAACCGAATCGATTACAAACGGTATACGTAAACTGAATGCTCCGCTTTTGATACCGCTATCGACCAACAATTGACCAAAATCTTCGGGAAGTGTTATCACCATTTGCTGACCCAAGCGATCAATAGTGACCTCCTTTGGGTCATCCAAGATCATTCGTTTATTGATGTCTTGAAAATTGTCGGGCTTCACTCCGTCGAGTGCTAGAATTTTATCGCCATCGCGAAAACCGTAATGATACATGAGTGGATTACAGTGCACACCGTAGGTCGCGTTTTCGGATGGAACGACTTCTTTACCGTAAGTGAAAAGAATCACGCTGTATATCACAATACCCACAATCACATTCACAACTACACCCCCAATCATGATGATGAGTCGTTGCCATGCCGGTTTTGAACGAAACTCCCAGGGCTCAGCAGGCTTGGACATTTGCTCTTTATCCATACTCTCGTCGACCATTCCCGAGATTTTAACATAGCCACCCAAAGGAAGCCATCCAATGCCATATTCTGTTTCGCCTATCTTCTTCTTCAGCACCGAGAAATAGGGATCGAAAAACAAATAGAATTTTTCTACTCGAGTCTTAAAAAGCTTTGCGGGTATAAAATGCCCACCTTCATGTAAGATGATTAGAATGGATAAACTCAGGAGCAGTTGTATTGCGAAAATCATGCAGGTCTAATTGTAGAGCGAAGTTAAGACTCGGCTTCCCGAGCTAAATGCACCAACTGTTATAAGTTATTAATAGCCATGTAGCGCATAACGTATTTGCCGATGATGTCGAATTCAAGGTTGACCGGTTGACCTTCTTTCATCCGTTTGAAATTTGTATGCTCGAAAGTGTAGGGTATGATGCAAACAGAAAAACGCCCTTTCTCAGAATCAACCACCGTCAGGCTTACTCCATTTACACAAATACTTCCTTTCGGAACTGTCGTCCATTCAGGTGTGTGGCTGTATTCGAAAAAGTATTTCCACGAGCCACCTGTTTCCTCAACAGAGACGCATGTTGCAGTTGTGTCTACATGACCTTGCACCATATGTCCGTCAACCCTGTCCGAAAGTCGCATACAGCGCTCCAGATTCACTTCCGTGCCTTCCTTCCATTCACCCAGATTAGTGCGCTGCAACGTTTCTGAAATGGCTGTAACCTTGTACTGACCCGGCTCTATGGCAACTACAGTAAGACAAACCCCATTGTGCGCAACACTCTGATCAATGGCAAGCTCATCGGTAAATGAAGCGCTTACCCAAAAATGAACGTTCGAAAGTTCATGCTCAATGCGCATGATGGTGCCCGTTGCTTCTACAATTCCTGAAAACATGCTTAGTTATTTTGGGGCGATATGTCGCCGGCGATGAGGCGTATGTTGCCGCTGTATGATTTGGATTCTGTACCCTCAAGGCGAATGAAATCGACACGTATCACATAGTAATAAGCACCGTCTGAACACGCTTTCCCTGATTGCTTGTGCTTGCCATCCCATTGAATAGATGGATCCGTTGTTTCGAATACAACCTCACCCCACCGATTGTAAATCGTTAACGCAATACTTTTCACATAACGAAACGGGAATGGCTCAAACACTTCATTCAACGCATCGCCATTGGGCGAGAAAATATTCGGAAGAGTATATTCAGGACAATTGTCGATGCATATGATGTTTGAAAAGGAACTGGTATTGCGATACAAGTTTCCATCCGGCCAAAGATTCAACGAGTCAAAGGCTGCTATAGCATAACACCCGGCAATACTCGCCGGACTGTTCCACTCATTACCGTCAA
>Ga0315899_10001521_pt1 | contig 26395 bp, 20 predicted proteins | sample LakEriMetagenome_2_FD_203518 | JGI IMG/M metagenome (GOLD analysis project Ga0315899, IMG submission 203518) | Freshwater fungal communities from buoy surface, Lake Erie, Ohio, United States - Buoy 4 MA112 | ecosystem: Environmental > Aquatic > Freshwater > Lake | place: USA: Lake Erie, Ohio... | reverse complement strand
CGTTGTAAGCGACAGCCTCCTGTCGATCGTCCATCACCTCAGGTTCCAGCACTCGGTTCAGCATCGGTTTAAACATCTGGTACGGGTTTCATCACGCCGCGACAATTTCGCCGCCAGTTCACAGAGAACCTTTTTACCACAGAAAATCTTCAGCGGGAGTCCTGGTCAATCAGCCCCTCCCAACCTCGTGTTAACAACAATCAGTTGTTTCCGGTGCGGTACGACGTTTCGGACCAGCTATCTCTCGTCCAGTGTAAGTTATTCGATTTTTCTCGTCGACAAAAACCACCTTGGGCTCAGGAACTCTCATTTCCGGAGCCGTTTCGGTCAAGAATCCAAATGTCGCAATGATGATAATGTCTCCCGGTCGCACCAAGTGAGCGGCCGCACCGTTTATGCAAACATCGCTGGAGCCCTCCTCTCCCAATATGGCATAGGTTTCCAGACGCGTTCCGCGAGTGACATTCCATACGTGCACGGATTCGAATGGGGCGATGCCCGCCGCCAGAAGCAAATCAGGAGGAAGTGTTAGCGAACCCTCGTAATGCAAATCAGCTTGCGTAACGGTCGCGCGATGAATTTTGGATCTTAAAAACTTTCGAAGCATGCGTCTATTGTCTCAGTTCTATTCTTTTTTACTAGCCATTCCTTCGACAGTTTTCAATAGTTCGAGTGCACCAAATCGAACGACATCGGAGGTTGGTAGCCCCGTTTCCCTTTCGGTTTTCCGGATTTCGTAAAGAGCCTCTGCTTCAGTTAGGCCGAATGTGTTTAATGCGATACAATCGATCTTTACCGGAAAAAATACCCCACCCGCTCGAGCTACGCATTCGTACATTTGTACCACTTCCGTCAATGCCGGAATCTTGGCCCACGGGGTTCCTTTTACCGTGGTTCTCGCGCACGAGTGAACGAGTACCATGCTAGTCGGCTGCGAACCCCTCATCAATGGAAGCGTCGCGGTTGACGCGGGATTCAGAAAGGAACCTTGCCCCTCAATCCAGACAACATCCATACCCTCGGCACATTCCAGTAGCGTTTGCTGAACTGCGCCGGCCGCGTAATCGATGCGAACAGCATCCAGGGGAATACCAGCTCCTTCCAGCATGATGCCTGTTTGACCTGTCGCCATAAACCTCGATTTTATGCCGATACTTACAGACGCTCGATGGAACTCAATAGCGGCCGTCATCTTACCAATGGACATATCCGTGCCGACAAAGAGAACCCGACGGCATTTCAATAGTCTTGCAGCTCCATTTCCTACGCTTAATCCCTCTGGCTCTTTTCTGATATCCCAGATCCATTGCCCTGGCTTTAACAATGGTCGGAGGCGCTCATGATTCGCAAGCGGCATGTGCAGTCCGTTCATAATGTTAAGCCCCGATGCAACAGCTGCCTCGAGGTCAATAAACCAATCGTCTGGCAATCTCCCTCCTCCCGGAGCAATGCCAATGGCCAGGGTCTGAGCACCGTACGAGGCGGCTTCCATCATCGATGCCACCACGGGCACCCGCTTCGGCAAGGGTATCCCCGTGACTTCATCTGCGAATTTTCCGGCTTCGTGACGGTCAATCACCACCGATACACGGTGCCCAGCATAACGCAACAATGACAAACCCGTTTTGCCAGTGTCCGATCGCAAACCACCGTGCATCAACAACACAAGATTATCATCAGGACGAAAAAAATTATGACTCGACACAATCCACCCCCAAACCAGATCTATCGCTGTTTACCAAATATCCATCGCGGAACTCTAAACCAGTGGTCGGATCATCGAGAAGATTTAAATGGCTGTCTAAATCGATATAGTCCAACATTGATGCAAACTGGTGCGCGGCAGCGTTACCAAGCGCCGTATTGCCGTAACAGCCTATCATGGTTTGAAGATTCATAGACTTCGCGATGGTTATCATTCTCAGAGCCTCATTGAGGCCACCGCATTTTGTCAGTTTGATATTAACGCCATGACAATACCGACCATGCTCCAAAACATGCTTTGCGCTGCAACAACTTTCATCTAGAAAAACAGGAAGCTGCGTGCGTTTGAACAGCTCCGGAAAATCTCGATACGCTTCGGGCGCAAGGGGTTGTTCAATATGTACAACTCCGCGAGAACCCAACCATTTTGACATCTCTATGGCTTGATCAAGCCTCCATCCGCCATTAGCGTCTACTCCGACGTACGCATGAGCGGGTAACTTATCTCGTATGGCCTCCATCATGTCTTGGTCGGCTTTTATTCCCGCCGGTGAGCCCATTTTTACCTTGATACCACGAATGGTCCCTAACTCGAACCACGCATTCAACCGCTCGACCGCCCCCTGCGGTGTGTTGATTCCGACGGTAACAGATATCGGATTCTTGGGACCCCGATCAATTCCAAGCAACTTCCATACTGGTACACTTAAAACTTTTCCGGCCCAATCAAAAAGAGCCATATTGACTGCATTCCTCACGGATGAACCGATGCCCGCGCCCAGCAGCGTTGTCTCAATTCCAATTCGATCAAAAGGATCGTGATGCTCGATCAAGGCAGACGCAGTATTGATATCCGCTAATAACTTCGGCAACTGCTCTGAGTAGTTTGGAATATCAAACTCGGCCGCTTCGCCGAGACCTACGACGGAATCCGACTCGATCTTGATGATGACCGAATGAGACGCACTCGCCTTGCCACGACTTATCGCCAGCGCAATTCGTTTATGCAATTCGAAAGTGCGGTAGCTCAACGACAACATATGGATCTAGATTTGGTGGGTAGTCTTTTGAAAACCAATGGAGACAAAATCGTCCCTGCATTCTTGGCAGCCTGTAGTTTTAAAACATACACCGCCAAAAAGGCACCCACCACCGGTAATTATCTTTGACGTATTTACTGTTCGATGAGTGTTTCGTTCTTAACGTTTCGGGCATTTCCACTCGATCACGGTGACTTGGAATGACGGTGTCCCGGTAGTGATGCCTACGAATCATATTGCCGTACACATAACCGGGTCGGTATGACCTCTCCAAGATAGGGATCGAACGGTTCTCTTCTTTTTCCGCTGGCCCGAGTAAAGCAGGGCCGGACCACCCTGGCTCCCGATTCACGCGATTAGCTCCGATGAGACATGGCTCGAGTAATCAACAAAGTCTTCTCATCTTACCTAACCCTAAGTTCTAGATCTTTCGTCCAAATCCAACCTGCTTTTGTCGAGACTGACTATTACCTGTTCGCTTTGCTCTGCATGCACTTTGCTCTGCGTGCATCAGCAGGCAGAGAACACCAATGCCATTGGGTAATCGATCAACTAGGCCAAGGAGAGGAGCATGAACTCAGACAATACCACTGAATATTCGAACGCATCTTTCACCCCTGCAGAACCAAACGCAAACGATTCCCCAATTACTTCGTACGAATCCCGCCTCGATAGCCTGCAACTGAGTGAGCAAATTCAAAGCGAACTCATAGTTTTAGAGCCCGAAATTCCAAACATCGCATTGGATGAGGCCGAACTTGCGACCCTCAACTCGTTGATAAAACGTTACGATCAGGTAATCCAGGAGCTCGATTTACTCAACGACCAAATCGAAAACTTGCTCTCGGAAGAATCGATCAAGGGTTGCGATTCTTAGGCGTTTTGGGACGATTGGTTTAATTCAACGCAGTCCCACGAAAACTGCCGGCTCCTCGTTCCATAAAAACTGAAACTCACCGTGGCTCATTCGAATACAACGTACGAAATTCCCGATATATGCCCCATTAAAAGGGCGATCATAAGTGTTAGTGATAAAGCGGGATTAGAGTCGTTCGCTCGAGCGTTGGTGACGGCCGGGGTTGAACTCTACAGCACCGGTGGAACTAGAAAATATCTCACCGATTTGGGGCTCATTGCGAAAGACGTTGCGGATTACACGGGATTTCCCGAGGTCATGGACGGGCGGGTCAAGACGCTGCATCCCAAGATCTTTGGAGGAATTTTGGCTCGACGCACCATGGCAGCGGACCAGGAGGCACTAGAGGTTCATGGTATTGCGACTTTCGATTTGGTGGTTGTTAATCTTTATCCCTTTGAGTCAACAATTGCCAAGGAAGGCGTTACTGCGGCCGAGGCAATCGAACAAATTGACATCGGCGGTCCGAGCTTGATCCGGGCTGCGGCCAAGAATCATGCGTTTGTTGCCGTTGCCACGAGTCCGAGCCAGTATGGTCGGATTGTTGACCAAGTGTCCTCGGTGGGAGGAACAAATTTTTCATTGCGAAGACAACTAGCGGCGGAGTGTTTCGCGGAGACAGCACGCTACGACAGCAGCATTGCTCACTACATGTCGCAGCAACTTGAGTCGGCAACTCGTTTCGAGGGTTCGGACGCGTTTCCCGCCAGCATGACGATTCCGATGCAATTGGTAACCACATTGCGATATGGTGAAAACCCTCACCAGTCGGCCGCTTTGTATCGCTTGCCAGGTAAACAGCCCGGAACTCTTGTCGACGCCGAACAGCTAAACGGAAAAGAACTTTCATTCAACAATCTTTTGGATTTGGATGCGGCCTTCAGCATGGTTCGCTGCTTTGCGAAACCATCGTGCGTTGTCATCAAGCACAACAACCCCTGTGGTGCTGCATCGGCTCACAAACCTTCGTTTGCATGCCGAAAGGCGTTATCGGGTGATCCGCTCAGCGCCTTCGGAGGAATACTTGGATTCAACTGTCCAGTTGATGAAGAAACAGCCGAAGTCCTCAGCGAACCCGGCTTGTTCCTGGAAGCGATTGTTGCCCCCGCTTTCTCCGAGGACGCTCTGAAAGTCCTCAAAACTAAACCAAAGTGGCGTGAAAATGTCCGGCTGATGGCGACTGGCGCTTACGGCCCACAAGCGATTGAGAGGAACTTTAAACTCATTAGCGGAGGTGCCCTCGTACAAGTGGCCGATAACCAACCTCCGACGAATCTCAATTGGACGACAGTGACCGATGTGGCTGTAGCGGACGAGTTATGGGATGACATCGCCTTTGGTTGGGAAATGGTTAGACATGTAAAGAGTAATGCCATCGTGCTCGCTCGAGACGCAGCCTTGGTCGGTGTCGGGGCCGGTCAGATGAGCCGGGTCGACAGTGTTGAGATAGCCATTGAAAAGGCAGGCGATCGATCTCACGGCAGCATTCTTGCTTCCGACGCATTCTTTCCTTTCCCTGACTCGATCCAGCGAGCTGCCAAAGCCGGGATTATAGCCATTATCCAGCCAGGAGGGTCGAAAAAAGACCCGGACGTTATCGCGGCCTGCAATGAGCATCGGATTCCGATGATTTTCACAGGTCAGAGACATTTCCGACACTAGCCAAGGTCGTCTCACAAGTAGGGCTCTGCGGCAAGCTTTCTGCCCTTAGGCATCGATGTCGGTTGAAATTGCGAGTCAATCGCAGGGTCCGTTCTTTACAGGAATGGCAACCGAAAAAATCGGTCTGATCATCACAATAGCCATAATTCCAACTTTTGCCGCTTTGTCCCTCTAATTGACAAAGCTTAACCTTCGTTTCTCTAGATTGATAGGAACGTTCGCTTAAACTATAGAGTCCAATAACCTCGGGGATCGTCCGAAAATCCATGTGCGACGCCCATAGCCTTTGGGTGGTCATGTTGGCCTTTGCACGAAGATCGAATGCCGCGTGTTTGGTTCTGAGAGCACAAAAAATCCTTTGATCGTGAACAGTATGGATCCTAATCAAAACGTAATCGAAGTCCCTCAAACGGCAAACCAACAACAGGCTCAAGGTCCGGACATTGTCAAATTACTTTGGCGATGGAAATGGCTACCGATTCTCGGAGGTGCGATCGGACTCACGGTTGGATATCTCGTTTACAATCAACGGCCACCGCAATACCAAGCGTACGCATTGCTAAACGTTGAATCCCCTGGAATGAGACAATTGCCCTTGGATGCCGGGGGGATGTATGTCACACCCAGGGGTATTTCCGATGAGCTGATTGTGATCCGAAGCTCGAAAGTTCTCGATAAAGCCGTAAAGCTTGGCAGTCTTAACAACCACCCTAAACTGGCGGGGAAATCTAGCCAAGAGATCATGGAATGGCTCAAAGACGAAGATATTCTGAACGCCAAATTGGCAAGCAAAGATTCTGACACGAATGTTATTCAGATTAGTATTACAACCGATGACGCGGAGCTTTCCGCCAAGTCTCTGGAAGCCGTTGTCAAAGGCTATCAAGAATATGTATCAGAAAAATTAGAATCATCATCAACCGAAGCCATCCTGGCCCTGAAGACATACGAGCAAAAGTATGAAGAGCAGAGGGAGAAGTCGGCCGACGACACGAAAAACCTGAAGAGCAACAAGGATATTTTAATTGTAGAGGGGAAACCTCAAGATCCGCTAGCAGCTAAACTCTTGGCACTTCAGCAATCGATCATTCAAGTAGAGACCAAAACATCTGGTTTAGAATCACTCCTGGAACAGGTAAAGGATGCACAAGCGAACGGAAGACCAGTGGAATCGATCCTTCGATTGATTGCCTCCAGTTCCACGGAAACAATGGACAGACTCGCGGAATCCGCTAACTCCAAACTTGGGTTTGAAGAGCTTCGCTTAGCCAGAAGCTCTGTCCTGATGTTTGACAACACCGAAGTTGCACCGGTGCGACGTCAATTAAAACTCGAACTAGAAAACCTCGGTGAAGAACACCCCGCAGTAAAAAATACTCGTCAGAAACTGAAACTCCTCGAGGAAGAACTCGAGGATCGTAAAAAATCTCTCATCACCATGGAAGAGAGCTTTAACAAGATGATGGGTGAACAAGCGTCCGATGCACTGCCTAGCGTCGAGATGCAACTCAAAACGAGTGTCATAGCGCTCAACGAAGAACTGGCTCGATTGAACCGCGAGAAAATCATCTATCAAGTCGAAGTCGACAAAATTCGTGGTCGAGTACAAGAGAACTCGAGTAAGATTTTGGACTTTTTATCTAGTCAAGCAAGTCTGGAAGCTCTCGGAAAAACCAGCGACGAGATCAGCGCCGCGATAAACAAGTTGCAAGCAGCAACAGATTACAATCAAAAAACAATCAAAGTGCTTGAGCAATCCTCGTTAGGTTTGTTCGTTGGCCCCCAGCTTATTCGCTACTTAGGCATTGGTGGCTTCCTCGGCTTTGCTGCATTCTGTGGCCTAGCTTACCTGCTAGAACTTGCGGATCGATCTTATCGTGGACCGGATGAAATCGCGAGCGATTTGGGTATGCCGATTATTGGCCACTTGCCTTTAGCGAGCCTTTCCAACAGCAAGCGTATCGATGCGAAAGTTGATAGCTCCGTCGTTACAGTACATAAGTCCAAGTCAGCGGTTAGTGAGGCGTTCCGTGGTATTCGAACAGCCTTGTTCTTTAACAATCAACAAGGAAACCTAAAGGTTATTCAAGTCACGAGCCCGATCCCCGGTGATGGTAAATCAACCATAGCATCCAATCTAGCAGTATCTATCGCCCAATCAGGACGCAAAGTCTGTTTGGTAGACTGTGACTTTAGACGACCGCGAGTATCAAAGATTTTTGGTGTTGGTTCCGATGTCGGCTTGGTCCAAGTTATCAACGAGAAGTCCAAACTGGAGGAAGCCATTCAAGACTCCAGCATTGAAAATCTTTCGGTGTTAAGCTGCGGGCGTAGACCAGCGAATCCTGCAGAATTGCTTTCGAGTGAAAGATTCCATTCCATAATCGCTGAACTTCGTAAGAAGTATGACTACGTTATTTTGGATACACCTCCTGTATTGGTGGTAAGCGATCCAGCTACAGTAGCCCCAGTCGCTGATGGAGTCATATTAACAGTACGGCTTCGACGAAACCTGAAACCCCTCGCCATCCGCGCGTCGCAAATGCTACATGCTATGAATGCGAACATGATCGGAGTTGTGGTAAACGGCGTCGGCGTCGGCGCTAATGGTTACGGCTACGGTGGCTACCGCTATGACTCCTACAACAGTCCGTATGGTGGTAAGGGTTACGGTAAATCTGGATACGGCGGATACGGCTACGGTGCGACCTATCAGTACGGTGGCTACTACGGTGGAACCATGGTCGGCCGTGATTACTACACGGACGAAGTACCCAAATCGCCACAAAAGAAGCTTACTTCCAACGCTGAGGCGAATACGGCTGAATGAAGTCCGTCTGCGTTATCAACGTTGTCGGGCTTACCCCCGAACTTTTGAAACATGCACCGAATATCAGAGCCATTGGAACCTCGGTTCCATGGTCCCCTCCGGTGCCCGCTGTAACTTGCACCTCGCAAGCCACCCTGCTCACCGGCAGATTGCCTAGCTCTCACGGGATTGTTGCCAACGGCTGGTACTTTAAAGAAACCTCTGAGATACGATTTTGGCAGCAATCGAGAAACCTAATCGATTGCCAAGCCCTTCTCTATGACGGTATTGAGACAGCAAAACTCTTTTGGTGGTTCAATCAACATTCTGGCGTTCGATGGAGCGCAACTCCTAAACCGCATTATGGTTGCGATGGTTCAAAGGTCTTTGACATCATTGATAGAACAGAATGCAACTTGACTCAAGAGATCGGGCCATTCCCGTTTTTCACGTTCTGGGGGCCTAACGCAGGCTTGCCCTGTAGCGATTGGATCTCCAAAGCAGCATCGATTGTTGTCCGGAAACACAAGCCCCCCCTGACGCTCGTTTACTTGCCACATTTGGATTACGACTACCAACGATTTACAACTCACGCCCCCCAACGAGTAAGCGAAGTCGATCAATGTGCCAAACGAATTATCGATGCGTGTGGAGACGTAGGCACCATACCGATTGTCGTCTCGGAATATGGATTGGTTCCAGTTAGCCATCCCGTTTATATAAATCGTGTTCTTAGAAATGCCGGCCTGCTCGACGTTAGACTTGGTCCTTTCGGTGAAATGCTAATGCCAGGAGACTCGCAGGCTTTTGCAGTTGCCGATCATCAATTAGCCCACGTGTATGTTCGTGATAAAGAGAACATTCCCAAGGTTCGAAACTTGCTGGAATCGACCGAGGGAATTGAACATGTGGTTGCACCCGGCGACATTGGCCTAGAGCATCGTCGCTCGGGTGATCTGGTCGCCCTGGCAAAATCTGATTCATGGTTCTGCTACTATTATTGGAACGACGATCGCTTTGCACCTGATTTTGCCAGGACTGTCGATATCCATCGCAAGCCAGGCTACGATCCAGTAGAGCTATTCATGACATCAAAGATAAAAGCCATGGGAAGACTGCTGCAAAAGAAGCTTGGCTTTCGATATAAGATGGATGTCATTCCGTTAGATGCAAATCTAGTGAAGGGTAGCCATGGAGTACTCACCAAACCTGAGAATGGGCCGCTCGTAATCGGCCCAAATCCGCCTCACGAGATGGTCGAGTTTGCAAATTATGTTCGCGAATCGCTGGGCAAACCTCCACTACCAATCTGATTCGATCTCGCGTGCTTTTGGGAGGCCACTCGATTTTGCCAAAGAAAAAAAACGGCCGTTGAGAATAACAGCGGTCCAACGCAACCCTTAAAGAAACTGGACTCTGCTACCCCATGGATTGTAACCAGACATACCAGAGCAACCGTGAAAAGAGCCGCGACATCTTCTGATCGCCGATAGTAGTTCAGCCCGATCACGAATGTTGCAACTAATGCGAGCAACATTAAAGCTGCCCCCATCGGACCGGTTTCTACCAATGCGTCGATATAGATAGAGTGACCATTTGGCGGCTCCCAGTGAAACAACTGCGCAAAGTCTTCAACTCGCTTGGTTGTCCAATACGCACCATAGCCATACCCCGAGATCGGATATTCCTCCATATCCTTTAAAATCTCTCCCCACAGTGGAAGTCGCCCCGTCAAAGAAGCCACGTGATCGGATCGCCCCACAGTAGCGACTCCAAAAAAGGTGTTGGCAACCGCAGTCGGCAATGAAGCAATCAACAAACCCAAAAAGGAACCTAAAGAAACGAGTCCGGTTAAGATCATCCACGCCCCTACAGAGCGCGAAACCGCGATTTGAGTAAACAAAAGTGCCGCGATAACACTAAGGAGAGTCGTCCTGGATTTTGTAAGTATTAAAAATGCAAACGCGATCAACATGATGCCCAGTGCAACATTGGGCTGAGAGAAAATCGCTTTTAGGCCAACATCCTTATCAAGCAGAAGAAGCATCCGCGACGCCAAAATAACGACAGCACAAAACAGCGCTGTCTCGTTTGAATGCCCGACGCCGCTGAAACGGTAATAACCGCGCCAGGGTACAAAGGTACCATGGTAGAGTTCCGCAACGAGTCCAATTAGCACTAGATAACTGAGGGCTAAAAGAATCGCCCATGGTACCTCGCGGCGTTTTAAGAAAAAACTAATCCCAAGCCCCCCCATCACCGCCATCACCAAGTGAGCAATACGGCGCACAGAAAGCGAAGGATCGACACTCCAGAACAAACTTACACAGCACCACCCCCATAGTGCTAAGGGAACAAGCAACGCGATGTCAGGCTCAAAAAGAGTCTTGCCACGATTGTAAATTACTCCGCAGATCCCAAGCAATGCGAGGCTCGAATATCCCAGGATCAACCACTTGTTCAAACCCTCTCTTTGCTCCTCCAACCTATTCTCTTTGAAGTCGTAGTCGAATTGTTGTAGCAATGCTTCCACGCTCCAATCCCACCGGAGTGACGCCATCGCGATCCCTGAGGCAATCCACAAGGATATAAAGAAAACCAGCAGCCAACGAACTGGCAGCGCGTCAGTAGTTGTAGAGTTCGTAGAATCGCGGTTGGATTGCATGGTCTGGAAACAGTTTAAAGGTTAGAAAGCTTAGCTTGGCGATCCAACGAGGCTAATAAACTCCTCTTTAAACTAAGACCATTCTCCCCTCCCACCGCTACAACCTGCATAATTGCCACACGTGGAGTTACGTACGGACGTAGTATCAATGATCCAACGCTTGCAACTCGCAATTCTCGACATCGTCAAACCCAATCCCGGCCAAGCTCAAGAAAGCTCGTAGGTAATCGTATCCATGATCCGTGAGAATCGACTCTGGGTGAAATTGTAAACCGTGAACCGGGAAATCACGGTGCTGAACCCCCATGATCAATCCATCCGCAGTCCATGCTGTAACCTCTAAGCAATCCGGAATCGACTCACGATCAATGATGAGCGAATGATACCGCCCCACTTTGGTCGGGGACGGCACCTCGCGAAACAGCCCGGCACGATTATGTTCAATCACAGAAATCTTACCGTGATATGGCACAGGAGCCCGAACCACGTTAGCCCCGAACGCTTGCCCTATTGCTTGGTGTCCAAGGCATACGCCTAAAATGGGAACGTTCTTCCCCAACTTGCGAATCACCTCCAAAGAGCAACCCGCGTCATTAGGAGCTTTGGGTCCCGGCGAGATAAGAATAGCCGAAATGTTTAGACGAGAAATTGAATCAACTGAGATAGAATCGCTTCTCACCACGAGGGTGGACTGTCCAAGCCGCTGAAGATAGCGATCTAGGTTGTATACAAAACTGTCGTAGTTATCCAAAAGTAAAATCATGAATTCGGACCCAATTTTAGTCGTCACCTAAAGATCTCCACCATCGTAAGCCAACCGTTTCAGATTGGCAGTACAAAACGAGACGTTTTCCCGCTAGGAACATACGCTGGAACTCGACCTGTCGTATACGAAGCCCCCAGAATTGCCTAAGAAAAGCGGCCCGAGACACATCTCAAGGTCCTATGAGGGGGGGGCAATCCGCATTACAATCTGGGCAATTACGGAGGTTTGTAACGAGTGAAACGAGAGGCTAAGGATATGTCAAAACGAAAATCAGCAATGAACAAAAGAAACGCCGAGCTCCATGCTATCCGGCGATTGCGATCGAGATTTTTTGCAGCCGCGCTAGCTTGTTGTAGCCATGCGGTCTATTTTGTCACAAGCTCCTCGGTTTCGTTCGCACAAACCACACCACCTGCTTCAACCACAAACATTTCTTCTGCCTTGAAAGATGTCTTAAACAAAGCTCAAGACGCTCTGTCGGCAGACTTGCTCCCCTCGATCGCTTCTCAAAAGGCTAAACTCGACCAAGCCGTATCGAACTTGGAGAGCTTCTTGGCTCTCAATCCTACTGAGAAGGATAATTGGCTTCGATTCCTGAAGTGGAACGAACTACGTGGCGAGCTCGCAAAAGAATCGCCAGACCTGCTGACCTTGATGCAGTTCGAAAAGAACTTGCGACAGAACTTTCCTGGCCTCGAAATGGGACCGTTTGTTAGGTTTCGCGAGGAGTTGCGAGCTTACACGAACGCGTTGCGGGTCAGTTCCGATCCGACAGTTTCTCTTCCTTACCTAAAGGACAGGATCGCCAAGCTAGCAGCGTCAATGTCGGAAGTCGACTTGAAAGAAGACATCGATGCTCGCAGGGAGGCAGCCCAAACACTGGAGTATTTGGCGCAAGCGAATCAAGCACAGACGCTCGTTCAAATGGTCCAAAGCTCCTACTCTCGTCCCAATGTTCGCGTTTTGTTGTCGAATGAGTTTGTACAACGTCAGTTCTCTCGGCCTGTATCGGAATATAATCCCGTTTGTGAGATCATCCTGGGTACTAACATCACGGGTGACAGCTTCATCAACGGCTCCGTAGCCCCCCAGTTGCTAGACAACCCGTCTAATGCGAATATGAGGTTAACGATGCTCGGCGACTTCAATAGCGATAACGTCGGCTTCAATCGAGGAGTTCAGATCAAGACGACAGGTTTCGCGAACGTGGTTGCATGCGAAACAGTTTCTTTGACCCCCTCTGGCCTGAGTGCCATGAGCGATACGGTCGCCGACGCCCAACTGACAACGCAAATCAATTCGATCTACGCAAAATCTAAGTTAATCACCAAGATTGCGAAGAAGAAGGCGGCACAGCAAAAACCCTTGGCTGACTCCATCGCCGAAGGAAGAATGGAATACAAGATCCGCAATCAGTTTCACCAAAAGCTCTCGGATCAATTAGCTGAGTCCAACCAAAAACTTGATTCCACGGATCTCAGTACTCTACAACGAGTAGGATTGGCCAAACCATCCCGAACGTCATGGAGTTCGAGCCAATATCTTTCGCTTCTTTGGAAGGTTCAAGACGGATCGCAATTGGCAGCCCCCGTATCTTGCCCGCTTGATGTCCCCCTAACAGGGTTAACTGTTCAAATCCATGAGTCGGTCGTTGGAAATCTCTTTGATCCGATTTTTGGAGGTCGTGTATTGAAGAGTGAAGAAGCTGGTCTATACGCTTCTCAGTTTGGTGAACTAGGTAAAAAAATCAAGCGAGACAACGAAGAGCCATGGAGCGTAACGATGGATTCGTTTTATCCCGTTGAACTCAAACTAGATGACAATCTCATCACCATTCGCGTTCGTTTGAACAAGCTTGAAAAGGGCGATCAAGCTCTTAAACAGCCCGCATTGATCCAAGCGACCTATCGTCCAGTTTTGGAGGATGGAGCATTGCAACTCAAACGCGAAGGAGAAGTGAAAATTGAGTTTTACGGCAAACAGGATCGCGGCGTGCGAGCCGTCTCGTTACGCAGTTTCTTAAAAACCAAATTTAGCGAGTTTCTCAAAGAAGATCTTTTGGATGTACCACTAAGGCTCTCCGAGAAACTACCACCAGATTTCCAATCCCTAGAACTCGTTTCAATTTCCTCGGAATCAGGTTGGCTCCAAGTCCATTTGAACTAGTTCGTTATCGAAGAACGAACTGTTTCAGAGCAACGCAATGAATGCCAATCCGGTAAACAGAGAAAAGTGGGTTGTTATAGGCGGCGGCATGCTGGGAATGGCCGTCGCCAGAAAGTTGCTGGACAAAAATGGCGACGTTACAATCCTCGAAGCGTCGCCGAAACTCGGCGGCCTCGCATCGGCATGGTCCATTGGAAATGTCATCTGGGATCGTTTCTATCACGTAACACTCTTGAGCGATCACTATCTTCGAGACCTGCTTAAAGAGTTGGAACTCGACGATGAAATCGACTGGGTCGTCACCAAAACTGGCTTTTATTCGAATGGGAAATTGCACTCCCTCTCGAGTTCCCTCGACTTCTTGAAATTCCCGATTCTTAATCTCTACCAGAAGTTTCGACTGGGGAGCACGATCTTTTGCGCTTCGAAAAGATCGGATTGGGATCAACTGGAAGACATGTCTGTAGAGAAATGGCTTCGCAAATGGAGTGGCGATTCCACATTCGAAAAAATCTGGCTCCCCTTGCTAAAAAGTAAACTTGGTGACGCCTACCAACGCACCAATGCAGCCTTCATCTGGGCCTACATTCAACGCATGTATGCGGCGCGACGAAGTGGCTTAAAACGCGAAATGTTCGGCATTGTAGACGGTGGTTACAATCGCGTCCTACATTCTTTCCATAACATGTTGCTGAACCGAGGTGCTAAAATTGTTTGCGGCGCCAAGGTTACATCGATCCAATCACCAAGTGAAAGTAACGAAACCCGAGCGTCAAAATACAGGGTTGAATACGAATCGGACACTCAGCACGAAACCATAGAAGCTGACAAAGTCGTCGTGACACTTCCTTCTGGACAAGTTTCGAATATGCCGGCCCCTCTCTCAGACCAGGAGCGGCACCTGCACTCCAACATCGAGTATCTCGGCGTCGTATGCACGTCATTGTTGATAGAAAAGCCCCTTGGAGGCTACTACGTCACGAACATCACCGACCCAGGCTTTCCGATCACGGGAGTGATCGAAATGGGAGCCATGCTTCCTCCGAGAAAATTGGACGGAAACTATCTCGTGTATCTACCGCAATACGTACACTCCCAAAGTGAGCTATTTGAGGAAAGTGACGACAATATTCACCAAAGGTGTTTCAATACCCTAGAAAGAATGTACCCTCATTTTTCCAGAAGCGAGGTCAAATCGATTCAAACAGCCAGGGCACGGTATGTCATGTCGATTCCCACTTTGGGTTATTCGCGAAAAAGAGCGCCTGTGAAGTGTGAATCTCCGGGCCTGTTTGTATTAAACTCAGCTAGAATCGTCGACGGGACGTTAAACGTCAACGAAATCCTCCGTTTGGTCGACCTAGAGTTCGGGACACTTATCACAGTGTGAAAAGATGATGAATTCGAAAATCGGATTGGTAATTCCTGTTGCAATGATCGTGATCGGCCTAGGTGCTCTTCTTACGGCCCTCAAAATTGCTCCGCAGATTGATTGGGTTTGGACGCTCAGCATAGCAGTCGCCGGCTTAGCATTTCCGCTAGGACTTGGTTTCGACAAAGTGACATTTGTTGCCTGCTCCGTTCTACTTGCTATTTCAGTGCTGAGCATTTTGCGTCAAACGGTTATGATTACCTTGTCGATTGAGATACCGACCTTGGTCATATGGCTAGGAATTGTCCTCCTGTTTTCGAGACTTAGGATCATTCCCAATCCGACTTGGTTCGATCAATCATCAGAAAATAAGTAACGGCCCCCGCCTGTTGGTTGTTCGAGAATAGGCACCGATCTCCGAATAGCCTAGAATGACGGTTGATAATTGCGGGACAGAAACAATTGTCGCTTGCAATCGTTTGCTCGGCCAAAATCTTCCACTAGAAACTAGACGCGTATGTCATTCGCTAACGATCTGCGAATCCTTTATCACTTGGTACTTCGTCCAATTCGGGGAGGCACTCACGCTCAGCGGATGGAAAGCTTCTACTCCGGGCAAGCCGAGGGGTACGATGATTTTCGGAAACGATTGCTTCAAGGGCGTGAACACGTCTATAGTCGTATTGGAGAGCGTTGTAACGGTGGAACCTGGGTTGATTTTGGTGGTGGAACCGGTTCCAACCTAGAGTTCATTGGACCTTCTATCAAGAAATTCGACTCGATTTATGTGGTCGACTTGGCAGAATCCCTCTTGGGAATCGTGGAAAAGCGATCGGCCAAAAACCAATGGACGAACGTCAAAGCGATAACAGGTGATGCGACCTTGTGGACCCCACCTGAAGGGTCCGCCGACATCGTGACGTTTTCGTATTCGCTAACCATGATTCCCGATTGGTTCGCCGCTATCGATAACGCTCTCAAGATCCTAAAACCTGGCGGACTGATTGGAGTGATCGACTTCTACGTTTCACGTAAATACCCAGCCTCCGGGCTTGCACGACACGGATGGTCCACTCGTGCGTTTTGGCCAGTTTGGTTTGGAAACGATAATGTCTTCCCCAGCGCTGACCATATTCCGTATCTGCAGAAACGATTCGAAACCCTCGAACTCTCCGAGAAAAAGTCCAAGGTGCCGTACATCCCGTTATTGAGAACTCCCTATTATCAATTTATCGGCAGGAAACCGTAATCGGTGTGCGTCATGTTTGCAACAAGCCTTGATACGGGCTTGAACGAATAGTCAACAGGAGTTGCTCCGATATGCCTTTTGAGTTTATTTGTCCGTTTTGCCATCATCGAACCAGAGTGGATGATAAGTATGCGGGTCAATCCGGTCCGTGCGCCAATTGCGGTAGGAATGTTACTCTACCTGTTTTCGATAAGAATGGCCTGCTGACTAAACCCTCTACAGCTAAACAAACAAACGCACCGAAGTCAAAATCAGCCAATTGGAAAATCGTAACAGCAGTGTCGCTTGCACTAGCAATGGTAATATCTGCGGGCGGACTTGGCATCTATTTTGCAATTCCTTTTATCACGCAAAAGGCTTCTCTCGCCGCTCAACGAAGCGACTCCAGCAATATGATTACGATAGCGCAAGCGTTAAACGCTTACGCACTCCGACACGGTACCTACCCCACACCCATTGTAAAAGACAAAAACGGATCGCCGCTCTATTCCTGGCGGGTCCTGATTTTACCGTTCTTAGGCTACGAAGATCTCTACAATCGTTTCCAACTAGATCAACCTTTTGATAGCCCTGCTAACTTGAGCCTGATGACCGAGATGCCAGCCGTATTCGCTAGTAGCTTTGCGGGAGCAGGCAATCATCAACAAACCAACTATGCCCTTTTAGTTGGCCCCGGGACCCTTTTCCCTCCTTCTGGTCCCATGTCACCTGTCGATGCAGAAGACCCGACAATCCTTGTTGTGGAAACGACCGACGGAATGTGCTCATGGACTGAACCCGGAGATGTCGAGATCGTCAAAGGACTTGCCATCGGCAGTAAACCGATGAAAGATATCGGGGGAATCCATAAAGGAGTTGCGATTGTAGTTACGGTTAAGGAAGAGGCCTATGCGGTCCCCGCCACCAATTCGCAAATACTAATCGATGCCCTCGTAACACCTGCGGGGGGGGAAACAACGGACATGTCAGCGGCGACAAAACTCTAACTGCCACAAATTCCTACCAAGCCCCCGTTGCTCCTTATGATTTCGCTACAGGTTCATCGTTTGTTGATAGCCCGCTGCAACACATTCTTTGTCATCGTTTGCACACGTGGATCCGGACCGTGAGGACGACTCCAGTGGGACCACGGCAGCGTATGACCGGGGGGCGACGAGAGCCCTTGAACCCAAAATATAGTCGAGGCATTGAACACAAAGTTCCCCTTGGGCCCGTCGTAAATTGTCGCTGTCCACGTTTGTGGCGTCTCACCTCCCACCCAAGCAGTCCCGGTGGCAACTACCTCTAAACCAGGGATGTCAGCTGGATCGCCGTGGTACTCCCAGCCAATCAAACCAGGTATATGGTCCCCCTCTTTCATGCCAGTTCCTTCGTATAGCCAGTGCTTTGCATTTGTACAAATCCAATCCCCCCCTCCATTAACGGGTTCGACATTGCGAGCCCCCATTAAAAACCCTTCGTCTGGCCCATGCTCGGGAAAGGGCCCGTGAATTCTAGCGCGTTCCTTAGCTATCGGCCGGTCTCCACCGTACGGTCCGCCTCGAAACATAATTCGATTCGGACGATTGTCAGAACTGGGGCTCAACGGAGTCACCCAACACACACTGTTACCAGAAAGAAACAATAAACTGACTCCCTCATCCCGCATCTTTTCAACAGCTCGATACTGCCGAATATCCCAGTATTCGTCATGACCAACACTGATAAAGACGCGACTCTTTAACCCTCGCTCAGGTGTTAGCATATCGGAATTGCAAACGTACGATACGTCGTACCCATGTTGCTCGAGCCAGTATGCCAACGGAAACTCAAGCGGCAAATATTCGCCAGCTCCAATAGTCAGAGGATCGTTGACTACACTCTCGAACTGAGCTTCTCGTCCATAGGGGCGATCAAAACTCACATCTGCCCAGGGACCTTGATTTCCTTTAGGGTGTGTATAAACGGAATAATGGCTCGGCCATTGGTTGTACGCTTGCCATGTATTATCGGAGCACTGAAACAATACATCACAAGGGCGATCATCTGTGACAACAAAGATCACGTAGCTTTGCCAATAAGGTGTCGAGGGAGTATCTGGGATCGTCGTCAATCTACCGAGATAAACACCGCTGAGCCAATCATCCGGAATGATCAAGCTCGTTGTTGCAGCCCACTGACACTCATGCAGATCCTTACTCCCCGGTTTCGGCGTCGGCTGTGTCGTTGCCTGCAGCGGACTAACGGTCTTCATCAGCCTTGCACCTGAACCGCCGTAATAGCCTGTTCGAAAGATCTCAAGCGAGAACTTACTGGCCGGATTGGCCGACACATGAATATCGATTGCATCCCCCACGCGAACACTTTGCCGTGAACAGTACCCCTCGATCCACGGCGATCGATATCGACTCCCATCAACTCGCACTCGCGTTAACTGCCAATCGCTTGTCCCCGGCAGGGAATTCTCGCGAGTGATACGATTGCTGACTTCGGGCTGGCCATACGTGAGGCCCATGCCTGTCAATATAATGAATACCGTAGTGGTGATACGAAGCCTGTGAGTTTGCATGGAAATAGCTCTCGAGTTCGAAACGAGTCAGGGGAGGGATGTCGCCGCAATGCCTCGAGACATTTTAGACAATCACAAGCGCCCCAGGTTAGAGGCAATCCGATTTGCTAGCAAACACAAAGGTAACGAAAGAAGATTTTGGATTTCCCTAAAGTTTCGACGGCTGAGCTGGCAACAAAAACAGGCATTCCTTAATAACTTACCTACTGGGTGCGGATTAGCCGGGATTGAGTATTGTTGTAAAGGCTGGTGGGACATGAAGTCTGGGATCGAGAGAATAGCGAGGTTTGTCGGTTTGATTCTCTGTTCAGGTTGCATGGGTGCTCCGTTGGCAGCACCAAAATTAGAGCGTTGGGGAGGCGGATACTACGGTCAGGGGGACCAAGAACGCCAAAAAGCACGCGCCGTCTACTTTGACCCCTATCCTCAAAACGACATCGGCCCCCCCGTAGTAGGAGGAAGACCACCAGGGTTTGGAAACCCATTGCCAGAAGCAAAGCGAAACAAACTCGACCCCAATGATCGCTATAACTTCTAAGGACCCGCTACTTCGGGGCGAGCCACTTTTAGCCCCGTTTAGATCTAGCAAGTTCGATCTTTCTCTTTTTGCACAGATTTGCTAAAGTCCACTTGGTGAGGCGAGGTTTCGGTCTCGCGATATTCTGCGGTGTTTTACGTTCCCGAGATAATTGCATGGAGGCGTTATCAAAATGAGAGTTTGGCTCACGCGATTTATTGCTTGTTCGGTTCTGTCCTCGCCCCCACTACTCGCACAAGAATCCGACACCACACGTGCCGAGAATTCAACGGAAAGCCCGAAGAGTGCGATGTCTCCTAACGAGGACTGCAATTGTGGCGGAACGGACTCCACCACAACAGTCAGTACATCCCATGACGGCACTCCAGAAATCAAATCTTCTGGCTCAAAAGAAACACCTCCTATCGCAGTTAACTGTTTACACCTCAGCTCATCTGCCCCCCAACCTAACCAAGGAGAGTGGTTTCTCTCCGATATGCTGGGAAGCTGGTTGAAATCTCCCGTCCGCTTTCGAACGGAAGTTGCGGTTCACTTCTCAAACGAAAAAGGGGCTAGTGAAAACCGCAATGTTATCGCGACCGTTTGTCTAGAAAACGCCGAACAAGACAGCAAAACGGCTGATGCGAGTAACCAAGTACAATCAACTAATAACCACGCATTGAACTCCAAGCCCCTAGAATTTTCAACTGGCTTCGAGAAGCTCGTCGAAGAAGTCATCGCATGCGGCCACCGCATCTGTACAGGCAACAAGTGTTATGAGGTTAAAGACGAACCAGTAGTAGGCGATGACTGCTCCACCTCGGAAATGAAAGTAGAAGAGGAGCCAATTATGGTGGTACCAGCAGCTCCGCCTGCCCCGCCTGCCATGTTTTTCACTGAAAACCATGAAAGCCAGCCTACTCAATATAGCGTGGTAAATGAAACGCTTCTCAAAGAGCTCAATATAAATGCTCCTGCTCAGGTGATCATGAACCTTCTGGTCGATAATGCAAGACTCTCCGCACGGCTTGAGCTAACGGAAACGTTGATGGCTGAGCGACAAGCGGCGATGGAACAGATTTATTCCATGGCGGAGAAAAACGCGCGACTACAAACTCAAATCGCTGTCAACGAAGCCAGACAACATGCGACCGAACAACTCACGGCGAGCCTCATGGATCGAACTGAAGTAGCCATGAAACTGGTCGCTACACGAGCAGACTCTGCCAATGAGTCAGATGAAGCAGGTGAGTCAAATGAATCGACTGCCACTCTAAAGGCAATTCAAGAAGACTTATCCAATATACGTAAACAGATCGCGTTGATGAAACGTCAAACGCCGGTTCCGTTTGCCCCCAGCTCGGTTGGTCGACCCCAAGTGCAGCCATATGTTCCTTCGCTGAAACACTATACGCCGACAGATTGTGCAGAACCAACGATTGCCAAAGAACCGCATGGCACGTCGAAGTATTAACGAGCAGAAAACAAAAAGCTCGAGACCATTCCACACAATACACCTTTAGCAATCGAAATTAACATGAAGATCCGTTCGCTTTTTTCCTATCTATGCGCGACGATGTTAGCCTTTTCGTCGGTTGCTCCCCCCCTAGCACATACACAAGAGTCGTCGAAATCAGGTGGACGATCTTTGCTTGTCAAAGAGGGAAATGAAACAGACAAAGAACGATCCTCTAGCGACGAATCCAGCAGCAAGGCGAATAAAAAAACGACGGCAAAACCAGCTTCAGCCAAGGTTGGCAGCGACGAAGAAAAAGCGATGAGGCCCGTTGCGAAAAAGGAACTCACCGAGACGCCATCCCCCATGGGTGGCGAGACCTATCTGCTTCGCTACAAATTCACCCCCGGCCTGCGGATAGCCAGTGAAGTAATTCACATGGCAAAAACAGACACGAAAATAGACTCAACCGCCCAGGACTCGGACTCGAGAACCGTCACTCAAAAAACGTGGGATGTGACGAAGGTTGAGGATGGAAATATGACGTTTGAATATGCGATTCGCGAAATCGATATGTCTCAACGCATTGGAACGGGTAACGAACTTCGCTATTCGTCTAAGTCGGGAGAACAGCCTCCGTTTCAATTCCAAGGTGCTGCTGATTCTGTCGGAAAAATTATCTCGACCGTAACGATTGACCAGCAAGGTCTGATCGTCGCTCGAAGCGACGAAACCAACCCACCAAATCTAGGAATGGGAGATATTACGTTGCCCGTCCCCGAAAACGCGGTGGCAGTCGGCGCGACATGGGAAATACCAAGGGAACTTAACATTCGACGAGAAGACGGATCCCTAAAGCGAGTTCGGTTCCGGGAGATGTTTAAGCTTGAAAAGGTAAGCTCTGGGATCGCGACTGTCTCTGTTGCTAGCGAAATGATCACCATTATCTCTGATCCAAAAGAAGAAGCTCAAGTTGTCCAGCAACTCAGCAATGGGACGATTAAATTTGACATTGATGCTGGACGAATGATTTCGAAAGAACTCGGTTGGGACAAAAAAGTCGTTGGATTCTCCGGTGCAGGCAGCACCATGGAGTACTCGGCCCGACTGGATGAACGCGTCGTCTCGGCGGAAACCACGAAACCCTCCGCAAGATCGGCCAAGAAATAACGGAATTGACGAAGCTAGGCAAGTTAGTCGCTCAAGGCAGAATCTGGCCCAATAGCAACCATTCACGTCACTGCAGCTTTTGTTGCTTGGCTTGTTTGGGTATATTCAATGACAATCATCCGTCTTGAAGAACCTAGGCCAGAATCTCTCGCATGGCGAATACAAATGTTTGCCGTATCTTGTCGGGAGTAAGCCCATCCTTTACGGATTGGGAGATCAATCCATTCAACGATCGCTTCGACTTTTCTGAGATGCGTTTAGCTTGTCACGCGATGCACAGGGGACTAAAACCCCGACTCCCCCGCGTGTCTCGACAATCCCCCCACTCCAAAGTCTCATACACCCTCTGAATGGTGTTAGGATTCACTTTTATCTCGACTGCGAATTGCCTAAGAGACGGCAGAATCTCTCCGGACTTATAAACTCCATCCTCAATAGATTGGCATAATTGATCAGCTATCTGACGGAGAATAGGAATGCTACTTTCGGGAGCGATCAGCATAAAACCTTATCGACTTAGCGCGCCGTGCGGTATGACATGTGCGTTGTCAATCGCTATGTACGCAATGATTTGCGGTAAACGAAACTTTCGACCGTGCGAAAGATAATTGGCGTGTAGTAAAGAACCTTCTTAAAACGTTGAACTTTCGGGATTCATGAATTGTGCAAAGTCAAATGGTTCTCCCGTTAGTTCTTTCCACTTAGCCTTTTGCTTGTCGTTTAGAATCGAGATCAAACTATCCAAAAGGGCAGTGTCTCGAATAGGCCCTTTTCTTCCCTCTCGAAATCGAGGACCTCCCGACTCACGACCTGGCCCTCCTGTCCCACCACCAAATTCACTTTTTAATCGACCACGATCGCTGTTAGCTCTCCGGGATTCCATCCTTTCATGACCGCCTGGCCCACCACGGGGTCCAGGATCATCAAAGGGTGGCGGCATCTGCCCAGGTATAGGAGGCCCCATTCTCATGCCATGTGACGCGAAATATCGATCTGTTTCTTGTTGTATTCGCTGCTTTTGACTTCGCTCGAGATTGAGCTCACCGGTGATAGATAGATCGCGAAAAGCCATGTGCCCCAAGAACTGAATCGACAATTGCTTGATTCGGTTTCGTTGCTCCGATGTGAGTATCGTTTCCAGACGTGAGTTGCTCCATTTCGCTTGCTGCAAAATCTCATCGTCGTCGGGACGAAAGACTGGTCCCCATGTACGACGCCGTTCGTTATACTCCGCGATAAAATCGAGCACCCCAGATTCTTGTTCACCAAAGATCTTCAGATCTCTACGAACCTCCCCTATTCCGAGCAACATCGTGTCGCGATCTGCATGAATCAGAGCAAGGTCCGCGATAATCTTAGAGAGACGTTCGGTGGTCTCACGCAAATCGGATTGCGCCTCGGGGTTTTCTTTCTGCTCATCGATAAACGACTGATAATAACTCAATGCCGATGTAAGCAACCTCATTCGCAATCCCTCTTCGAACGGATTATCAGACAGTTCATCTTCGGCGAGCCTTATCATCTCATCCGCAGCTTGTTGAGCTAACTCCAGTCTCTTTTCTGCTTGCAAAGATCGATCCGTTTCTCGCGCCAGCGCACCGAGCGTCAACGAACGTTGGTTTTCAACCAGTACAATGGTTATACCCATCGCAACAACGCTAACCAACATGGCAAACATAGCACTCGCCACAGCAGCAGGATGCCGTCGCGCCCATTTCCGAGCGATATCGACTACAGAAGGCTTGCGAGCCTGAATCGGGCGTTCGTCTAGGAAACATCGCAGATCATTCGCGAATGCCTCTGCAGATTGATATCGATCGGCAGCGTTGTGCTGGGTCGCTTTTTGAACAATGGTTTCGAGTTCAATAGGAATAGATCGTTCGATTTGCCTTAATGGCTTAGGGTCACCATATAGAATCTGATGAAGCAAAGAAGTTCGATCAGCAGCATCCATCATGGGCCTATCTGCCAATAACTCGTACAGAGTAGCGCCGAGCGCGTAAATATCCGCTCGATGATCGACAATCCCCTTCTGCCCGCTCGCTTGTTCAGGACTCATGTATCGCAGCGTCCCGACGAAATCTCCCGTCTGAGTAAGTTGGTTATTGGCGGCGACCATGGCCAAGCCGAAATCGGTAACCCAAATCTTACCGCGAGCATCTAACATCAAATTGCCTGGTTTGACGTCACGATGAACAACACCACAGCTATGCGCGTACTCTAATGCGTCAGCAACATTGGCGACCAATTTAACTATCGCCCGAAATCGGTCTCTGCTCCCTTGAGAGTGATGCCTGGATGCATTCGCTCCCCCCGCCTGTGTTACATCGCGGTGGGTCGTGCTCGTTGTGAACTTGCTTGCTGACTTCGATTCAGCACTCGGTTGCACCAGCGCCGGAAAGGACTTGCTAGATACAGGTGCGCCATTAATCAATTGCATGGCATAGTAATGCATCCCTCGTTCACAACCAACCGCGTAAACAGGCACGATATGATTGTGATGCAACTGCGCTGCCGCTTGGGCTTCCATCTTGAAGCGTTGTAGATACCGATCGTCGAGAGACGCTGCCATCGGCAAAACTTTTAAAGCAACATGCCGGCCCAACGAGAGCTGAATGGCTTCGTACACGATTCCCATTCCGCCGCGACCTAACTCACGAACGATTTTGAAATCCCCCAAGGGTTGCGATGAGACGATTGGCTCACTGCTAGCAACCCCAGGTAAATGCGGCGATGTCTTTTGCATCCCAAATGCCAAATCAATCCCGTCCAAACAATCCTCAATCACCTCACGCAAATCTGGGTACCGATCGATCAACTCTTTCCGATCTGGCTTCAAGTTTCGTTCAAGAATAGCATAGTACTCTCTCGAAATTTCAATCACTCTGGGATCATCAAATGGATCGGAAAGATGTGTTGCATCCACCTTCGATACAGAATTATTGGAAACGGGATTCATCATCTCTCACGATTAAAAATTCTTTCTTGAGCTTGCTCAACCCGCGAACCCAAAGTTTCTCAACACTATCAACACTTCGATCCATCAGAGTTGCGATCTCAGGAAAAGTTTTCCCCTCTAAATGTCTCAAAACCAAAACATTTTGATAATCCGCACTCAGCTTGGAAAGACACTCAACAACCAAACGCGATTGCTCTTCTTGAGATACCAGCTGACTCGGAGTCTCTCCCGGATCCACAAACATCCCCCCCAACGACATCGCCGATTGATCCAAGTCGTTTTGGATTTGTTGTTCCAACCGGATATCTCTAGCCTGGGTGCCTAAGTATCGCCTCACGTTATTTGAGATTCGACTTGCGAGAATCGTTCTGAGCCAAGCTATAAACTGATCGCGAGTGTCTCCCTCAAAACGTGCGATGGCGCGATGAGCCTCCAAAAAAGTCTCTTGAACGACATCCGATGCGTCGAGCTTTACTTGCAAATGCCGTCCAATTTGAAGCCTCGCAAGAAGCTTCAAATAGCTTTCCACGGTAAGCAAAAGCTCCCCGAGGGCTTGCTCATCTCCCTGCCTTGCTCGATCCAAACGTCCTTTTTCTATCAATTTTTGACCGCGTTCATTGAGAATATTAGTAATTTGCAAAAAGTGAGGCGGTATTGGAGCGGACGCGTGTCTCAGTGAGTAGGGGCATTCACGGCTTACTTTTTATCACCGGAGACTCTACCTATGCTACAGAAACTATTCCGAGCCGCATCTCTCGCTGCGTTCTTATTATCAACCTCGTCCCTGCCTTTGTCATTAGCCCAAGGGCCCGAAGGCGGCCAAGGCGGTTTCGGGCCTCCAGGCTTCGGCCCGGGACCTGGTGGCCCTCCGGGTTTTGGCCCTCAGGGTGGCCCCGGTTCTGGCCCAATGGGCGGTGGCACCATTGAGATTCTGGATAAGTTCGACGGAAACCAAGACGGTTGGCTTAACAGCGATGAACGACAAAATGCGAAGGAATATCTAAACTCCGAAGAAGGACAAAAGTCTCGTCGGCGCGGTGGCGGGCCTGGTGGCTTTGGTCCCGGCGGGCCTGGTGGCTTTGGTCCCGGCGGGCCTGGTGGCTCAGGGCCTGGCGGGCCTGGTGGGCCTGGTGGGCCTGGTGGGCCTGGTGGGCCTGGTGGGCCTGGTGGCTTTGGTCCCGGCGGGCCCGGTGGCTTTGGTCCTGGTGGGCCTGGTGGCTTTGGTCCTGGCGGGCCCGGTGGCTTTGGTCCTGGCGGGCCCGGTGGCTCAGGGCCTGGTGGCTTTGGTCCTGGCGGGCCTGGTGGCTTTGGTCCTGGCGGGCCTGGTGGCTTTGGTCCTGGCGGGCCTGGTGGCTTTGGTCCTGGCGGGCCCGGTGGCTCAGGGCCTGGTGGCCGT
>Ga0315899_10001520_pt1 | contig 26408 bp, 44 predicted proteins | sample LakEriMetagenome_2_FD_203518 | JGI IMG/M metagenome (GOLD analysis project Ga0315899, IMG submission 203518) | Freshwater fungal communities from buoy surface, Lake Erie, Ohio, United States - Buoy 4 MA112 | ecosystem: Environmental > Aquatic > Freshwater > Lake | place: USA: Lake Erie, Ohio... | reverse complement strand
TGGTGTAGACGGTGCAGCTGCCTTCGCCATCGGCAAAGCCGGTGATGTAACGGCGGAAGGGTGCATACTGCCCAAGCGCCTGGCCGATGGTGGTTACGTCGATCTCTTCACGGGTGATCTCAAACGACCACTCGCGTACGTCGCCCACTGCCGCATAGGCCGCGTAATCCACCTGGAAGGCGTTAGGCGTTACAGCCGTGCCATCGTCGGTAATCGCAACGCTGGAACCGCCAGCAGTAGCGGATACCTTCAGCACGCCAGTCGAGGCAGTGTAGGCGATCACGTAATAGGTGGTTGCTGCGCTGATGCCGCCAGGCAGGGTGCCGGTGCCGGTGGCTCCGGTTTCAGTGTTGACAACGCTGAACACCACGGGATCGCCGACCTTGAAGTTCAGGAAGGTAGCCACTGTGATTTCATCATCAGTGGCATCCACGGCGGCTTCGCCGAACGTGGCCTTGGTGCCAGCGGGTTTGTAGTAAAGGGCGCCGGACGTACCGGACAGAACAGTAGCCATGTTGTGAACGGTATGTGGCTGCCTCTAGTCTAAGTAGGCTTCAAAAGTAACCGTAACCTGAGTTTGATAGTAAGGCTCAGGTGATGCAGGCGTTACCTGCGCTGGCCCTGAAGCCGCATCGAAGATGATGCCGGATAGGTTCAAACGATCAAACTTATCCTTAATGCGCTCTGCGATCGTGAAGTTGGCGGCAGTGCCTTGCCCTTGCGGTGTGAAGACATTGATCACCAGCGTGCCCGTCTGGCGGTTGTATCCAGTGCCAGTCGGCAGCAATGTGGCGTAGTTGTTATCGCCAAAGCGGATAAACACCTGCACCCATGGTGTGTTGTTGGGTGGCGTAAACGTTACGTTCTGATAGCTGACAGGGTAGGCAGGCGATAACGCCATCTCCGTGCCAATGCGCCCTTCAATGGCGGCACGGACGTCGTTGTAGGTGCTGCTCATGATTCCCTCCCGATGCGGTCAGCGTTGACGCGCACAAAGCCTTGGATGTCTTTGGCGATGCCTTGCACCCAACCCGCCGGCGCCTGCTTGCTGCTGCCATTGGCAAGAGACTCTGCATACGGCAGGTTGTTGTGCACGCTGTAGACGTTGCCTAGCTTCTCCTGTTGGTAGTTCATCCTGCGCAATGGCACGATCAATCCGCTTGGCGGGGATGTTTTCGAGCGATCCGCATTGGAAGGATCTTGCTGTGGCCCGCCATCGTAAGAGCCTGCCGCATTCTCCCCTACCTGCCAGCTAACGCGAAACCTGCCTGTATCGACAGGGCTTGCCTGTTTGAGTCGGCTATCTGTTTCCAACACTGCAACCCGCAGCAATTTCTCCATCTGCTGGCTGGCGTAATCACCAATATCACCAACCTGGATCGTGCGCGCCATTATGCCCTCAGGATCAGCTCGTATGTGATGGCAGTGTTGTCCTGCTCAATCGTACGCACCTCGATCACTTGATGCGTCACGCTGCTAATCAGCACTTCATCGGCCGTAGTAGGCGCGTTTGCAATATCAGCAGCAGCAATCAACAGGCGCTTGTCGCCGGCTTGGATTAGGTCATTAACCTCGCGCAGGTTGACATCTTCCAGCACACCGCGCACTACGGCGTCGGTCGTGGTTTCAGTGACGGTGCCAGTGGTGGCGTTATACGAGCCAGTTGTTACACGGCGGATGGTGGCAACACCGCCAAACTTTGCCATCAGCTTGCTGGCAACCTTGCGTAGCGGTCCTGCAAGTGCCATCAGAGCTTGTAGGCGACGCAGTGGCCATTCTGCAGCTTAATACTCGTGAAGACTCCGTACAGCGTGGTTGCAGCGCTGAACGACTGGCCGGATATCGTGTTTCCGTCGTAGTTCTGCGCGATGATGGTATCGACTTGGGTGTTGCTTGTGAAATGAATGGCACCCCAGCGGCCCACGCGGGTGGTGGTATCACTGACAAAGGTTGCCCCTATCGAGTAATCAATACCGAAAAAGTTAGGGTCACTCATGGCTAGATCTTGTACGCAATAACTTTGCCGCTAGCCAGGGTCACGCTGGTAAACACACCTTCAATCTCGTCGCCTGCGCCAAGCGGTACGGAGGTAAATGCATTGCCAGTTGCATTTTGCACGGTAGCTGTGCTGATTACGGCATCAGCAACTGCATACAGCTTGTAAAACCTACCGGCATGGGCAGCGGTATCGCTAATGTACTCAAAACCTATGCTGTACTCGTCCATGGTTAGCTCCTGCGGATAGAGAAGTTGCCTGGTCCGCTAATTCTAAGCCCTGTGAGGTATCGCTCCATCAGCGGCGGCACCTTGTCAACACCAACAGCGCCATAGCCAAGATTCGGCGTAACGCTAATGCTGCCGATGCTAACGGACTTGTAGTCTTCCAGCCCGCTTAGCCCAATGCCGTCTGGGTTGTTGTTGAGATAAGTGGCCAGCACAACCTGTGCATACTGCACCTGCTGCGGAATCTCAGTGTCGGTGTAGTAGTCCGTCGTGATGCGAAACGGAAAGCCGACAGCGTACGTATTGATGTAGGTATCAGGCTTGCGCACGCCAGTACGCGGCCACTGCAGCGCCTGCGTGTCAGTAGCGCGGGCGCCTAGAAACCGCTCACGATCCAAGCGTTGGGTAGCGGTAAACAGCGCTCGATTCTTTTGGTCAGTAGTAGCTGATGCCCATGCCGTCACATCAGCATCCTGCACAAAGCCATCAATGATCTCCTGCGCTGCCGCCAGCGTCAGGTAGGAGTTTGCGCTTGCCGACCCTACGGTTGCGTTGATTGCTATTGCCATCGTTGGGTGGCTCCGTCATCTCAAGTTTAAGTGTGGGCTCTGCAATAGAAAGAGAGGCTGCCTCCGCAGAAGCAGCCTCCAGTTCACGCAGTCGCCGGAAGGCGAACATGCCGATGAGGTTGTCTCCCTTGCTGCCTGTGTTCTAGAGTAGCGCGGCTGGCGAGTTAGCGCTCCCAGCCATGCCCAACCTGCGTTACCAGGATGAGAACACCATTATGGCTTGCCGGCCAGCAATTTGGCAATTGGACTGTTATTGGCGAAAAGCCAATCAAAAAGACAATGCCAAATGGCGCAAAGCGCTGTTATTGGCTTTGTCGCTGCATTTGCGGAAGAGAGCGCGAGGTCAATGGAACCAGCCTAAAGCGAGGAATATCAAAATCATGCGGATGCGTTTCGGGTGTTCCTCGATACGAGTTTCACGGCATGACAAGAAAACTCCCTGAGTATCGAGTTTGGATGGGCATGAGAGAAAGATGTCAAAATCCAAATCATGTTGCTTTTCAACATTATGGCGGAGTGGGTGTAACGGTTTGCGATAGATGGAATAGCTTTACCGCATTCATGCAAGACATGGGTCCAAGGCCGAGCGGTATGACCATTGACCGTATTGATCCATTTGGTAATTATGAACCAAATAATTGCAGATGGTCGACTTGGCTAGAGCAAGCCAATAACAAGCGAAAACATAAGCAATAAAAAAAGGGAGGCTAGGCCTCCCCTTTTCTTTTGTTTGCGTTGAATCAGACGCGCTTCAGCAGCACGGTCAGGATCACGCCAGCCAGAGTGGTGGTGGTGCCGGTGACATCAAGAGACAGGCGATCGCCTGCATCAAGCGTCAGGTTGGCAGTGGTGCTGGTCAGAGCAGGGGTTTGCTCAGTAAGAGCAGTGCCCTTGAGGTTGATCTTGGTGGTGCCGAGCAGGTCGTCGCCAGCGGTGGCGGCTTCGGTGCCTTGGCAACGACGAATCGTAGCGGTGACATCGGAACCGTCGTTACCAGCAACGGCATGCACCTCACGGATGCTGACCACTTGGCACTTCACCGGAGCGGTGAAGAACTGGACATCAGCCACCGAGGAGGCGATGTAGTGGTCAGCAACGATGTACTGCTCGGTGGACAGTTCAAACTGGGAGGGTTGTGCCATGGTTAGTTACCTCAATCGAAGTTAGAGGTGTTGGTGGCGCGCACGATGCCGAGGTTCTTCAGCTCGTACACCTTCGACCAGTTAGCAACCGTCTCCAGCTGAGCACGAGTGGGGTTAGCGGTAGTCACCGCCCACTTAGCGCCAACGGGGTGGTAGCAGTAGTGCAGGTCGATCGACATGGCATCGCTCTTGGCGAGGATGTCACGATCGGTTTCGGTCTGCATCGCCATCTGTTCACCGCTGGCAACAGCGCCTTGGGTGAAGAAATAGGTGGCGTACTCAGTCGAAGAACCGCTGCCATCGGTCTGCACATCGTCAGACACGATCACGCGCAGGCCCATGTAGGTCGGCACGCTCACGGGACCGTAGGCACCAGCAATGCTGCCGCCAACGAAGTCAGTGACGCTAGAGGTCAGACGTGCGTCTGTCTCGGTCACGTAGTCGATGGCCTTGCGCTCAACCAGGTCGTAATAGACCTTGGAGTGCATAGCAACAGCGGCCAGCTTGTCGCCTTGGTCACCCAGCAGGCTGCGGGCTTCAGCAACGTGGCGGGGGCTCAGAGTGGTGGGAGTATCGCCAGACTCGCCATCAATGGTCAGACCAAAGAAGGCGGCAGAGCTGGAGGTAGATCCCAGGCTGCCGAACACACCACCAAGGCAGGACAGCAGATCCTTCTGGCGCTGGTTAGCGATGTAGTCAGCGATCTTGGCGCCGATGGCGGCCATGGGATCGGAACCGGCGGCAAGAGCAGCCAGATCACGAGACTCAAAAGCACGGCCACGGTGCAGGATCACGCCAACTTGCTTGTCGGCTTGGATCTTGCCAGGGGTGAGGCTGGTGCTATCGGTCAGCACCTCGAAATCGCCGGAAAGGTTGGCTTTCCAGAAGGGAACGTTGATGAAATCACCGCCCTCGGTGGCATTCAGCTCCGCCAGAGGCTGCACCACACCGGAAGCCAGGAAGGCATCGCGCTGAGTGGTTTGCTCAATGACGTAAGGCGTAAATACCTCGGGGATGATGATGTCAGAGCGAAGGGTCGCCATGACTAATCCTCAAAAAGGGTTTACGGATGTGGGCGCAGCCCCAGGCTCTATGTGGCGCAGCCATCACGAGCAGACACTCAAATACTAACGGTTAGCTGCAGCTTTCATCCGCTCATATAGGTCGCGGTCTGTACGGAATAGCCGCGACTGCTCTGTGAGGTTGAAGCTATCGCGGCTGAATGGATTGCTCATGCCAGCCGGAATGGTGCCATTGCTGCCGCCGGTTGGTGCGCCGCTGCCTTGTGGCTTGGGTTGCTTCTGCATCCATGCCGGCAGTGTCTTGGCCCATTCAGCAACGGGCTTGCGTTCGTAGCCGTCCACAACGACCACGGTGCCGTCGGCTTCGCGCTGGATTGCATCAGGCGACAGCTTGGTCTTCAGCACAAGATCAGGATCATGCACGATGTCAGCCAGTGCCGTGACCGCAGGCGTGACCAGCTCTAGCTCGCGGACGCGGGCTTCAAGTGTTGCGATGCGCTGGTCCTTTTCAGCCGTCGCCTCACGGAACTGCTGCTCCAAAGCTTGTCGTGCCTCTTGGTATTTGCCTTGTGATTCGAGCTGCTGCTGCTCGTAGTTGCGCTTGAATTCCAGCAATTCATCGACATTGACCCCATCAGGCGTCTTGGATTTCTTTGCTGCACGCAGCTCAGCAATCAACTCTTGATTCTTGCGCTCTAGTGCTTCTACGCTGCGCTGCAACGCTTCAGCTTCAACCCCAGTAGTCGCAGACTCTTGGGTTTTTTGTTCATCAGACATGGATAAGCCGCAGGCTTAATTACACCTCTACGTTACCACTTCTCTTTATCTGCCCACCACGCAGCAGACATCTTGCCCTTAGCGATATTGCTGGCGTGACGCGCCTTGAACGACGCCCGTCGCGCTTTGGCCGCGGCAGATTCACCTTGCTTCGCTGGGCTGCCGCTGACGCCTTGCTGCCCAAAACGGATCAGCTTTACCTTGTCGCCTTCTTTGGCGAGCACCGCGTGCGATTTGTTCGGATGCTTTGGCGTCCGCTTCGGCTTGTTGTAGCCGTCAAACTGCTCGCCGCGGTAGGTGATCATGGCGCCATTGGCCGTCGCTGGACTAGGCTAGCCGCATGGAAATTATCGCATCGGACCCAGACGGGCTTGGATCACGAGCTATTCGCAATGCGTTGAAGCGGATCATTGATGTCGACGAAGACGGCAACGAAGTGTGCTTATTTGCTGCCGTTGGCAACATGCACCTGTCAAGAGTTATCGCCATCGCTCAAGATGAGGATGGCGATTTGGTGTTCATCACCGATTTTTCCCAAGAGATTATGGAAAGCTTGGGAACTTGGGATGAATTCGCAAGCTAATTAACGCCCGCGCTTTTTGATCATCGTTGCGAGGCTGCGCTTGGCACCAGCGGCTTTGCGGTTGTCTGCCGCAGAACGGAACGGCGAGGACTGACGAGCGCGGCCGCTTAGCTCCTTGTAGCGAGTTTTAGCAGCACTCACCGGAGCCTTGCTCATTTTCTTGGTGCCTTTAGAGGCAGCCTTAGAGCGTGATTTTCCAGCCTGAGCAGCGCTGGCCTTCATGCCAGCACGAGTGCCTGCACCTGCACCGGTGCCTTTTGTTTTCAAGCCTTTTGTACTGGTGGCTCGAAGTCCGCCGGCGCGTTGCTGAGCGGCTTTTTGACCAGAAAAGCCTTGCGCCTTGACGCGACCGCCGATGGCAGTTGTGCCTTTAGCTTTTAATTCTTTAGAGCGAGCAGTGTTAGCGGAGCGCGTAGAGCCGGATTTGGATTTACCGCCGCCGCCGCCGCCGCCGCCGCCGCCGCCAGCAAAGCGCCCTCTGGAGTCACGTTTGTAGGTACGGGCCATTGGCTTTTATGAATTCATAATCGCATTCTAGCCGTGCTGATTATTTCTTTTTTTTCGCAGTCTTAGCAGCCGCCTTGAATGCAGCAGCGGATGGCCTGCCCGCTTCGCCTTTGCGTGCCATACGCTCCTTGCTGCCGGCCGCAATGCGCTTGCGCTTAGCGGCAATGTTGGCGTATAGGCCTGGCTTCTTAGGCATCACTTCTTACCCTTTGGCTTGCGTGACTTGCCGGCTTTTGCGAGCGCGATTGCTACCGCTTGCTTTTGCGGCTTGCCTTTTTTCATCTCCGTTTTGATGCTGGCTGATACTGCAGCCTGCGACTTGCCCTGCTTCAGTGGCATCGCGCCATTCCTCAATACCTGTTAACAGTGTAGAGCCGTCTGCCGTTGCCCAACCCTTGTCGGTGTAGATGGCTGGCACCCATGCCTCGCCATGCAGGGCTTCAACTGGATCAGAGCTAACAAAAAAGATGCCACGATTCTCAAAATGCCGCAGGCTAGGCAGGTCCATATCGTGCGCGGAGCTGATCTAAGGTTAGCTCTGAACCGTCATCGCGGACCAGCTTGGCGATGGCATCAGTCGGCCCGTATTTGTCGGCAAGCCGGTTGAAATACGGCACTTTGTTGGCGCCCAATGCCTTGGCCTTGGTTTCAAGGTCCTGCTTTGCTAGCCACTGCCCGTAGGTTTGATCTGCCGGCACCTGGCCACCTGCTGATGCACGCTTTGCTGGTGGCGGTGGGATGAATCCCAGCTCGTCGTAGTCAATCACCGGCACTGTCGTGCTGCGGCAGTTGAAGTGCTGCGGCGGAGTCGGGCCTTTGCCGTATTCAAACTCGCGGCCATCCAATGCACGGCAAATGCTGCTGGTGCGGGTATCCAGTGTTGCCACATAGCGATACTTCTTAGTGATGTCTTGATTGGCTTCATACACCTGCTGGCTAGCTGCATTGGCTACTTGGTTGATACTGGTGCGCACAAGACTAACGATCTGCTTGTCGGCAACTGCTGTTGCTTGGCCGCCTGCTGCAACTAGCTGCTTCACGGTTTTGGCTTCTTCGCCAAATTCAAGGTTTCCGATCAGCCGCTTAGCAATGGCTGGCGTCGGCTCACCAGTTAGCAAGCCTTGCCGCACGACTTGCGAGAACCGCTCAGCCTGATCAACGGCAATGCCACGGAATGCTTTGGTGACCACTTCGCCATTGGGCAGCGTGATCGTGGCGCCTTGTGCTGCGGTGAGGCTGAACGTGCCGATGCCAGCCTGTTGCGCTAGGGCTTCTGCGCCATAAACCGATTTGAATAGGTCATCACTAAGCGCCACCACATTGATCTGCGTTGGATCAGTGGTGACCACTGACTGCGCAAATTGCGGGCTGATCTCCACGGTGCGAACTGCATCACGTGCACCTGCTGGCAATGCACGCCGCAGTTGATCGGTCACAAACTCAGATTGCAGCTCTGCAATGCCTTGCAGCTCTAATGCTGTCAGCTCGGTTGCATCGCCTGCCCATGTTGCCAGGCTGTCTTTTAACTGCGCAAGAATCGCCCGCAGCCGTGCCGCTTTGACTGGCGCCGACAGCTCATCAATGGTGCGCAGCTGGTTGACCGCATCAATGATGATGTCGTTGTAAGCATTGATCACGCGCCGCGCAACACTATTGCTGTAGCGGTTTAGATCAATCGCGTTGCGATATAGCGCTTCTGGTGTGCTCATCGTTCAATGCCAAGATCTTCCGGTTGATAGCCGCTGCGGATGCTGACATTAGCGCCGCGGTTCAATGCCGTGGTAACCAATGCAGCGAATGCGTCATAACCGTTTTGCCCGTCTTCGTACAAGATCGTTTCGTCAATTTCATCTGGCCTGCCTTCCTTGTACCAGCTGATCCGCACGATGGCTAAGACTTGTTCCGGCAAGGCGCTGACGTGATAATCAAGCTCTTGTCTCCTCGGTTTCCTCGGTTCCATCCAGATCATCAGGTCCACTAAGCGGTCGGTTACCCAGTCCAGCAGGTTGTAGATCAAGCCCCGCATTGGCCGTAGCTTCAAGCTCCTCATCCACGTTAAAGTCGTCGCCTAGCACATCGCCTTCAGCAAGCTCACGCAGCAACGTTTCCTGTGTAATGGTGCCTGCGGTGTAAAGCTGCAGCAGCGCTTGGATTTCCTGCGGTTCAAGGCGTGTGCCCAGGAAATCACGGTTGACGTAGCTGCTGCCAGGAGATGTGTTGTTGCCGATGTACTGCGCATGAAATTGCAGGCAGTTGTCGATCATGTCCTGCACGTTCTGCGCAATGACCATCATGGTGCTGTCGCCTTGGCTGCGATCAATGCGCTTTGCCTCAGCAGTTTCAGCAGATAGCTTCTGGCCCAGTACTGCCGACAGGCCTAACTCATTGATCTGCAGCGCAAGCTGCTCAAGCCTGCGGAACTGATAATCAAAACTGCGGCCGGCAGGTTCAATGTATTCAGCGCGGCCATCAGCAGGAAATGCGATCGCCTCGCCGGGTCCAGCGCTGACTTCCTCTGCTGCAGATGGGAAGCCATAAAACGCCAGCATCGGCACAGCACTGATGTGGAGCTGGTTGTCTAGGTCGCTCTGGATCTGATATGCCTTGAGGTTCAGCTCGGCGATGTCTTCCAACGGCGGACGTGACTCCATGAAGCCATGCCGCTGCGCATAAGCAACTGAGAATGGAATCTCAGAAAGGCTTGTGCGGCCCTCGTCGACAACCTTAAAGTCGCCGTTGTCTTGCTTTTGATGCAGTTGAAACTCACCTGGCGTCAGAACGCGCACTTGCTCCACTGCTTTCTCGCCGAACTCGCCATCAGGCACGGTGACCGTCTCTGCAAGTCGCAGTTGCGTTAACACCTGCCGGCCTTCCTGCTGCTCAGCACGCCAGCCAAGAATCTGCCGTGGTGTGTATGTCACCCAGTAGGGTCTACCCCCATCAGCAGGTGCATCCACCAGTACACCAACGTGGCCATAACGGACCATCTTGCGCGTGGTCTCATAGGTCCAGACGTTGAGGTCATTGCCTTGCAGGTCAACATCAAACAACTGCTCGCGGATCACGTCTGCTGTGTCGTCAAGTCGTACGGGCTTGCGGGTGAGCATCCCGGCCAGCATCCGCTCTAGGCGTTGATAGAACGGCGGCACAACGCTACGCGCTAGGCGGTTGTCGTAGGACTCGTCTAGTTCGCGCGGCTCTTGCGGCAAATACCGGCGATGCTTGCGACGCATCCCGTAGGTGCCTTGCAGCAAATCCTCGATCAGGATCCAATGCGGCTCTTGTGCATACCACGCCGTGCTGGCATCCTGCACGCGAGTAACGCGGCGCTGAGCAATGGGCCGGTCGTAGTTGTTGAAGCCGGTGTACATTACAGCGCCGCAGTCATAGGTGCAGTTTAGGCAGCAATCAGCGTGATGCTATTGCGGCCAATCTTGATGTCAAACTCAGCGCCGGGTTCGTAGCCCATCTCGCGCAGGTAGCCATCACCGATTTGCAGCTTGCCATTGAATTGCACCTTGGCCTTATAGGTCAGGCCGCGGCCGCGCTTAGGTGTCTTGCTGCCTAAGTCAACGCCTTTGGCTTCCAGCAGCGCTTCATAGAACTGCGTGAATGCCACGCGATCCTTGATCACGTAGCCGCAAGCGCGCACCAGTTCGGACTTGGGCGCATTGCCCAGTTCTTTCACCTTGGCGAGTAGTTCAGCACCCTTGAGCATGGGTAGAGTTAATGATTGGCGGAATCAATATAGCCTAATGCCTGTAGATCGCCCAGCACCTGCGTGCAATGGGTTGAATTCACGCCATACCAAGTAGCCGAGCGCATCGTTCATGTGGTCATGGCCGGCATCCTTGTCCGGGTCGCCCTTATCGGTGTAGCACTGCAGCTCTAGGCATTCGATCAGCCGCTTGCAGCGCTGGTGGATGGTGAGTCTGACCTGGCCCTTGCCGTTTTCCAGCAAAGCCTGAACAGCAGCCACGCGATCACGGACGGGAGGATTTGCGCGTGGCGACTGGTTTGACATGCCGTAGGACTCCAGGATTTGGATATCGGTCTGGCTTGCGTTGGTGCTGCGGTTACCGCCGCTGGCATCTGGGTAGATGTAGATACGCCGTTGCGGGTAACGCGCTTGGATCTCTTGCGCCAATGCATCGGTGTCATGGGCGCCGCTGATCTCATCAATCACTAGCAGGCTGCTGCCGCTGCGGATGCCGATCACGGCAGACATGTTGCCAACGTTGAAATCAGCGCCAATGCGCAACGGCTCGCGGTCTAGGTCTGGCAGCTCAACCACCACGTGCTTGTCGCGACTGAAGCGGTCGTAGATAGTGCCAGTGGTGAGGTTAACGAACTCACCGTCTAGGTAGGCCCGCAGCAGGTTTGGGTCGTAGTTGGCTTCTAGCCGCTCAATAAAGTCCGGCGGCAGATGTGGGTTGTCTGCTGACCGCATCTTGATGAGCTTGCGATCCGCACGCCCTTTGGCATCCTCGCTGCCGAAGGTGTTCCACATCCAGCGGAAGCCCTCTGGCGTGGATGCAGCGCCAAACTGCCGCACGTTGCCGGACCGCAAGCGACCAAGGATCTTGGGGAATGCCTTGTTGGCAATAGATGGCGTCACGGTGTCGATCTCATCGGCCAGCACCCAGGCAAGGTTCAATCCGATGATGCGGCTCCAGTTCTCGAAGCTGCGGCACAGGATCTTGGTGTCACCGCCTGGTAGGTGCAGCATGTATTCCGGCAGCGGGCTGGCCCTAAAGGTGTAGGGGATCTCGTACGACTCCAAGAACTGCTCAAAGTCGTTCTGCCAGATGTCGCGGATCAATGGGCCGGTGGGCTCCATCACTGCGCCGATGAAGCCTTGATTAGCCGCGGCCAGCATCACCGCCTTGGCACACAGCGCACGGGTCTTGCCGGCGCCATAGCCAGCTGAGATGCCAAGGATCTGCGTGTCGCTGTCATCTACAAACGCAAGCTGGCCAGGGTGCAGGTCAGCGCGGATGCGTTGCAGCAGATCGCCCGTGTCCTCTTGCGTTGCGACATCCATAAACCCAAGCAGGCTGCCGGGTTGGCAGATGCCAGCAAGCAAGTTCATAACATCTCAAACCGCAGCAGCTTGGCCTGATCTTCTAGCGCTTTGATTGCAATGCTGAGGTTGCCTTTGGCGCGTGCTTCACGTTCGTAATCCTGCAACCTTGCTAGTGCGGCTTGCAGCCATTGCGGCCGCTCTAGCTCTGAGTCAAGGGCAATCAGCTTGCGCGCTTCCGCCATGTAATCGCGCACTTGGCGCTCGCTGACGCCCCACAGCTCGGAACCGTGTTGAACGATCTGATGGTGGCTGTGAGCACGCAGGATGAGGTCATAAACCACGTTGACGCGGTTCTGAATCTCATCCTTGGTGCTTTTCTTTGCCACGTATTAGTTGCGGACTTGCACAGGCATTACCAGATAAGTTACACCGTCCACGCCACTAGGTGTCAACACGACGGGTGTGGTTGCCGTATTGGCATGCAGCGTGATGGCTTCTGCGGGCTTGAACGCCTTGATGCCGTCCAGCAGGTAGTGGACGTTAAACGCCCATGCGCCGTTGGCGGTGCCTTCGACCTTGAGCAGCTCCTTGCCATTGTTGGCATCGGCTTCAGCAGTGATGGCAAGTCCACCGGCGCCGGCGGTGAGCTTGACGATGGAGTTGTGCGCATCGGCGATGATGGCGACACGCTCCAAGGCGCGAGTCAGGCGGCGACGGTCGGCGATGATGGTGCTTTTGAACTCAGCGGGCACCAGCTTGGCCACGTCTGGGTAGGTGCCGTCCATGATGCGGCTGTAGATGGTGATGCCGTCACCTGCGTCAATCACGGCTTGCCCTTTGGCAACGGCGATGGTGACCACGCGATCTTGCAGCAGGCGCATGGTGCTGGCTGGTAGCACGAGGTCTAGGCCATCTGGCAGGTCAATGGCGTAACGCATGAGGCGATGGCCATCTGTGGCTTCCATGTGGCCGCTGCCGAGGTGGATGCCTTGGAGCATCTGCTTGCTGGCGTCGGTGCTGGCAGCTGCCATGCAGGCACGGATTCCAGCGGATAGGTGCAGCTCGCTCGTAGCAGCGTCCACAACCGGCAGCGCGGGGTAATCCGCTGCATCAGCCGCAGCAAGCCCGTAGGAGCCCGCGGAAGCCGTCAGAGCGCCATCTGCGAGGGTCAGAGCCTCATCGCCATCAAAGCGGCTCACAAGGCCAGCCAGCAGCCGATACGGCAGCGCTACAGCGCCATCGGTATCCACTGCGGCTGGGATGGTGACGGTGATGCCGAGATCAAGGTTGAAGCCGGTGATGGTCATGACGCCACCGGCGGCTTGGATCAGGCAGCAATCAAGGATCGGATGGCTGCTGCGGTGACCAACGGCTGGCGCGATGGTGCGCAGCGCGTGATCGAGATCGGCTTGGCAGGTAACGGCTTTCATTTGACGGTGGCGGCAGTGACGAGGCTGGTGATGATGCGTTCGTAATCAGCGGCGAAGCTATCCACAAGTTCCATGGGTAGCGGTACGCCGTCATCAATGGCGTTGTCGGCAATGGCTGAGGCGTACGCCACTGCTTGGGTCATGGTCTCATGCAGCCGATTAATCACCGGTTGCTGCTTGGCTGGAATGTGAATGAGCGATGACATATGCGACGAGAGTTTCAACGTGTCGGCGGTTCAGGTCACCACGCATGAATGCGCAGGCGTCCGCCACCAGCGCATGGTACGCAGCCGTGGTCAATCCTGCAACAACCCCACCACTCAAAGCACGCTGCCGGATCAGGTGCGCGCGCGGGATGCCATGCGCTGCTGCTTCAGCGTTCAACCGCGCCAGGTCGTCAGCGGTGACATTGATCTTGATTTCGGGCATTTCTGGTGGTGTTGATGGTGCAAATAGTAGGTCGGACGCAAAAACCCTGTCCACGACTGGGTTCGGACGCAAGCGGACGCAAGTCGGACGCAAAAAACCCAGTGATACCAAGGGAGGACGCAAAAACGAGGTTTCTCCTTACCCCCCCTATATGTGTGTTTTGTTCACGCCGTTACATTCCCCCTCTTGTTTCCATACCTGACTTGATTTACCCCTATTTGCGTCCGAACAAGAGAAAAGGTAGATAGAGACAGGGTTTTTGCGTCCGAAATTTGCGTCCGACTTGCGTCCGACCCGGACGCAACTTGCGTCCGACATCACGCCCACAAGTCCAGCTTGAGACCCGAAATAAGACGCTCACGGGACTTGCCGGAGCCTCTGTCGGACGCAAGTTTCGGGAAAATCTGGCGCAACGACGGCACCAAAAGCCGCGGTGCCTTGACGGTGCGATCACTTGGCGGGTCCATCAGCCATCTACCTTTATCGTCCAAATAGCCCTCCTCTCGATACCACTCCTGCAAGGCATCCCACACGCGCTTGGTTGATACTTGGGCACCCTCTTCATAGGTGAGTCCGATAGAGTCGCAGAAGTCCCAAAGATGGCAGCTGGCTCTTCTAACGTCCTGCATTGCTTGGCTTCCGGTTGTGTAATCAATGCCATCTGCAATGCTGAGCGCCATGCCTTCAAGCAACCAATTCAGAAATGCTGGACATATTTGCTGCTGGATGAAGTCGGGATCGTCCTTGAGCTTTGGATCTGCTTGAAGGTGGTTGGGTTCAGTAGGCGTCGCCATGAAGGTCTTACGGAATTTAAATACATGAAACCGTGTTTCAATGGCAGCCTGCTCACCAGTTAGTGATGGATCTTTATTGAGGTTGAACACAAACAAAGACGACGGAACAAACTGCGACTCCTGCACGCCTTTGAGTTCATATGACAGCTCCTCGCCACTGATGGCAGCCTTCAATGACTGGAGGTTGTCGATACTGACAAACTGCGAGTTTTCGCTTGACCAGTTCACTGATGCGCCGCGTAATGGCGCAATGGGAAACTTACGGCCTTGGTCGTATTGACGGAAGTCGGCAAGCGTGCAGCTCGTGAAATTACGACTGCCGAGAGTATCCCGCAGTGCGGTGCGGATAGTGTCCTTACCGTTGCTACCCTCGCCGATCATCAGCACAGCACGTGGCCTGCCTCGTGTGGCGCGGTATTTGATGAGGTCAAGCCCACTGCCGAGAATGCGTTGCAACGTGTCACGGTCACCGGGCTCTACGGCTTCAAGCAGCCGCCATAGGTGCTGGGCATTGGCTTCAGGGTCGTAGTCGTAAGCGGTGACGTAGGTGAAAGCGACCGCGGGGCTGTGCGGCGTAAAGGTCAGATCCAGCTTGCGGCCAGACCATGCCCACGTCACCACGCCATTGCGGCAGTTGATGGCATTGGCTGGGTTGACCTCAACAGGTTTAAGCAGTCGCCTCATCCATTGCAGTGCTTCATCCACGTAACGCGGCCTGCGCCATGGGTATGTGGTGGCGCCTTGCTGGTTGATGACATGCAGCATGGAAAGGAATGCCGCAAGCTTTGGCGCTAGTTCTTCGTCGGGCTTGGCTTGATAATGGGTGCCGCTCCAGCAATGCAGCACGCCATCAACGCAAATCCAGCGCTCGCGCGGATGGCAGAACACGTGCTCCACTGCAAGCTCTAGCCATTCGGTGCCGGACTTGTCGTAAAGCTGCAGGTTGACTACTTCGCCATCGTCACCACCAGCAGGCTCTAGGCGGTGACGCTGCGGCGCAAGCATCGGCAACGCTGGCCGCCAACCGTGATGACGCGCCCAATACCAGAACGTCCCAGCACCGATGCGGTCACCACCTGATGCGGCGATCTGCTGCAGCCCTTGCCATTGCGGGCTGTGCTGCTGCATTAAGTCAATGGCCTGCTCAGCGCTACCGCAGGCTTGGATCAAGCCCCAGAAGATATTGCGGTAGATGTGATAGGTGCCGGACCCTGGCACGCGAGGTGGTATTGCCGCAAGCGCTTCGCGGATCTCATCAATGCCGCGCTCTGTGGGTTCTACGTAGTGCTGCGCTGGCTTTTCGTGTTGGTAGTAAGCCTCATTGGGTAGGACGGCTTCAATATCGGAGACGCTGTAGCGATGGCCAGCACTGGTGACCATGCGGCACATCTCACCAAGGCTGCCATCGGCTTCGGCGTAGTAGCTGCCAGGCAGCCGCATCACACGGGATGAGTTCTTGATGCTGCGGTCTGCATCGCAGTAATCAAGCAGCCGGCCTTGCACCAGCTCCCAATGGGCTGGTGTGATTGGGTCTGCTAGCACCCAGTAGCTATGGATTGATTTACCGCCGGTATTGATCTGAAAGGTTGGCTCCGGCAGCCCTAGCTCTTGCCATGCAGTGAGCTGCCATTCGCGCGGGCGATCATCCCACTCAGCAAAAAACGCACGGCAGGCTGTGATTTCAGCGTTGGTGTCCCCGCCATCGTTGATGACGACATAAACGCCGCGGCCTTCGGATTGCCACTGCTTGATCAGCGGCTTGCGAGCGCCACCTTTGCGGCCTTTGTCGTTTGGCTTGTCGGGATGCAGTCGGTGCAGAAAAGCGCGCAGGCGGATGGTGCCTGCCGGTTTGCCGAGTAAGGCGATAAACCGACGGGCTTCGTCAAAATCAACTTCCTTCATGCCTGCCCCTTGGGTTCCGGCATGGTGATCGCGCCATCGCCATGCAATTGGATGGCGTGCTCCAGCAGCAATCGGATGGCAGCGCTGCGTGAAAGCGTGTCACCACGCCAAGAATCCAGCCATTGCAGCTGGTTTGGCGCAAGACGCAGCGGTATTGGTCGGGCTAGCGGCATCGGGTTCCGGCTGGATGCTTGACAGAGCGTATACGGTTAGTCTACGGTGTGCAAGCCACACGGCACTGCCATGGATCACATCCCCAAAATCATTCAGATTTCAACCAACAGCAGCGATGAGGGCAAAACGTGCCTTTATGCGCTTGATAGCGATGGTGACGTATGGGATTTGCAATGGACAAGAGAGGGTTGGATTTGGGTTTGCATCGGTTCACCTTTTAACGATGCTCAATGACCTACCAAGACTTCCTAGCTTCCAAATCCACTGCAGCACCTGTTGCCGGTTTTGACCCGCAGCAGTTCACAGCGCCGCTGTTCCCGTTTCAGCGGGACATCGTGACCATGGCTTGCCGCGTCGGCAAGTTCTGCATTTGGGCCGACTGCGGCATGGGCAAAACCGCCATGCAGCTCGAATGGGCGTATCAGGTGCATCAGCACACTGGCGGCAACGTGCTGGTGCTGGCACCGCTTGCGGTTGCACACCAGACCGTGCGCGAGGGCAGCAAGTTCGGCATCCCATGCTCGTTTGCTGCAACGCAAGCCGAGGTCAAGCCCGGCATCACGATCACCAACTACGAGAAGCTGAGCCATTTCGACCCATCCGCCTTCGATGGCGTGGTGCTTGATGAGAGCAGCATCCTCAAGGCATACACCGGCAAGATCCGCAATCAGATCATCGAGTCGTTCGCGCAGACCCCATTCCGTCTGGCCTGCTCCGCCACGCCAGCACCGAATGACCATATGGAGCTCGGCAACCATGCCGAATTCATCGGCGTGATGACCCGCACTGAGATGCTGGCCATGTTCTTCGTGCATGACGGCGGCGACACTGCCAAGTGGCGGCTTAAGGGTCACGCGCGGGATAAGTTCTGGGAGTGGGTCTGCAGCTGGGCGGTGACCATCCGCAAGCCATCAGACCTTGGCTATGAGGACGGCAACTTCGTGCTGCCGGCACTGCAGATCCAGGACTGCACGGTTGAGACACCACGCGAGGCAACTGCAGGTGATGACGGCCAGATGGCACTATTTGCCATGGAGGCCCGCACGCTCAACGATCAACGCAAGGTGCGCAAGGCATCCCTCGCCCTCCGCGTGGCAGCCGCTGCCAAGCTGGCCAACAGCAACACCGAGCAATGGCTGGTGTGGTGTGATCTCAACGATGAGAGCAAGGCGCTCACCGCTGCCATTGATGGCGCTGTCGAGGTGTCGGGCTCAGACTCCGATGACCACAAGCGGCAAGCTGCTATCGACTTCCAAGACGGCAAGATCCGCGTGCTGGTCAGCAAGCCCAGCATCTTTGGCTTTGGCCTCAACTTTCAGCGGTGCCACAACGTCGCATTCGTTGGCCTGTCGCACAGCTATGAGGCGTTCTATCAAGCCATCCGCCGCTGCTGGCGATTTGGCCAAGAGCAGCCCGTCAACGCTCACATCATCTACGACGTGGCGGAAGGCCGCGTGATCGACAACATCCGCCGCAAGGAAGCGGACAGCATCCAAATGGCTCAGTCAATGGTTGAAATCATGAAGCAACAAACCATGGAACAACTCAAGAAGATCCAGCGCCAAGTGGCGCCGCACATCACTGAGCACAAGTCCGGTGATGGATGGGACATGTATATGGGCGATTGCGTGGAGAGCATTAAGAAGCTCGACAGTAACTCCATCCACTACAGCATTTTTAGTCCGCCGTTCGCATCGCTTTACACCTACAGCAACAGCGACCGCGACATGGGCAACAGCCGCACTGAGCAGGAGTTCTTTGATCACTTTGGATTCCTTGCCAGTGAGCTGCACCGCGTGATGATGCCCGGCAGGCTGATCAGCTTCCATTGCATGAACCTGCCCAGCAGCAAAGAACGCGATGGTTTCATCGGTGTGAAAGACTTCCGCGGCGACATGCTGCGCATCTTCCAGGCTGCTGGTTTTGTATTCCATAGCGAAGTGTGCATCTGGAAGGATCCGGTCACTGCCATGCAGCGCACCAAGGCAATCGGCCTGCTGCATAAGCAAGTGCGTAAGGATTCAGCACTCAGCCGCCAGGGCATCCCTGACTACCTCGTGACCGTACGCAAGCTGGGCGACAACCCCGCGCCGGTGGCTGGCCCGTTCACGGAGTTTGCCGGTGAGAATCCACCATCCAAAAGCGGCGACCCGATCAAGGACTCGATCAACATCTGGCAGCGCTACGCCAGCCCCGTATGGATGGATATCAACCCATCGGACACGCTGCAGTACCGCAGCGCACGCGCCAATGAGGATGAGCGCCACATCTGCCCGTTGCAGCTAGAGGTGATCCGCCGCGGCCTGCAGTTATGGAGCAACCCCGGCGACGTGGTGCTGTCGCCATTCGCCGGTATCGGCAGCGAGGGCTACTGCAGCATCCAAGCCGGGCGCCAGTTTGTCGGCTTTGAGCTGAAGCCTTCGTATTTCAACTGCGCGGTCAAAAACCTGACTGAGGTGGCCAGTAATCGGCAAGGGGTGTTGGTGTGATGCAGCTGCGCCCCTACCAACAGCAACTCATCAACGACATCCGCCTGCAGTATCAGCTAGGGCATAAATCTGTGCTTGCCGTGCTGCCCACTGGCGGCGGCAAGACGGTGTGCTTTAGCTACATCGCAGAGCAAGCCAGCATTAAGGGCAACCGCGTGCTGGTGCTTGTGCACCGGCAGGAGCTGCTGGATCAGGCCAGCCGCGCTATGCCCATGCCGCATGGCCGCATCAGCGCTGGCCGCAGCATGGATCTCAGCCATGCCGTGCAAATTGCCAGCGTGCAAACCGTTGCTCGCCGGCTGCACCTGCTGCCGCGTGATTTCTTCCAGCTTCTAGTGGTCGATGAGGCACACCACACCACGGCTGGCACGTGGGCCAAGGTGGTTCAACACTTTGCAGCCGCCAAGCTGCTGGGTGTGACGGCAACACCGATCCGCTCAGATGGCCGCGGCCTTGGCGAGCACTATCAATCCATGGTGCAAGGCCCAACAGCACAGCAGCTCACAGATGCCGGCTACCTCGCTGGCGCCAAGGTGCTGGCACCGCCGGGTTTTGACAGCACCGGACTGCGCAAGCGGATGGGTGACTTCGACCCCAAGGAGGCTGAGCAGCGCGTCGGCACGATCATGGGTGACTGCCTTGGTCACTACCGCAAGCACCTGCCAGGCCAGACGGCAATCGCGTTCTGCTGCTCAGTGGCACACGCTGAGGCAGTGGCAGCACTCTTCCAGTCAGCAGGCATCGCCGCGGCCAGTATTGACGGCAGCATGGATACCACGCAGCGCCGGCAGCTGCTGCAGAACCTAGGCACCGGCAAGCTCAAGGTGCTGACCAGTTGCGCATTGATCGGTGAAGGAGTGGACGTGCCATCAGTCGGCGGCTGCATCCTGTTGCGGCCTACGGCATCAGTGGCGCTGCACCTGCAGATGATCGGCCGATGCCTGCGCCCGCAACCGGGCAAGCGTGCCGTGGTGCTTGATCATGTCGGCAACACGCTCAGGCTTGGCCACCATTTAGAACCACGAGACTGGACGCTAGACGGCATCAAAAAGCGCGACCGCGAGCAGGCGCCATCGGTCAAGGTGTGCCCGCAGTGCTTCGCCACTAGCGCCAGTGCGGTGCAGGTATGCCGCGAATGCGGTCATGTGTTTGCGCCACAGGAACGCCGCGAGTTGCAACAGGTGGATGGGGAGTTGGTGGAGATCGGGGCTATCAAGGTCGGCAGCTATGTGACAGTGGACGACCGAGATATGGCAACCAAGTATCCAGGCGAGTGGCGCGTATTTCGGCTCACTGACTGGCCGGGCCTCGAAGCTGCATTTGTGACCAAGATTTCAGCGGGTGATCCTTGCGGTGATGGCCATTGGCTAAAGATCAAAAGGCTGCGACTTGTACCGGCACCCAATCCGCGCCGCGAGCAAGGCAGCGCTCAGAGCCTCGACGACCTACGCCAATTAGCGCAGCAACGCGGCTACAAGCGAGGATGGGCCGAGAGGGTCTATCAGGCCAGACTGGCGAAGCGTTATGGCGGATGAGTGACCGAGCAGCAAATCCAGCAACACATCCGCATCGCCTGCGGCACCGGCAGCACGCGGCTGTTCCGCAATAACACCGGCACGCTCAAGGACGCCAATGGCCGCCCAGTTCAGTTTGGCCTGTGCAAGGGCAGCGCTGACCTGATCGGCTGGAAGCGCGTCACCATCACGCCGGAGATGGTCGGCACACAAGTGGCGGTGTTTACCTCTATAGAGGTCAAGACCGCAACCGGCAGGCTGCGCCCTGAGCAGCAGCAGTGGCTAGATGCGGTCCAGGCGGCTGGCGGCATTGCCGGCGTGGCGCGCTCAGTCAGCGATGCGGAGGCATTGTTAAGAGATGTTGCACAGGGTTGACCAGGGCGGTGCATGGCCTATACTGAAGGAGTCGGGAGCGATCCCGGCATCCACCGCACCTAGAAACATGAATACCAGCACCGCCATCGAGGCGCTTGGCCAAATGGCCACAGTGATCGGCTCCGCCGAATCAGTTGTGGCTGCCCTGCAGGCACTGCGTGAAGGCGCCACTGATGCCCAGTGGGACAAGCTCTGCGACAACGAGCTGCTCGACGCCCTCATCTCTGCCTGCATGGATCTGGAAAGCGATCTCGAAGACTGAGCGTTAGGCCCTACGGGGCCTTTTTTATTGCCCAGCGGTCGGCGCTATCCGTAAGGACGCGCGCGGTGCTGCAGTCGCGGTGCTGCAGCTGCAACCGTATCGGAGGCCGCTATCACTCCACCCAATCACCTCAAGCATCATGCGTGCACTGATCACTGCAGCAATCCTGCTGCTGTCGCCTGCTCAAGCCCGGCAGGTGACTGCCACCGTCTACGACGGCTGGTACCACGGGCGCACCACGTACTGCGGCGGTACCTACCGCCACTGGGACGTGTCAGCCGCCCATCCATGGCTGCCATGCGGCACGCGCGTCACGGTGCAGCACCGCGGGCGCCTGCTCACCGTGCCAGTCACTGACCGCTGCGACTGCGGGTCGCTGGATCTCAGCGCTGGCGCCGCCTACCGCCTAGGCGTGCCGCTAGATGGCACAGCAACTGTGTCGATTCGTTACTAGGCAGGGTTGACCACGGCGGCACATGGTGTAGGATATGGGGACAGCAGGCAACCAGTCCTGCACCCCACCCCGAGAAACATGAACGCCGCAACCGCAACCTGCACCTGCCCCTTCTGTGGCGGATCAGGCAAGCTGCCTCACTTCTCCCACATTCAAAACGGCGACTGCTTTGCCTGCGGCGCCACTGGTCAACTCCGTGACATCAACGCTTTTGTTGGCGACAACTCAGATCTAGTGCTGACGGTTTATGTCAACAACGGCACCTTCAGCGGAGCCGAGATCCGTCGCCGCACTTGGAAGATTGCGGGTCAATACAAGGAGTGGGGCCGTGACAGCTTCTTTCGTGTCATCACTGACGCAGATGAAGCCCGCCAGATCTGGCGCAATGCCAAACGCCTCGGCGTTCTGACTGAGCTGGTGGACTGAAAAATCACGCGGCCCGCCGGAGCCGCTCCCAATCCGGCAACCACACACTGCGACCCCAACCATGCTCACAACCGCACTGCTAGTTATCTGGAAACTGCTGCTACCACTGCTGGTAGTAGTCGCCGTGATCGACTGGCTTACCGCCTCTGACGACCGCCGCATCCGCGTACTGCGCCGCACTGGCCTGAGCCAGAAGCGCATTGCCGACCGCCTCAACCTGTCCACCTATCGCGTCCGTAAGGCGCTGATGGCATGAATAACCTCAACCGCTTTGCCGTGCTGGCAATCATCTTCGGTGTCTGGGCAATGGCCTATGACACCGGCCGCCAGCAGCCCGCCTACAGCCATCACGCTTGCCAAGAGCAACTCAAGCCATGACTGAAGCAGACATTTACTGGACATTTGCCACCGCCTACCAGCACGGCGGTGGTTTCTTCCAATCGCTAGCGCACGCTGGCCTCAAGGCTGACCCCGGCAACAAGCGCCGCCTGCTGGATGCGTTCCCTGAGCTGGTCGCCACCTACGGCACCGCCAGCCGGATGCACCGCCAGATGCGTAGTGGAGCAGCAGCGTGACCAGCAATGCCGACTACCACGCCGACCCAGCCGTCAGCGCTTCGCACCTGCACGCAGTGGCCAAGTCGCCCTACCACTACTGGAGCCGCTACCTCGACCCCAAGCGCAGCGCACCCGAGCCGACTGCCGCCATGCGGCTTGGCTCGCTGGTGCATTGCGCAGTGCTAGAGCCGGAGGAGCTGGCAGGCCGCTATGGCGTCTGCGCTCCACGCAATACCAAGGCCGGCAAGGAGCAAGCAGAGCGCATGGCCGCTGCTGGCATTGAAGCCATCACTCAGTCCGATATGGCGCTAGCGCTCAGCATGGCTGCCAGCGTCCGCGTGCACCCTGCAGCAGCAGCACTGCTCGCTCATGGCAAGGCTGAGCAGTCCTTCTGGTGGGATGACGCCGCCACTGGGCTGCGCTGCAAGTGCCGCCCTGACTGGTACGACGGTGCCACGGTGGTTGACCTCAAGACCACCACGGATGCCGGCCCCGGCTTTGCTCGTAGCGTGGCTACCTTCCGCTACCATGTGCAAGCGAGCCACTACCTAGCCGGCTTGCACGGTGCTGAGCGGTTTGTGTTCATTGCCGTTGAAAAGACTGCTCCGTACGCGGTTGCTGTCTACGAGCTTGATGCCGCGGCCATGGCTGCCGGTGATGAGCTACGGCAACGTGACATGCGCGTGATTGCCGACTGCCAAGCCACCAAGGAGTGGCCGGGCTACGGCGACACATGCCAGCCGCTCAGCCTGCCTTCATGGGCACTACGCAACGAGTCTGCTATTACTTCGGAGGATTTCTAATGAGCAACCATCGCGTGCACCGCACTTGCGTGTATTGCGATTGCGTCTACAGCGTTTCCCGCTCCGCCCCTGGCGATCATTTCCCTGTTCCGATGCGGCACGGCGGCATTGATACTGTCGATTGTTGCCGAGAATGCCATTCACTGAAGGATCGCATCAATCTGGACAACTGGAGCACTGCAATGCTTAGCAAAGTTGCGGCTGATTTTCCAAAGCTCAGCCGAGAAACCAGAATCTTTTTGGCTAAAGCGATCACTTTATTTCAAGACGCAAAAGCATTAACTGAAGCACAATGAGCGCATCAATCACGCTCTGGACACCAGAGCAAACGCAGCTGATCTCAACCACCATTGCGCCTGGCTGCAGCAATGACGAGTTGCGACTGTTTGCCTACGCCTGCCAGCGCACTGGACTGGATCCGTTCAGCAAGCAGATCTACGCCATCAAGCGTGGCGGAAAGATGACCATCCAAGCCGGCATCGACGGCTTGCGTGCCATTGCCGAGCGCACCGGTCAGCTTGACGGCAGCATCACCGAATGGTGCGGTGAAGACGGCCAGTGGACTGATGTATGGCTAGGCAGCAAGCCACCTGCCGCGGCCAAGACCACTATCTGGCGCAAGGGTGCCAACCATCCATTTACTGGTGTGGCACGCTTTGCTGACTACAACGCCGGCCAAGGCTTGTGGTCCAAGATGGGCGCCGCAATGATCGCCAAATGCTCTGAGGCATTGGCACTGCGCAAGGCGTTTCCTGCTGACATGTCTGGTGTCTACAGCACCGATGAGATGCAGCAGGCAGAGGTGGAGCCGGTGACCGTTACCGCTGCACCCGCGATCCCCGCAGGCGATGCCAAGTTGTTCCAAGCCGGTAAGGCTGCTATTGCCAAGGCCGACACGCTGGACAAGCTGCAAGAGGTGGTAGCGCGCATGGATAAGCGCAAGCCTGATCTCAGCGATGAGCAAAACGATGAGTTGCTGCGCCTTGCTGTAGAGCGCGAAGCGGTGCTATCCGACACGCCATCGGAGGATCCCTTTGCTGATGACTGAACCATTCCTCACCACTGATGAGCTGGCAGCACGTTGGGGCCTGAAGCCAGCCGCCATCAAGAACCAACGTGCACGTGGCATTGGCCCTGCTTACGTCACTGCACCACGCATTGGCCTACCGGCTGGCACGCCACGTGTCCGCTATTCCCTCGCACAAGTCTTGGCTTTTGAAGAAGCCAATGGCATCACACCACTGAACTGACATGAGCCTTTACGCAACCGGCATTGTTCGCATCATCACCGACCCGCAACTACGTGCCTTTGAATCTGGCACCATGGTTGCCAACTTCGCAGGTGGCATCCAGGAAGGCAAAGACAAAGATGGCAACTGGATTAATAACGCAATCGACTGCGAGGTCTGGGGTAAGTCCGCTGAGCTGATCGTTGATAAGCTCAAAAAAGGCGACAGCATCCTTGTAACCGGTGCCGTACGCCGGCAAGAGTGGAACGACAAGGAAACCGGCGCTAAGCGCAGCAAGCATGTGCTCAGCATCCAGCGCTTTGAATTCATGCCACGCGGCGCAGCAACCACCAGCGAGGAGCCTGTGTTCTGATGAATCAAACCACACTTGACATTGCATTCAAGGAGTGGTGGGAGGCGTCTTACGGGCGCCCTCCCGGCACCCATGCAGTGATGACACACGTGGCATTTGCCGCGCATATTCTTGAACTCCTGGAGCTGACGCAAGATGATCAACCACAAAACTGAGCAGCGCCGTGATGATTACCTGCAGTGGTTGTACGAGCAAAGCGGCCGAACCTGCTGCACCTACACCGGGCTGTATCAACAGCGCATTGCTGATCTGATCCGCCGCGACATGGCAGAGGCTTTAGGTGATGAGTGATCTTGTCAATCATCCGCCGCATTACAAGCACGGCGACATTGAGTGCATCCAAGCCATTAAAGCAGCACTTGGTGATGATGGCTTTCGCGCTTACTGCAAAGGCAACGTCATCAAATACCTATGGCGTGCCGAGCACAAGGGTAATACCGATCAGGATTACGGCAAAGCTGATTGGTACATGCGCAGGTTGCTGTTGCATGTAGATGAGTGATCCGTTCAAGCGCGGCGAGGCAAACTACGCCGCGTTTCTTACAGAAGATCACGTGCGCGAACTGCGCCAGTTGCGTATTGCTGGTAACAGCTACAGACAACTAGCAGAACGCTACGGCATCGACAAGAAACACGCATGGCGCATCTGCCAACGCATTGCATGGAGCTGGCTGGATTAGTTCTACACACTACGAGATTCAACAATGACTCAAGAACACCCGATCAATCCACCGCCTGAGTTGGTGCGTGAGTGGGCGACTACTAACGGAACTAGCTACGAAGATCTTTCTGCTTTGTGTCAAAACATCGCCACCCAAGCCGTCCAATGGGGCGCAGATCAGGAGCTGGAGGCGTGTTGTGAGTGGCTGCGCAGCAAGGACATTCTGGAACCTGCCATTGACGCCCTTCGCGCCGACCGCCGCCCCAAGCCGCCGAGCTTGAAGGAGCAGGCGCTAGCGCTCGTTGAGCAGCACGAAGACGGCTGGCGGCCGTCACCCAAGGACTGGGACACCATCCGCCGCGCATTGGAGGCACTGCCCGACAGCATTGTCGTATTTCCTTCTCAGTGTTAAAAGCATTAAAAAGCGGCAGGATGTCACCCCCGCCGCTCTTGCAACTGGATCTCACCCCAGTCGCTTTGCTGCTTTCTGATCAGCCCCAGCACTGTAGCACACGGCAGGTATCAGCATGTATTACCTGAAAACAGGAATCAGCTAATACTTGCCCGCTTACGACCCGTCTCAATTTCCATGTCTGAACTTTCCTCCGCCGCGCAGGCGGTGATTACTGCCAGCAACTGTGCTGGGTCTCGAATCGTGCAGTTGCACATTGCCGCCGCCCTGCGAGC
>Ga0315899_10001519_pt1 | contig 26421 bp, 10 predicted proteins | sample LakEriMetagenome_2_FD_203518 | JGI IMG/M metagenome (GOLD analysis project Ga0315899, IMG submission 203518) | Freshwater fungal communities from buoy surface, Lake Erie, Ohio, United States - Buoy 4 MA112 | ecosystem: Environmental > Aquatic > Freshwater > Lake | place: USA: Lake Erie, Ohio... | reverse complement strand
GTCTGCTGCAGTCTCCCTGGGGTCTGGATTGCCACGAGTTTTCGTCCGCGCCCTCGCATGCAAACGCCTGGTCAACACGTTTTTTGCCGGGCCACAGGTTCCAGGCCAGGGCGCAGACGATTACCCACGGGACAGGGTCGATCAGGCTGACCGCCCGTACACGGTGTGTTACCAACCCCCCGGGCACTGCCAGTCGTGTACACGAAACGCCCACACGACTGCAACTAACCCCAGACACCCACCAACGACCATCTGCTTAGGACTTAGGATCTGCGCACACGACGAGCGCACACGACATAGTTGGTGGTGGTCGTGTGGCCGCGCCCACAAGACCCCGTCCAACCCCTGGCACGGGCACCTTCCAAAGACCCGGCTCCGGGCAGACCTGTCGAGTCGATAGCCCGTGCCGAAACAGGAGACCCTTGAGCTTGGGCACAGGAGTGTTGTCTTGGACCCCGGGGAAGGCACAAGCCAGCAAGTGTTTTCAGACAAGTTCGACTTCTCGGATGCTGGATGTCCGCGGACGCTTGCATAATGCGACTTCGTCGTCGCCGCCCTCCGAGGCAGTAGCACCTCCGTCGTGCCCATGGGTCGCCACAGTGTGTGTGTTTGTGTTTATTACTGCAGGACCTATTACAAAGCTGTTCGCGGGGGGGGGAGGAGGAGAGTGGAGGACATGTGCTATGATAGACGACGAGCCGAGCCTGTGTGGATGAGTCCGCTCATCACGCACTAGCGTGGGACCCGTGAAGAACCAGGTACTTTATCACAGGGTGCGCCTGTTTTCCCTGGTTTGGGACCCGTGAGGAACCCGGTACTTCAACACAGGGTGCGCCTGTTTTCCCTGGTTCCTCTCGTTTGAGAATCGAACCCAAAACTCCAGGGTGTCTGGTGCAAGACCCAACCACCAGGCCGATAGGGGATCTGATCCCAACCATCGGGGGATCTGGAGCCCACCCATGGCGTTGCCACACCATTGCGGGGGTGCGGTGGCAGAATCTCCAATCCCAAGTCGACACGACTGCGGAGCTGCGTTGCGATTGACCATGTGCGCAAGATGCAGCGGGTGCCTGGTCCAGAAGCCTAAACCCGACGCGTTCTCGAACCCACGACCAATGGTTCTTCTGTGGGAACGCGTTTTTCCATCGGACTACAAATGCAGCCGGGAAAACGAGCAGGACAACTGTCCATGGGAACGCGTTTTTCCATCGGACTACAAATGCAGCCGGGAAAACGAGCAGGACAACTGGACATGGGAACGCGTTTTTCCATCGGACTACAAATGCATCCGGGAAAACGAGCAGGACAACTGTCCAGTTGTCCTGCTCGGCTGCATTTGTAGTCCAATTGTCCTGCTCGTTTTCCCGGCTGCATTTGTAGTCCGATGGAAAAACGCGTTCCCACAGTCTGTTCCTGTTCGGATCGCCATTGTCCCAGTAGATTCGTGTGTACCTTGCACGCCATGATATGCTTGGCAGCAGAATCGACACGAGAGCCAGTGGCGGAGCCCATGTTAGGCAGACCCTGGTTATAGGACATTCCGATCAGGATTCTTATATAGGAACCTTGACTGTCTCGTGGGTTTGTGATTGTTTAAGAGTCTTGCACATCTTTGTGAGAATCAGCGTCTGGACGTAGTATTCTGAATTGCGTTCGATATTACGATTCACACGCGAGAGATGGTGAGCCCTTTGAGTGTTGATGTATTGAGACTTCACGTTCACGTGGAGATGTAACTGGAATACACTGGGCATGTAGTGAAAGAACACGCTGAACATTTTGTACTTGGCGGGATATTGTACACGCAACCACTCGTGAAGTGTCTGCCGGATATCGATCAGAAGATGCAAGTGGATTTCTCGCAAGTCACGTAAAGTTCTCCGGGTTTAGACTTTAAACACAACCAAATATCTCAGGTCGGATCCGTGATACTTATCAGCACACAAGCACCACTGAGGTCGGTCGATAAATATTTGTTCTTTTTCTTATCGAATCTTTTCTCGATAAGGTCAAATATCCATTGACTGTATACCGAGGCGTGTTCTCCGTCCATAAATGTTTGAAATTGTTCGGACTGGTATTCCATAGCACTGCAAATGACCGCATGCATGTCCTAAGACTGACTTATACACAAAGAATACATGTTGGATTTTTTTGCATGCTCTGAAATTTCAATTGCAATGTATATGTATTTGAGAAGGCTCACGTCATACTCTCACGTTTTGTCGTTCTTTTGCTATTATACCTTGTGGTTATGTTTGTGGACAATCTACATCTGGAACAAGACGACACGCGCTTGACGGGGGTGCATATCCGCACGCTGATATCGGCCTTGCAGGTGTGGATCGCAGTGGTGCTGTTGAGGTTGTATGGTTTGTTTATGTTCTTCATCCGTGTAGTGAAGAGCGATCGCAACTCCTTTGTACTGGTCGGACAAGGGAATCGGCAGGCTCCGATCTCCGACTTGGAGTTGAACAGTGTCGACATCGACGTGCAAGAAAGTGGTGATGGTACTACGCAAGAGGAAACAAACAAAAAGTGCGCACATCAGTCGGATGAATTGAGCATGGCATCTGTTGAGTCCGACCCCATGCCACTCGACATAGTCTTTACTAGAAGTTCTTACGAAGAAGACATTCTATGATTCACCAAGAATAGTTTTGACAGATTTAGAACAAAGTTTATTAGAGAAGACGAGCACAAGTCTCGTCTTTACCCATCGTTTACACGCACGTTGACACGGTAATAAAGTGTGCTACTCGACCTTCGTGTGAACCTCAAGGTTCAGGCTCTTCCCTCAGCTTCCTTTAAGAAGACAGACCCTACAACACCCAAGATACATCGGACGACCCGCGGAAACCAGGAGAGAACATGACGAGGACTCAGACACGATAGAATTTTATGATTCATCCGCAAAACCAAAACGTAAAAGACCGGGATCTAGCGACAGAAAGAGGAGCAAAAACCCTCGCCCATAAACACATCGAAGAAAACTTAACATATATGCAATACACATATATATTTCACCAGCTATCTTTGATAAACAAAGTTGAAACTGTCTAGAGTACAAACCTGTTGTACTTGGGGCTGAATCATCAAACGTGTCACACTAATTCGGTGTTGATTCACCAAACCCACAACCACTTCACGCCGCGTACACAATTCCTTATGCACTTCTCCCTGCCCTGCCTGCATTGTAGGAGCGAGCAGGGTACAACCCTTATGATGACCTCCAGCCTGGCCGGCAACTCCCCTCCTGTCTGCGTCTCTGAGCCTTGCGGGTGGTAACGTGCCCAGGAAGATCAATACTCCAAAGTCCAAAGAGAAGACACGGGGGCCCCCGTGTCTTGAACCCACAAACAACTGGCACAAGGTTCACACACTACGCGCTCCCCTTCTTCTAGACCATACTCTCCCCCTCCTTCCAAGGTTTCACACAATCTCCCTTTCCCCCGCGTTCACTAGTGCGTGATGGGCAACCTAATTTAGTCCACACAAGTCTCGGCTCGTCGTAACTCATGTCCCCCATCCCCCCCCCCGCGAATAACTTTGTAATAGGTCCTGCAATAATAAACAACCCTTCCCACCCGGTATTCCCGATATTCCCATTTGCAGAAGGGAGATATACTCATTCGCGGTCACTGACGGAACAGTCTGTTCCCCATCTACCAGGGTAGAAACGCGTATGCGATCAGGTGCAAGAGGACATTTGGGTTTGTTCGGAGCACCCGAATCAGTTTCATTTCAAACCATAAACATATTTTTGAGGGCGACTAGACCGTGACTTGACAAGGTGAACTTCAAAATAAACACTCGACACACAATGACACTCACAGGGAGCGACAAATATTCCCCGTTGAAGGGAGCGACATTATCGGTCACCCCAAAGTTGGGACCCAAAGTCATGCGCTACATGTCTGCGCGGTGTCAATCCGAAGTAAACACCAAGTATTCGCGTTGCCATAGCTCGTAAGTATGGGTTTATGAGTTAGTTTATCCTGCTGCATATCCGGGACTTGGGAGGGAGAGTGTTACAGGGACCAAACCATGAGGCAAAACCCACAAGTCAGGACTGATCATGTTGTGCGACAGTGGTTGATTGACACTTTAGACCACCAAACAGTACCTTTGTAACTCTCGCTCTCTCCTCTCCCGGTGCTACCGGTACTGAGGAAAACATGACCATAGTACTTTTTCAGCCGTTGCTCCTGCGCACCGTGTGTCCTCGATAACGGTTTCTCTCAGGCGGATTTCCCCTAGCGGATTCATGTTGAAGTGTCGTGGGGAGTGTAAGGCAACGGCCTATGCACGTCCATTCCCCAGCGCATGAGTAGTCCTCGCTGCTATGTCTGAGTGGACTGGGAGCGATCATACAGCGACTTCTTCCTGCGTGTCAAGCTTGTCCTTCTGCGCACGCTTTATCCACAGCACCTTGTGCTCTTCCCTGACCACATTACGTTTCTTGCCCTTCTTGTTCTTTATTCCCTGTTTCCCTTCGCCGTTTTCCGCTTCGTCATGCTCCGCAGTGCCGTTGCCCTCTGCAGACTCCTCACCTTTGAATTTCAAACTTGCAGTGACCTCAGCCGTCTGAATTGCTTTGACTGGCCCCTTTCCAATACCTGCATCTTGTGCCGGCTTCTTAATGTTAAATTTTGCTCCTTTTTGGTACAGACTTTGGGGCACAAATTTGCACCAATCAACAGGTTGTACGCCGCATCCGCTTTTGTTCCTGTAAAAGTACAGTGCGATGTCGGGAATCAAAGCCTTAACTTCTTCGTCTTTCCAATCACTCTTAACAAAATGTTCCTTTGCAGCAAGAATTCCCAGATCTTTGATGTCCATGTTCTCCAAATCCTGAATCTTCCGTTCCATCCAGTCATGGAATTTCACAAGTGCCACCTCCTTTTTAGCCTTCAGTGCCTTGATCTGTTTCAGTTTCCAATGACAGGAAAATACAGTGGCGACCAGGACCACAATTAATGGGCCCAAAACAACAGCCAAGGAAAGCTGGATGACCCGCTCAAGAGGAAAGGGTTTCGGTGTTTCTTGAGGCTTGGCTGACTCAGTCACGGGCGGGGGGACTACTTTTGGTGGTCTTGGAACGCACTCCAATTCGACACCACAGCGATATACCCGAATCGGACCGGTCAAGGCTACCCCGCCGGGAATGCCCGCGGCATTCATGGCGGCTGAGACAAGGTTCGTGTTCAGAGCTTCGGAAAACGCGTCAGCTTTCGTGGTCGTGTCAGTCGGGTTGTTGCACAAGACCCTGATCTCCGCCCTGCTAGTTCCTGCACGCCTGCCAGTCGCAAAATCTTGGATCGAACGCCGTCCTGCCGAGGCCTCCTCAAAAATCACGGATGGGTACATGCTGAAAAGGATTGACGCAAATATCTTCCGCAACTTCAGCTGTATTGACGTTTCCGTGATATCATCTACCATGCCAACGAACCCCAGTGGAGCAACAAAATGGTCCATTTTCGTCGGATCCACCAGATCGTAGGAGACAGCTAACCCCGAACGGCCTCTTGAGTATCCAAGTAGCTGTTGATGCCCCGGAGGCACAAACCTTCGTCCTGAAAATCGCAAAGCGACTGCGCACTCCTCCACAATTACTTCACTTTCCACAGAGAAGTATCTTGAATCCAAACGAAAGGAACGTGTCTTTAAGTACAAAATGCCCATTCGAGGCGACGTAGGCGAGTCTCCACTGAACAGCTCTACCATTTCAGTGTCCTCATTGAAATCAAATGAATCGAACTTCAACTTCATCAAAAAGTTATTTGGATTTTTTGGCTGGATGACGCTAATGGACTCGGCTAGACCATCATGTGCAATTTCATGGTAAAGACGCAGAGAATTCGTACCATCGACACCAACTTCCGCGTTTTGGATGGGCAATTTCATTTGATTTTCCGCACCACCTACACCGTCCCAGTAGACGATACCCGATCCCCCGATGCCACCACCTTCCCCCAAATTGTTTGCTCGTGCCTCAGCAAGTACAAGACCCTCTGGTGAGACGGCGTGCACGATCGGGTTCATTGAACTTTGTCGGGTTGCAGGATTTGTCGTGTTGAAGCTGAATGCGAACTGATGCAGCCTCTGCGAAGCAGACGTCGTGCTCTCAAACGTGGGAGTCGAGCTGTTAGTAACCACAGTCAATTCAAACGCTTGGTTTGCGTAGACAAGTTGGGAGGTCGTGTCAAACACGTAATCCGCGTTCAGAACCGATGTCACGTTCAGGAGCCCACGGCCCACGACTTGCACCAGCATGTTATTGTCCCCAGGACATGGAATGACATCAAAATCACGGAGGATGAACCAGTGTTTTACAACAGGAGAACACGGATTTCGGTAATTGGCATTAACAGGTGTTGTCCGACCGCAAATCCGCACAACACGGATCTCGAGACTTTTGATCTGCGAACTCGTCCATAATTCCCCAAAATTTGGGCTATTTGGATTTTCGTCAGTGCATGCCACCTGGAGATCGGTGTACACGCGAGTCAGAATGGTGCCCGGGACCAGAGTCTGATCGTGTCGAAGTATGCAACTGTGCATACCCACACACCTTTCTGCGCGTCTGAAAGTACCTGGACTCCGCACTAAAGCCAATTCACCAGAAGCAGGCGGTAAATTGAGTTTCAAAGTGATCTTCATTCCCTGTTTCTGCAGCGGCACATTGGCCTCCAAGAAGAAGGACAGAGTATTGATGTGTCCAGCGTAACGCGTTTTCTCAAATACTCGAATTGATGAAAATCTGGGAGCCTCAGTAGCCGCTAAAACTCCCGCGCATCCCGGGCGAGTACTGCACGACGCTCTTGCACTTGTGCCACCATATGACGTATCCGAGGTTGAAACCATCACCCACGGGGTTCGCGCCGCCTGCGCAGCGCTGGGATTCCTGAGTTCAAAACTAAATCGAATTGATGATGGCACGGGCAAACATGGCATTGCATTGACACTGACGACCAAAACTCCTTGGCTTTGGTCCCAGCTCGCCAGCTTGTCAATGCGGTGTCCGCTCACCAAGAGCTCCTTGGTGCTCGGCGTTTGCGACCCCGCAAGGCCACTCACGGTGATACGAGAGCCCGCCGGGATGTTGACAAACTGGCCATCATCAGTCTGGATCTCTACCTCAACAGTGAGGATATTGCCGACACCCTGCACAGAGGATGACTCCTGAATACTTGAATACCTTATAGGGCTTTCAGCCGCAGATGTGAGGACATTGCCCGTCATGATCGTCCGTGCTGTGCTCGGGACATTGGCAGTCGGGCATCCGTCTTCTATTTCGTCGTCGCAGATTCCAATTCTCTTGACAAAGCCGCTTTCTCCTAAGACAGTTACAGAAGGTGCAACTTGTGCGACGGGAGGATTTTTAAGGGGGATTTCAAGCATCAAGGTGCGGTCGTCCCTTCTCAGAGACATCGCGTGCCTCCCCGCAGCAACAAAAGTCATGGTCGAATCTTCGTATTCACCATATTCCTGTGTTTCTGTATACAAAAGAGATGCGCGCATGGTCAGATTGCCCGCGTCTTGCATATTGGTGAATACGCGAAGCTTGAATCCCTGACCATTATTCTCAAGAATTTTGCCCCTGACGTCCAAATTTTCAATGAGCGGACATTTTGGCCTTCCATTGTTTATGCGAATGCAAGGAGATTGAGTGGAAGTATAGCCGAGACAGGGCGATGCGCTATAACTGCCAACAGGAACAGACTGATTTCCATCGCCCTCGCGCAAAGAAAGAATTTGCACAGATTCGCTGTCGCACTCGACATAAATTGTGACAAAAGCAGTACGCACGAAATTCGAATCATCGGTCACAATGTAAAGCCCAATTTTGTCACACGTTACAATGGAAGAAAGCGAAGTGCAAGTGACCGTCTGCGTCTTTGTTTGGGCATTTGCGGTCAGAAGTGGAATTCTGCCTCCCAGTCCATACCGATGCAAAGGTATGCCAATCAACGTGACGTTTGTGCGTTCAACTTCATACAACCTGAAGTTGGCGGACAGGCTCACAGTCAACACATTGCTTGCACCGACCACCATGCTAGTTTCACTTAAAACTCTTGAGATAAACTCGGCAGGTTTCGGAGAAGTTAATCCGACGACATTGCCGAGCATTCTTGTTGACGTAATGTTTGCTCTCGTAGCCATGACGTCTACGCTCATGACAGCAGTACGCGGCATGCGAACGCACCTCTGGTTCCCTGCTCTTTTGAAAAAAAATGCCATTTCAATCGAAGGGTCAAACGCACCAGTGCATTGCTTATGCGCTGTACACGCTGCGCCCTCATTTGGGGCTAAACAAACTGTCTGCCCCTGGCACACTGCGTCTGTTCCAGTGCATGCCTGCCCTTTTATAATCTGAGATTGGCCCATATAAACGATCCTGACCTTATCCACAGTTGGATCTATCAATTGACCTGCCTCCTTGGAATTGGCAGTTGTATTCACCAGGGCATCAGCCGGACATTGATACCCGCTGTTCGGTGGAAAGCAAACGCCACCTACACATACCGCATTTGCCTGTACAACCTTTACAGAATCCTTCAAGTCCTGCGTGCTGAAACCGGAGCAATCACCTGAGAGCGAGTTTTTTGAGCAATAGGGCTTGGCTTGCCCACAATATCCAGCGCAGGTTTGTCCCTCAGCCTCGATCGGACACGCTTTACCTTCATTATAACCTCCCGCTCCGGAACAGAAGTGTGTGCCAAAACTGCATTGCGCCCTGTCCTGTATTCCTTTATTCACAATCTCAAAGGAAAAAACAAGTGTCTGGTTGATGTCTACAAAATTTTGGGCTGAAACCGTCAGTTTTAATTCGCCCTCATTCGCATACCATCTGCCCGCTTCTCCAAATTTTGCAGCAGAGTGGCCAAAAATAGGAAGCGACAATGAATTTTCAGTCTGAGAGTTCTGAAAACCCTTGATGATGATGCTTGCACCAGCTGGGAGTTCAACATTCGTCGTCAATGTGACTGTGATCGTGTTTGGCTGCGATAGCACGGGTGTGCTTTCCCCCACAAGGGACTGCCAGACCTTCCAAGTGTCTCGCGATGACAGGATTATTTCATCGCTGCTTCGCTGTGGTATGACAGTGGTGTCTTGTGTGCAATCAGACATCAGACACGAGCTGGAGCCTCCCATCATGGATGGGCACCACAAGTCTCCATTGGGCTTCAGCCTTGCGCGACAGCCAGAATAGGATACTGATGGTCGACATCCAGCTAGCTGCTGAGGCCAGTTTGCCACTCTGAAATGAAAGGAAAGATCTTCACCCGCCTTCACAAAATATGGAACAAACACTTGCACAGTAGAGTCGACTTGCTCGCATCCCTGCTTATTGACCACCACAGAATTTTCAGTTGAATACACTTCAAGAGGAGAGCCCAATGATTTAACGAAAGTGATTTTCAAAGGAGCCAACGAATATGTAACATTGACATCTGTGCCATCAGAAATGCAATGATACTGATCCTGATTTCTTCCAACTAATCCTAAAATAGTCACCCTGCCACCTTTAGAAATCCCCACATTGCTTGTGAAGGTAACCCTGAGTGTGTTCATTTGGTTTTTCACTCGCGTCTGTTCATGAAACTTGAGTGATGTGATCCTCGCGGTGCTCTGGGAACGCAAGACTGCTCCATCCAGCAAAACAGCAGGGAAGTCAGTGCCTCCGACGTTCATCACTGTCAAACGTGGGGTGGTGGGCTTTGAATCCTTTGCAGCTCTGGTGGGATTTTGCAACACAAACGTAACTTTGAAGTGATCAGGCGAAATGGGGACCTTCTCATCGAGTTTCACCTTCAATACACCAGCACTCTGCTGCCACATTAGTGCAATTTCGCTTTTAATGTCTCCACCGTAGTATGACACTATAGCAAGGGACTCATCATCCTGTGTTTGGGATCCTGTAAGGCCCATCAACGTCAGAATGGTTCCAGGGAGGATGATGAAATTAGAAGCCAACTCCAATTCAATGATCGAATCTTGGTTCTCCACATCACTGCTCTCCGAAATTCTCTTGACCAGGAACTGCACAGTCTGGTCTACTCGCAAATGACCTAACGGGATGTGACAGCTGGAGCTGGAAAGAGTAAGAGCACCACCTGAGATATCTGCTAATCCAGCATCAGGTACATTAAAACTGGGGCAAAGCGTGATGTTTTGATCCTCCTGGATTGAAGAAGGGAGAGTAACTGTAAATTGAAAGCGAAGCTCAGGAGAATTCGCTCTATTCCATTGGCCCGTTGCCACTAACTCTAATTCACCAGTCGATTGGGCCCATGAACCTACTGTTATAAGATGTGCAATTGGAATGTTACCGCCTGCAACATCCTTTATTTCGATGATTTGATTGGCACTGAACCCGTGGAGCCCTGAGATAGTAAATTTCGAACCTGCCTCGAGCACAACGTTCGGAACAAGTTGTACTGATAAAGTGCTCGGTTGGCCTACTGCTCGATTACTTTGACTCAAGCTCACGGACAGAAATCCAGGTTCTCGTCGCGTCCAAAGTGCATCAGATGGCACACTGCACAGATTTGTCTCTCTTGTATTCATCACCTTGCACAGTGGCAAGGCAATAGTAATTTTCTGGTTGGCCACAACTGTCAATCGTGGAACGTCAGAGCTCTCCAGGAGAATCCCCGGGTTCTTAAAGCTAAATGACACGGATTCAATGATGCCCGAACGCCATTCTCCTTGCTCTGTTACAAATATAACACATGCCTGCAACTCTCCTGTGTACTTGGGAGCATCCAGCAGAGATTCTTTTGTGAGCTGGTATGTGGATGAGAATCGGAATCCAGACGCTGAAGAATCCGTTGAGACGCTCAGAAATGTCTTTTCTTTTGGGAATGCTGCAGCCGTGTCTGCATCTTTATCTGTGCCACGAAGACCGCAGATTGAGATGATAGTTCCAGCAGCGAGAATCACTCCAGGTCCCGTCTGCAGGCTGACCGTAATTGTATTCTCGCCGCTCACCATATCTGAGGAATGATGAACGATCCTCGTTGTAAATGACGGACCTTGCTGCGTCGCTCGAAGAATAGACCCGGTCATCGGACTCCGCTCGATTCCACTTGCCATCACTTCTGGAACAAGGCCAGCCTGCTGCATTTGAGACGGATTTTTTACAAGCATGTTGACCCGAATTTCTTCAAATTTGGGTACTGTCGCCTTCAAGAACACAATGAACGACGGTTTTTGATCTGCGTACCCCAGAGGTTTCAAATCTGTTCCAACATACCATGCTGCATCTGTTATGAGTGGATTGTCCTTTATGCACGGGTGTTGTTTGCCATCGAGACACGAAGGGGACAAAAACAGAGCACCTGCTCTGTTTTTGTCTAGGTTGTTCTCTAAGTGCTTACTCCCAAACGCAATCCGGATGTGTCGTCCTTGATTTAGAGCCACATTGGCTCTAAGAACGATCTCAAGCGTGTTGTATGCACTCTGGAGATCGTTGCTTTCTGTTACTGTTTTCGTAACAAAAATAGCAGCCTCGTCGGAGACCAGCATGCTTCCTAACGCAAACGTGCGTGGGATCTGAAAAAAACTCGCCTCGACTGAAACGCTTGCAAGTTTTGCAGGCTGGGCTCTGGGCGCATTCGTTGATTCCAGGGTAAAGCTAAGCTCCTGAAATGCACGGATACTTGTTTTCACTTTTATTGACACCTCGTCGCCGACTTGATTGCCGTATGATCTGAGTTCTCCTAGTCCAGCTTTGACATTGTAGAGCTTTACAGAGCGAGTAGCCTCTGTTAAATTTGACACCTTGATTGTAGCTGTTTCTGAATCTGGGCAGCCATAAAATTTTATCTCACTCAAAGAAGTAGATGATGGAAAGAGTGTGGGATTCTCATTGTTAACCAGTTGAATTCGCCAATATTGTGCGTAATCATCGAACATCTCCGATGTTTTCGCTAACACTCCGGATCCGATCGTCATTATTGTTGCGGTGTTTCTGTCCCATTCGCTTTCAGGTGCATCACGCGAGTTTGCAAATTGAAGCTTTAAAGTTTTCACACTCGAGCGGATCAAGGTTCCTGTTACTGAGATCGCTTCCAGTCGGAACACTTGCTTGAAGTCAAAATACAGCTCCGCTGTTTGGCTGGTTCTATGGTCTTGCGCAATCGACACGCTAGTATCAGTTATACCATCAAAAAGCTTGGCCAGAGAAGCAGCCACAGTTTCGCCCTCAGCAGCTGCATACAGATCTATAGTCTGATCAGAAGATATCCAAGCTGCAGATTGAGGTTGCCATGCGGCAAAGCAAAGGTCCAAATCAGAGTTGACAATCATCTGAACCGTTATGTTGTTCGATTCGCCAGATACTTTGGAACTTTCAGAAACGGATGCCATCAGGGCGTTATCGAGTTGTGCACGTAACACAGAGCCGCTCACAACCGTTTTTTCGATTATGTACTCGCCCTCACGGTTTAAGCTGACTTCGACGTTAGGTTTCGGCTGTTCGGATTTCGGATTCCTCAATTGAACGCTGATAGAAATACTGTTTTGATCACACGCATCGATACAGTCACAGTAATACATCTTCTCTTTCACTTGAAACTCGAGAAATCCCCCTCTCCTCCACTTGGCTGAAAGAGATGTAGAATTCATCAAAATCAAATAATTGTTATCTGGAGTTTCAGTACTTTTGAGACCAGATAATGTCATCTTCGTTCCAATTGTCATTGGAACATTCGTCCTGAACCAGAATTGCAGAACGTTCAAAGCACTCTTCACGTTGCTCATTTCTCGAACTGTTGCCATGATAAAACGTGGCTTGTCGTCTGCTGAAAGACAGCATACTTCTCCGTTGCTGCTCGCAACTGTCTGCCGAGGCGCGATACTCCAACTTTCTGAACAGGTTGGATCTTCACAATAAGACAGAGAAATGGTGGGTCTCACAGCGGTTTGCGGGGCAGGGGGATTTTTAAGGACTAGTTTAAAGGAAAGTTTTTCAGATTGCGGAATGTTTCTTGTCAGCGCAAAAGCAAGTTCTCCAGAAATTTTTGTCCATAATCCGAGCGTCGTGTCTTTACCATGTTGACCCTCAATCATGAAACTTGAAGTATCTGGTTCGGACGATCCCGTCAAACCCGTAATAGTGATTTTTGAGCCTGCGGGGAGATCAGTATTTGCCTCCATGACAATAAATATCGAATTCGGAAATCCAGTCAATTTGACAGTTTCCGTGACGATCCCCGAAGTCCAAACGCGTGCATCAGACGCAGAAAGAACAGTACCGACGACCGTGTCAGGCGCTTGGTCACCCCCCCAAGCTTGCACACCGTCGTGCCACTGAACAGCCTGCGGAATAAGAGCTGCGTTCCGCACACCATTACTTGCAGACACGATCGGCACAACACCATCCTGATTTGTTGCAGCATTTGTTAAAACAAAGGAGAACTCAATACTTTCGAAAGCTGCAAACGGCAGAGAGCCTACTGCCACAATCATTGTGCCAGAACCTCTTTTCCAATCACCACATGCATTGATTTTGCCAGTCGGTGATGTCACAGTTAAACATCCAGTGTCTTGGGTCTGCGTTCCAAGGAGATTGGTGACGGTAATTTCTGTATTCGAGGGCAAAGGACAGTTCGCCTGTAGTGTAATGGAAAGCGTATTGTGGTCACCCTGAATCCTTGTACTCTCGGATACCTCCGTCAAGATAAAGCGCATTGGTTCCGACGCTGCAAGAATCGTGCCTTCTAATTTTTTCTCATCAAAATGGATCGTATCGCCTGACGGCACAACAGTACTCGCTCGTATATTTGTAGTGAGAGCGGCTCCAATTTTCTGCGGATTGCGAAGTACAAACCTAATCGTCACGGCGGTGCTTGCAGGCACAAATCGGTTTAATTTCACAACGAGTATTCCGCTTGAAAAACTTTCCAGGGCTGCCGCTTCCACTGAGCCCGTTTGCAGTTCTGCTCCAGCTAATCCCGTGATGGTTATTTCAGAATTCTCATACAATTCTGAGTTCACTGAGAATGAGACTGTTATTAAGTTCAACATGCCAGCCACTCCAGAACTCTCGGAAACCCGGGCAGTTCTAAATGATGATGGCGTTGCGAGCAGAAACTTAGTCGCAAAGGGCATAGGCTGAGCAATATGTGCGGGTATGGCCAAGCTAACCACGTTTTCTGCCCTCGCCGCAGCAGGGTTAAGTAGGTCGAATTCCACGACAATATCGCTCATTGCATCTACAATTGTGCGCTGCAAAATACTGAGACTTAGCGTTCCTGTTGCCTGGTCCCAAAAACCCTTGGGCAGGAGCTCAGAGGGCTCTCGAAAAAGCTCACGGTCCTTCCCATAGATCTGCAAACTTCCTGAACTCGTCAAAGTGCTCATCAAACCGGTAAGCGTAATGCTCGTTTGATACGACAAGGGAAAATCGACCTTGAATTGGACTTTCAGACGATTGACGGCACCCAGTGTTGCTGTACTCTCCTGAATCGATGAAGCCACAATGTTCCCTGTCCTAGACGACGTCCGCACGGAGCCCTTAACGGTTGTTGGTGCGATATCATTCACGCCTGTCACAGTATTGTGAAGGGCAATACTTATGTCCCTGGCCACTGTTTCTTGTGCGGGGTTTCTCAATATCCAGCTGAAAACGTAACTTTGGTTATGGAAGAGCTGATCTTTTGGCTTCAACACCAAGGTTTGACTTCCCGACGGAATTTCGACACCAAAATCTTGTGTGTTGACATTCAGACTCACCTCAGTTGAGAGAAGCATGCCAGAAAGGTGAATTTCGTGCAGTGAAGGCATCAAGTCAATGTTCAGTTGCAACATCATTAATATGGTATTTTGCGCTGACGCCTCTCGTGAGCTTTCGCCAATCTGAGCGATGACAAATCGAGCACTATCAGAAGCATCTAGCACCATCCCCACTTCGCACATGGCTACCTGCGTAGATCCAGCGTTTACAGAAAGACGAGCAGTTCTTGCGGGACCTTTCATTTTTGGGTTCAACAGATGGAAGAAAAATCGGAAAACAGCTTTGGCAGGTATGCGGGACTGCAACGCGAAAGACAACGTTCCCCGATTGCTATCCCATTCCGCTAATTTTTTGGAAACTGTAGCGCTAGCAGACTCTTTGATATCGATGGGGAACTCGATATTGCTCTGGGTCTGTGAGCCGATCAGGCCTGAAACAGTAATCGTAGATCCCACCGGGAGCTCAATCGACGCAGCAAAAGAACATTCAAGACGATTAAGTTGATTCGCAATCGAATGATCCTGCTTCAAGAAGGCGTAGCTGAAATCAAAGTTCTCAGACGCTTTCAAACCGTTGCTCGAGAGTTCCGCAATGATTTTTTCGTCCGCTCGAGGAGTTGCAGAAGGCACCTCAAGCTTTATCTTGCGATTTATCTGGGGGTTTCTTGGATTCTGTAGCGAGAAGGAAAAAACAACGGTCTCGTCAGGGGCCCAAAAACGCGGCAGTGTTACGGTCATTGATCCCTCCTCTTGATTGAAGTAACCCATCACGGGTGTGATGTCGAAGTACACGGTCATTTTATCCGTGCTGGCTGTTTCAGAGTTCACAAGTCCGTAAAGCGTGGCGTTATCTCCAGCCATTAAATGATAAGTCAACCGAAAGCTCACAGTAATCCGATTCAGGAATCGTCGAATGTCCGTACTCTCGATAACGTTACCATCGATGAACTTGGGATCTTCCCTCGCAGACATAACTCCCGTCGACGATGATCTGGTCAGCGAAAGGCCTCTGTCATCCCCAAGCAGGATGGTGAGTTCAGGGAAGCGCAGGCTTCGTGCGTTCGGTGGATTCCGCATACCAAAGCTTAATTGCAGATTGTCACCAACCGAGGCAATCGTTCGCAAAACTTTGACCTGAAGTTCACCCTTCTTTCTGTTCCAGCTGATCAATTCAGCATCAGCAGGACGTGCGCACGGCACTCTGATGCTCTTATGGAGCATGGAGCTGAACAAACATGCGGGATGCGAAATAAAGATTTCTTGCTGATCTGTAGTGTCCTCTGTTATGGAACCTGTCATACCCGCTATAGTTACGACGGAATTGATGGGGAATGTCACACCGGAGTCCACTACCACATTGAATCTGGATAATGCTTCCTTTGCATCTGTAGTTTGAGTTATTATCACGCTATCAAGTCGGGCGGGCTCTGACGCGAATGCTGCACTGTTCCATGCAACCTCTAGCTTCAAGGATACTTTCGCAAGCACAAAGACAGAATTTGAACCCCGTCCGGAGCACGCATACTTGTCTGCAGCTCCTGTTGCGGACATGAAAAGTCTGAACGACTTTGGCTTTGTGCACCTGCCCTGTCCTGCGCACAAAAACGGTATCATGTCATATTGGTCCATGATAACCCGAGAAGTCGAGCAATTTCCTTGGCATCCCGCCCAGGGGCCCGCGTCGAACGCCCGGAGCTGGCCTGGTGGAATCGGTATGGGATCTGCACACACAGTTGGAATGCATGCGACATCGCTGCAGCACTCATTTTGCTCTTGGTTCCACTCGTAATCAGCCCCAAACTTGGCCACACAGTCTGGCACGGGACACATGGATAAACGCTGCAAAAACTGGTCCGGGTCACTGAAGCTCGAACACGCTAAATCGACTGAAAGTGTTGCTTTTCTCAAAACTGCAAATGCAGGCAGATATCGGCGTTCCTGATCCAAGAATCGCTCGTCCTGAACGAAAGATGCCTGACATGAGAGTGAGCCTTTACATGTTTTGTGCAAAGAAGGGTACAGACTAGACGTTGAAAATGACGAAGATACCGTCACGCTTCCTCCCTCTACATGCAACGCAGGCGGCACATCGATTTTTGAGGGTATGCGCCCGTTGGTTAAGGCGACTCCAAAAGAAATGACTTCACTCGGCTTTATGCATTGATCAACAAACGCGATAAATGAATACTCAGGCTGGGTAATGCACCATGACTTTCGGTAAAATGTCGCACATTTCGATGGCAACATGCCCCCGCCAGATTCCCTGTCAAGTTCGCACTGCAAAGGTGAGGATCCGTCCACGTAGAAACGCGCAAGTTCAACTCCCCAACCATCGCTTTTGCATATCCAAGGCACGTGATAGCTTCTCAAGCTGTTATATTGACCCACGTTCCTAATCCTGTCAGAATTAGCTTGAACATTGAGCAATTTAGCCTGAGGCAAATCGTCACTGTACCACGTCGTACCCCGTGACGGAGGAACGAATGTGTTATCTAATTTGCTGATTCGAATCAGACTTCCGGCAGCCAACGGAACATTAAATTTCATGGTCGCGATCAACGTGTTTGTCTCGTACTCAAGCTTGCTCGTTTCTGCTATGATAGCAGATTCAACGATTGGCTGAGTAGGTATCGCGCTTTCTTTATCCAGACCACTAGATAGCACGGTGCCCATTACAGGCGTCGAACGGATCACAAATCCATCACCAGCACCAGAGACAGTCGCAACCTTGGCTGTCTGCGCAGATGCGGCATTATGCAACTGAAAACTAAATTCAAGTTCATTGATTTGAGCAAAACTCTTCATAATCATGAAGCGCAACGTACCCGTGGCCTGATCCCACGCTGAAGCGAAGTTTGCTCCTAATTTGGAATTCTTCAATTGGATTCCATTTTGGCACATTTGATTTGCCGGAGAGTAGATGCAATCGCTCGTTCCACACCTTGGCTCTTGGACCGGGTTGCATGGTTTCGAAGGGGTCTGCGTCCCCTGTAGACCACCCACAGTAATCAATGTCCCAGCAGGCAGTGGCCGATCTATCTGTAACCTGAGGGTCAGCGTGTTCAAGCCCTGATTTTGATCGGAAAACAAGTTACCCTTAATTCTGGTTGATTCCTTGATGAACGCCTCTATCACCTCAAACTGGTTTCTAGGCCCGACAATGTGAAAAATTGCTGGTAATTTTAGGGGTGCCCATACCAATCCTCCACCAGACGCAGAGACCACAGGATACACAGGCCCAGAAGTAGGAAAGTTAGGGTTTTTAAGTTCGAAGGCAAACGTGATATCCGGCAGACATGACAATGGGTCGGAGGAACCGCATTTCGAAATACTCGGCGCACGTGTCATGGACACAGTCAGTTCCCCTGGAAGCTTACTCCACGATGCTGAAGCTCTGAAATATTCTATACGGACTGTCAGAATGGCTTTGACAGCCAGCACGCTGGTAGATCCAGCAGCGTTGGAGGAGTATGGGCACTTGAGATCGCTCACATCCTTAGATGCAGAAACTTCCAGTGCAAATCTTTTCAACAGATATTTGTCATAAGTTTCAATAATTCTCGACAGATCGTACCCCCGCATCACTCTTCTTGTTGAAAAGCTGCATCCCGAGCACTCTTGCCATGGGCCGCGGCTGTAATCTCTCTGGTCGAGTACCAATTTGCGCAACAGAGGACAACTTGTTTGTCCCGGCAACTGGGAGCAAGCACTGATCGACTCAATATACTTCGAAGGGTAAGAACCAAAGTCGGAGCAGTATATGTCAAGATCAAGTGTAGCTCTACGAAACGTGACGCCTGCAGTGCTTGGCTTGGCATCGACATCAATAAGACAATGTTTGCCTCCAACACATTCAAATGTCCTAATTTCAACGTCAGAAGGGTTCAATAAGGGAAGTATCGCATTATCATTTTGATTTGAACCAACCAAGCCAGCAATTGTGATTTGCAATTCTCTCGGTATTACAGCAGGCGAATTTGTTTTCAGACGCACCATGAAACGATTGATTTCAGCAGTGTACTTGCTGCTCATTTCAAGAGATGCGTACACGAACTGGATAGCCTTATCCGACATCAGAATGCCCGGCCGGGTCTTCGGTGAGATGACTGCGTTCATCTCGTTGACAGCCACACCACCCGATCTAGTTGCAACAATTGAGGCTGAAGGAGTTCGAGGACGAGTCTCTCGATTCGAGTTTCTCAAAATGAATGTAATGTGAATGTATTTGTTTTTGTCAAAGGGAACATGTGGCACCACAAGCCTGCCGTTACTTGACGAAAAGGACCCTGTTAACAAATGTTGCGAGAGCTTACTGACGAGCATGCTGACTTTGACATAGGCTTTCAAAGAAACCAGACTCTCGCCATGACTACACGTGTAGAAGCTTGTGTACTGCGATGTTTGAATGGTGGTCGTAAACGGTTTTCCATTCTTAGTGGCGATGTCCAATATGTCATATCCGGCGATGATTCGTCTTGTTTCCTGACATTTGTTCAAGCAGCCTGTCCAAGGGCCTCGTGAAATGCTTGCGGTGAAATCTCGCTTGACGTCCGTGCTTGAGATGGAAGCTAGCGTGATACCTTCCGAACAGTCTGCGCTTCCTTCAGGGCATTGCTTGCATACAGAATCCAGGTCCGTGCATGCCACATCAATGGTCAACTCTGCTCGCATCAGAATCTTGCCCGAATCGATATAATCTGGTGCAGTAGTCACTTGGCACGAAAAGTTGCCAGCGCATATCATCTCCATCGTAACCTCTTCTACATTGTTGCCCTCGACTTGTAGAAAGGGGGAATCCTTAGTCTGAGAGCCAGTGAGCCCAGAAATCTTCAGAATTCCCCCTTGAGGCAGAACATTTCCCGTCTTCATCAATACATGGACTGCACTGGATGAGCCCGCCAGAAAAGAACTTTCTTGGGAGGAGACGAAATCGAAGTTGACAGTTGGAGCATTATTCACACTACTCCATTCGACTTGCACTGTCAGGCCAGTATTTTTCCACTCCCCTTGTATCTCGACACAAAATTGATAAAGTAGTTCAGCTAAGATATCGCTTTGATCGATCTCAGGTGGGAGGTCGAAGTTGAACTCACCTTGAGATGCGCCAGCCATGAGAGACAAATAACCGGAGGTCATCGGCCCCACTTCGCTAGGATTGCTTGTGTCGGAAGTGCATGAACCTCCGACAATAAATGAAGCCCTAGTGGGCGCGCTTGGGCCAGTTGCATCGCTAAGAAAAGTGAGTTGATTTCCTGAAGTCTTCTTCACAATTGCTTGCAGGGATATTGACCGTTGCGGCAAGTTCAGGAAGCTTGACGCCCAGGTTTGCAGCGTGACAGATACGCCTGTTGTTTTGAATTTACCATCTCTTCCTTTGAAGCAAGCCTGGTAGGTTCCAATCTGGAGGCTCGTTACATGCTGTGTTCCTGCCAGAATCTTGGTCAGGCCGCTGGAACTTAAATGACCTGAAGAAAACTCGTCCGGAAGTCTCAGGTTGTGTTTAGGATCGTCACAATCGAGCACATCACGAATTAGTGACACTTGATCGGAATTATCGCCGAACAGCGCGCTTCCGAAAACCAATTCTGGTGTGTGCCCTGGAATCCTTGGTATCGCAGCTCGCAAACCAAAACCGGGTGTCGCTCCACCCACAAAAATTTGTGTCAAGTACTCCTGAACTTCCAGTGATAGACCAGTACTACGGAAAATGGGATTTTCGCTCTCTCTCGTCGAGGCGCTGTAACAAACTTGATATATTCCAATTTGAAGTGTACCGGCTGGGGAGAGAGCAGAATCCAGACTGGGCCAAACCTGATGTGCATGTGACCTCAATTGACCACTCACGGTGTCAATGTGACCTGAACGTCCTGGAAGGGGTGCTAAGGTGTTCGCATTCAAGACATCCTCACACTCCCAATTATGGCCAATGAAAGAAAGTAGTGCTGAAGGACTCGATCCGCCCGGTTTCAAATTGGCACAATGTTCATCAGTACAAAAGAACATTTGGTTATTCTCGAACCTAGGTGCTGCACTCCGGATCTTGGGGATGAAATTTGTTTGCAATCTCACAATCTTGTCTTGCACACTGATTGTGAGTCCAGTGTCAGAGAAAAGCACACCCTCTGCTTTGCGACGCATGTAGCAAATTTGATACAATCCTGGTGCTTGGTTTCGCATCCTATCAGTCTCTGAAACGGGAACAAGAAATACGGACTGAGCTACAGCACCTGAATGCATGTGCCCTGATACTGTACTACTTTGATTCACTGCATTGTCTGACGCCAGAGAGCAGTCTCCGCCAATCTGGATAAATGAATATACTTTCTCCACCATCCCTGCTTCGCCTGGAACAATTATCGCTTCACCTTCAAAATGCAATATGTTGCTTCGAGATTTTGGCAGAGCCACGCGTAGACCGAAATTAGGCCTCACTCCGTTAACAATTACTTGTGTCAATGCTGTGTGAAGACGGAGAGAGATTCCCGTGGCGAAAAACTTGTCAGCATCAGGTGGAGAAAAACAGACTTGGTACATATTGACTTCTCTGACACCTGATGCTCCGATCACAGCATCGAGGTTAATTGACTTCAGAGAAAAGTAGGTTGAATCTCTAGATCCGAACGGTTCAGGATTCGTGTCGACGTACATTTGTTCGGCCATGAATGTCATCGGGTTCTCTGCACCATCCCCTGTTGATGAGCAGTCGAGTTCTTTTGCAATAAACGAAATCAGGCCACGAGAGGGAATAAGAAATAGTATGCCGTCGGCCTTGGGCGCTGTCAGTCTCACTCCTAGATTGCTTATACTTGACGACGAGTCCCATATATTTTTCACGGCCAGCGGTTCCCTCACGTTTATCATCGCAGATGTCAGGAGGGTTTGGATCTTCACGATCAAGCCAGTTTCTTGAAACATAGTATCCCATAAAGGCCCACTTGGGGACAAAGCGCCCTTGTAGCAAACCTGCCAAGATGTGTTCATTAAAAGTGAGAGTGCAAAACGACCTCAAGAGAGAAAAAAGCAATAACGAAGGAAATAAACTTCCGATTTTGAAATTCATCGACTAAAAAAGCGAAAAAGACAGAATCACCTTGTAAACAGGGATAGCATCTTGTATGTCCTGCGCATTTGAGCCCATTGCAGCAACAGCATCAGTGCCCCCAAGCACTTTATGCTCCGAGTCCCCGATCAGTGGAAGAGCTTTTACTACCATGTGCCCTGACTGTTGTGCATTTCCATTGGTAGGATTATGAGAAGGATCGAAACAATGGTCCTGAAGTCGCACAAAAGATATTTTGTCGCCGATTTTCATATCCTGTCCTCTCCGGAAGAATCTTAGCCGTGAGCTTTTCGACCTGGGAATGGAAATGCGGAGACCTCTGTTTGGTCTTATGCCATTGACTTCAAGACCATCTATGTAGTTTTGAATTGTAATTGACACCCCTGTAGCCTGAAAGGTGCGGGTGCCCTTCTCTATGAAACAAACGTGATATATGCCGTCACTAACGAAAAGAAAGTCATCGACGAGGCTCCCAGCCATTTCAACTCCAGGCAAGGCATCTTCGATCTGGTTCACTGCGAGTGGCATTGCAGTCGAGGTTTCCGAAAACTCTGAGCAGTCGTCATTCCCGTGGAACAGCTTTAGTTTTCCACTCCGAGATCCGAGATATTTGAGGGTGTGGAAACGCATCATGGGGATGACAGCTCGTTGTGCCTGCGCGGGATTGTGCTCTCCGCCCGCGCCATTAATGTTGAGTCCTGTCACATAGTTCTGCACGTCCACTTGCAGCCCCGTGCCTTCCCATTCCGCCCAATCGGTGTAGTACGACGAACTGGCTGCTCTGCGGTAGCAAACTTTGTAGTTGCCCACGGAAACTTCATTGAGGTTGACCATTCGGCGGCTCGCATCTTCTTGACACGCAAACTGAAAGGTTTGGTCGTTGTTCAGGCATTCGATGCTGGAAAGGACTTTATCGCTTCCATGAGCGCTCAAAATTCCCGATTCCCCTACTTCCAATGTGCTAGCCGGCGAACTGCACTGCTGCTTTGTCTTTGCTCTGCAAAGTGTTGAACATAGACTGCTGTTCCGAATGAGCGCAATTGAATCTCCAGGCACACCCGTCCGTTCACGATAGATTTTCAGAAAAGTTCCAGAAGCCTTCGGCGCTGAAACCCTCCACCTGCCATAAAAATTTGAAGCAACAGGTCGGTATCAGATTGTACTACAAGATCACTTTTCTTACTGACGGTTCATCAAGATTGGTCGAGTTTATTCCGTCTACGCACCACTTGTTCGGTGTCAATCCGTTCACTTCGAGGCCCAAGACGTTGTCCTGCAGAGCAAGCAAGATGCCAGTCGGAAGAAACCCCAGGGCATCATCCTCCTTCAAACACATTTGCAGAATACCTGCTCGTTCGGCATCGTTAGCATACAGCAGCAACGTGCAACACGGAGCTCGCGACTGCTGCTTGTGCAGCTAATGAGTAAAGCATCGAGGCTGAACAAAAAATAAACCTGGAAATGTGCTCAATAGCCACGAGTCTATTTGTTCCTGCGGCAGCGACCCGTCTGCTGCATTGACTGCGATGTGTCCCGAAACCCTCATGTTCGAGCCTAGAGGTCTCGTCTTGGGGTTTAAAATGGTCGTCTCTTTACAATTACCATCCCGTGGAATGAATGAAACCTGAGCGTGCCGACAGTGCAAAGATGTAAGAGCGTGCTGACAGTGCAAAAACACACCAAGAACATCTGAAGCACGAAGGGCCCTTTTTTTGACTGTTCTTGACGAACTTACCATGCGCGGAGCTGATGCAGGTGATGCGAACACTTCAGAACATCTATGATTCTTGCACAAAGAAACCCTGCCTCCTGCATCACGTTATTGCCGTGATCAGCAACGCGGCAAACATGTACAGTTGATTCTCGCAACCCACGACTGGAGGACTTTCGGACGGCATGTACCTTTTCTAATGGGTATTGAGGCCAACACCTCTACTATTCCATTGATGGAAACCGATGAAACTCGATTCTGAGTCGTAACTGAAACACCCGACTCCACCCATGTTGTAGTATCTAGTGCTCGTATACAGAACTTGTATTCCCCGTGTTCCATGGCGCTGTTCCAAAAGTTTGTGTGCAAACCACTCCCATCAGGTTTTGCGTGGAAATGATCTTAAGGGAAGGAAGAGACAAGCATCAGCAGGCTGGAAACGACGACCTGATTGCTTGAAAACCCAAGATCAGGCGGGATGGTTGCGGATCTACTTCCAGATGGCCAGAGGCTCTCGGACCAGCGGACACAGGGTTGTCAACGGTCGAGGCACATTGCTTGGAAGTAGCCACGAGCGAAACCCAACCGAGGACATTCCCGCTGCTTTGGTATCGCACATCGTCTAGACTGTGGGTGGGAGGGCAGCTTTGGCCACATGTTTGGAGGGGAAGGGTCTGCCGGCACACGAGGATTTCAGTTTCCAGCGACCGTTTTGTTGCCTCTGCCGTCGAGTCTCCAGACCAGTGCGTGCCTGGAGACACCTCAGCCGCCCTCGACCTGGACGGAGTCTTTCGGTCCCGAGTCCCTTGTGTGCGGGGACTCAAGTCCCATGTGCGGCACGGTGCAGTGGCAAAATCGCAAGCGATTTTGTTAACGCTAATGCGCTATCGAAATTGGCGCAATCTTGCACTGACGCGCCAGTGTCAGCTAACGCGTTCGCTGAGATAGCTACGCGCTGGAGCGTCAGAGCCGATGTAGCAACATCGAGGAAATAGTATGCTTTCTGAAGATTCGCGGAGGTTGGATGAGGACGGCTGCAACGCAAAACAAAACAGTGGACGGGATGTGCGGGCAAAAGCACAATCGCGATGCAGGTGTGTGGAGGGGAACACAGACCGAGGTGCCGGCTATGGCTCCCTTGAAGTCGAGGCCCTGCATCAGATTCTGGACAGAAAATTGGATGTCCTCTTCAAAAGCAGAGTCGTCGGGGCAATGGTGCCCATCAGCTCCTGCCTCCACCAGCGATGCTGGACACAAGCAAAGAATGTATCCTACTGCTGGAAGTATCTCGGAGAAGTCGAACACTGCGCGCATTTGCGCGTCCAGCAAAATATTTGAAACGCCTGGCGGCGCTTGGTCAAGGTCGCTGCGAAGCCTGCAGTTCTTGTCGCCCGCAATAATCGAGACGGCATCGCCCTTCTGAACCGGAGCTTGGCCTCGGTGGCTGCGCGCGGCAGGAGAAGCAGCAGTGATGTCAGACACTGCTGGGGGGTTGGCTGCCGGTTTGCGTGAGCGGGGGCAATGAGCGCAGGCAAGCGGAAGCAGCGGGGGAGCACAGACCTGCCAGTGAAGGCCAGCTCAAGCCTCTTGCCTTGTGGGACGGTGACTTGTCCCGCAACGGTCCTGGCTGCTCCGTCGGGAAAGTTTACGCTCAGAGGTTGCGCGCCAGCGCGCCGGAACGCGAATAGGATGGGAAGAATAATGGTCAAGTTGCGAGAAGCCCAACACAGGCCTGCTCGTCGCCGCCTCCGCCCGCCGCCCCCCTTATCCTCCGTATTGTCTTTTCCCCTCCATCTGAGCTCGGCGGCGCCAGGCTCCGCGCAGCGCCGACGGGCTTTGGGCTCAGCGGATGCGTGATGAGGTGCAGAAGCCAGCGTGGGGCCCGTTGCTGCCATCGAACTTCTCCTCCACCCGATCCATCCTCTGTCTGCCCCCCAAACATGTCCACACGCTCGACTCCTCATCGGCTCCTGGCTCCTGGAAACTCAAGTCTATGTCGAAGGAAATTCCACGAACGATTCTAACGAACCCCAAGAAAACAACAATGTCCCGGCTGGACTTCAGTTCCTGCTGTCGGCTCGCCCCCGATAACATGCGATGGCTCCCGGCGCTGGTTCTTTTAACGCAGGTGGCGCCAGGGGCGCAGAGCGGGCCCGCGCGCAGACCGTCTGTCTGCGGCCGCGCGGATGCGCCTCTCGCCCGCCTCTCGCTGCGCGGCGGCGGCGGCGTGTTTGAAGGGCAGCTATCGGAGGCTCACGGCCTCGGCCGCGTGAGCGAAACGCTGCTGCGGCGCGGGCGAATCGGGGCGAGCTGCGGCGACCCGCCCAACGTGCCACCCGACATCACATCCAACCACCACCTCGACTCGCTGGCCCCGCAGAGCCTCTTCCAGGGCATCGGCACGGCGGATGTGGAGGCCCCGGCACGCGATTCGCTGCTCACCCCGGACTGGGAGGAGCAGGGCCGGAACTTTGTCAAGGCGCACGTTGCGCGGGGGGCAGCGATGATTGCCGACATGGCCGGCGCGTCGCTCCATCTGGCGCGCGCTCTGCACGCCAAGTTCGACGCGGATGGCGACGGCTTTATGCAACGGGAGGACATGGAGGCGCTGCTTGCGGCGACTGAGCCGAAGGCCTACCAAGCCGCCAATGAGGAGAAGGTGACTCCTGGTGTGTGGCGCCAGATCCTCAATGATACCGGGAGTGATCACGCGGAGGGGCTGCGCGTGGACGGCCTACTGTGGCTCTACGCTCAGCCGGGAGAAGACTTGCGCAAGGACTGCTGGACGGTGTTCGGAACCGAGGGCATGTCCAACATCCCGCACTACCATCCTCTGTATGACATATTTCCGGACCCCGCCATGTTCAGGCCTTGGGTCGTGACGGTACATATATATATATATATA